>Ga0209749_1001309_pt1 | contig 23108 bp, 21 predicted proteins | sample EPASupsiteSAE347_FD_187267 | JGI IMG/M metagenome (GOLD analysis project Ga0209749, IMG submission 187267) | Bioremediated contaminated groundwater from EPA Superfund site, New Mexico - Sample SAE3-47 (SPAdes) (version 2) | ecosystem: Environmental > Aquatic > Deep subsurface > Groundwater >...
CAGTCGATATGGAGGCCATGATGGAGAAATCCTCGCTCTCCATTCTCGGCAAATTCAATGGAACGCTCGATATAAATATGCAAGACGGGCCGGGCACCGGTCTGGATCAGACGCTCGCCGGAAGCTTTCAGATAGATACGGCGATTGGCATTCATGATATGCCCAGGCATCTTTATCCCCATGTTAATATCTGCAAAACTGCGGTTATGCTGGGCGAAGAGACCGTCCTCTTTTTGATCAACGTCAGCAACGATGGCAATAAACTACTCAAGCCACTGAATGTAACCGATTATCTTCCGGAAGGCTGCATCTACATCAACTCCAGCATCCGAGCGAAGACAAACGGCAGCATGGTCAATTGGACAATTCCTTCCCTTGATATCGGCAGAACGCTGACCATTAAGATGAGGGCCAAGGTGGATGGCAAACAAGCATATTATACGAATAAGGTGAGCGTCAGGGCAGTCTGCAAAGAGAGCATAGTGCAGGCCAGTAACGCCACCACCTTTGAAGCCTACTACCAGCCTCTGCCCTGCTGCCAAGGAGAAAACGGCAGCGCGGATGCAGACAACAAGATCAATACAACCAGTCTCTTTAACACTACACCGACTGTTGGATATTGGGGTTCATGGAAACCGTCCCCGTGTTTCAATATCTCCGGGAATATGACGGAATGCTCTGCAGAGTCGGAAGCCTATTATGATGAGATGGAAAAGAATGCGGGCCTGTGCAGTTGCGTATCCAACTACGAAGTACCGTAAGCGGCTCCCGTGAGAAAGCAATGTGCCTTTGTGAACGACTGATTGTTCTTCGCGCCTTCGCATCTTCGCGTGAGATTCAACCAGGGTATGGTCTTCACGCGAAGGCGCGAAGCTGCGAAGTTAAAACATTACCCGCGGAATTTTTACTCTAATGACCTTTGCTTGCTGACCCTCTGGTGGTGGCGGTACATGATGCCCAGGGCGTCGGCAACCTGTTCGGGTGTGCCGAAGACGGGAATGCCGGCATTTTCCAGCTTGATGACATCGGTTTGTGCAAACTCCTTTCCAGCCACACAGGCGATGATGGGTTTTCCTTTGTAATCGATCTTCCGGAGAGCATCCACGTAGCTGCCCAAAATCTCCGCCTGCAATACCACGATAAAGCTGCCCACGTCCCGGCTGTCTACCCCGATCTCAATGGTACTCTTTACGGTCTGTGCATCCTGGCTGAATGTGTAGTCTACCGGGTTTGTGCCGCAGACATAGTCAGGCAGCAGACCCTTCAGCCGCTGCAATAAGTGCGGCTCGAGTTCAGAGAGACGCATGCCGTTGTCGGTGATGGCATCGGCGGCAATGACTCCCAGCGAGCCGGCGTAGGTTATTATGAATACGCCTTCCCTGGTGGGCAGCGGCTGCTTGGAGATGGCGCGAGCCAGGTTGAACATGTGCTCGTAATCGCGGGCTCGTATGATCCCGGACTGGCGAAAGACAGAGCTGAAGATCTGGTCGTTGCCGGCCAAGGATGCAGTGTGGGATGCTACCGCCTTCTTACCGGCAGCAGTTCGACCGGACTTGAGAACCACGACCGGCTTATCTTGAGTGACGCGCCGGGCCACATCGATGAAACGCCGCCCGCCTTTCACAGACTCAAGATACATGCAGATGACATTGATGTTCTCATCTTTGCTCACCGCCTCCAGAATATCGGTCTCGTTGATGTCCAGCTTGTTGCCGATGGTAGCGATTATGCCGAAATCCATGATATGGCGCAGCCCCCAGAGCATACCGGCTGCACACACTCCCGCCTGCGAGACCAGGCCGATATTGCCCATGGATAGAGCGTCCACAATGCCGATGGATTGGACCATGCTGCAGTGGGTGTTGATGATGCCGGAACAGTTGGGTCCGAGCAGCCGGACGCCATACCTGTCGGCAATATCCTTCATCAGCAGCTCAATCTTCTTGCCGTCCTCGCCCAATTCAGCGAAGCCGGCCGACTCAACCACAATGTAGCGCACGCCGCACTTGCAGCACTCCTCAACTACATCCGGGGTTATGCCTGCCGAGACGAGGATTATGGCCACGTCCACCGGTTCCGGCACAGCGCTGATGCAGGGGTAGGCTTTGCAGCCGCAAATCGCATCTGCCTTGGGATTGATGGGATAGAGCTTTCCTTTGAAATTATGGCTGACAAGATTGGTGAAGACGTTCCAGCCCAGCTTTCCCGGAGTGCCGGAGGCTCCGATGACGGCAATGCTCCGGGGATAGAACAGATCGTGCAGGTCCTGTTTTACAGCAGCCCGAGGAGCGGGCCGCGGCTCTCCCAGAATTATGCGGGCGTCAACCACCAGGTAGCCGTCCGGATAGAGGAATACGGGATTGAGATCCATCTCAGATATATCGGGATTCTGGATGACAAAGTCGGATATGGCCATCAAGAGTTTTTCCAGCGCCTCGATGTCTGCCGAGATGCCGCGATATCCACGCAGCAGTGCATAGCCTTTGATCTCTTCGATCATGTCTCTGGCATCAGAGGCAGAGATCGGAATGGAGCGGAAGGAGACATCCTTTAGGACCTCCACGAATACTCCGCCCAGACCAAACATCAATACCGGTCCGAAGGTTTCATCGTTGGCCACGCCTACGATGGCCTCCACTCCCGGCCGGGCCATCTTCTGCACACTGATGCCCACGACCTCTTTGTCTTGGAATGACGCAGTGATTTGCCGGTAGGCACTTCTCACTTCATCTGCATCCCTTAAATCCAGCTTGACGCCACCTGCATCGGTTTTATGGACTACCTCCGGAGAGAGCACCTTCATGGCCACGGGGGACACCAGGGATTGGAAGATCTCTACAGCTTCGTCCTCCGACCTGGCTACCCCGGCACCGGTAGTGGTGATTCCCAGGCTTTCCAGAACGGCTTTGCTCTCATGCTCCATCAGGTAGGTCCGGCCTACTGCCAACGCCCTATCAATAACCTCTCGATATTGCTTTGCCATTTTGACCCCTAAATTAGCACATTCTCAATTAGCAGCTATGCATTTGCTTAGCAGGATTTCATGCTTAAAAAGCTTGCCCGAATTGTAGAAGAAATCTCTGTTGTCATCTGTCCATGAAGCGATGATCTTATCTCAGATAAGTGCCTAATATTTTTGCATGGATAAGGAAATCGTCCAGGTAATCCTTGAGAAGGAGCCCACCGTCAAGAACCCCATCTTGATAGAGGGTTTCCCTGGAATTGGCCTGGTAGGCAACATAGCCAGCCAGTACATAGTCAACGAATTGAAGATGACCTATCTGGGGGCTATGAGCTCCAGGTACTTCCCTCCGCTGGCCGTTCTCCTGGGTGGCGTTGTTAACATGCCGGTTCGCATTTATGAGGATGTAGAGAAAGGGCTGGTAATTATCACTGCCGACATACCTGTGCATCCCCTGGCCGCTTTTGAGATTGGAAAGGAGATCGTATCCTTTGCCCAGTCCCTGGGCGCCAGAGAGATGATCTGTCTGGCAGGAATAACGGTGATGGGCGACGAGCATCGGGTCTTTGGTGCGGTGAGCCGGCAGGATTTGCTCGATAAGATAAAGGACAAGGCTGAGGTCTTTGAGCTGGGGACAATTACCGGCATTACAGGAAGCATCATGAACGAGTGCCGCATAAGAAATATGCCGGCAGTCTGCCTCTTAGGCGAGACGGCTTCAGCGGACCCGGACCCAAGAGCTGCCATTGCCACTATTGAGACGCTCAATAGGATCTACGATCTGGGGATAAGCACTGCCAAGCTCTCCGAGCAGACGGAACAGATTGAGGTGCAGATGGCGCAACTGGCCCAGCAGATGAAAGCGACAACCACCGAGGAACAGCAAGCTCAGATGCCCAAAGAATTTCCCATGTACGGGTGATGTCTCATGATCTACATAGCGTTAACCGGATTGGCAAGACATGTTATAAATGAGCTCACTGCGGCCCGGGTCAGGACCGTGGAGATCCAGAGCCCCAATAACTTCTTTGCGCTTCTGCGTGTCCAGCCGGGAGACCGGATATTTCTTACCCAGTCCAGTGCCCCGGATATAGTGCCAGGAACAGGAGGGCTCATCACCAGCGTCAGAGCTCTTCAGATCATTACTCACCGCACAGTTCAGTCGAACGAGGACTACTACGAAGAGCGTGAGTCTCAAGCGGCCAGAGCCCAGTTGCAGCTGGTGGGCGTCGGAAAGGTGAGAAAGATCACCAACTTTGAGCCGGGCACGCCACTCATGCTGGATGTGGATGAGGTGAAGTACTGCGACGCGCGCTAGGAACTTTTTATTACTACCTAAACATTCCATTGCAGTAGCTCACTCTGCCGGGATGCTGCGCGCGGCAAAACGCGCCGCAGAGCGTGAGCCACCCTCAACGCCGGGCAGGCTTGGAAATGAGATACCAACGGTTGATTGAAAGGGTGACCCTAGAACCCGCATAGATTGTGGCCCAAAAAGGCTATTGGTCCTATTCGCAGAAAACCGGCGCCGAAATAAATGGCCACAATCTTTATTATATCAAAAAAAGATAGCAGTTGCATGGCAAAAGCTAGCGCTAAAAAGCTATTATCATTAATCCTGCTTGCATGTTTTTTTATATTTCCCTGCATGGCCCAGGCGTTGGAGGATAATTCCCGCCTGGTTTTGCTGTCGCAATTTGAAGATGGAAAGCTATACAAAATCGATAAGCTGCTGATTTTGCAATTATCTGGAAGCTATAGAGAGATGGGCAGGCAAGAGGGCTATCTCTTGAAGGAGGAGATTCATGATTACTACAATAGCAGCGTTATAAATTATTTTATTACGGAAAATAATATCTCTTATGAGCGACTGGTTTTGGATTCACTGGATAAATACAACCATTACCCCAAGAGGTTCAGGGATATAATATCGGGCATATCCGAGACATCGGGGCTGTCTCTGATGAATCTGACAATTCTCAGCAGAGTCCCATACATTGCACCAAGCTGCTCGGCGGTCTTTGCATGGAGAGATTATTCCAGGGACGGGTCCACGGTCGCAGGAAGAAATCTTGATTTTTATTCGACTACGGAGGATTTTATTAACAACACAATCGTCTGCATTTATAATCCGACGGATGGAAGTCACTCTGTGGCCAGCGTATGCCGTTTGACACATCTGGAGATTCATACCGGGATGAACGACCAGGGGATTTTCCTGGAGGCAAATGATGGATCTTCATCGGGCGGCAGTATATTTTACCCTAATAGGATTATGTTTCTCGGATCGTTCCTCTTTGACTATTCCACATTGGAGCAGCTTGACGCAGCCGTCCATTCCTCCAAGATCGATTGGGCGACTTTATTGAATGTCGCTGATGAAATAGAGGCCAGATCTTATGAATGGGCGACCTTCGACCTCAAGAGGGCCATGCCGATGAGAGACGGACTCCTAGCCAGCACAAACCATTTTGTCAATCCGGAGTGGGGATTGGCTCCTCTCCCGCGAGATCCAAATAATACTACTCTTAGGCGGGATAACTTGCTCGGGCTTGGCGAGAGATACAGAGGCAAATTCGATGCAAGGGTTATGATGACCGTTCTTGATACGGATATTGAATACGGAGGGCCATCCGGTGATTTCACCCGGCTCAAGGTCGTGGCCATTCCAAAAGAGAGAGAGCTATGGGTTAAGATTCCAAAATATCAGAACTGGACACAGATCGATCTCAAGAGGCTTTTTCTGAGTCGGCAATCTGCATGATTTTGCTGGATTTATAATTTTTTAATTAATATTTTAAATTTTCGACTTTGGTTTGGTGCGGTTTTCAATTTTGACAGGATTCTGCGGGCGATGAAATGCACGGGATGGGCCGAGCACCATCAACGCCAGGCAGGCTTGGAAATGAGATACGAATGGCTGACTGATCCAATCAGAAGATTCCTGCCTGGATAGGATCGCAGCGTTTCAATCGAGGAATAAGAACAGACACTCATAATAATATTAAAACAAAATATAAAAACCAAAAAACTAACAAAATAGGAAAACTGATAGAAAAATACTAGACTTTTCTATCCATTTTTCTATTATGCAATCACTGCGAGTATTTACTGCTTTTCTACTTTGTCAGCCTTGGGGCCTTTCTCGCCCTCAATGACCTCGAAGCTTACCTTGTCACCCTCATCGATAGTGACACCGGGCTTCAAGCCAGTTACGTGTACAAAATAGTCCTTACCATCGTCGCCTGCTATGAATCCAAAGCTCTTGACTCTGTTGAAAAACTTAACTGTTCCATTTACCATTTTTGATTCCTCTGATTGGGTTAGCATGGGTACCATGATTTACCTGTACTTATAGTTTCTGGCTGATCTCCAAAACTATACCAATGGATGCCCTGGAACAATCGTATGCTGTCGTATTTTAGGGAAATTCTTTTATAGAAGATCAAATACTGTGAACCTGAGAATTCGCAAAGAATGCAATTACTGGAGGATTATTAAAAATGGCAGGAATGGGCGGATCGCCAATTATCATTTTAAAAGACACCCGCAGAGAATCGGGGAAAGATGCTATCTCGAATAACATCATGGCTGCCCGCGCCGTGGCCAATGCGGTGAGGAGCACCCTGGGCCCCAAAGGCATGGATAAATTACTGGTGGACTCAATTGGAGACGTCACCATCACCAATGACGGCGTGACCATCTTAAAAGAGATGGACGTGCAGCATCCTGCGGCTAAGATGCTTATCGAAGCCGCCAAAACCCAGGATAAAGAGGTAGGCGACGGCACCACCACCGTGGCAGTCCTGGCCGGCGAGCTGCTCAAGAAAGCCGAGATGCTCATAGATCAGAAAGTTCACCCCACCATGATTGTGCAGGGGTATAGAATGGCTGCGGAAAAGGCAGTGGAGATTGTGAAATCCATCTCCATTGATGCCTCGGAAAAAGATCGCGCTCTTCTGGAGAGAATCGCCGAGACCGCCATGACCGGAAAGCTGGCTGAGTCTCCGGACAGCAAGATGGCCAGTTATGCCGTCGACTTGGTCCTCAATGCCATTGAAGACTACGGCGGCAAGAAGAGCTTTGATATGGATAGGGTCAATGTGGAGAAGAAGGTGGGCGAGAGCACCCTGGATTCAGAGATCATTGAAGGCATAGTCATCGATAAGGAGATCGTCCACCAGAATATGCCCCGCAAGATTGTGAATGCCAAGATTGCCCTTCTCTCTACAGCCATTGAATCCAAGGAGACTGAGACCAAGACCGAGCTGCAGATAACATCCTCCACTCAGTTCCAGCAATTCATGGACCATGAGAAAATGAGGATAAAAGAGGCAGCCGATAAAGTGATCTCCAGCGGTGCAACAGTTGTCTTCTGCCAAAAAGGCATCGATGATCTGGCTCAGCATCACCTGGCCAATGCCGGAATTCTGGCTTTGCGTCGCGTCATCAAAAAAGACATGGACAAGCTGGCCAAAGCCACAGGCGCGAACATTGTAACCGGCCTGGATGAGCTGAAGCCCAGCGATCTGGGCATCGCCGCCCTGGTAGAAGAGAAGCGCCTGGGAAGCGGCATCATGACCTTTATCACCGGCACCAAGAACGTCTCCGCCACCCTTCTGCTGCGCGGCGGCACTCAGCAGGTCCTAAACGGTCTGGAGAGGGCCCTGGATGATGCTCTTCATGCGGTTGCCGATGTAGTGGAGGACGGCAAACTGGTGGCGGGCGGTGGAGCCCCTGAGATTGAACTAGCCATGCGCCTGCGGGAGTATGCATCCACTTTGAAGGGCCGCGAACAACTTGCAGTAACCAAGTTCGCCGAGGCCATGGAGATCATCCCCAAGACCCTGGCCGAAAATGCCGGCTTTGATGCCATCGACAAGGCTGTCGAACTGAAGAACAGGCATGGCACGAACAAGAACATGGGCCTTAACGCCTACACCGGCGAGATCCAGGACATGCTGGAAATGGGTGTGGTCGAGCCGCTGCGCGTCAAGATTCAGGCCCTCTTGTCGGCGACTGATGCTGCTTGCCTCATCCTGCGCATCGATGATGTTCTCGCTTCGACCAAGACTCCGCCACCACGCGGCCCAGGCGGTATGCCTCCCGGCATGGGCGGAATGGGTGGCATGGGTGGTATGGGAATGCCGCCAGGTATGGGTGGAATGGGCGGCATGCCCCCAGGGATGTTTTGAACAATAAACATCCCAATTTTTTTATTGATTTATTTGCTTTTAAGAAATGCAATATCCGTTTTTGTATATGCAAATAAGGATTATCACATTATCTTTATATAACTTGCATGAGAGATATTTCCTAAGGTCGATGGAAATGGAGGGCTACTTGATATGGCTGATCTTTCTAGCGTTGGCGATATTCTCAGTAAGCATCATCCAGCTCCAGCAAGACAGAAGCCGGAAGCTGCAAGAGGATTGCAGGCAGCTGGAAAAAAACCTTCTCCTCTGGCAGGACAGACTGAGGAAAAAAGAAGGCAACATTGATCAGTTGCAGCGCAGTTTTGCCCAATTGCTCAAATGGAAAGAACGGGCCTGGGAATTGGAAGAAGAACTCAAAAGAGTCAAGCATACGCAGGATTATGCCAGCGCACAGCGGCTGCAGTTCCTGGAGGATTCCATCGCAAAATCCCCAAAAAACCCAGACATCCTCTTTCTGGATACTACCCCCTCCCGAGGAAAGCACACATTCGAGGACAGGCTTTGCCGCATGCTGGAGGATGCCGAATTCGAGATAGTAATCGTGTCGCCCTGGATAAAAAGACAGACCTGGAACCGGGTAAAAGGCCCTCTGCGAAAATTCTCCAGACAGGGAGGAAAGCTGAGCGTATTCATGCGAGGAAGCGAGTCGGACTACTCTCTGGGACGAAGTGACAATTTGCAGGAGGAGATCTCAGGCCTGGGAGGTGAGACAATTCTGGTAGACTTGCTTCATGCCAAGATTTACATGGCTGACCAAAAAGAGGCCATAATAACCTCTGCCAACCTCACCAAGGGCGGCACCGAGAGCAACTACGAAGGCGGAATCTGGGTGAACGATCCCATTGTTTTAAGAGATATATGCAAGTTCATAGACGACATCCGCCGGATCGGGGAAAGATAGCCGCCAATCGCATGCTTATCCTCTGCTAAGCGACCGCAGGGGAACGATGTAGGGCCTGCCCAGTGCGTTCATGATAATAGCCTCTATCCCATAAACCCGGCTGATGTTGTCTTCGCTGAGAAGGGCCTTCGGCTCGCCTGCCGCATACACCTTTCCATCCTTGAGCATAACCAGTTTGTCAGAGAAACGAGAGGCTAAATTGAGATCGTGAATAGCCATGACTGCAGATATGCTCTTCTCTTTGACCAGGCTGCTTACCGTCTCCATTACCTCCAGTTGATGGAGCATATCGAGATTAGAGGTCGGCTCATCCAAGAGGAGCACAGCCGGCTCCTGGGCCAGGGCGCGGGCAATGAGCACCTTCTGCTTCTGGCCGCCCGATAACTGAGAATAATCGCGCATGGCCAGATCCCCCAGATGCAACCTCTCCAAAACCTCGGCCACCTTATCCAGGTCGGCGTCAGTTACCCTCCAGCCGATGTGCGGCCTTCTGCCCATGAGAACCGTATCAAAAACCGTAGTTGCCAGGGGTGTGGAGCTGGACTGAGGCACATAGCCTATCTGTCTGGCCACCTCCTGGCGGCTCATTCTCTCCAGTTCCAGACCATCGAGGAGGATGCTGCCCCTGGGCTTGAGGATGCGATCGATGCACTTTATGAGTGTCGTCTTTCCCGAGCCGTTCGGTCCAACCAGGCTCAAAATCTCAGAATTCTCGATAACGACATTGAGATCATCGAGTATCTTGTGACTGTTATAGCTGAATGTGAGGTTTTTTATTGTGATATTTACCAATTTGCTTACCTCCGAAATATAAGGTATTATGCCAAGCATTCTGCGATGCGTTTTATTGACCTTGCTCTGACCCGGACTAATTGTTAAAGATTAAATTTTACCCATTCAAACATAGAGTAATAAGTATTTATTTTTCCATAATACTCAGTACTAAATCACCTGAAATGATATGAAGTGCATGCTTAATAAATGCATCTATTGTGACATCCTTCCTTCAGTGTGAAGAACAAGAGTTACCGGCACTGATTGCGATAATCCACAATTGCATCCCATAAAAACATTCTCATGTTGGCGCTAACTAACCAATTTTGCACAAAGTAGGACGAATGCATACATTTAGTGTCCGTTACACGTCTTTATATATCCTTCATACTAATAGCAAAAGATTTATTACTATGTACGATGATGTCGTAAATGTGGGCGAGTAGTGCAAAGGCCTCCTTTACCATATTGCTCTTGCAGCGCTCACTTGCCAAAATGGGATGAATGATGTGCCCTGGCCATCTGCCATTAGCCGCCCGGAGATAGTGCGGCTTACGGTCGGGGCGCTCCTCTTCTGTTACAGCTTCATCACTCAGTGTCCGTAAAACTGCGAGTTGCCTTTTAACTTGCAGGATTGCGAAGGACGGATTTCGCTGACCGCGGGTCAGTGAGAGTTTCGACGAGAAGTCGAAACATCGGTAAGTCCCCATCCTTCCGGGTGATCTCGCTAACTCTGCAGAGTTTGCGGGAGTTGCGATGCAGTCGCAATGGATAAAAGCAAAAGGCATTTATATAAATATTAGGTATGCATACTCGCGTCAAGCATCCTCAGACCAATGACCACCACCGCCCCTGCCCCCATCAGCTATGACGAAGTCTACCAGCCCGCTGAGGACACCTACCTCCTCCTCAGAGCCGCACTAGCCGAGGTCAGGCCCGCGGACAGCGTGCTGGAGATCGGCTGCGGCAGCGGCTTTGTCTCCCTGGAGCTGCGACCGAAAGTCGTCCGCCTCCTGGCCACGGACATAAATCCCCATGCCGTACGGGCGGCCAGAGCCAGGGGAATTGATGTCATAAGAGCTGATCTGTTCCAGGGAATCAAAGGAAAGTTCGATCTGATTCTCTTCAATGCACCCTATCTGCCCACCCGGTCGGAGGAGAGAACCGGCAAATGGATAGATTATGCTCTGGACGGGGGCGAGAGCGGCAGGCAGACGGTGGATCGGTTCATCGATGATCTGGCCGGGCATCTGCGGCCCGAAGGCAGAGCACTGCTGCTCATATCCAGCCTGACCGGGCTGGCAGAAGTGCAGCAGACGGCAGCGGCCGCCGGGCTTTCCGCTGAGATGGTTGCCGAGGAGGGATGCTTTTTTGAGCGGCTTTACGTTCTGCGGCTCGGAACCATATATTCTTCCTCCGGATCAGGACCCGGAGCAACATAGCGCGGCATGGCATCAAGCAAGCTGACGAGCCTGTCCAGCACCTCATTGACCCCCTGGCCGGTCTCGGTGGACATTTTCATCATATCATTATCCTCTCCTAAGCTCAAAATGTCGACCTTATTGGCCACAACCAGAACAGGTAGCGTCAGCCATTTCTTGAGATCCGAAGCTAAAGAGAGCTGTGAATCGATAAGATAGCCGCAGTGCTCACTGGGATCGAGGATGTAGAGAACCACGCCTTGCAAATGGCTTAAGGCTGCTACCGTCTGCTGTTCAATCTCATTTCTCTCTTCCATGGGTCGGTCGAGCAGCCCAGGCGTGTCCACCACCTGATACTTCTGATCGCCCCGCATGAAGTGACCCACAAAGATTCCCCGCGTGGTAAATGGATAATTGGCGATCTCAGGCCGCGCTCCAGTGACCCGCACAATGAAGCTTGACTTGCCCACATTGGGGTAGCCGGCTATGAGAATGGTCGGCACCGCCGGGTCTATGGTCGGCATCTTGCGCAGCAAGTTCCGGGCTTCATTCAAGTATAGCAGGTCTTTCTCAATGGACCTCATAACCGATGAGTAGCGTCCGAAGGCCGACTTTCGGGCAGGAGTGGTGTCCAGACCATGAGACCTCCTAATAGTGCCAACATACTCTTTTGAGATCAGTCTTATCTGTCGGGATGCCCAGCCCAGGCGAGACAGGCTGATGCGGATCTTATCCACGCCCGCAATTATATCCGCCATCTCTCTATAGAAGGGCGGCAGATTTTCAAAGGAGGGGAATTTCTTGATCAGATTGCTGAGATTGTCGGAGAGAATATTGCCGGCGTTTTGCACCATGGACTCATCATCTGTGGCACGAGAGGCACGCCTAAAGGACTTATTTAAAAGCTCTTCTGATGTGGGTACGGTTGGAAGCTGTTCGAACATTATATAACTTGTTACTGGACCAGGGTGATAAACCTTTAGGCGGCTTCCTCTCGGGTGGGACATTTATAAATGGTTTTCGGAATGCTTAAATACTAGTTCTGCATCTATATAGATGAGGTGGCCTCTTGAAGAGATTAGGCACCGCTCTTCATGTTGTACAGAATAAATTGATTCTCCAAAGTGAGCAGATTGTTGGAAGCGAGACCAATATCCCCAGAACCAATTCCTGGGTTGTGGATCAGAAGAGGACCAGAGTCGGAAAGGTTTTCGATATATTCGGCCCCATTAATCAACCGTATATCATTGTTCGACCAAATAGGGGTGTAGATGCCGCTGCCCACGTCGGAAAGAAGCTCTATATCGACGAGGCGCCGGGGAGAGATAGCAAGTGGAAGAGATTGAGAAGCTGAGAGAGATAGAGAGGGCGGAGCCGGAAAAGCTCAAGGAAAGGACACGGCTCAAGCGCGAGAAAGAGAAGGTAGACGAGTTCGAGAAGTTCACCGTGGAGTGTCCGGAGTGCAAGAGCCACACCCTCGTGCGCGACTATGAGCGGGCCGAGCTGGTCTGCTCTGATTGCGGTCTGGTCATCGACGAGAACTTCATCGACCAGGGACCGGAGTGGAGAGCCTTCGACCATGACCAGCGCATGAAGAGGTCCAGAGTGGGGGCGCCTATGACCTACACCATCCACGATAAGGGCCTCTCCACCATGATCGACTGGCGGAACAGGGACTCCTACGGCAAGACCATATCTTCTAAGAACCGCGCTCAATTGTACCGGCTGAGAAAGTGGCAGCGGCGCATCAGGGTGAGCAATGCCACCGAGAGAAACCTGGCCTTCGCGCTCTCGGAATTGGATCGGATGGCATCTGCCCTGGGTCTTTCCAGAAATGTGCGAGAGACGGCGGCCGTTGTCTACAGAAAAGCCGTGGACAAGAACCTCATTCGCGGGCGGAGCATTGAGGGCGTGGCTGCAGCAGCGCTTTATGCTGCTTGCCGGCAGTGCAATGTGCCCCGTACACTGGACGAAATTGCCGAGGTTTCCAGGGTATCTCGAAAAGAGATCGGCAGGACTTACAGATTTGTATCCCGTGAGCTGGCACTCAAGCTCATGCCGACAAGTCCCATTGACTACATCCCTCGCTTCTGTTCAGGCCTGAATCTGAAGGGCGAGGTACAGGCCAAGGGAATCGAGATCCTGCGTCAGGCAGCTGAAAAGGAGCTCACCAGCGGGCGCGGGCCCACGGGCGTGGCTGCAGCCGCCATCTACATCGCCTCCATCCTCTGCGGAGACCGAAGGACGCAGCGCGAGGTAGCCGATGTGGCGGGCGTGACTGAGGTTACTATCAGGAACCGCTACAAAGAGCTGGCAGAAGAGCTGGACATTGAGATAATCCTCTAAAGGTTATTTTGAATAACCCCGCAGCCTCGCTGCGGCTTATTCAAAATGAGGAATTTTTTCATATTAACTTAATAATCGCCGACGATGCAACGGCAGAGAGCAGGAAGGACAGGCCGATCAGCAAGAATAGGGCGCCACCCACTCTGGTAATCACTCTGCGATCGATCCGGCTGGAAAGATACTTGCCCAGGAATATGGCCATGATGGACAGAAGCAATAGCGCAATCATGACGCCTATGAAAACCATTCTCGGGTTGTACTCTGTGGCAAAGAGGGCGGAAGCGATCTGGGTCTTATCTCCCCACTCCGAGAGGAAGATCATAGAGAATCCGGATACAAAGGCCCTTTTGGCAGAGAGATTGCTCTCTGCCACATCATCATCCTTGTCACCCTTCAATATTAATATGCCAAATAAGATGAAAACCAATCCGCTGACGAGCTTTACCAGATGTACGGGAATGACGTTGGTAGCCCAGGAGCCCACCAGTATGGCAATCCCATCCGCCAGCAGAAAAGCCAGCATCACTCCCAGGAGAAGCCGAAAGTACTCACGGGTCCGGGAGGAGAGCAGCAGAATGGAGAGCTGAGTCTTGTCGCCCATCTCGGCCAGCCCGACGGCCAGCAATGGAATAATGATCTCATCAAGCGCGATTGAAAACACCTTTGGTCCATATTATTGGAACTAATATTTGATGTGTTGGCTAACAGATCTCACAAATATTATCATAAATAACCAATAAAATTACTCATAAATCATTTTTATTTTTTTGAATGTAATCCTTAAATACTATTCTTCCTAATACTATTAGAATTAGGTGGAAGTTTGTGTACGAAAAGGTATTGATAGCTACGGATTTCTCCAAATACGCCGAAAAGATAATAGACTGTGTTGGCGAAATACCCGGTATAAAAGAGGTAATTCTACTGCATGTTCTGGCCAAAGATCCACTAGCTCGGGTCTGGTCTCCCGGCGATGAGATCAAAAAAGCGAAAACCGATATGGAAGCCTATGCATTTAGATATAGAAAAATACTGCAAGAAGCTGATTTGAGCGTCAAGGTGAGAGCAGAAATTGCGGAAGAGACTCCGGAGTATGCGGTAATAGAGCGCGTTGCCAAAGAGGAGAAAGTCTCGCTCATAATAATGGGGGCAAGAGGAAGAAGCATCTGGCAGGGCCTGCTCTTGGGCAGCGTCTCCAGTGGCGTTCTTCGCTATGGAGAAAAGGACCTTCTCATCATGCGCTACAAGACTCTAGATGAAGTAGATAAAGGAGAGATGGGCAAATTTTGCTCGCGTATGTTCGGAAAGGTCTTGGTTCCTACTGATTTCTCCTCTGCGGGAAATGCAGCCATCGAGAAGATAAGAGATGCGAAGCTAACAAATAATGTATTGCTGCTCAGCGTAGTGGCAAAAGGTGAAAACCAATCACAGGTAGATGTCGCTTTAAAGAATGCGCAGGAAAAGCTTGAGGATATGAAAGCAGATCTGGCAATGTCGGGAATATTTGCGAAGACCATAGGAGTCTCTGCTGCGTCAGGTGGTGCAAAGACTTATGGATCGGGAGGCATGGTCAAGGTGGAAACGACGCCTCTTGCCACTGTGGGTGGTGTCGTTGATAGAATACTTTCCGTAGCTGAAATTGAGAATGTCTCCCTGATTGCCATGAGTTCTCACGGAAAGGACTGGCTGGATGAAGCCGTCATTGGCAGCGTAGCATCCGATGTGGCCAGAATGGGGCCCAGGCCTGTGCTGATTGTTAGATCCAAGAGATAAGCAGAAAGCATACCTTTAAATTTTTGGGGCACTCATTCAAAGCTATTCATGGCCTCTTTGAGATTCCGATATATAGAAAATATATTAGAGAGACCAGATATATCCAGTATATTCCTGACGACAGGTTGAAGCGAAGCCAGCCTCATTTCGCCATTTTTCGCCTTCAAGATCCTAAGAGCCACAAGGAAGACGCGCAGACCAGAACTGCTTATGTACTCCATTTCAGATAGATCAAAGATCATTCTGGAATTATTGCGGATAGCGTTATTTAGAAATATCTCAAGATTATCTGCGGATATTACGTCTACCCTTCCAGAGATCTCTATTACCTGGATATTATTGAGGTTCTTTTCAGTTATCTTCATGATATTATTCCTAAATCTTTATCTTAATTTTTTTAACGCGAGACTTCAACGAATGTCAAACTCTGAAACGCTGCTTCCTCTGTGGGAAATATCTGAAATACCTTATCTAATCCTGTTATCTTAAATATATTCTGCACAAAAGGCTGCAGAGAAACAAGCGGAAGCAATCCATGATTATGTTTCTGCTCTTTCAAAGCTGCCAACAGAACCCTCAACCCAACACTGCTGATATAGTCCACTTTCGCCAAATTAATGATTATCTTCTCTTTTCGTTCCACAATTGCTTCGTTCAGTTTAACCTCCAATTCCTTGGAAGTAATCGTATCGATTCTTCCTGAGATTGAGATAATACGGACATCTTCTGTCATTTTCTCATAAATCTCCATCGGCTCGCCATCCTTAAAAATTTATTTTTTCATTTTTATTAAAATTAATCGGTTTTTATTATTCTTATACTCGTACCTCATCTCGTCCGTCTGTGACCTCATAAGATTTATGCCCCAACCGCCCACAGGGTGATCTCGAATATTGCCATCAATATTGCCACCAAGATCTTGCTTAATAAACCGAGTAGGATCAAAGCGAGGAGCTTCATCCTCGAGGGTCACCTTAAAGCATCCCTTTCCGTAGTCAAATGTGACCCAGATAGGGCCTTCTTCTTGTTTATAGCCATGATTTATTATATTAACATAAGCCTCTTCTACTGCCACCTGTAGCTCCAATATTTGTTCTCTGTCAAAACCCCCTGCAGACATCTTTTTGTCAATACAGCTAACGATCTTGGGTACATATTCTCGACGGGAAATCATCTTTGCCCTGCAATGATCACTCTGCGGACCTATGGCTTTTATTATTATCAAGGTTATATCATCGTGTTGCTCTGCGTTCCGGCTAAACTCAGATATATCTTTGAGTATTTTATTTAAAATTTCGTTTGTCTCCAGCAGACAATTATCTCTAATGACTTCTAAGAGACGTTTTACACCATACAGCTCTCCTTGGCTGTTCATAGCTTCTGTTATCCCATCGGTGTAAAAGATAACCATGTCACCGGATGAGAACCTAATGCAACTTTCCTTGTACTGCGCGTCATCAATAATACCCATGACAATTCCCATGGGCGCTTCCTCTTCAATGGTGCAGTCAGCATATCGGAAGAGCAAAGGTGGAGGGTGACCCGCATTTGCATAATGCAGCGATAAGGTCTCTCCATCTAAAACACCGTAAATTAGGGTTACAAACATGCCTGTCGGTGCATCGGATGCAATCATTTTGTTGGCATTCTTGACCACCTTTGATACCCTGGACTGATTTGTAGCGTTGGCTCGAATTATCGTCCTGGAAAGCGCCATGAAAATGGCCGCCGGAATGCTTTTTCCCGCGACATCGGCAATTACGATTCCATATTTCCCATCCGGCTGAACAATAAAATCATAAAAATCTCCCCCCACTTCCATGGCAGGAATGCTCACCGCTTCTATCTCAAATTCGGGAATATCTGGAGTCTTTTTGGGAATGAAACTCTTCTGGATTTCTGCCGCAATATGTAATTCCGTCCTCGTTCTCTCCAATTTTTGCTCCATCTTCCTTCGTTCGGTAATGTCTTTAATGGACTCTATTGCGCCTACCTTATCGCCTGCCGCATTGTATAGCGTTGCAGCCTTTGCTAACAGATAAGACCCATTTGGTCCAAGACGGGGGATAAAGATCTCACCTAAAACCGCATTTCCTTCTTTTTTGAATCTGGCATACTCGTTTTCAAATTGCTTGAATGGTGTTAAGACCATGTCGACTAAAATAGGTCTTCGAAATCCGTAGAAGGGCAGTGCATGCTCATAATTGTCTTTGCCCAACATATCATCGGCTTTGACGCCCGTTAGGCTCTCCATGGCTTTATTCCAGACCATTACCCTGCCGTCCAGATCAACAGCCAGTATGGCATCCGGCATGAATTCAATTATATCGGCTTGCCGTCTCTCCGACTGCTTGAGGGCTTCCTCTGCCATTTTTAGCTCAGTTATGTCCCTGCCAACAGATTGAACCTCAATTAGAGATCCCGATTGGTTAAATATGCCATGGCTGGTCCATTGGATCCAACGTCGCCCCTCCGGCCTCACGAATGGGGTAACAAATGATACTGTAGAGCTATCGGGCATCAGACTGCTGATTATGTCTACCGCCGGCTGCAGATTTTCGGTTGGAATCAGACAATCTATTTTTTTCCCGACTATCTTATCCTGGTTATTTGAGAAAAATCTGCAGAAAATCTCATTGCAATAGGTTATTGTGCCGTCAGTCAATGTTCTTAAAATCAAGTCCGATTGCTCTTCAACCACGGCTTTGTAGCGCCTTTCACTTTTGAGTATATCTTCATGAGCCTGCCCCAAAGCATCGAGCATACCATTTATGGATGAGGCCAGGCCTGACAGCTCGTCCTTTCCTCGGATCACAAGGCGAGAGGCTATATTCTGGCTTTTGCCAATCCTGGCAACTCCTGTGGTAAGAAGACTCAGCCTGGATAGAACGTAGCGATCCAGGAAGAGCAAAGTAAGCATGAAGAGAAAAATGTCTGCCAGAGAGAATAAAATTACAAAACTGCGCAGGCTCCTCAAACCCTGCAAATAGATCGCACGTGTTGAATCTATTCTCAGTATCAATAGCGGATTATTATAGATATTGTTTAAGAGGGCATATCCTGCAATGGAGTCATTATCCAAAATCCTGACCAACACGGAATCATTGCCTGTTAAAGAGATTTTAGCATCCTTGAAGTCCGTGGACATATTCTCATCTTTTAATGATTTAATTGTCATATGCAATTGAGTGGTCTTGGATAATCTGGTAATCTCTCTGTCAGTCAGAAGGCGCCCCAATACCACTCTGCCAGCAGAGACGCCATCTCCTTTTCTCATGATTACGGGATTGGTGACTACTAGCAAGGGTTCGTTGGAAATCAGAATAATTCCTGAATACTTGCTCTGTTTGTCCAGGCACCCTGCACAAAACCCATAAAAGGATAATTGATCTGGCAGGTCAGAGGGGATCTTCATGCGGCTTCCGTTTTCGTCCAGGTATCTGCTGAAGGCTATCTGCCCAAAAGAATCCATGAATAGCAGCAAATTTATCCCCATCTTGCTCAAGCTCTCATCAGCAAGTTCCTCTTGATTATTCACAATGAAAGTTGCATCACCTGCTCGAAGGAATGCAACCGTATCATTTCTGGAGGCCCAATGATCTGCCAGCCCCTCCATGCTATCTAGATCACTTGATATAGCGTTTAGGGCCCGTTCAACATCCCGATGTATCACTTCTTCTTCCAGCTTCGAAAAACCTAGAAATAGCTCCATTTGGGCAGCAATGTACAGGATCAAAACCACGAGGATGAGGGAGGCTCCCATAACAATTAGTGTCTTCTCGCGCAGATTCATATCCCTCTTTCCTCCTGTATAATATCAAATCCAGAATTGAAGAGTTGGCCAATTGGTATGGATCAAAGAAGTTGCCTTTTTAACGTAATGGTTAAGTATATACTATATTCATTACATATATAGCTTCTCTCAGCACCTGATGATTACTATGATTAAATCCAATATTATACAACCTATTCCAGGAACCAAGGGTATGAGGTTCTATCCTTACATTCGAAAGATAGATCTTATGTCCTCCAATTCATTCATACTATCTGGAGAAGATCAGATCGCAGTAATAGATCCCGGTGCCCTGGATGACCAGCTCGACTGCCTGGTTGATAATATTGCGGCTATGCTCAGTGAGAAGCAAAGGCCGGTGATCGTATATCTGACCCATGCTCATTTGGACCATTGTTTTCAATTGAATCGTCTCAGAAGGATCAAAGATCTGGGCGATATTACCGTAGCGGCTCAGGAGATTGGGGCAGATGCTCTGATAAGCCAGGACACAGAATTGACTCTGGCAGATCTTCTCGGGAAAGAAATGGCTCCCATTCCCGTCGATATCAAACTGCTTTCCAGAATGGATCTCATTATTGGTGGTGCGCATGAGCTTGAGCTAAAAGGAGGGAAGTTCACCTATTGTGTAGATTCTATAAAAATTCGCTATGGTCCAGTCCTCCAAAGCCAAACGATTTCATTAGGCAATGGGGAGCTGCTCGATATATATTCCATCCCCGGTCACAGTCCGGATAGCATATGCTTGCGGGTTGGGGGTCTGCTTTTCACCGGAGATCTTTTCTTTGCCCCCAATCCAGGAATGGCAGGAGCATACGGCTGGAATCAGTTTGCTTTAATAAAATCAATTTATAAAATTATGTGGGTCCTCGAAAAAAAGAATATCAGCTATTGCTGCTCCGGACATGGCCGAATTGTCGATGTTGATAGAGCATGGAATACTCTGCAGTCCATGTATCAGGATGTACTCTCTCTCTCTGGCCTGGAGGAGATCACTCAGCATTGGGCCAGGAATACTGCAATTTATGCCGAAGATTTGATGAGGGAGCTGGAGAGGCTTTTTACTATAATAATTGGCAGATTGGCTTATGTCTCCCATGTGCTCGAATGGCTGGAGGAAAGCGGAGATGCAGAGGACATGCAAAAACTCATTGATATAAAGCAAATTGATGAGCTTTTCTTTGAATTCAACTGCTTTGCAGGGGAATTGCATATAGGCAAGAAGCTTGACTGGGATTTAGTGCACAAAGCAGGACAGATAATAAAAAAGTTAGATAAGGTTTTTGAGAGCAAAGAGCTGGGTCCATTTCTGGACAGATCTCTTCTGAGAAGAGCTAACAGAATGTTGAACGACTATGCAGTCACCTATCGTGGGTTTAAGCCCATTTACTATGCAGATGATGTGGACCTAAATGCAATTTTAAAAGAGCTCCTGGATTTTTCGAAATCCCGGCCTTATGAGGATGATACTATCTTATATGCAGATTTATATGAAGACTACCTCAGTGCTCTCAGGGCGAGGATAGCTTATGTCAATTTGCTGGAGAGAACAATTTTGAAGTTCAAAGCCGACAAGAACCTACCCTTAGTGCGCATGGATAAGGAGCGTTTTCGCGATGCTTTGATCGACCTATTGGAGAGGCTTCCCAGTGCAGGAGCAACAGAGATTCAAATAATCACGTCCTCCAATCAGGACTGGGTCTCTATATGTATAGCTGTCCCGAGAACTGATGGAGATTATCCACTGGACGAACAAACTTGGAGATTCTTCGAAAGATCATTTGCCCTTTGCGGCGGGGTTATTCAGAGAGAATATACCTGCAATGGCTATGCAATGCAGATTGAGTTCTTGTCTTGTGAGTCATTTCTTCTTTCGTGCTGAGCCGGACATATACCAAAAGGTTATTACCAATGAACGATCATTATGATCGTATTAAAGGTGATAATTTTTGAAATGCATTACTCTTATTGCTATGCTCGTCGTCGTTGTGCTTTTTTCCCTCGGATGCATTTCGTCTCCAGAGAATAAGATGGAAAAGGTCACCATTCTTCGCATAGGTTACCAGCCGACAACTCATCATGTGGCAGAAATGATCGCGCAGGAGATGGGCTGGTGGCAGAAAGATCTATTGCCGTTTGGGATCACAGATGTCAAAGAATTCGGATATCCGTCTGGTGGTTCGGAGTTGGAGGCTATGAAGGCAGGGGACATAGACATGGCCTATCTCTGTACAGGGCCGTTTATACGTCCTGCATCGAGAGGCCTAGATGCAAAATTTGTGGTAGCAGTAAATACCAATGGCTCAACCCTCGTGTTGAGACCCGATCTTAGCTATGAAGGACCGCAATCTCTGCGAGGATTACAAATAGGGGCTTTACCGACAGGCACAAACCAAGACACTTTGCTGAAGGTATGGCTGGAAAATAATGGTGTAAACATCACCGAGGTAAATATCACTGCCATGGGGCCGGGAGATGCTGTGAGCGCCATGCTTGCGGGAAAATTAGATGGGGTATTCCTCCCTGAACCTGCTGGGGCGATGATTGAATTTGCAAAAAAAGGCAAGTCCTGGGTGTACTCCGGTGAGATGAAACCCGATCACGCGTGTTGCGCCATAGTCGTCAGCGGCAAGTTGATCAGGGAAGAACCACAGCTGGTAGAACAGATAATTCGTACCCATATGAATGCCACTGATTATGCTAATGCCCACCCCATGCAAGCGGCTGAAATTTACTCCAATCGCACGGGACAGGATCTGGAGATGATCAAGTACTCCATAAAAACCTGGGATGGCAAATGGATGAGTGACCCACATCTACTGGTCAACGATACACTGGAATATGCAAAAGCCCAATATGCAATGAATTATACGCAGAAGATGATGGGCCAAAGTGATCTATTCGATAACAGTCTCTACGATAAGGTGACAATTGTCCAGAAAGAGACATGAATCTATGCATTTAACCGTATTAGGGCAAAGCAAAGAATTAGGCAGGCGGCAAAATGAAATGCAAAGCAAACCGCAGACATAGTTGCTGCCGACTGCTATACTTCTTTCGGTAAATTAAAGTTCAATTATGCTTGCCATTCAGAAAATGCTTTATAGTAGTATGCTGCTATACTCAAGTACAGTACTTAACTATTCAAGGCAAAGATAATGTGCGAAGGCCAGAATATCCCCAAACGGATGATGTGCATTCGAAAGTACATTCAAGCCCTGCATTGCCCGACACGGTGGGCTATCATCGATTGTATAGGCACGGGAGAGAAAAGCTCGAAGGAGATCTATGAAGAACTCGAACTGGGTGAAGCAGGAATGACCCTGGCCGGGCTTTACTATCATCTTTCTGCCCTCAAGGGTGCTGGTATCATCGAATTGGCCTCTTATAGAGAGGTCAAGGGCAGTACGCCTGAGAAGGTGTGGAAGCTGAAGACCCGTAGAATTGTGATTGATTTGTTGGAAGAAAATGAGGTGGAATAAATGTGCTGTGCAGAAAAGCAAGGTCATCAATCTGTGACTGTAAATCGAGGCGTCTGTCAATCCGGCGCGCGTGAAATGTGCGGCTGCGAAGAAAAACCAGGGTCACATGCTATGCCCATGAGCCATAAAGCCCATCATTCTGAAGGTCGTGGAACATGCGGCTGTGTAGAACGCAAGTTCTTGAGCAAAAAGGAAAAGATAGTGATGCTGGAGGAGTATAGAGAATCGCTTAAGTGCGAGCTGGATGGGGTCGATGAAAAACTAAAGATCCTCAAGGAAGAGTAGGCGGATCACTTAATCCACCTATTATTATGTGAACTACCGCGTCCTGAAGGGCGCGGCTTCCCACTTCATCGCCAATACTTGCATCACTGAGATGTGATGTAGAGGTTTTAGCTCTATGGGCGCAACGGGCTGTTCCATCCCTGTGAAGAGTATGT
>Ga0209749_1001314_pt1 | contig 23039 bp, 12 predicted proteins | sample EPASupsiteSAE347_FD_187267 | JGI IMG/M metagenome (GOLD analysis project Ga0209749, IMG submission 187267) | Bioremediated contaminated groundwater from EPA Superfund site, New Mexico - Sample SAE3-47 (SPAdes) (version 2) | ecosystem: Environmental > Aquatic > Deep subsurface > Groundwater >...
CAACCCGGGTGGCGAGGGTGTGTTCGAAAATCACCGTCCCGCTGCAAGTAGCGCTTAACGATAACATCCATATGTTTGCGCGCGTAAATACGCTCGCCCGTGGCGGCATATAAGTAGGGCGCCTTATAATGAGCGGAAACATCCTTGGTCGCGATGATCTTTTCGGCGTTTTGACGCAACCAGGCGACGGCTTTGCCGACGGATTGCTCGTATCTCTGAACCTCGGTTTTGGTCAACAGCATAACAACCTCCTCTGGGCCCAATCCGTTGACTGCCGAAATAGCCGGCCGACGAACGACGATTGAGGCTATTTATTGGGCGGGGCGGCCAGTCCCTTGGGCACCCCGCAATTGACATTTTTTTGCTGGCTGACCAGGGACGGCCGGCCTTTGCGCAAGCAAGCGAGCATCATGCTTGTTCGATACTATGGTGGCAAAAGCGGCGGGTAATCTCAATTAATTCGTGCCGGTATTATGGGAATACCGGCGCATGGCCGCAAGGCTGTGGACCGGCCCCGGTCAGAACTGTCGGACCGTTGCTTAAGTCAGGGGGGGAGGGTCGTTCGCAATCGCGACAGCTTCTTCTTCGCCTTCAAACGAAATGGCCGCCGCGCATCCGAAATCAGCGCACCGTGAACAGCGTTCCGTCCGGCAGATACTCGTAGGCGCCGATATCAACCTGCCCGCCGAAACGATCAAAACGCATATGCCCGTCCAAGTCGAATGCCCCGTTCATCCATGGCTCATTGGTGCCGGCGTTGATACAGGGCGAGTCGGGCAGCAAGCGAAAATTACCGGCTGCGGCGCTAACGAATAAGGGCTCTCTGTTAGTGATGTTATTTTTACCTGCCGCGAGGGTGTAGACCTTGATGCAGGAATAATAAAAGGCATTGGAGCTTGTCGAAGGAGAATAATCGTAAACGTCATTGCCCGCATTGCTGGCCTTATTGCTCGCGACGATGCAATCCACGACAAAGTTGGTAAGGGTTGAACTCACAAAAGCAATCCCGCCGCCGCGATAAGCGACATTGCTGACAATCGTACAGCCGCTGACGGTCGAGCCGTTGGTTTGCGCCCCCATGGTATCTATATAAAAACCGCCGCCGTATTTCGTCGCGACGGTGTCGACGGAATTATAGGCGATCAGGCAATTGAGCACGCGCCCACCACTTACCATGTGAACTCCACCTGCGTTACCACTGGAACCGGCATTATTCGAGACGACCTGACAATTCTGGATGGTACCGGACGATGATATACGTGCACCACTATTGGTATGCCCCATGATGAGGCAATTCTTCGCCAAATATGGGTGATTCGAGCTGTTGCCGCTGAAAGCTACACCGTAAGAGGTACCATTCGCAATGGTACTATCACTGATCGTGCCATTGCCTTGATATGCCATATAAACACCGGATCCAATATTATTAACTACCGTGCAATATGTTGACGTCCAGTTGCAGGGGCCATAGTTACCACTCTCACCTGAGAAACATATCCCGGCGCCGGAAGGGCATGTGTTATTACTGATGATGCAATCGGTTATCAATCCCTGCCCGCTTAAACTGCAAACTCCGCCGCCTACAAACAAAGCAGTGTTGCCGCTAATCGTGCAGCCCCGCACCACCGTCCCGGTTCCAGCCAGCGAAATACCGCCGCCTTTAGAGGTGCCAAGGCTCCCCCAGTTATTTTTTATAACACAATTAATCACCTGTGCGTTGGTGGCGGACATATCAATATAAATTCCACCGCCTGCCCGACTACACGTATTACTGCTGATCTCGCAATTTCGCAGAACACCGCGTTTAATCCACACACCGCCGCCGCCATCGGTGTCGTAGCTACCCGTGACTTTCACGCCGTTGGTAATGGTGAATCCATCCACGACGGCATCCGGATGGTCAATCTTGAAACACTGGCTGGCGCCGCCGCCATTAACAAATGTCCAAGCGCGGCCGTTCAAGCTCGTCACCGTGATGCCGCTATAGACCAGGATCGGCGTACTGACGGTATAGATCCCGTTGGAAACCAGCACGGTGTTGGTAACACCCGTTGCATGGGATACGCCGTTGCTGATCGTGCGGAAAGCCGTCGTCCAGCTCGATCCGGAACTGTTATCGCCATCCGGGGACACATAACAAATGGTTTGGGCCGACGCGGCGATCGGCGCGAGGCCCAGCATTGTCAAGCTGGCCAGACGCAAAGCAAAATATCTGATAATATTCATTCGCCCCTCCCTGCTTTATCAGCCACCTTCGCGGATTAATAATATAAAGTCTGAATTCGGTTGTCTATTCTCTTATCTGAATCTGCAGATTATCCCTGGCCGCGCCGCCTTCCATGCCGCCGGTAATGACGGCCGTTCGATTGCCGGCCCAGTCGGCACAACGCGCACGTATTTCATGCCGGCCGACAGGCAATGCGAATTCACCCGCATAGGGGCGATACTCGCCGCCGTCTATGGCCACTTCAACGTATGCCACGCCCGACAACGCATCCTGGGCCACAAAGGCAAAGCGTGTGGCTGGGACGGCGGAATAGCCGCCGCCCACCTGCTGGAACACAGGTTTCGTAATAAGCGTAACAACCGGCGGGGTAATGTCAATTTTAACTTCCATGCGACGCGCCTTTTCCGCCGTCGGCGAAGCGTTAATCAGCATGCGATTAGTGCCTTCCTGCCCGATCGTCACCCGCGGGCCCTGGCGCCAGTCCTGACGATTGAGCTGATACCATTGATTCGTGTCGAGCGTCAGGATAACCGCCTGGTTGGTCCATTCCCCGGGTTTGCCGGTTGTAATCCCGCCGGCCGCCCCTCCCCCCACGCCGGCGTCCGGCGTCAGGATGCGCAAGTCGGCCAGCATAAACCAACGCGAGAACTTCGGCCCCGGTTCTTCCAGGTTGCGAATAAGCAGTTCATTCTGACCCGGTTTCAGGCTGTCCGCGCCGAATGGCAATTCCCAGACCGACCACTTCCGTTTGAAGCATTGGTTCGTTCCTTTATATAATGACCGCTGATTCAGCCGAATTTCGATCTTGGCGGGGGGATCGCGCTTATCGCAATCCTGCCCATCCACAGCCATGATCAATTGGCCTTTGATCGCTTCCGGAATCTGGTTGCTTTCCAGGTAAAAACCGTACCGTGCTTCCTGCTTCGGATAGAGCTGGAGTCCATCTCGAGGCGTTATGCCGGCAAAGTTATATTTGGGACACAGGGAGCCGCCTTTAAAGTCCGTCAGATTGAAGTGCAGCTCATGCGGATTGATATAAATCGTTACAAGACGAATTAATTGGTCGGCAGCGACTTCCGTTTGCGGCTGAAACGCCTCGCTGGAGACATACCGCAGCAACGAATCCATGAACGTGATACAGACCGGATCGTTCGTTACGAACGCGCAGGTCGTAACCAGCAGGCGCCCTTTGCCGACCCGCCATTCGAACAGGCAGGCCTGTTTGCTGAACCAGGTGATTTCGCTGACTTCCAGGATCGGCTGAAAATGAATCGTTTCCATCAGCGGCATACGACTGTCAATGAACGATCTGCCGGTTTGATCCGGGTCCGCGGCTGTCACGCGATTGTTCTTGAAGACCACCGCCTCCGCGTTTTCAATCAGCGGATAAAACTGCCAGTCTCCCCAGCCTTCATGCGGAATGCCGTTCCAGATCGGATGGTCGTGCACCACGGAGGCGTGATTATGGTGGCCCCGATAACCCTGGCTGAACCGCGTCCATTGCGTGTGACGCGGCAATGGACGGCCGCCGATCAAAACGGCGCACCCGCCCTCTTCCAGGTGGCGAATTACCGCGGTATTAAGGTTATCAATTATCCAGAGGGGGTCCTGAGCGTCTTCCTTGAATTCGGACAAATTACTGTAGCGCGGTTTCAACAGCGGCAACAATGAGGCTGCGCACGCCGCCCGAATCGCCGGCGGATTGCTCCGGTTGAGCACCCAGAAATCCCAATCGTTTTCCACCAGGAGCCCATTGCCCGCCAGCCGCACGGCCAGATTCACTTTGGCATTGTTCGTCAGCGCCGGCCATACGAGTTTGATCGGGGCCGCGCGCGCAACGCAATAATTCGATATCGCTCCGACCTGCACAAAGCCGCGATCCAACACCGTCGTTTCCCGCTTGAGTTCCCACGCCACGGTGCCGGACTCGATCGGCATATCGCCAAACAGGGATGCCATGATGACACCCTCAAATGCTTCCCCCGCCCAATAATTCCGCTTAAGGCCTTGGCCGCCGTCGAAATCGAGCAGCAGGACATTATCGGCATTAAAGCGCCGGAACCGCTCCGCACTGTCATAACCGGGCCCGTACTCCCATATCCGCGTCCGGCCCCCATCGACGCTCAAATCCTGGAAGCCGGCCAGATTATCGCATTTGCGGACCTTCTCGAAGAGATACTTATGCAGGATGCTGTGCAATCGCCAGGAGTTATCCACTAAAGCTTGGTTGCCCAAATAGGTTCGGAGCAGATTCACCTTGGTATGTCTGGACGACAGTGGCCACCAACTGCTGGAACAGAGTTCGTCAATGGACTGGCAGCCATATCGCAATGTGGCAAACCGGCCATCAATCGGATATATTTCTCCGCGCCAGCTCTGGCCGACTTCGTGCGTGATCAAAGGCAATTTGTGAATGGTAAAGCGCGCATTGATCGTCTGCCAGGGCTCATCCAGAAGATTATAGCTCAATCCGCCGCCGTCCGGGAAGTTCGTGTCACCGCCCGGATAGTGGCCTAAAATATCGGAACATTCGGTAATCGCTTTCAGGCGTCCAGCATGATACACGAAAGGTTCGCGCGTCAGATTTGCATCGTCGCCGCGCCGAAAACCACGGCTTTCGATGCCATCCATGGAGTGATTGGGCAGGAGGAGCGAATCCGGATGAATCGTCTTGATAGCCTGGTTAATCGTCCGCACGTCGTCAATTAACCCCTCGTAATAGGGCATCTCGCCACCCAGGCAATAAATGGACATGCTGGGATAATATCGTTTCCAACGCGCGACTTGCGCCCATAGATCGAACATCTTCGTGATGACGGTGTTCTTGGTGTAAAAAAGGGGAGGCCACGTCGCACCACCCTGCACGACGATTCCAATTTCATCCGCCGCTTCCAGTGCGGATTCCATCGGGCTGTCAACCGAGTCCACGGCATTATAGCCTTCCTGCTTGATCATCTCGAAATACCTCAGCCAATACGCCTTGTCCTGGGGATACCGCCAGTGCGTCCAGGTCACTTGTGATCCGTATACCTGACGCAAATAGATGGGCGTGTCGTTCAGTTTGAGCACGCGTCCTGCACTGCTCCATTGCCGCAAGCCGAACCGGCGGCCCACGCGGTCAACCACTTGTCCGTCGCATTCCCACGTCAAATCCGCCCAGTAGAGCCGGGGATGATTCGGATGCCAGGGACGCAGGCTCTCGTGCCGGGAGTCCCAACGCACCACCATATTGCTCGTGACGGCTGAGACTTTCGCGGTGCCCTGGCCCAGGACATTGGAGTCCGAACGAATCTGCCAGCGGATAAGCGATTTCGAGATGGGGTGTTTGGCTAACGGCGCCGTAAGCTCCACTTCCCAGCGCACATCTTGAAGCGTCGGTCCGGCATGGATATACGCGCTCTCGACGCGGCCCGCACCCTCCGCCACCGTCAGACAAAGAGGGGCCACCAGACTGGGGCCGAAACGATAAGCCTGAGATCCAATCCTGTCCTTGTTGTCAACCGCCAGAACGATTTCGTTGGTTTGACCGGCCTTGACCAGGGCGCTGATATCCAACGTACTGGGCACAATGCACGCATAAGGATAATACCGGATATATTGGCGGTTGATCCAGACATGCAGGCGGTCATACGCGCGCCCTACGTATAATTGGACGGCTTTCCCGGACCAAGCGGCGGGCACAAACACCTCTTTCCGGTAAAATCCCGTGCCGCTCAGGTTAGGCATGATATTATTGTTCGTATCCCAGGCTATCGTCCACCATTTGGCCGCGCGCAGGCGGTCAACTTGAAACGCCACGTAGTCGGGCATCCTCACTGAAATATCGTATTCCGACGGCCCCGGCAGTTCCGGGGTAGCAACCGACAACCCATCCTTGAACGTGAAGTCCCATTCGCCGTCAAGTGACATTTCCGTGCCCGCGTAGCCCGGCAAGCGCCCCAAAAATATCCCGGCAGCCGCAAGGGAGATAAACAGATAATTTCTATTCATGCGGGCACCCCTATTAATTTGAAGACTTTCTCAAATGTCACCGGTGTTTATCAGATACCGATAAGCCGGCGACGCGCGGTCTTTGCCGCCGCGTTCGCCAACACGTGCCAGGTGCAGCACAAATTCATGGGTCAGGCGATCCTCATAGACCCGGAAATTCGATAATTGTGTTTCCGGACCATCCCCGGCTTGACGGTCATCAATGATTGACACGGATTCTTTAACGATGGCTTTGGATTGTTCGTCCACTTCCGCAATCTGGAGCGGGTAACGAGGCACGCTGGCGGCCGGATTGTCCGGCGTAATATTCCCGATCCAATACAACTTGCCGTTGCAAGAGTTGCGGATTAAGCGCGACCCGCTGGCCGGCGAAAAAAATCGTTCGCCCGTTCGATACGTCCAGGGAACCGGTGCGGACCAGGTCCGACCGCCATCTTGCGAGAGGGACTGCCATTTATGACCGGGGACGCCCGCCAACCCGTAATTGCTTCCCCGCATGATCATTAAAATTGAGCCATCGGCCATTTCAGCCAGCGCAGGCTCACATAATCCCCGCGATGAAAGGGAGGGTGGAATTGACACCATCGCGCTCAAATCCCAATCAATATGCCCATCCTGCCATTGACCGATCATGCATCCTGCTTCATTTTGCCTCGTGAAAACCGATGCATTGCCTTTTGTGTACGACGTTCTGGATATGGGCAGAAGAATACGACCGTTCCTCAACCTCAAGGGCGCCGGAAAAGACACGCATATCCGGCTTTGACCGCAAACTACTCCGGCCGCCCAGTTGGTCTCATCATGGCCGCGTTGAATCAACTGTTTTTCACTGAATGTTTGGCCGCCGTCCGTGGAGATGCGCTCCAAAATACGCACTCTTTTTTCCGAGTCCTCGGTTATCACGTTTTTCGTATAAATACTGTAATTAACAAAATGGCAAAGATAGTTTTCCTCTTCGTCCAGGAAAAGGCAGCCTTCATTCCATCTTACCGTCCCGGCGCCGGTATGACGCGGGCGATAAATCACGGCCGGCGGCGACCATGTAGAACCGTTATCGGCGCTGCAGCGCTGAAAATACTTGCCCCACACATCGCTGGAAATTGTGCCGCCGTAAATCTGAGTCAGATCCTGACCGGTTTTGAACCGATAGGCCGTGTTGCATTCGATGACGTAAATCCCGAAAAAGCCCTCAGGGTGCGGCTCCGCAACCTCATCAAGCCATTCGGGAGGTATATGAACCGTCTTGGCAACTGTGATTGACATGAAATTACCCCCTTAATTACACCGATTCTTTCGCTGCTTGAACCATAGCCTTTACATTTGCCACCGGCGTCTTGGGCGGTATTTCACAGGCCGAACCCAGGGCAAACCCGCCGTTGAAGGCTCCTTTCCGTATGCATTCCAATGATTCCATCCTCACGTCTTCAGGGTTTCCTTTAAACAAGGTGATGCAACTAACCCCTCCCATCAGGCATACCCGGTCCCCTACCCGGCGCTTGGCATCCGCCACATCCATTCCGCTGGTGGGGTCAAGGCACTCGATGGCATCAACGCCTTCATCGGCAACGAGTTCCAGGAGCGGGTTGCAATTTCCACAGCAGTGCTGGTATACCTTCACTCCCAGTCTATGGAACTCCTCCGTTGCCTTGCAATAATTCGGGAAACAGAATTCCCGGTACTGTTTTGGGGAAATCACACTACAGCTGGCGTAAGAATCCCCGATGTAGAGCGCATCCACGCCGGCCTGAATGAAGGCCTTGCCTTTTTCGATCGAGATTTCAAGGGCTATCGCCATGATTTTCCTGGCTAATCCGGGATTATCAATCAAATCCGTAAGGGCCTGCTCGCTTCCTCTCTGCTTAAGCAGAAAGTTCATTGATTGATCGCAACAAATCCCGGCTACGAACATCTCATGCCCCACCTGCTTGATGAACTTTTCCACAGGCTCCATCTGGCCATGCCTAAAATAATCGGATGCTTTAACGATCTCTATTTTCCCCAGATCCGATGCGGTCTTCACTTTTTGCCCAATTGGAAAACCCCATTTATCCCTCGTGAAAACACCGTCCCGCAACGGCATCATTGACCCGCCGCCCTGCACGTCAAATTGGGCAATCCTTTCGCCGGTGGTCTTATCATGCACGAACAGGTCTTCGCCTTCCCTTACAAAATTTTTGTCTTCTTTCCAATCCTTGCGGGGGCCCATCCATACCCGCAAGCCGTCGAATCCATACGCCCGCCCGGCCTTGATCGTCAGGTCATATCCCAAAAGGGGATTCTCCAACACATCGCGATAATCCATCCCGAAAACATGGCAGGCATGGTCCGGCAAAATATTGGGATAAACCGGGACCACATCGGTTGGCTTCAATTCCATTGCCGCAAACATTCTCTCCCGGGATGTCATGGCCGGCGCTTTATTTTTCAACATAATTAATCCCGCCTTTTGGTTTCCCGTTGCGCCTGGGACCGCAACCAACGGAAAAAAATATCCTCCGCCGATGACAAATCGTTCGTCGGCCGTATAACCGTGCCAACATGCAAGGCATGGAACACTTCCGCCCCTGATTGCGCCAACTTTATTTCCGCCGCGCTCAACTCGGCCTTCGTCACGGATGGATGCACTCCGCAACAATCCCACTCCTGTCGCCCATAACTGATCGAATTCTGGATGATTTTCGTGTGCCTGTTGATAACGTCCGCCTCCGTTGCCCCGGCGGCACTTGCTGGAATCGCCAGGATCACCAAGTCCGGTTTCATCGGCCGTATCCCCGGCGACCAGGCTTGGATATCCGCCAGGGACTTTCCCGCCGTCGGCCAGGTCGTCACTTCCACGCGCCCATTGCTCTTTATCTCCCGCACGCCGCGCACAATAAATTTATCAAAGGGCGGCATTGCGATCACCTTCACGGTCTTCCCCTCCGCCAGCAGGGCCAGTGTCCTGGGAATCACGGGGCAAGGGGGCGGCGCGTCGGCCAGGGAAACGCGCCGCGCGGTTAGCGTTGCGATAATCTCTTCGGCAATGACCTTGTGCCCATTCATATTCGGATGGATGGTATCGCTCATCATCAGCAACCACGCCCGGGGGTCCTGGACGCGTATATCGTCAAAAGCGCGATAACAGTCCACAACCGGCGTATGCAGTTCCATCCCGACACTGCGAACTATGCCGCAAAATTGCGCCAGTTTATCCGCCGGGCGTTCCTTATTCGGATAGGTTGCCGTAGGGGTGCATAGAACAACCTCCGCGCCCACGGCGCGGCATTGCTTCACAATCTGCACGAGGTTGCTCCGATATGTTTCCACCGGCACATTCACCACATCGTTCATGCCGAACATGGCTATGACTAATTGCGGTTTTCGGCTAAGCACGGTGCTCCCGATCTGCTCCAAGGCGCCCACCGTGGTTCTTCCGCTGCCGCCGGCATTGATCACTTCTATTTTTGCCCGTGGATAGACCATGCTTAAGCCCGCGCCCAACATATCGCTCCAGGCACATCTGCCGCCGCTGTGATAATACACGCCGGTGATGCTGTCGCCGAAGCAAACAATCCGGACCGTTTGCCGGCCGTCCTTCAGCAAGGCAATGGTGTCAGGAATCGCCGGTGCGATCGGCGCGGCATTGGAATTAACAGTCATGATCGTCACTCCCAGAAAACATAAGAAAGGCCATAGATAGTTGATCATGTCGTACCATTAATACGTATCCAATATTGATACGACGGCGACGTGCGGTCTTTACCGCCGCGCTCGCCGATCCGCGCCAGGTACAGCACGAATTCATGCGTAAAGCGATCCTCATAGACCCGGAAGTTGGATAATTGCGTTTCCGGGCCATCTCCCGGTTGCAGAGTATCAATCACGGCCACGGTGTCCTTGATTAACAATTTCTTTTGTTCATCCACTTCGGCGATCTGGATCGGGCAACGAGGCACGCCGCCGGTCGGGTTGACCGGCGTTATATTCCCGATCCAATACAATTTGCCGTTGCCGGAGTTACGGATCAACCGCGATCCGCTGGCCGGCGAAAAGAAAGGTTCGCCCGTATGATAGGTCCAGGGAATCGGCGGGGACCAGGTCCACCCGCCATCCCGCGAGAGGGACTGCCATTTATGCCCGGATACACCGGCCAATTTATAATTGGAGCCCCGCATGATCATTAAAATGGAACCATCGGCCATTTCGGCCAAGGCGGGCTCACATAAGCCGTGCGCCGCTACGGAGGGCGCGAGCGTCAGCATCGCGCTTAAATCCCAGTCAATGTGCCCGCCATTCCATTGACCGATCATGCAACCGGCATCTTCCGGCATATGATAGACCGAAGCGTAGCCGGTGTATCCGGCGGGATTCGGACTCCTGGTTACCGGCAGGAGAATGTTGCCGTTTTTCAGCTTCAAGGGCGCCGAAAACGATACATAGATGCGGTTCTGGCCGTAGACCACGCCCTCCGCCCAGTTTGTTTCATCATGGCCGCGTTGAATCAACTGCCTTTTCTTAAACGTCTTTCCGCCATCAACGGATATTTGCTCCAGCATCCGAGTGGTTTTCAGCACGTCATCGGTTAATACTTTTTTTGGAAAAAGGGCGTAATTGACAAAATGGCACAGGCGATTTTTCTCTTCATCCAGGAAAAGGCAACCTTCGTTCCAGCGAATCGAACCGCCGGCAGTTGGCGTGGGCTGATACATGACGATCGGTTCCGACCAGGTCCGGCCATTGTCTTTGCTGAAACGCTGGAAATATTTATTCCACGTGTCGCTGGCGATCATGCCGCCATAAACCTGCATCAATTCCGGGCCGGTATTGAAACAATAGGCCGTGTTGCACTCGACGACAAAAACCCCGAAATAACCCTCGGGATGCGGCGACGAAATTTCCTTGAGCCACTCGGGGGGTATATGAACGGTCTTGGTAACAGCGATAGACATGGAGCGATCCTTCCCGTGTTATTCCTTAAGCAACAAGTTCGTTTTTATTGTGACAAGGTTGTTTTCAGCGGACGCGCATGTTAAGTGCTTGCCATGGACTTAAACGTTACCGGATGATCTACAAAACCCATCATGGGGCCGATGCGGGCGCCGAATTCGCGGCGCAGCATCTTGCGATCGCCAATATGTTTCAAGATATTCCAGCGCGGCAGGTGATGGGTAACTTCCCCCATTTCCCAGACGTCAACGGCATCGGCGCCCAGTTGATATAAATCGTGCGCTTCGCGTAAAATGCGCCACGCGTCCAGTTCGCCCAGCGGTTTAAGCTTGCTGCGTTTGCCGATTCCAACGGCGCCGGCATATATACTCCAGTCATAACCAGCCGGGAAAACCGCCCGGTGGTACTGGCCCACGCACGGAATCAGCCGGACCCGCTTGCGATGCTCGCCCAATTCTTCGTAAATATGTTCCAGAAACATCGGCCGATATTCCGACCGGAACGACGGCGAAATAATGTCAACCAAGCCCTCGCGCGCCCAGGAGGCAATATCGTAGCCGTACAGAAAATTGGCGGCAACGGCCAGCGAATCGCTGGTCGGATGGGAAAGGATTTCACGATCGGCCGTCACTTGAACCGCAATGGGAATCTGGCGTTTCAGGCGCTCGCCGATCCGGTTCGTCTGGGCGCGCAGACGCCGGAGAAACGCCGTAAAATGGTCACAGCAGAATTGATGCCATTCCACCGGCGGCTGATCGGTGGCGGTGGGGTCCATCCCATATTTTTGTTTAAATGCCTGAACGGCCGAGGGCGTAAAATCCCAAATATCCTTGGCCATACTGGTCAAATCCAGGCGAAGCCCGGCCGGCCCGTATTCAGCCATTTCGGCCAATAAATCCAACTTGTATTGCTCCCAGCCGGGGTGAAAATGACTGAATTTATGGCTCCAGACTTTGCCGTGCCGGTCCACCAGCCGCCATTCCGGATGGGCATCGGCCAGTGGCGAAACGAAGTCCTCCCCAATACCATTGCAATAATCTTTGGCATAATCCTGTTGGATGCGGAAATTTGCCCATAGTTCCAGGCTGTGGCTGGCAGCGTAGTCAATCAGGATGCGCAGGGGGTCATAACCTTTCCGTTCAGCCGTTTGCAACGCCTGCGCGCATCTTCGATTCGAGTCGGTATGCAATGAGTCCGGCGACTGGCCTTGTCCCAGGTAATATCCCACTTTGGATAGATAGTTGACGCGATGCGTCGTAATGGTGCACCCGTAATAAATGCGTTTAAAATCGCTGTCAATAAACGGCTCCAGTATGGCGCCGCATTCTTCGGGCGATTGCGGCAAATACCAACCCAGGACATGGCCGTCAAACGCCGCCCCCGCTGTGCGCGTCGGGCGGTTGTTAAGATCGGCCATCTGTTGTTGTCCTTGCGCGGCGGAAATGGGAACCAAACGCAAGTAGGCAATTTGCGATTCGCGCTGATCGCAGCGCATCTCCATCGGAAACGGCAGGAACTCAAAGGCCAAGCCGGTCAGGTCGGCGATTTTCCAAAGCGCTTCTTCGCCATCGTTGGGACCGCGATCCCAACGCACATTGCTCGCAAGCCAACGGAAGAAAGGCTCATTGGAAAGCCGGATCCGGCATCCGCTGGCGCCCCAGAATCCAACATGGATTTCGTGCCAGCCTTTAACCGGGCTGGGGAGCGACAGGATCGGAGCCTCCGTGCCGTTCCAGCGCAACATGTAACCATCCTGTCCGTTCAGACGGTATGGGACGATCACGGCTTGCGATTGCTCTTGGATTGCAGAGCGAAAATCCGTTATCCAGATGGAATCTTTGCGTTGGGATTTTGTCGTATTGGTCATATGATTTTTCCTCGCTTACAAATGACCTTGTTGTTTCATGAATTCTTTCAGTGATGCCATTTCTTTGTCATTCAGGCTGTAATACGGTTTTCGGCGCCAGCGTTGGGCCAGGCCGTATAATTCCATGATGCCATGAATGACGGCGTCAAACCCTCCCGGGGATGTCAAAACCATGTCCCAGAACGGTGCCTCATATTTGGCAATGATTCCGGCCGCTTGTGGGATATTGTCGGCTTGGATAGCCTGCCAATAAGCCTTGGCAAAATCCGGTTTGAAACAGATGAAAGTCGAAAGATAGCCATCACAGCCATACGGATGAATGTCCAGATGATTCTGTTTCTGGCCGCCGGAAACAACGGCACACTTTTCATGCAGCATTGATCCCAGTTTCCGGCCAAATGCGCCGCAGAGATCATCCTTGACGGCAAAAAAGGGCAGTTTGTCGCGCAATATTTCCAGCGTTTTCAAGCCAATGCCCTGGATGCCGCTGAAGGCCGCCGTCACGACCATTAACGGCATATGACTGGCTACGGCCGTATAGTGCTCGACCAGGGTCTCGGTGGTAACCGAACCGGCCCAATTTGGCGGCAGGGCCATGACCATATCGGCGCCCGCCTCCTTCGCGAATTTGGCGAACTCCACGGCTTGCGGCGTGGCCCATTGGCGGTCCGCGGCGATGACCATGGCGCGGCCTTTGGTGTGGTCAACGACGGCCTTGGTCATTTCGCCGACCTCCCGGTCGCTGAGGAGCGAATAAAGGCTGTCGCCATAGGTCAGCATGATCGTGCGACTGCCTCCCTGAATGGCAAAATCCAGCGCGCACTTCATGGCTTGATAATCAATGCTCCCATCTTGATTAAAAAATACGGCATGGGACGTAAACGGGCCGGTCAATGCGGTGCGGAATCCAGCATGGTCATAGCGGCTCATAATGATAACTCCTGATTTGGATTGTTATTATCGCTGTGTTTTTATTTCCATCCTGCATATTATCTTGGCATTCAATCAATCCATCGGGCAAATATAACGCCCGATTTCCTGACAGATTTTTCTGTCACCGTATATTCAGACCTGTCTGCTGGACAGCCAAACCTTGAAGTAAATAGCCATCAAAACCAGCCGATCGGTTTACCGCTGATATCCTGGATGACATTCTTCACGCGGAGGTAGGTATAGAGGCCTGCCAGGCCGCGCTCGACACCAGTTCCGGATTCGTTCCAACCCGGGAAGGGCGACTGCGGGTAAATTTGGTTATAGGTGTTGACATAGACCGTACCGGATTTGAGTGCCCGGACCATTCGCTCAGCCCGGTCGACACTGGTGGTGAACACCCCGGAGCCCAACCCGTAGGGGGTGTCATTGGCAATCCGTATTGCATCAGCTTCATTTTCGAATGGGATGGCAACCAACACCGGACCAAATATCTCCTCGCGGGCAATGCGCATATCGTTGCTGACAGCGGCAAACAGAGTCGGCTCCATAAAATAGCCGCCGGAAAATTCCGACCCTTCAGGCACTTTGCCGCCACATACTATTTCAGCGCCTTCAGCTTTGCCAATTTCGATGTATTCGTTGACCTTATCAAACTGCCCCTGGGACACAATTGCACCCAGTTGCGTCTCTTCGGCGGCAGGCGGTCCCAGACGCAACCCGGACATCCTGGCGGCCACTGCGGCAACGACATCGTCATAGATCGTTTTTTCCACCAGCAACCGGCTTCCCGCGATGCAGTTCTGACCGTTATTGAGCAGAATTCCGAAGACGACGCCTGCAACCGCCTGCTCAAAATCAGCATCCGCGAAGATTGTAACAGGACATTTACCGCCAAGTTCCAGGGACAGGTTGGTAATGTTCGCCTGCGATAACCCGATAATACACCGGCCGACATCAGTGGAGCCGGTGAAGCTGATCATCCGCACATGCGGGTCGGCGACCAGAGCTTCGCCTACCGTGGCGCCCGGGCCGCAGATGACATTCAAAGCACCCTTCGGCAAGCCGGCTTGCTGGAACAGCTCACATACCAGCGAGGTAGTCATGGATGTGATGCCGGCGGGCTTGAGCACCAGGCTGTTGCCCGTCGCCAGCGCCGATCCGATCTTGATCATGCCCAGAAACAACGGGAAGTTCCACGGCGTTATGCCGGCAACTACTCCATATGGTTCATACAGGGTACGGTCAATCTGCGCGGCATTGGGAAGCGACAGCGTCTGCCCGGCCGCCGTGCCGGCCATGTCTGCGTACCACTGCAGGTAGGATGCCGAAATCGGCACATCAATATTGCGTGCCTCGGTAATGGGCTTGCCGACATCGGCCATTTCCATTTGGGCAAACTCCTCGGCGCGCGCCAGCAGCAAGCCGGCCGCGCGACCCAGAATTGCCGAACGATCGGCGCTCGTCATCGCGCCCCATTCGCCGTCAAAAGCCGCCTGTGCCGCACTGCAGGCCCGGGCAACGTCCTCCGCCCCACCCTTGGCAATCCTGGCAATAACCTGACCGTTACCGGGATGGATCGAGTCATAGGTCTCCCCGCTGCCGGATGCACAATACTCGCCATCAATAAACAGACGGCAATCTCTCATCTTAACGCCCTCTTAGTGCATATAGTTTCCCGCAAGCATTGCCGCTACATACGGCCGCGACGAAGGGATGCAGATTTTACGGATGATTTTGCACATGGATAATACGTTTTACGGCTCATATTCAGCGGCATGATCGCCAGCCTCCACCTGAACGGCATCTACCCAAACCGTACCTTCGCTTTTTAAGTACAACCCAAATGTTGAATATTGACTGACATGGGGCGGTATGATCCCGCTGAACTGATACCGTCGCCAATCGCGCGTAACCGAAAAATCATGGACCCATTTAAAGCCCCGATATGTGTCCAGCCGGACGGTCATATTGTCACGGTCGGCCCGCATATAAACAGAAAAGGTAAATGTTTGCGCCTGTTCGGTTTGCGGCGCCAGGTGCCAATAGATATAATTATGCTCGCTCTTCTGCTTGCTGAGCCGCATGCAATAGCGCCCTTCAAACGGGCGGTTGGTTTCAAGCCCGCTGCCCGCATTCGGCTCACCGATGCGGGGAAGCGCCGCACGGGTCCGGTAGTAATCCGGCAAGCCGGGCAAAACCGCTTCCTCAAAACCGGGATTAGGCTGTATATTCTTTTTCCCGGATCGGCCTGAACGTGGAATCAACTGTTCCGCCAAGGCTTGTTCCGGATGGCTCCGCGTATCCACCCTGATAATGACGGGATGCTCTATCGTGCGCGGACCGGCAAATCCATAAGTGCGCACGGCAAATGGCTCGAGATATTCCCTGATTGCATGATCTTTAAATTTGACCGGCGCATTGTCAAAATAGTTGGATACAACGCCCTGCTTCGACAGAATGTCCATGTTGATCGTGGCTTCCACCGGATAATCGCGGGGATTGGCGCACAACAGAATATAATGGCCGTCCTGATCGGAACGCAGGGACACGTGCACATCCGGCAGGATGTGTCGCGCCGGATCGAATCCTGCGGGGTTATAGGCGGTGGTTTGGGGAACATCGGGCGCGACAAGCATGGGCATAATTCGCTTAATATCCTTGATCAGACCGTGCAAGGAATCAACCGTCTGTTGATGCATGAACGGGTAGCAGAAATACAAAAGACCTTTGGCGCCGTAAATGAGCGCCAGCCAGGTCTGACAACGCTGTTCCTGCGGCAACAGCATGCGTTTATGGGTGCGACTCGTCCATTCGCCGGTCAGCGTAATCCAGATGGGAGCGTGAATTTCAGCCCCGCGGCTGGCTGTCTCCCAGATACCCTCGGCGATGTTGTTCATTTTGGCTTTTGGATTTTCCGGGGGACTCCAATAGTTGTCCGTGCAAAAAACATCGCACCAATCGATATGTTCGTTTCCGGCCGGAATTGGAGACAAAACCTCGCCGGTTCCCTGGTAATTAATCAACATGGGATGGTACCCATCCGTTTCCAGGACTTTCCGGTATAATTTGCGCATATGGATATATTGCGGAAAATATATGGAATTGTATGGTTCATCCGCCAAATAATAAAACATTAAGCCGGCTGTTTCTTTCGCCTGTGTAACCACCGCCAAAATAGCAGGCATGCATTCGCGCACGGCCTCTCCATACAATTGCCCCTTATCTTCCCACGCGGAATTTTTATAGGCGGGGTTATATACCAGGGCGCCTTTAATGGAATTCAACGTAATTCCGCTTTTTGTTTTACCGATTAATTCCAAAAACAAACCGCCCATCAGATTATAGCGGGCCGCTGTCTTCATAAATAAACCCGCAGTTTCCGGCGTCACACCGGACGTCCACTGAATCACGGTATTAAACCCGATTTCGGCCATCTCCTTAAACACCGGTTCGTTGCTGGCAGTGACGCTATCCAGATATACGCCAATGGGGAAAATCGGTTTGCCATCCTGCAGCAGGATCCGGTTGACCCGATCGGCCTTATATTCAAATCCCGGCTTGGGGGCGCGTTTGACTAATTCGATCCGCTCCCGGGCAATGACCGACCCGGCCGCATCGCGGCATTCGATCATGATCGGATGAATTCCGTTTTCAAAGTTTTTCAGCTTAATACATAACGGCGTCGTTTCCGCCGCCGGCTTGGCCCGGCCGACGACGTCGTTTGTCCCGCGGCAGGCCGCCAGTTCCAGTTTCTTGAGCATCGTACCCGGCATGCCGGCCAGCCGGCACTGGATCCAGGCTTCTTTTTCCGTGGTATAACAGGAACGATCCGGCCAGGCCGAAAATATACGCAGTTTTTCCATGCCGGAAGGATAAACAGTCTGCAATAGTTCATTACTCAGCGCATCGCGCATTTCGGCTCGGACCACCCGATTCCCCACAAATTTCACGGGCACCGGGTTGGTGGCCATATGGACGTGGGGACCGGGAAAACAAATGAGATCGAAGGATGCCTGATTGGTCGGGCCGGCCAATGGCATGTCCGTCACGATCAAACGCACCTTGCCGGCGCGATCCGATTTTAATTGCATCTGCGTCACGACATCAAATATCCATTGGCCATTCTCATAATGATATGGATTTACCGCGCACTTTTCGATAAGCGGCAGGAATGGAGTTTTGAACTTGAGCCCGGATAACCCCGCAACCTGTCCGAACTTTTGCGGGTCTGTCCACCAGGTTTCGCCGACTGGCGCCCAGCTGAGTATGTCCCGCCTTTCACCGATCAGCGCCCCGGCCGGATCGTGAAGCGGGGTAAAGGTGTAAATCATCAGATTTAGCCGCGCACGCGCCGGATCGCCCTCCGTCAGCAACATGCTCCAGGGCAGGGCCAATTCGGCTTCCCAGCCGGTTTCCCCCGTTTGCGTGGCGGAGCGCAGCGGAATATTCCAGTCGCTCGTGCTGATCAATTCCTTTTGGGCATCCACTTTACTGCGTTGATCCGCAACAACATTGTCCGCGCTTAAACGGATATGATAAAACATTTTACCGTCCGTGCCGGGATCGAAGGAAACCTTGACGCAGTTTTCCGCCTGGATGCGCGCATCCCGTTTGGTTGCCTGGGGATGAATATATTGCCGCGGATGCGCAACCTGGAACCCGATGTATAACCATTGATCATCCCGCATCAGCCGGGCGGAATGGATGTTGGTCGTGGTGGCCGTATTGGTGGGCCCAACGATATAAAAATTCGCGATGACCGCCGCGTTGGCCCATTCGGCATCGGCCAGGGTTCCATCCATCCGCGGGGGTGTATTACAGACCGGCAGCATCACTTGCGGCGCTGCCGGAGTGCAATCACCCTGCGCCATGGCATTGAATATCAGCGTCGGAATGAATAATAAGCCGAGAATCTTTGCCGGCCGAATTCGCTTCATGATGGCAATCTCCCGGAATGGATAATAATGCCGACTAATACGTCATACAGACGCAACTCAGTCTTTGTTGCCGGCCTCGGGTTGTTCGTTTCGAACGGTGGAATCCAGCAGTTCGATGCGTGACAGCACGTCTTGGCACATCGCCGCATGTCTCTGCTTGATTTGACCGGCGCCTTTTTCAGGTAAAGGTTGCAACAAATCAACCTGCTTATTCATCAGGCCGATCATTTCGTTCACACTGGCGCTCAATTGCTTGACCGCCACGGCCCGGATGGCGGCGGCATTTGTGCCGGCGGATTGGCCGGCATTCTCCAGCAGCAGACGCACCTGCTTCATGGCCGTATAGCCCGCGCGGACATAACGCGTCTCCACCTCCAATGACGCCCCATCGGGACAGGCCGACAACCGCTCCAGCGCCTTGTCGCAAGCGGTTATGGCCTGATTGCAATCGGCAACCGGCATGATCGTGGTCAATAAATCGGCCGTGGCCTTGTGATCGATCAATCTCTGCAGAACCGTTGCCCAACTGGTCACGGTTGCATTCATAAGGTCCAATTTCTTTTCCACCGGTTGGATCGCGACGATCCATTCCGCGACGATGTCGGGGCGCTTATAACCCTGTCGTGTGGCCCAGGAAAGGGCGAACTGCCTTGCATCGCGGCCGCGGACATTCCAGCCCCATTCAGCCAGGGCATGGAAGCTGTAATTATAGATTTTTTTCTCGAATACGCCGCGCTCCGGACCCACTTCGAAGCCGCTCAAACAATAGATGCCCTGCCATTTATGATCATATAAATCGGCGACATCATTGGTCTTTACCGCCGCATAAAAGCGCAGGCCGCTATTAAAAGACCGCGGAATCGTATGGCCCATATATGAAGCGGCCCAATAGCCCTTGGCCGCGTATTCATCGAAGGGTGCACGGGCGCCGCCATAAACTTTTTCGATCTTTATTTCGCGCGGCACCAGGGCCAGGCAGCGATAGGCTACCGGGACATTCTTGTCTCTGCTTATGGTGAAAAAGATGCGGACCACCAGGCCGGGATATTGCCGTTTCGCTTCCTGCCAGGCATCCACGCACGCCTGGGTTTCCAACTCCCATTGGCGGGGGCCGTTTTTCATGCAGGCGGCGCATTCGCATTGACAAGGGCTATATTCCGTCAGCCAGAGACTCGCCTCACGCGCTCCTTGTCGGGCGGCGCTGATTAACCAATCGGTTATAAATTGCCGCAGCAGGGGATTGGATGCGCACGGACAACGCAAACGATCATTGGATGGATTATTGGGATTGATTGCCGCCTTACCTTTGCCGATGAGTTCGGGGTAATCATCGCGTTGCCAAAAGTCGAAATGACGGAGATGCGGAATAAATACCAAGGCCCTGGCGGCCGCCAGGGCCATGATATTGGTCGGTAACGGCGCACATTCGGCCTTGGCCCCTTTGCGCAAGATGATGTTAACATCGTCATGCGTAAAGTTAATTTTTAATCTGGTCATCCAGGGAATCAATGCCAGATCGTTGTTCCAAAAGCCGCGTTCGGCCATATCCGGCCAGTCTACGACGCGGGCCAACGGCAGGCTGATCCGGTCTTTATCCGCGCGATGTTCGAGCAATTGAATCAGGGTTTGTACGCCATAATAAACGCCTTTTTCATGCAGGCCAACCACGACCAGCCGATTGGCGCCCACGGGTTGAATCAAGTAGGCCTGCTCGTTATTCGGGCATTTTTTCAAGCGCTCGATATTTTCGATGCGATGCCCCAGGAGACTGCCGCTGCCGTCCGCCACCCCGACAATAATTTCAAAGTATCGGTTAGTGTGACGAACATCCGTGGCGCTCTGAAGAAATTCGCCCAACTCCTCAACCGCCTGTTTTTCGACCAGGCCGGCATTCGGTCGTGCCAGCACATTCAATTCCGAAACATGCATGGCCACGGCATTGGAAATGGATATTTCGTGCGGCAAGGGGATTAAAGAAGCGATCCATTTCTGTTCGGCTTCATGGTTTACAGGCAACCCTTGACCGTACACATGCGTGGAAACACACATGGCTATGGCCATTAAAATCGTCAACTGCCGGCCAATCCGTTGACAGCGCCCTCTGTTCATTTTCTTGTTCCTTTCGTTACTGAACGCCCATGAGCCGGGTCGCATTACCCCAAAATAATTGTTCAATCTGGTGGTCCTTCAGGCCCGCCGACCAGCAGGCCGCCTTGATGGCCCTCAAATTCTCGAGGCCGGCCAGAAGCATGCACACCGGACTGCGACCATCCATGCCACGCAAGGTTCCTTCCACAACGCCGGTGAAGGTATCCGCAACACCGAAGTTCAAACCACGCTCATGCGACAAACAGAAATCCGAGCCATATAAGGTCCGTTCCGGCCCGATTATCCGGAGGACCGCCTCAACAGCCAGCGGCTGGCAAATATACGACGTGTCAATCCAGAGATTATTCAAGCCGGTCAGCTTGGGCAGTCCTTCCAAGACCAAGTAGGGATTGAAGCCCCGCGCGCAATGATCCAGAATCAATTGCATGTTGGGATAGCGCTGGCAGTAATGACGGATCCAATGCTGATTGGAAGCATCGGCCGCGCAGCGGGCCCGCATCATGTGCAGCGTGATGCTCCAGCCTTCCTGGTCGGCCACCGCCATGATCGGTTCCGGCAGATAATCGGGAATTTCCGCTTCCATGGGATTGGGCACATGGGCATAGGTCGCAAACGGCGTAAGCCCACGAAAACCCAGCCGTTTAACCTCCTGCCGCACCCATTCCGGATCGTCATCGGCTTTAACCAGGAGCTGGCCGCGCGCCAGGGGGTCCTTGACAATTTCCCGGGCCACCCACTCGTTGCCCGGCTGGGTGTCCTGGACCAAGGCCATGGGGGAATGCAGGCCGTGAATCTCGCGCTCCGGAAAAATCCAGGCCATATGTTCCCGATATACTTCCAGGGTCACATCCGGCGGACTGGTAAACGCATAATAGGGCGCATCCGGATCGCTATGCCAGAATATCGTCCGGTACAGGTGGGCATGCGCATCATAGATTTTGTCGGGCACAAAATCGTTCAATTCGCGCTGAAACATATCGCGATCCAAATCCCGATATTCCCATTTGCCCGTATTCGAATCTCTTTTTTTCATCGATTTAGTCATGGGCGCCATTTGAGTAGTTTGATGTTGCCTGTCGCACTTCACGATTTTCCAACTGTTTGTACGCTATACAATCCGACCGGTTTCCGCAATGGGCAGACTGCTGGTATTATCAGGATACCGGGGTTCGGTTAAAGGATTGGTCGGCGGCCGGCGGCAGCGCCGGGCGGGCCCACCGTTTCGCCGGGCATGAAGCAAGCCATCACGAGGCGCGATCGCGGCCTCAGGCGTCCGGCCGTGGCCAGTTGGATGAGTGAACGCGCGCAGCGGCGCGCAAAAGCATTCCAATCCACCGCATATTGCGCAATAGTCGGGATAAACCGTCCAAGAAAATCGTCACTGTCGCGACATACAAGGGACACATCCTGCGGCAGATGCAGTCCCCGTCGTATCAGATAACCCGCCGCCGTCAACGCATGCTGGGATCGGGAGACCAGCAGCGCCGTGGGCGTTGCCGCCCCCGTCCAGGCCACGTCCAAGCTGTGGCTAATCCCGCCGACACTGCCATCGTGATGGATAATTTGCGGGGGGACCGCGGGACCGGCCACCTGGCGCCAGCCTTCCGCAAAGCCCATCTCGCTCAGGATGTCGCCGCCCAACCGTTCGCGGGGTGTCAGGAACGCAATGCGGCGGTGTCCGTGCCGCCAGAACAGCGCCACGGCATGCCGGCAGATAGCCGCATAATTAATATCCATGTTCGGCAGGCTTATCCCGGGATGACAAGACCCCATCAAAAGCGCCGGTATGTCGTGACGAACAAACCAGCGCTGTGTTTCCAGCGAGGTGTTCAGCAGTGCCCAACAGGCCGGAGTGTGCGCCGCAACAATGCTGGCCAGATGCCGACTGTGATTGCGGCCCCAAATCCGACAATTCAACGCAACCAATATCTCGTAGCCGGCGGCATTAAGAATATGTTCGATGTTTCGAATTAAAATCGGGGATTCTGACTCCAAGGTATTACGCGAGGATACTTCCTGCAGGCAGCCGATAATCCGAGTGGATCGTTTT
>Ga0209749_1001316_pt1 | contig 23026 bp, 16 predicted proteins | sample EPASupsiteSAE347_FD_187267 | JGI IMG/M metagenome (GOLD analysis project Ga0209749, IMG submission 187267) | Bioremediated contaminated groundwater from EPA Superfund site, New Mexico - Sample SAE3-47 (SPAdes) (version 2) | ecosystem: Environmental > Aquatic > Deep subsurface > Groundwater >...
CCACGTCATCGGCCAGATGGATCACGTCCACGCCGGCTGCCGCGTACGCACGCGCCCAGGGGAGCCGCCGCTCCATGATCTTCTCCAGCAGCGCTGTCGCCATCGCCTCGTTCAGGGCCATATCCTCAAAAAGACGGTCCATGGAACGGATTTGCCAGGCGGTTTCGAAAATGGTGTCGCCCAGTCCGCCGGCCACGCAGATTCCATTGGCATGCAGTTCAGCCACCTTTTCCGGCATGCCGGCCGCGCGATAATCCGCCGCGAGGTCCGGCCAGGGATACGCCTCAATTTCCGCCACGGTCTCAGCCCGGGAGAGCGGATAAAGATATTCGGCATAGTGGTGCGATTGATCCCAAATGCGGCCGGCACCCCAGTCGTTCCACGTGACGTCCGGCCGATCGAAATATTTCGAATAATCCCGTTTTTCCAGCGATGGGTTTGGGACCACATAATCCAGGTCCACTCTGAAATGCCGGCGCAGCGCCTGGGAAGTAATGCCCAGCATATCGGACATTATCGCGGCCACCTCATGCTCAAATTCAATTAGCCGCGGGACACGGTCGGTTGGTTGTCGTCGTCCTGCCGCTACAAAACGTTCCCTGGGAGTCATTGGTTTCATGGTATTTGTTGATTATTGCCAATTGATGACCGCATTGATTTCCATAACCGGTTTGACCGTCAATTGAACGTCATGTGCGTTCTGAAAAACGAGACGCAGCGCGCCCGGCCGTGTCAAACGGTCGCGCAGGTGAATTTCCCAATCCAGAAAACGGCCAAAGGCATGATCGCTGATGAGCTCGTCATCCAGATAGGCGTACGCCATGGAGCCATCATGCCGGACCCGCAAACACAAGTCTTCAAACTCCGGTCTGAGCAAATCCGGGCTGACGGTCGTTTCCCATATCAAATCGCCGATTTGATGCCGTTTGCGGAAAATCAATGCCGGCGGCGGCACGTCGATTGAACCAGTGGCTTTATATAAACCGAACTCGGCATCGTATTCTTCCTGCAAATTCATGAAAGCGCCTCGCAATTCAGGCCTTGTCGGGGCCAGGATATAGCAGTAAAAATCGGACTCGTCTGTCTGGAGCGTGATACGTGTTTGAATATTTTCTAATTGCGCATCCATAAAGCGCAATGACGATGAGGCGATCGCGGGGCCGAACGGGGAGGGTATATCCCATACCTCGCCCGCGCGTTCCCGATTCATCAGGACATATCGTAGAGGCGAAGCGCTGTCGAATTTCACGATCTCCATGTCGTTGCCAGGCACTCCGATGATGGATACGGTGCAGGGGCTTTCCCAGTGAATCAGGGAACCGTTGCGGCTTTTGACGGCGCATTTTCCCGGTAGCACACAGCGGCTCTCGGTCGTGGCATCGCTACGGCTGTAAAGGATGACCTGCATCCCCTTGCCGTAAGGCCGGCGATCCAAAAGACTGGCCGTGGAATATTCCACGAAATGCCCTGTAGCCAGGCGCACAAAAAACGGCATGATCTTGTTTTCCTGCGGCGCCAGTTCCATTTGAATTCGTTTCGGATACTCCTGGCAAACCTCACAGGGAATGCCGTGCGGACTGGTCTCTACGCGGATGTCCCGCAGCCAGTCCGTCCCATGATTACGGGCATTGAGCATGATCAGAAAATTGCTCTCGCTCAGATTGAGTCCTTTATTCACCCGACCGCAGGCCCGCACCCTCCGCGGAATGCGTCGATTTTCATCCGTATGGCCGTTGCCTTCCTTGTGGTAGGCTTCGAAAAAATCGCCGTTGGCCGCGTCCACGCCGGGATAGGGGATGCCACAGCTGATTGCCTCAGCCCATGTTTCCTGCGGCTGACTGAGCACAATTTCCCGCTCGAAGGACCTCAGGAACCAGCCGAAGCGTTTCATCATCCGGTAGCTTTCGCGCAGATTGCCGGCAATTGTCAGCGGCGCCTGGAAATTGTAAATTCGCTGCGGCAGCATCCTTTCGGCGGTCCCATCGGGATATTCGCTGTCATTGAGCACGAAAAAGTTTATGCCGTTATACCCTTCCGCCAAGTGGCTGTACATTACCGCCTCGATAATTTCCGGCTTGACGATCGGCCCCTGAAAACCATTGGTGTGTTTATATGGCGGCCAGTCAAAAAACCTGGCAAACATTCCGCCGGCCGTTTCTATGCTGATTCGTGGCCGCTGATGCTCCTTCCACCAGGCAAGGCTGACCTCACCCATCTCGCCGTCGCTGCCGAAGCAGTTCGAAGGATATGCCCCGCCCGTATCTACCAAAGGCAATTTTTCTTTGCCGGGATAAGGCTTGTTGATATCAATGAGCGGAATATCGATATTGAATTTTTTGAGAAATCCGTTGAAAAACATGATGTGTCTGCCGCGCTCATCAGCGTCCTCCACGCCGCGATGCATGTCGTCTCCCTTGGAACCGGCCGATCCGAATTCATTTTCCAACTGAATAAGGATGGCGCTCCCTCCGCGGGTGATGAGACGCGGCTGGATGATGGCAAGTATCCGGTCGTACCAACCCCCGGCATAGCGCAGATAATCCGGATCGTTTGTGCGCGCCTTGTCCCCCAGTTTGTCAATTAACCATTGTGGCAAACCGCCGTTACGCATCTCGCCGTGCACGAACGGACCGATGCGCGGAATAGTGAACATTCCCTCCGCATGGATCAAATCCATGAAAGCCGCCAAGTCCAAATCGCCCGAAAAATTCCATTCCGTTTCACGCGGCTCATGGCACAGCCAAGTGCAGTAAAAGGCAATGGTGTTCATGCCCGCCGCTTTGAGCTTGCGGATACGGTCGCGCCACCACCGCCGCCGCATGCGGCAGTAGTTCAGGTCGCCGCCATAAATAAAGCGCGGACGGCCGTCTATGATCAAATAATCTGGGTGGACAACAATTCTGCGTTCGTCTGACGGAACTGCGTTCATGTTCTCACTTTGCAAGTTTGCCATCTTCCTGGTCGCTCAATAAAAATCTCTTGAAAGAGCCCGGTTTTACCGATTCCGTGATGCCGGGCGTGAGCTGGTAATAATAGGTTTGCCCGGCGCCGTCATCGTCGTCGAATATCACAAAACTGAACCCGAACATGCTCTTTCCGGCCTTGGGAACAACGCCAAGAACTGAGAATGGTATTTTTGCCTCATAGATCGTTTTCTTGTTTTTTTCGTCTCTTTTAACGGAGTATTCGCTCTTTTCCCAAAGCTTTTTGTCCGGTCCATTCCAGACAAATGCCGCCGGCCCCGTTGCGGTCAGGGCCAGGCCCAGATTGTAGTCATCGAAATCCCAGCCGGCTTCTTTCTTTTGGTTTCCGTTCAGCCTCGGATCGAACGCGAATTGAATTGAATCCCCGTTCCAGATCATGATTCCTTCCCTGGTGTTGAAATGTTTGTCATCGGCCACCTCGGCCGCGAAATAAAAATTGGTCTCATCCCAGCCAAGGTAGACCTTGGCGCTTAAATCTTCCGTGCCGTACCAGTTGACCTTGTGGGGCGGAATTATCTGTTCTCTTTTATCCATCAAAATATATGGACGCGAAGACCATTCGGCAAGGTCGCCGTCCACTTTGACCGGCGAAACGATTTTTTTGCAGGTCTCCCATTGAAGCGGGAAGGAAACTGACGCCTTGTCGAATTCTTCGCATCCCGCTTGCACGATTATGCTGTCGCCCTTTGCCTGCGCCAGGCGATCAGGCAGGGTAAAATTGATCTGCAGGTTCGTTGCGCCGGATATTCTTGCGTTTTTCGTCAATTTTTCATTGCCGGGCATGAAAAGGGAAATGTCAACGTCCAGCGTTCTTTGTGTCCGGTTTCTCAGACAGACCACCCCCTTGTCCATGCCAGGCATATTGAATGACAATTCCACCGGCTTAATTTGCAGATGCGCCGACGACATGGTTTTGCACAGTCGGCGAAACGCCTTTCGGCCTTTCTGGCTAAAATACACCGGCGCTTCCCCGACCGTAAGCGCTATTTCTTTGCCTTTAACCTCGGTTTTAACCGGGTTTCCCATCAAATCAAAGATGGAAATAGAATCATTGCTTTTGATCGTGACCTTTGCGTCATCACCTTTAATCCAGATTACCGCATCGGCTGAATCCTGTTTCCTGAAGACAGCGGCAACCACATCCGGGCCCAGGTTTATCCGCCTTGATTCAATTACATTTTCAACCACACGGGACACGACGCTGTACGCTGGAACTGCGGGCATGGGGTATCCATTCAAGTGCCAGATTCCCATGGCCGTGTCCGCAATTGACTCTGGGCCCACGTCCCTGAGCACCAGCCATTGACACAAATCCACCCCTTCCGTCATTCTGGCGATGAGATATGTCTTTGCCAATATCGCTGCCTGCGCTTTGGCATAGACGCTGTCCGGCGCCACGCTTCTATCCAGCGGCCAGCCTATTTCGGAGATATAAACGTGCTGATCGCGTCCGTATTGTCTGATAAGCTCAAAAGCCCTTTTGAATGTGTCGAACAATTTTTCCGGCTCACCCCATGAAAGCGAAGGCCCTATTTTCCACGGCGTACAGTATGGGTCCAGCGGAAAGACGTCGAAATCCTTTCCAGCTTTCTTGAACACTTCCCGAGAAAAAGTAAAATCGCGGCCGATATCGACGTTGCATGGCCTGATTGCCCCGATCTTTGCATAGGGATTGACGGATTTGATTTCCTGGGAAGCCGCTTTCACCATTTCGGCATATCTTTCGGCGACAGGCCCGCAAACAAACGTGTTTGTTATGGCATCGGGATATTTATATTTGTAATAGGCATTATGGCTTCCCATAGTCAGTTCCACCTCGCCCCAGATTTCCCAGATATCCACCACGTCTTTATAATGAACAGCCAGCGCATGAATAAAATTCTGCCAGTCTTTCAGCTTTGGGAATAGTCCCGGAGCCGCTCCTGTCCAGACCGGAATTCCCTTTGCCTTGCATTCTGCCACTTCAGCCTCATCCCATGACCATTCAGGGGACGACCAGACTATCAGCTTTACCTTGTATCCTCTTTTCTTGAATGAAAAAATTTTGTCGGATCCGACCTCCGGCCATAGAAACCGCCCTTTTTGAGGTTCCAATTGGTCCCATTGTACCAGCCATTCCATCCACGGGAAACTCAGTTTCGTGGAAATGTCTTCCGGCATCATCCGGCTGTCTATCCCGCAGAAAGGTTCGATCCCCGCCTTGATCTCCACCGGCGGATCAACCACGGCAAACGTCGTAAGGTTTGTCGCGGCCAACAGTTCCCTGGCGGTTTTAACCTCTGCGCGGCAGGTATACAACCCCAATCGTTCCGGCTTCAGGGAAAAAGACGCCTCAAACCTTCCATCCTGGTCGAGGTTCGCATCTTGCGTCTCACTTATTACCGTTTTACCGTCCAAATCAGTGATCAGGCAGGAGACAGTCAGACTGTCGGGGCATGGCTCCGCCTGGTTAAAGTAGCAGATATTGACCGGAACTTTTTCTCCGGTAAGGAAAAGATTGGCATAACTTGACGGTATTGATATGCCCAGCGCCTCCTGTTTTGCGTTCACATACGGCGTTAATCCGCCTTCCTCGAACTGGACTGCATCAAGCCAGACAATGCCGGCCTCTCCAAGTTGAAATCCAAGCCAATATTCCTTTGCCCTGGCCGTAATGGTCACCGAATAACGTTTCCATTCCCGTCCGATGCTGATCTTTTCACCCTGATTGTCATCCCATTTGGCGCTTACCAACCGCAAACTGCCGTTAACTCCGTCTTTTTCCGATTTTGCATACAAGGACAACGTGTATTTTTTCCCGGGCGTGGCTGCAACCGTTTTACCTCTGGTAAAAGCATCGCCGCTGAACCTCATTTTCAGGCTGTGGGTTCCGTCAAAGCCGGTTGCGGTGTCAAACGCGCGCTCTATCGGGGCGCCGCATTCACCGACCATATGCGGAAGATAACCCGTCTCAAAACTTGAATCTTCGGCTATCAGGTTTTCTGCCGCCGATTCTGTTTGAGTTGAAAACATTACAGCCATGGTTATCACTGACGCCATTATAATGCTTTCAGCAGTGTTCATGTTTTTTTTCCTTATTCAATATCTTCCGTATTCCTGTACGGCCTCAAAGAAAGCCAGGATGTTTTCCCATGGCACTTCCGGCTCCAGAGTATGGCTCGGTGCGATTAAAAGACCCCCGCCCGCTCCGACGATTTCAATCCGCCTCTTCACGTTTTCCTTCACCTCGGCCGGCGTGCCGAAAGGCATCACGCTCTGGGTACCCACGGTTCCCCAGAAGGATAGTCTGTCTCCATAATCCCGTTTGATCTGTTCCGGATCCATACATTCCGGCTGGACCGGATTGAGAATGTCAACTCCCGCTTCGATCAAATCTTCAATAATTTCGTCGATCTTGCCGTCGCTATGGAAAAAAATAAGGATGTCGGGCCGCACGGCCTTTACCGCCTTGATCAAGGCGGCCAGGCGGGGCTTGAGAAACTCCCGCCAGGTCTGCGGACTCATCAAAAGCCCGCGCTGCGTTCCGGTGCACATGGCCGTGATCATGACGTCCACCCCGGTCCGGGCCATGCGGACCGATCCGTCGATCGTGATTTCGGTTATTTTGTCAAGCAAAGCGTTGGCCAAATCCGGGTTCTCGTAAAAATCCATCAGCAACTGCGTGTCGCCGCGCAACATCCAGGCCGGCTCGAAAATCGTGTCAACCCCGCCCACACAGCCGGCAACCACCGCATATCCGTGCTCGTGCAGAGTCTCCACCTTTTCCTTGACGCCGATCCATCTTTCCGGCCCGGAAAAGTCCGGGAAAGGATATTCCTTCAGGTCCGCCGCGCTCGTTATTTCAGGAAGGGGAAACGCGTAGCGGAAAAAATGATAAAAATCTCCATGCAACATTCCGTAACCCCAGTCCGGGTCGATCTTCAACCCCTGCTGAAACAACTCGGTCGGATAATATTTTTTGAAAAGTTCCGTCCTTTCAATCCCGGACGGATTGTTGCCCGCGTAGCGGACGTCGCTATCGAAATAATCGAGCGGATCTTTTGCTCCGGTCTTTTTCCGGAAAAAATCAAGAAGCGGCGCGGTAAACGAAGCTGTTTTGGGCACGCGATCCGGCGTTTTGCGCGACAAGGCCGTCAACACTCTTTCCCGATGGGTCATTTATATCCTCCGCTTTATGTGATGGTGATGCCTCCGTCGGCGACGATGATCGTTCCGTTGAGGTAAGACGAATCGTCGCTGGCCAAAAAAAGAGCGACCTTGGCCACCTCTTCGGGCGTGCCCCAGCGCCTGACCGGCGTGGTCTGCAGGAAACGCCGTTCATCAAAACTTTTGTCTTTAAAATTACTTTCCTTGACCATGTCGGTCAGGATCGCTGCCGGAGCTATGCAATTGACCCGCACCTTGTGCGGACCATACTCCACTGCTAGGGACCTTGTCAGCGCAATGGCGGCGCCTTTGGTCGCCGTATAGGCGTCGCAGCCCGGAATACCGATCAAACCGGCGCTTGATGAGGTGTTGATCACTGAACCGCCGCCGCTTCGGACAATCAATGGTATGCCGTGGCGGCAACAATAAAAGAGGCCGTTTAAATTGATCGACAGGATCCGGTTCCAAACCTCGGGCTCCAATTCACCAACCGGCCGGTCGCGGCCGCCCAGGAAAATCGAGGCGTTGTTGTAAAGACAGTCGAGGCGGTTCCAGCGCCGGTCGATTGCCGCAAAGGCTTCCTTTACGCTGGCTTCTTCGGCCACATCCGTTCGGATAAACACGGCCTGTCCGCCCCTGTCGCGGATGGCTGTCTCCGCCCGTCTTCCCGCCTGTTCGTCGATTTCCATGATCGCCACAAGGGCGCCTTCCTGCGCAAACAATTCCGTAGCCGCCAGCCCGATTCCGCGTGCGCCGCCGGTAATTGCGATCACTTTTTCTTTTAAACACATCGGACTCCCTTGAGGTTAGGTTCTTCCATGTTTTTGCTTTGTCCTCCGCAGGAGGCGCGCACGACCAATCTTGGTTTGACCTTGATTAGCTTGCGGCCGTCATTTCCGGATACGATCATGGACACGGCCCGGTGTGCCATTTCCTGCTCTTCAAAACTGACACTGGTTAACGGAACCGGAGATTCATCGCACCATGGCGTGTTATACATGCCGATGACCGCCAGGTCTTCAGGCACGCGCAGCCCCATGCTCAGGGCCGTCATGATAACGCTTACGGCATGAACGTCCATCGTGCAGATAACAGCCGTGGGGCGTTTCGGCCTGGCCAACACGCCCCGAATCGTGTCCATCCTTGTTTTCTCGTCCGGCAGCAAGTGCAGGATTTCAGCCGGAGCATTCAAATTGAGAGCCTTTGCCGCGCGCAAATATCCCTGCTCGCGCTGGTAACACGGATTATTTTTCCAATATGAAATATCCTCCTCAGGGAAGATGCCTGAACGATGAGTGAACAATAACAACCTGTCGTGTCCCAGGCCGGCCAGGTGTTTGACGGCAAGGTCACCGGCCTCTTCATTGTCGGCTAAAACCGCCCGGCAGGGAATTTTAACGCGACCGTCGTAGTTGTTGACAAAGATCGCATCCGCCTGCGGATATTTTTCCAGAAACGGCATGCGCCAGTATGAGTCGCCCTCAATCAAAATCCCGGCCAGAGGGGCCTGCAGTAATTTTCTGATGTGTTCACCGTCAGACGAACGTCCGGCTCCGGACCATGGTTTGTAATTTATATGCACCGAATAAAAATCGCGGGCCGCGAGGGAGTTTACGATTGCCTGGTAAAGAGTTGAATAGAAGTGGCCCTCGCTGTTCATGATAATGCCGACCTGGCGGTTGATGGATATGCCCTGATCAGCGCCGGCCACCTGCGTGCCGCCGCGTTTTTTTCTTTCAATCAAGCCCTTTTTGACCAGCATTTTCATGGCCATGCCGATCGTTCCGCGGCTTACGCGCATCTGCTTTGCGAGATCGATTTCGCGCGGCAATTTTCCCCACGGATATATACCGGACTTTATGCCGGCATATATCTTGTCAGCCACCTGCTCGTATTTGGTCTTGATCGTCACCGTTTATGCCCATTTTGCCGTATATGTACAGTATTATGTCTTGTTAATGTGCAAAATAACAAAAAAGATTTATGCGTGTCAATCTTTTTATCGGAGATTGTGGCTTTTAAACGCGGTCAAGCGTGGGAAGGTAAAAATCCAACGGAAAAAGGCCGGTAAACAGTCTTTCCTGTTCTTTGCTTGCCGCGAATTGTTCGGGAGTCGCTCCAAAGAGTAAACGAACCATTTCTATGTCGGACAGGGATATTTTTGCGCGCCTTTTTTTTGCTGTTTTCATGTCAGGACCTACAATCAAATCCGCAATCTGCCGGCTGTCAGTCATTTCAAGAGCAGGCAAATTTTTCGTGTCCAGCCGGTGCAACCGCGCTTTTTCGCAGAACCGTCCCTTGAAGGAAAGCAATGTCCGTCTCAAATCGACAATTTTTATCATGCCCAGCGGCACTGTCCGCCAGCCGTCGCTTATTTTATACAGCATGCGCAACAGCTCGCTGTCCTTGTATGGAACATGAACCTGGAGGTTGTCCGCTTGGCGCCGGTTTACGAGGAGCGCAAAAAGTCCGGCCAGCCGCGAGGCTTCGCCGCCGAATTCAAGGACGTCCCCGTTGTTTACCGCCGCATAGACCCATTCTCCGCGCGCATGTCCCATCCAGGTTTGGAACCTGATCGAATTGAATATCATCTTGTAATCCCGGGAAGAACGTTTTATTCGCAAGGGTTCCCTCTCATGAATTTCCATAATTCTTTCCAAATCCTTGATCTCGCGTCCGCCATATCCCCTGAAAATAAAATCTTTCCCGGTAGCCGCGTCCCTGGCCGAGCGCTTGGTCAAATTGAAAACAATTTCTCTGCCGGCCGTTTCCCAGCCGAAGCGTCTGTATCTTTGCGTGTCGCCCCAGAGAATAGACAATGGAATTTTTCTCTCCCGCATCTTTTGGAGCGAGTAATCCAGCAGTTTCACCATATAGCCTTTGCCCTGGCAATCTGGATGGCTGGCCACGTCTCCTATGCCCCCCACGCTTATCCGGTCATTATCCGCGATCGCCTCCATGGGATACAACCCGACGTGGCTGACCAGTCTCCCGCCTTCCCTGATCACAAAATGATTTTTGAAGGCGAAATTTTCCCTCCGCAACTGGGGGTAGGAGTTTAGAGAATATTCTCTCGTGCTGCCATAAGCTTGCTCCATCAAGTCGAGCGTTTCGTCGTATTCCCGCGGCAGCATCTCCCGCGGCCCATCAATAGTATTGACGGGGGTGGACATTATTTTACCTCCAGGCTGACGGGTTGCAGAACTGCGCCGGTGGTTTCACGGATGATTTCAAGCAATTTTCTTTCGGTCGCCTCTGAAACGCGGGGCGGCAGGTCCGGCCGTTGCATGATGTCCCGGTAGATTTCCAGGGCCCGGTCCGTGTCGATTTTGGCGCCGGCGCGGATCCAGGAGCCGAACATGTCGCGCGAACATATTTTCGGTTCCCATTGCGCCGCGCGGAAATGTTCCAGCGTGTGTCCGGTGTTCAGGAAATTGCCGGAAGGTCCGATCTCCGCAATCACGTCGTATGCGAGAGTGTCCTCGTTGATTTCAAAGCCCTGAACGTAATATTTGAGCGCGCTGACGATTTCGTTGTCGAGAATCATCTGGATCGGCGAAAATATTTCATCCACTGAAAGCGTTCCGCAATCAATGGAAGTCCGGCCGCAGATCATGAGCAGCGGCAGCGAGGTAAAGGCCTTCTGGAACCCGGATTCCCAGCCCGGGCGTTTCGCGTCGGTAAAGCCTGTGTGGCCGATGGGCTCGGCGCCGTACCGGCGCGCCATGTGCGAAAGCGCCACGGCGCTCATCATCTTTTCGGGCCGGGCATACGGATACATAAGACTGCGCATGTCCATGGGCGAAAGCGCGCCGCTCAAGATAAGATTCCTGCGGTCGAAAAAAACGCGCTTAATAATGTTTATGAAAATATCCTGGGCAAGATGAAGCGCCACTGCGCCAGCTAGCGTGACGGGCGCCGTGCCGCCGGCCGAACTCATGTTGCCTATGCCGATCTCCAGGCCGCGTTCGGCAAAATACATGATTATTTTCGCCTCTTCGGCCCCGAGTTTAAGGGGATTGATGATATGCACGTGGACGCCTTTGCAAAGGCTGGCGGGTTTCAGACCCTTTTCCTGCGCCACAGCCTCACACATCTCCATGATGGCCGGGCACCATTTGATGTCGTTCAACGAGCAGGAACTGGTGCCGCCTGTCTTGAATTGCAGATAATGCGAAAACAACAACTCGGCTTCGGCCGGAACACCTTCCAGCGGCACGGCGTAACAGATATTGCCCATGCCTTTGGTATGTTCGAGGTAATGAGCCACTTTCAGATGGCGCAGAATGGTGTCCAGGCGCCATTTTTCAAACTCATTCGTTTCGGGGTTAAGATAATAGGTGGGCGTAATATCGGCTCCGGCCCTTACATGCGGCTTGATGTTTTCCCAGTCGAATCTGTCCGAAGAGGCGATGAATTCCTCCACGAACGAGGGGGAAAACCTGACCGTCATTTTGCCGAAGTCCACTTTGCCGCCCAGCGCGGCCAGACGCTCAAGCATTTCCCTGCTCTCGATAATCATCCCGACCTTGTCGACAATGCGCAATACGGTCTGATGAATCAGTTCTTCCTCGCGTCTGTCAAGCGCTTTTATTTGTCCGAACATTTTCATGAGTTTGCCCTCCTTGACTTATGGTCTATATCTCCGACAAGAGCCTTTTACCCGAAACTTCCTTTCTGCCCATGGCCATGAAGGCCTCGGCATAGCGGACATCGCATTGGAATCCGCGGTAGCTTGCCAGAGTCAGTTTCAGTTCGCCATGCATGGAAAGCGGTATTTCATTGTCGCCGAGGTAATCGATTTTTATTTTTGACCGGACCATTCCCGCGATTTTGCCGTGTTTTGACAGGGCATACAACCGGTCAAAATAGTTCGGTGTCTCGACCGCCTGCCTGATGACGTCGCCGATGTCAATATAAATATCGGGCTGAAACAAAGGGTAGGGCGGAAAGTGCCGGATGGGGGAAACCTCATAGGCGTACATCTCGCCCCTGTATTTCACATTTTTTCCGCCCATGAATATATTGGCGTAGTTTACGGCCTGTTCGGAAATCTCACCCACTATGCCGTGGTCGGCCGGCATGGCTTCAAACCTGTGGTGAAGGAAGACAATGTCCGGTTTGACTTTCAGGATGATTTCCGCGAGTTTCCGGGACGCTTTTTTCCGGGCCGCGGAGTCGGTGATGATCCCCTTGTCGCTGAAGGGCAGAAGTATCTTTTCCACGCCCATCTCTCTGGCTTTCCGGATCGTCCATTCCCGGTATTCCCTTGTCTTGCCCTTGCTTATGCACCAGTCGTTAATGCCGCCGCCGCAGACCGTGACCAGAACCACGCGATGCCCTTTTTTTACCGCCTTGACGATTACGCCGCCGGCCCCGATCTCGCAGTCATCCCGGTGCGCTCCGATTGCCAGAATATTCATTTTGTTTTTCCTCCGTTTTGTTTATGACGCTATGATTTAAGACAAATTTTAGCGCGTTCTATCACTGCGCGCATTTTTTTTATAGTAGTCGGATCTCTGTCTGGTTTTTTGTGTTCTCCGATATATTCCTTCACTTTTTCACGCGCCTTTTTCAAGATTTTCTCCTCCCGCTCAACTGTCCAGCCGCCCTTGTCGAAAAACACCGGGTCCCAGAGACTTTCGTGGAAATTTCTCATGGTGTGTTCCGCATCCAGATAGTTTCGATCCCCGCCGAAGCCGATATCCATGATCGTGTCCAAGCCAATGGCCTCAGTGTCAATAACCGGCCGTTCTAGAAACTTCAGCCCGTTGATGAATTCGCGTTCCAAAAGAAGCTGGACCATGCTGAAGGTCAGACCGTATTCCAGATGCCCGATTCCGACGCTAGGCTGGCAACCGGTAAAGGCAGCCAATGTCATTCCCTGATACGCCTTTTCCAGTGCTGCATAGAGGCCGGGGACTCTTGCCGGAGTATATTCACTGGCTGCAGTGATATTGACTCCCAGCAATTTTCTTATGAACTCGCAGATCATGATCCGCCGGCCCAGAACATCAAGCCCCCAATAATCCACTTCACCATTCATTGTGCATGTTCATGGTTCCGGTCAACACCGTGCCGGAAAGCGAAATATTAGGATTAAGCGAACGGGCAGAAATCCACAAGGCAACCAGTTCGGCGCCGGTTAAAACAACGCTGCCGGCAGCGGTGACCGGCATGCTGAGTCCGCTTACTCCCATGCTGTAAACCTTGGCGGGGTAGTCGCCGCTTTTGACCATATAAACAAACCTGTCGGCGATATCCTTCCCAAGCCTCAAAGGTGATGCGAATGCGATATTTGCCAGATAGTGCCAGTAAGGATCCTTGATTCCGGCCAGAGCTTCGATTTCCTTTAAATAATCAATCTGTCTGACATCCTGAACGTAAACCCCTATCGGTTTATGCGCATATTCATACAACAATAACGCCGCTTCCAATGGTTCGACCGGAGCAGGCACGTCCAATAGAGATAAGGAATGTCCTACCCCACATTCCGGATGAAGAACGTCGCCAAATTTCGTAACGTTTATAAAATCCTGTTTATTCCCGGGTCTTTTTTTACCTTGTTCATCGTCATACAAAAAAGTGGCCAACTGATGGAGAATGCATGGGGGAGGAGGGGCTTCAAACTTGGCTGTGGTTTTTTTTCTGTTTACGCCGGTGAAATTTTTGTCCACATCAGGGCTGTTTTCTTTTTTTATCTTATCTATAAAAGCTTGGACTAGCCTTTTCGGAAATTTGGCGTTTTCCTTCTCAAAGTCGACCTGTGCGCCCATCTTTTCAAACGATTCCAACATTTCCCTGTTTTGGCAGAACATTCCCATCTTTTCAAGGACTTCCAACATGGTTTCCGACAGTAAATCCATGTCATTATCTTTCAAGTACTCGAACATATCTATGTTTCCTTTCCGTTTCTGAGACAGATCGTCGTTTTGTCATCATTGAATCAAGAAGGCGAAAAATTGCCATGTTATTGTGTTGTATAAGTGTTGTTTTGTGATGTATAAGTGTGCGCATGAAACCGTTTGCCGGAGAAATAGAGCGGCTCGATATACCTGTTTCCGAAGCCGCGCCGGTAAAAATTTTTACCTATTCCTATCAAAAACCCGCCGGCGCCACGTATGACGCCCACTTCGGACTGGAACTCGGCATAGTCCTGTCCGGCAGGTTGCGGCAGGATTACAGGGAGCACCGTCGGATAATCGGTCCCGGCCAGGTCTGGTTTTGCGGCATGTGGGAGCCGCATGGCGGCAGAATAAGCGAAGCTCCCTGCGAAATCGTGGTCATGGTCATCTGGCCGCCCATGCTGGCCCAAATGCGGTTTGCAGAGTCTCCGGAGCTCGGATGGCTGGCGCCGTTCACCCTCAAACCGGCCGACCGTCCGCAGGTGGCGCCTTCGAACAGGAAATATCTGCTTGAGCAGGCGCTCCGTCTGAAAAAACTGGCCGATCCTGCGACGCCGCTGGAGAAAGCGCAAATAAGGATCGGCTTGTTGAACATATTGACAATGGTTTTGGGCCGTTCCGATTTCGAACCTAACAGCGCCGGCCCCCATCCGGCGTACTGGGAAAAACTGAATCGAGCCGCGCAACTGGTTTACGAAAATAAGAAATTTATTTCCACGAGCGCGGCGGCGAAGGAATGCGGCTTGAACCGATTTTTTTTCAGCAGGCTGTTCAAGGGCTGGATGGGCCTGAAATTTTCGGACTTCGCGGTCAGTTTTCGCCTTAAACAGTCGGTCGTCCGGCTTTTAAACGGCAATGAGCCGGTGAAATCTGTCGCGCGTCAGTGGGGGTTCGTGGATACCAGCCATTACAATCGGATATTCCGGAAATATTACGGTTGTTCGCCTTCCGAGTATCGCCGCAAACCGCGATTATTATCCCGCGGTATGCCTTGAAATCACGGGATTCTGTAAATCGTGCCGTTAAAGACGAACTCATACGCGCCCATGTCCACTATTCCGGAAAACCGGTCGATGCGGGAACGACCGTCCAAGTCCAAAGTCATCCATGGCTGATTGCTTCCCGCGTTAACACATGGAGATCTTTGGGGCAGCCGGTAGTCGCCGTCTGTCGGATTGTTGAACAGGGGATCCGTGTTTATATTGTTCTGTGCAAAATTCGTGGCCGCGCCGGAGAGTTCCGGCAGAAAGCAGTTGTTGGAAAAGGCGGCATTTGTGCAGTTGGCATAGTTCAGATAATAATTACTGCCGCTGGTGCCGGCAGTGTTGCCGTAAATGATGTTGTTACGGAGATGTTTCCAGGAACTATACGAGATCAGCATTCCGCCGCCATAACCCTCGCAGTAATTCTCGGCTATTGTGCAATTTTCCACCGTGGTCGTATAGCCGGTATTGCCGAACAACGCCAGTCCTCCGGCAGCGCTTTTGCTGCGGTTCCCGCGAATCAGGCAGTTGCGAATGGTGGTGCCGGCCCATGCGTATATTCCACCGCCGGTGGTCGTTTCGGCCGCTCCGACATTTGTGGAAACATTCGCTTCGACTATACAGTTTTCAATGACGATGTAGTTGTTTTGGGCGGAAGTGTTTATGCCCGCCCCGTATCTTTCCCTCGTAGTGCCGGATAGATAAATTTCGTTGCTGGCGACCGTACACGTTGAAATTTTTCCGGCCCTTAAGGCAACTCCGGCGCCATATAATCCCGGCAGGGGGAGCCTGTTGTGGGCTATAATGCAGTTTGTTATCAGCGCCGCCGTTCCCACGGCGTGCACGTATATTCCCCCGCCCTGATTGGTCGAAGTGTTTTCACGGATTACACAATTGCGGATTGTTCCCTTGTAAATATAGACACCGGCGCCGTTGCCTTCCTCGATGTCGCTGGGGCTATATCCGTTGCTGACGGTAAACCCGTCCACAACGGCCAGCGTATTCGTAAGTTTGATACAGCGATTGGTTATGTTCGGGTAATTTCCGTTGATGAAGGTTAAGTCGCGGCCGTTGACGCTCTTCAATATGATGGCATTGGTGATAAAAATCTGGTTGGTCAGGACGTACGTTCCGTTCGTAACCCAGACCGTTTCGTTGTTAGTGGCAACATCAACCGCCCACTGAATATTGGTGGCCGCGTCCGCCCAGTTGGTATAGGGCGGATTGTTCGTGCCCCCAGGAGAAACGTAATGGTCGGCCAGGGCCTGAAAAAAAGAACAGGCTGCCAGAAACAACGTTATCATCAACTTTTTCATTCTATCCTCCAGACACTGCGGTTGGTTTTATGTTGCCAGACCGGGCATAATAACTTAAGCGGCGTATTGTTGCACGCCTTATGTTTCCAGAAACGTTTTTTTAGATTGGCCAGCGCCTGGAAATCCTCCTGTCCCTTGAGTCAGTTGCAAAAGTCCTTTTCTGCCGCATTCAGACCCACCCCCTGCTTCGCGTACCCCTCCTTGGAGGGGATCACAACATCTTGCCCTTGAACTTCTTAAGTTCCCCTCCTCTGGAGGGGTGGCCGAAGGCCGGGGTGGGTTCCGGACAGACTTTTGCAATTACCTCCCTTTTTTGCGATTGTTTATTGTTTCTCAATCCGCGGCGCGAACGTGAGCCGGTTGCGGTATCTCAACCCCGAACAGTCGTCCGGAACCTTGCCGGCCTCGTACCCGCCAAGTTTGAAATCATTTTCGCAGGGAATGTAGCTCTCGCACCCGTTCGTGTACCCTCATGTTATATTTGAAGGGCGAAACACAGAAAACGCATCTTTAAAAAACCGGAAATGCGGTTTTGCAAATTGACCTGAAAAACATTGATTTAAAGGCCTATCTCCATAGGTGCCGTAACAACTATATATTGAGTTATGTTTGCAATAATCCATGCTATATATTGTGGTTACGGCAGTCAAGGAGATACCCCTTTTGATTTATCTATTCGGCCAGTTCTTCTTTAATGACCAGCGCAATATCAGGATCGGCGAGAATATTCCCAAGTTCCGCAAACATGATCGCTTCCGCCCCGGCATTTTTCACAATCCGAATCTCATCACGAACCCGTTCAGGACGCTTGCGATGTTGCTCGTGCGGCGGCAAAGTGTAAATACCGATAAAAGGCGCTCCTTTGCTGTCTTTGTGAAACCCCTCGCCATCCCCGATGACCTCCCGCGCATATCTGTTAACCTTGTCGTATTCCCAATGGGGCAGATAAAACCATGACACGGTCTGGCCACAGTAATCAACCCCAAGCCGATTGCCGTATAATGGATCAGGCGCAAAATCAGGGTAAATATGACACGTGATTTTAATGTCTTCTTTCTTCTCCCGCGCATGTTTGCATAGCTTGTCAAAAAATGCCGTCAAACATTCCTGAGAATATTTAAAAACTGCCGATTCCCTTGGCAATTCCGGATGTTGTTTTTGATATTCAGCATGCTTGGCGCTGGAAAGAGGACAAAAACAAGCATAATAGTTCTGGTAGCCTATGGCGTCCAGCGCAATGCCGTCATATCCGGCTTTGATTGCGGCATCTATCGCCTTGCATCCATATTCAAAAGATTCGGGACAATCAAGACACCATAATTTTCCAGTCGTCCATTCTTCTCCTCCCTGGACCGGCTCGCCTCCGGACTGATATAGCGCTTTTGCCGGATTATCCCACGTCTTCAACTCTTCGGCTTTGGGCGATAACTTTTGAGAGAAATTATCCGGCGCAGAACCAAACCATATCGCATAAAAAGCCTCCATACCCGCCTTGTGGCATTCGGCAATCATATTTGTATTATTGGCCTGGATGGCATTGAAACCAAGCTCCCTTGCGGCATTGACGATATACACATCAGTTTTATCCTTCATTGTCCATAGCCACACCATCTTCCATTTTAAACGCTTTTTATCTGGCCCCTTGTTTTTGATCATGTCGTCAACTGCCGGATGGTCCGAAAAAACGATATATCCATGTCTGTCAGTCTGGTGACAATCCAACACTCCGATCACGGGCCATGTCCAATAAGTTCTTTCGCCTTCAACTGTCTCCCTGTATGCCCGGCCAAAATGGCCGCGCCAGACGTCCCCCGGCAAAGGCGGACATTTACCAAGCGTAAACTCCGCCAATGCGGACCACGGAATAGCCACTTCCGCAGACCAGCCTTTATCAACATCGTTGGTATTATTCAACGTGCCGTCTATCCAAACAGCGCTTTTCAGGCCGGCGCAATTCCAGTCGTAATGCGTCTTGTCAACCATACCAGCCTGCATGATCTTGCTGTCAGATCCGCTCTCCTTCCATGAATCATTGATATGATTGTAAGGATTTATGTGTATCTCAATGTATCTCTTGCCGTCGGCATCAGGATCCAAAAAAATCTTTAAAAATGAATCCTTACGCATTATAAACCGTGAATATTGTTGCTTATCTTTAAGGTCGGTCGGTTGTTCGGTTTTTCTGTTCACGGTGGCCCAAACGTTCCTATCCTCCGCTTCAAAACCGACGTAAAAAAACCGATTATCCCATAAAATTTTACAGCGCGTGGCATATTTCGGATCCTTGCCGTCCACCAGACCTCTGAAAACCATGGCCGGGACAGATTTCCAAGCCGGCTCATCAAGCTTCCCATCTATATTCAAAGGCCCAGAAGTTCTGTAACAATATTGACTCGGCGAAGCCACAAGGGCTTGAGCGCTCATCATCGCCAGAAGCAATACGAAGAAAATTTTGGATAAAACACCATTTAACATGATTCTTTTCACCCTTCTTCAGCGCCAGCACCCTGGCAAACTTCGTGTTTCAGTAAATATTCCTTAATTTTTCGAACATGTTCCTTTCACGAATCAGACGGTGATTTAATATTTTCCGCAAGTCCTGGCAACCTCCACCATCTTGAATATATTCGCATACGGCGTTTCATCAACGCATTCGTCTGCGGTCGACAGGATAAATCCGCCGTCGTAAGCCGCATCCTCCAGTGCCTTCAGGCAGGCTTTTTCAACGTCCTTCGGGCTCCCGTTCTTCATCAGGTCAACCGTGTTGATGTTCCCCATGAATGACAGCTTTTTGCCGAACTTTTTCTTGATCTCGGCCAGATCGCAATCGCCGGTCGGCGGCGGCTCCACGGGGTTGATGCAACTCAAATCGGTCTCATTGGCGCATATTTCCACCAAACCACGTTCTTTTCCGCAGGAATGTATGAAAGAGGGCACTCCGGCCTCCTTCGCCATCCGGGTTTGCTTTTGAAGGGTCGGCAATGCCAGCTCGCGGAAACTGGCCGGTGTATTCAAAAGCCACGTCCCGGAACCGCCGAACATGATGAAATCCGGTTTCAGGTCCAGATATATTTCCGTTAAACGCAGACTATTTTCCACGGAAGAAGCCATGAGCTCCTGAAAGAAATCATCATGGTCATAATAGGCATATGTGGCCCCGATTATTTCATCCTGAAACCAACCCATCATTGTGACCAGACTGGGAGTGCCGACGCAAATGCCGACCGCGCCGTCGTCGCCCATTTCTTTTTTCATCTCATTAAACAACGAAGCGTCATAACCCGTGATGGGCGCGGGCAACAGGTAGCGCGCCTTGGCCTTATCTTCGTTCAGGTCTTTGATCAACCGGCTCGGATGCTGGGGAGATTCGTGCCGGTAATAAACATCTTCAGTGATCAAATTCCCGGCCGGCGTCTCATGAATGGTCTTTACCTCGATCTTTTCCTCATCTTGTTTGACTTCTTTCCTGGTTTTGCAGGGGGTTTCTTTTCGGTGAATTTTTACCTCGCCATAAATAAACCAGCCGTCAATCTTGAAATATCGGACAGCATCAATATAGGCCCTCCAAATGGGCGGATTTTTATGATAGTAAATATCCCAATATGGTTTACCCGTAAGCTTACAGGGAATATAAGACGAGAAATCCGGGGCCACGGGCACCATGTCCGGTTTCTTGTTCAGCATTGCCGCAACCATCCGTTCTTTCGATGTCATTCCGTGATTCATTGTTTGTCCTTTTGTTGTATGATATATTGTTCACGTTCAAAACCGTCCAGGCTGTTCCCGGGCCGCGCCAATGAAGGCCAGCATGTTTTCGAGCGGCACATCGCCCTCCACGGCGTGCGCCGGGGAAAAAATATAACCGCCCTCGCTGCCGAGCTTCAGTAATCTCTTTGTTTCATTTTTGACGTCCTCCGCCGTTCCGTAGGGGAGCGTCTTCTGGGTCGACAAGCCGCCGAAAAAGGAAAGTCGGCCGCGATATTTACGGAGCAATGCTTCAACGTCCATCACTTCAGGCTGGAAGGGGTTGAAACAGTTCAGGCCGATTGAAATAAGGTCATCGAACAACTCGTCCACATCGCCGCAGGAGTGGATGGTAACGTATTTCCCCACCTTGTGCGCCTCGCCGTACATGCGTCTCAATTCCGGAAGGATAAATTCGCGCCACACGGCCGGCCCCATTTGCAGGCCGATTTGCTGGCCCCAGTCGTCGCCAAAATGAATAGCGTCAATGTCGTAAGCGCCGGCCTTGCGGATCTGGGCGATATTGAAATCGGCGATGGTTCTGAGGAGTTTCCGCACGAAATCGGGATGATCGTAAAAATCCATCATCAGGTTTTCCATGCCGCGCAGGGTCCAGGCCCGTTCGTAAAGGGAAAACCCTATGGCAAACTCAAGGAAACAGTCCTTGTGTTTCTCTATTTCACCCGGCAACGCCGCAAAAAAGCGGCCGTCAAGCGGATCGGGAAACGCATACCCTTTCAAGGAAGGTTCCGGCAAAATACGGCCTTTGACGACCCCGATGTCCTTGTCCACGCTCCGGTCCCAGACGACTCCGAACATATCGCGCACACAGCCGTTGCCGATATCCTCGAATCTGTTTCCAATGCCGGTCATAAACTTATGATTGTGAATGTGCGCCTCTGCGGCTGCGGCAGAACCGAAATGGCGGACAAGTTTTTGCCATGCCTCATGGGTGAAGGAGAAGGACCAGGGAACATATGGCGGACGTTTGCCGTCAAGCACGAGCCGGACTACATCGCGTTTTGTCATTTAATATCTCCTTGCGGAACATGTCCGCAAGCTGATGTGCATATAGCTTTTAAAACTATTCAGGCTCTGCCAATTCCGCCATCCTGACAACCCGTTGTTCCAGCATTGAGATTTCCGCGGCAAAACATACCTTCATGGTCTCGTAAGCATCTGAAGCCGATACTTCCGGCTTCATGTCATTGGCAACCAATTCCGCTATTCTGATGTTCTGGCCAGGGACGTTATGAAACCATTGCTCGTCCTCTCCCTTGGAAAAAGAAATTGTTTCAACAATCCGACTGACAAGTTGCTTTGGGCCATCAGAGAATTCCCAACGTCGAAGGCGGCGTTTGAAAATATCGGTTTCTATCGCTCCCCGAGTTCCGAAAATATGACATTGGAGAGCGTGCCCGTCGTCGGACTGTTTTTCAATTGTTTCACGCAGAGGATCGGCTTTATGTGTTTCGCCGACATGCATTATAAAATTGAGCGAGCTGACCGCCCCATTTTCATAACGCATGACGATCTGATGGTTGTCAGGATGATTGAAATACGCAACCGCGTTTGGGGCACTTAAGGAATATATCTCTTTTACCGGACTTCCGGTCCACCAACGCTGCAGGTCGAGATAATGCGAAAGTTTTTCGCCTATAAGCGTGCCATGGCTGTTGCTCCGCCACGTGTTCTTCAAATGGAATTCGCTGCAATAATAACGACAATGGCTGTTCACCACGGAGCCGATCAGGCCCTGGTCTATCCACGCCTTAGCCTGGGTATACAATTTCGAATAATGTAGTTCGAAGCCGATCTGCAGAAATCCTCCGGTTTTTTTTTCCGCGCGCATCATTCGACGCGCAGCTTCAAGCGTTTCTCCCATCGGCTTTTCACATAAAACAGCCTTGCCGGCCCGGAGCGCATTTTCTGTTTGTTCCGCATGCGCCGCATTGACGGAAGCAATATACACCAGCGCTATCGAGGGATTCCCAAGAATTTCATCAAGATTGCTTGTCGTCCGAATAGCCAGATCGCGCCCCCTGGTTTCAGCCCTTTCCTTGTCAGGCTCATAGCCAAGCACCGAATTTACATGCGGCGACGCCTTGGCCGCCACAACATGCGTGGCGCCCATTGCGCCAAGCCCCAAAACCGCTACGCCAATTTTCTCCACTTGTTTTTTCATCTTTTATTGTTCCGATGACATGACATTTTTCTTGATCGTTAGATTTTTCGTTTAGAAACCGAATTTATAAATCGTGCCTTCGTAAATCGTCTCATGCGCGCCCATATCCACGACACCGTAGCGGATGCGCATGCGTCCATCCAGATCAACCGCGTTCGTCATCCATGCCTGGTTCGTGCCGGAATTTATGCAGGGGGAATTGGCATTCAAGCGCCAATTACCGGCGTTCTTGTCCACAAACTGCGGATTGGCCTCAATGTTGTTGGCGTAGTAATATCCCTCAAGCCCGCTGGTCTGAAACGCATTCGTTGGCGCGATGCAACTATTGACGATAAGACAGGAGCCGGTATAGCCGCCGGCTGTATAAAAATAAATATTACTGCCGGATCCGGCATTAAAATAACTGATGACGTTTTGCACGCAACTGGTTGTTGCGGGTTTGATCATCAATGTGATTCCGCCGCCGCCGGCTGTTGCAGTATTGCTTGCTACCGTACAATTCTGAATTGTTATTCCGTTGTTATATCCGTAAATTCCTCCGCCATACATCGCCTGATTATTATAAACAAGCGAATTGCGTATTGTGCCGCCGTTGCCCCCTGAGAATATAACACCTCCGCCCCAGCAATTTGTATATCCATTTGCATAAATCAGGCAATGATCAATAAGTGTGAGGCTACCCGCATATATTCCGCCGCCATAAGCATTGGCGCCGGGCGTATGTGCGCCTACCATATTGTTGGCAACTTCGCAGTTCGCCGCC
>Ga0209749_1001317_pt1 | contig 23025 bp, 11 predicted proteins | sample EPASupsiteSAE347_FD_187267 | JGI IMG/M metagenome (GOLD analysis project Ga0209749, IMG submission 187267) | Bioremediated contaminated groundwater from EPA Superfund site, New Mexico - Sample SAE3-47 (SPAdes) (version 2) | ecosystem: Environmental > Aquatic > Deep subsurface > Groundwater >...
GTACAATACCTTAGAAACATATTTTTTTCTACAGTTGTAGTGAAATAAGAAGAAAATTTTTCAAAAACCTTCTAAGTCATTGATTAATTCAAACTTTTTTAACTCACCGAGAATTGCTGAAACGATTCTGAATCTCCATCTTCCCAAAATTGTTGGCACCCCTGCTTATTGGATAGAACATCACCATGATTTATACTCACGTGTTAAACCGACCGGGAGTTGCCGTTAAAAGCCCTGCGGACGATTGATTGTCAAGATTTTTTCAATCATCCATTAATCGTTTTCGAATCCAACTTGGATTTCTCCGACAGTCCAGTATGGCAAAAACCAAAACTTCATCATCGGAAAACCGATAATAAACGGCAAATGGGAATCTCTTTGAAAGCATTCGATGATATCCAAAAAGCATCGGGTGAATGCCTCCAAAATAGGCTAACGAGTCAATATCTGAAAATAAGGAATCGAGAAAATAAGATCCCAGAGCGGAAGCCTGCGATTCATAGAACCTGAAGCCTTCCTCAAGATCAAGCTCGGCAATGCTGAGGATTTTTACCCTCATGCCGTGTTCTTTCTTATCCTCTTTTTCGCTTGTTCCCAGTCGCTCACTTCAACTTTGCCATTGGTCAGCGCTTCTTCCCGATCATTCAAGACATCTTCATGCCATTCGGGTGATTTGAGCTTTTTTTCCGTTCGAACCAGATCCGCCCAAAGGTTCTCCAACAACTGTAATTTTTGAGAAAAAGATAGTTTCGATAAGGAAATCGCCGCTGCTTTCATCTTCAGACCTCCATCGTTTACCGCTTCGAGTATACCCCAAGTAGTCTGATCCTGGGAAGTCCTTCAATTCGGGAATGTGCCGATCTCCAGATTTTGTTCACACCTCTGCTTATTTGGCAGAACACCACCATGATATATACTCACGTGTTGCCTCGACCGGGAATTGCCGTCAAAAGCCCTGCCGATGATTGAAATAATGCCCATGAATTCATTTTACCGGATAGTGAAAACATTGGAGGTTGTCGATAAAAGAAAATTGACATGGAGGTATTCCGAAAGCATGGGTACTATGACAAGAATTTATTGAGTCCTGCTTTCGAAAACTCCTCAAGCTCGGCGGATTACGGCGCCGGCACCTAATCCGCCCTATATCGCCCAGGAATGGCGTAGATACCCAAAATGCGCCCGGATGGCGCGCTTTTTCGGGTACCCGAAAACCGGATTTCATTTTGCAACTATCAATAGGTTATAATGCAAGCTGGATTTATATTCGTATAAAATGCGGATTTTCAAATGCTCAGAATAAAACCGAGGAATAATGGAGTCACCGGACAATAATCACGACAGATCGTCTTCAATCAAACCGGATGAGAAATCATCAAACGGCGAGTCAAATATCGATAAAAAGGCGATTTGGACAATCGGGGTTGTTTTCATAATTTTCTTTCTCCTTCTGACTCCGCTGGGGCTTTTTTCCAAAGCAATACCGAGCGATTGGCATACCGGATATTACTCGATCGCAAAAATGGACTCTGCCGATGACACCGGATATTATTCGTATCTACGTTCGGCTTTTTTTGACGGAGATATTGATTTCTTCAACGAACAGAACTTCTATTACCGCAATAAAATTTCACCTACCGGTTATTCTCATAACCATTGGGCTGTCGGTTCGGCAATACTATGGTTCCCATTTTTCATTATGGGTCATTTGGTCGCGCTGACTTACAAATGGCTCGGTTACGCCGTCCAAGCCGACGGATATTCATTCCCTTACATCGTCATAACCGGCATCGGGTCTATGCTTTACGTGCTTTGCGGGCTTTATTTATGCTATCGACTGTTGCGGAAATTCTTCTCACCTTTTGCTTCACTGCTGTCAACCATCGGAGTTTTCCTTTCAACGCCTCTTCCTTACTACACGTTTATTCAGCCTCATTTGTCGCATTCGGGTGAATTTTTTTTGGTCGTTTTATTTATAACCATTTTCTTTCATTGGAGAGAGAACGGCAAGAAACCCCTTCACTGTTTTTTTCTCGGCGCCGTCTCGGGAATGCTTTTCAATATACGGAACAACTCATTCACCTTTTTTTCCATTTTCATCGTCGATCTTTTATTACGGCGACTTTTTGAAAAAAAACAAGCATCCGGAGCATTCGAAGAAAGAAGCCCCTGGTCCATCGGAAAGCCCATCGGCGCAGGCTTTTTTTTCACGGCATTTCCTCAATTTATCGCTTGGCATACGATTTTCGGTAAATTTTTTCCCCCAACCGAATTATACGGCTCTTTTTTTTCGAATCTGATCGACCCTCAAGTAATTTTCTTCGGAATTCCAAAACTGTTTTTTTCTCCGGATTGGGGATTAGCCCTAACTCAACCGATTTGGTTATTAGGTACCGCCGGTCTTTTTTTACACATAAGACGTGATGCCATTTTAAGCGCGTTATTTCTTACGGCGTTATTTCTCTCTCTTTCGGTCAGTGCGGCTTATAACTCGATCTTTGTATCACAATTTTCTTTCGGGTACCGGATGCTGGTTTCTTGTAACTTCCTCATAAGTTTCGGACTTGCGACTTTCTTGGATTATTTCAAGCGTGTTTCCAAGATTTTTTGGTTGTCTCTTACGGTTCTTTTCGTGTTTATGAACTATCTGCTGATTATTTCCTTTCAAATAGCCGTAAAATGGAATAATCCGGAATTTGCATTAAATACTTATCTAAAAATCCCCTGGTTTATTTGTGAGGCTCCATATTTGTTTATCCGCTCGACCGGGATCTTCCGGCTTATCCCGATCGGCTCCAAGTTGTTGTCGGATTTTTACGGCTGGTTCTTCGTATTTTTTCTACCCCTCGGATTCATCGCTGTTGTAATAATATCAACCCGGCTTTTTCTGGGAAAGTTCTTACGATCGCTTACAGAACGAAAACCAGCATCTTATGCTCTTGTTGTGTTTTTTTTGATGTTGGTAGGTCTGGATTTACTATCCGTCAAATTACACCATCGAAAGAAACATGACGACATTCTGAATCGCTTGGAAGAAGGAATCGTCGGATGCCTTATCAATGCGAATACCGACATGGCAATCCAAAATTTGGAAACGGCAAAATCCTTGGGAATGAACCAGCAAGCGCTTGATAAATGGCAAGGTTCCATTCATACCGCTAAAATCTGGAAGCTTCTAGATCGCAAAAGAGGCGCTTTGAACTCTCTTTGTATACCCATTATTCAGAATATAAACCTTTTATATTTCGCCCTCTATGTTGACAATAAGCCTTTCGAAGCAAATGTTGCGCTCATTTTTGGGGATTTCAGGAATTCCCTTTATCTTTATCTAGGACCCATGAAGAAAGGGATAATCATTACCGGGTTGATCGACTGGAAATTGGAAGGTTAACACCACAATCGGATGCACTACCATTCCATATAAAGTTTTTCCCCACTCAAATCGGAGTTCCGATTGGGAGAGATGATCTTCTTCCCCGTTCCAAATGCCGTAGGATGGCTCTGGTTCGGGAAAACACTTCGTTCCAATTGCACTCCATCGAACCAAACCGCATGAGATGCGGTGGTAGGCGAGGAATTCTCAAGGGAAAGATAAGTATGGGAGGCAACATCAGGATCATAGGCAAAATCAAAGGCCATAAATATACGATACCATGTATAACCACCCGGTGATGAAGGTCGGACGGTTTTCAAGATTCCGGCACTGTGGATTCCCGACCCATATGTCGTCAGGACCGATGCGGCATTGATTTCTACGCCGAAGGTTAAGGTGGTGTCGATATTCGCCCCATCGCGAGCAATTAGAGCTAGTTTAGCCGAGCCGCTCCCAGGACAGACGAAAGCGGAAAGAAAATATCTCTGCGAAGAACCAGCAAAGGTGCTCGTCGCGATGCTCTGAATAATGGTTCCGCTGGCAAGATTTCGGGGTCCGCCGATAATGATTTCACAGACGAATTCGCAGGAATCGGCTGCCGTTCCACCATCAGTGAGAGTCTGAGGGCTCCCGTAATAGAATCCGGGAACTTGCCCCCCAGGAACCGGCCCAATGCGGAAGAACGCACTACCGGTCTGATTCGGAAGCAATGGATTCGGAACGATCGTTGTGGATGCCGTAAGAGCCGCAGCCGCAACGGAATGACCAAGACCATCGGAAAGAGAACTGAAGTTCCAGGTCAATCCCGCGCCGGTGAGATTCACATTTCCCGTGTTGGCGAAAAACACTTCGATCCAGGGAGATGTAGAACCGGCCGCCACCTGACCTGCATTGACGGAGCCGTTCAGGATGTTTAAAGCTGAAACTCCGTTCACGGTCACGGTCATGTTGAAGGTCGCAGAAGCCTCGCTGGACTGCACGATGCCGTCGTCGTTGTTGTCTTCCCAAACCGTGTGAGTTCCGATGTAGTTCCCCACAGGAAGGTACTGCCCGAGAACGATCTGAGCGGTGCAGGATCGGGTCGTGCTTCCTCCGACGCCAAAGGGCCCTACCGGAGTAAACGTCAGGCTGGCGACAGGAATGATGTTGGCTCCTGATTCCAAGTGCCCCAAAAGCCACTTTACTTTGGTCAAAGGAACGGTGGTCTCATTTTTCACCGAAAATCCTTGGGTGACCGTTTGATCAGGGTCTTGGTTCCCGAAAGCCACGGGATTAGTGACGGACAGCTTTTTGCATCCAACATTCACGATTAGTTCGAACAGGTCCGACTCCTCATTGGCGGAATACGAGCCGTTAGCCCCACTATAATCATCATAAATGCGCTGGTAACCACGATAGGTTCCGTCGGCACGAGGCCATCCGACCATCAGGGTTATGGTCGCTACCTTAGCCGTGCCGGCAGCCATAAAACCGATGGGATCGAGACTGAAGGAAATGTTGCCGGCGGGAATCGTATTACCCAAGTTGCGCATCTCCGAAGCCAAAGGGGTTGCCATGGTCAAAGCGGTATTTCCCACATTCACGACCTCGAATGCGCCTTGCACCGTGGTTCCCGATAATGTCCACCCGAGATCCAAAGGATCCTGCAAGACCTTGATGACCCGCTTCGTGTTCACGGTCAAAAGAAGACCGACCATATCGGTTTCCTCGTCAGCATCCACAAGGTCATCGCCATCACGGTCATCCCAAACGGTCAACGTCCCGGAATAAGTAGCCGCGGCGGTTCCGCCCGGAATCATCACATGCCACGCGGCCGATTTGGTTTGCCCCACCGAAACGGCACCGATGACAACCGGGCTGACGACATGGGCTTCGCTCGTAATATTCGGAGGACCGGGAACAACTGGAATCAGAACGGTTCCGGTCGCTTTCGCATTGATAATGGGAATCTCACCGACGTTTTTAACGAAGAATGAGATCGTCGTCGACGGCTGGGCCGGATCACCTACCGAACTCAACGTGGTCTCCTGGATATCGATCGTCAAAGAGCCGACCTGACATTGGACGGTGAAAACGTCCTCAGTTTCTCCAACGCCCCGAACAGCATCGATATTGTCGTCATTGAACAACCAATAGTGCGGCACAATGCTGTAATACGTCCCGGATGCCTGGGCAAGAGGCACCGAAAGTCGAATATCACGATTGAAAAACGCACCGGTAGACACCGCAAAGGGCTCCGAAGTTGGAAAACTGGCATTGAGGGCATTCAGCACCTCGGTATCATATTCGAGGTTTGTTTTCTCCCACCGAAGCTTGGTCAATTCCACATTGCCGATATTTCGGCAATCAAGAGAGAGGGTTTTGGAGGTCCCGGGAACGATTCCACCCATATCGATCGCATCGGAATAGACTTCGATTTTTCGTAACGGTGGAACGGTGACGGTAAGCGTGAAAGCGGCGGATGCTTCACCCGAATCCCAGGTTCCGTCGGCATCGCGGTCTTCAAACACCCGTTGGATCCCCGTATATGTTCCCGCCACGGTTCCTGAGGGAACAAACACGGATGCCGTAGCCGGGCGGGTGTTTCCCTGTGGTATCGTCGCCGGCAGTATCAGGGAAATCTGGTCTGACCCGACGACGTTACCCATGCCGTCCAGGAGGGAATGCAAAACCGCCGTCGGATGATCAAGAGAAACCTGGCCGGCGTTGGTGATATTCACTTGCTTATTAATCACCGCAGCGGGAGAACAGATGCCCATGTTCAGGACGGAAGGCAAGATTGTCAGACTTGCCAAACCCACACCGATCATAACCTGAAAGGAATCGCTGGCTTCTCCGGCATCAATGAGATGATTGCCGTTGGTGTCATCCCAGAGGGACCAGGTAGCGATATATTCTCCTGCAGGGCCGACCGTCAACGTAGCCACGACATCGGCAAACAGGAAGGACTCCTTGGTCAGTCCACCCGGATGCCCCGGATCGACACCAATCGGAAATGTATTGGTACCGATGACCTGTTTAAACTCGAGGTCGGTCAGAGACTTGTTGCCGGCATTGAAGGCCTGAATTGGTTTGGCGGAGGTGGTCATGCCCACTTCCCAGTTGCCGAGATCCACCATATCTTCCACGACCTTGATTTTCCGGGTTTCCGGAACCACGACCCGGACCGAAAAGAAGTCAACGGGTTCGCCGGCAACGCCAAGGTCTCTGACGAGATTCCCATTGACATCATCAAAAATGGCCATGGTGGCAACGTAGGTTCCGGATGCTTGAGAAAACGGCACGAAGAGCGCGAAAGAAGCCGGCGTTCGGCTCCCGGCGGGAATCGCACCGACAGGATCGGGAAAAAAGAACAGATTGGTCTTATCGAGGATGATCCCTCCTGAAGCCGTCAGATCCATGGGTTCCCAACGAACCATTGTCAGACCGCCGTTGCCGGTATTGCTCGCCGTAGAGTTCCCGATCTTTCGTATATCCCCACAGGGAATGGTACCAAAATCGACGACATCGGAGGAAAGGGCGAGACTCCTACGTAGGATACGGATTCCGTTGGATATACCGCTGTTGGAATCGGTGGCTTTTCCGGTACTTACATCTATTCCGGAAATCAGGGGATTCAACGTAATGCCTTCTTCACTTCCGATGGAAAAAGCAGGATCAGGAGTAACGAATTTCCGAACCATCACCCAATCGGTCACGAGATCGGAGATGTCGGTTCCACCAGCCTGTGCTCCGGTGATGTAGCCCAACCACAGGTAAAAAGAATCGGTCCAGGTTCCGGCATATGAATTGATAACGGCATGATTCTGGAGGACATACACTCTTCCGGAATAGATCGCATGGCCGATGATGTAATTGGTACCGGCGGCGGCGGTGAACTGGGCTGTCCCGTTGGTAATGTTATACGAGGCGGCGGTCCCATTGGCCGCCCTGGCGCAAACGCTGGTGCTTCCGCCATTGTTGGTCATCAGGTTCAGCAATTTGTGGGAACCGGCATTATTGAGCTGGTTGGCCTGGGCATTGGAAATAGCCACCCCCGAATACCCGGTAAAGTTGCTCCAACTAACTCGTGCCTCCACGGCCATCCCATCCTGATTGCTCACCGTCGCTCGGGTGAATACGGCCCCCGTCGTGATCGTCAGATTGCTTCCGGCCACGGAATTGGTTCCCGCGCTGTCCCAGATAGTCGGGTTGAGAGTCGTAAAATGGTCGAAGAACTCGAAGACGGCATTCGGATCGCTTCCGGAAACGGCCGCCGGATTTCCGTAATAGAGATAGATGATTTTGGGGATATTCGCTTGAATCGACGGCACTTTCACCCATAAGATGGTGGCGGCCGTATTTGCTCCGGATTCCAACCAATAGCTCAGATCGGTCTGGGAATCCGAGTCGCGGAAGCGGATGTCGTCGCAATCAGCCTGCATTTTCCCCGCGCCGACCAACGTGGCGGTATTCACGGTCAATCGAACCTGATGATTCGTAAGAGTCACTCCGGAAGTGATGGATATCGGCATCCGGTAGGTCTGGACGGCGGAGCAAGATGCGGTCAGGGAAAAACTGCCCACCGTTCCCGTCTCTTCGGTGGCTTGGAAAATCCAGGTGAAGGTTCCGGGTGATAAACTTGGAATGCTGCCCTGAGGTGGGGTGGGACCCGATACCTGGGTAGCTTTTCCCGTGCTCGCGGGGGTGGACTTCAACGGCCAAGGAGTCGCCGGCGAAATGGTCGAACCCCCAACAATTCGGTTATTCACCGACAACTCGGCGGTAAACGTGGCTCCCAGATAAACTTCGGATGGTGTCAGAGTGAGTGTGGCCACCAGATTTCCCATGGACTGGACCCTGAAATGATGAATGGCCATTACCGTCCCGCCATTATCCTCCACAAGAGCTGTCCAGGTTCCCAGATTCGCCGTAGGCAAAATAGTATAAGTAGTCAATAAGTTGCCGCTGCCGTCGGCGGTCAACGGGCCGTTATTCGCTACCCATCCGCCGGGAGCGGGTGTGGTATAGGCGATTTGCGTATCGTAGAATCGAATCCGCCCTGTCAAACCCGGCGTTCGATAGAAACCCGTCGTGTAGAGAGTCTGACCTCGGTTGAAGGTGCTTTGATCCGGAGTGTAGGCAGGAAAGGCGGAAATCGTGAGACCGTTCTGGGAAATGGTCCATGAGTCGTTGGGAGCAGCGCCGTTTATCCAGGACAGCGAAGCAGGCACATTGACATCCCGCGACAGAACGTTACAGGAGAAAAAAGACAAGCCCGTCGGGGAAAGAACGTTGACTCCTATTTTGAATTTGACCGTAACGGAAGCGCCGTAACCGGGCAGTTCCTGGGGCAGAGTCGGCACCGAAACCGTCTGCGTTAAATTACCAAGAGTGAAAGTCAGAGTGGCCGCTTCAATTTGAGCGGAAGCATCGCCGCTGTTTTGGACAACGGCTTCCACATCAATATCGCTCTGATTGCGAAAAACCGTCGTAGGCGTCGCCGTGACCGATAAAACGCTCAGATTCGGCGGGCTTTGAATAACACAAAACGTGGGTCGCGGTATTGCCCGTTCTTCAGGAATGATTTTCTTGGTCACCGATGAACTGCTCCAGCGAAGTTCGGCCACCGCACCCCCGGCATTCTCGTAGTATTCGAACGTCAGAGGATATCTCACCCCCGCTGATAGGGCGATCGAACCGCTGACTTCATCGGTAGCCTTGTCATGCCAATCGCTGATGATCGCGGTGTTGTCTACCCATAACCGTGCCCCATCGTCAGTATTCGTATAAAACGTGTAGGTCTCGGAAAATTTGGGTATCACCCAGGCGCTCCATCGAACACTGAACGTGTCGACACCCATGGACGGGGTCGGCGCATCGATTCCCCAGTCGAAATTGACGACGGGATCGATTCGCTGCAACAGGGACCCGTTAAAATTCATGTTGTCGAAATAATAGCCGTAGAATCCCGTTCCCTGGCCGACAACCTGAATCTCAGCTTCTTGCAGCACATCGATCAGGGAACTGGGAATGAGCCTATCGGCAGGAACGATAGCCTTAGGGGTTGATGGGCTGCTCCAAAAAAGTTGGGCTACCGCGCCGCCGCCGTTTTCGTAGAATTCCATGGTGATAGGGTATTTCTCCCCGGCGGTAAGGGATATTGAGCCGCTCCATTCCGTGGTTCCCTGATCGATCCATTCGTTGATGATCGGCAAACCATTGACCCACAACCGAACGCCGTCATCCGTGTCGGTGTAAAACGTATAATTCTCGGAAAATTCGGGCACAACCCACCCGGTCCAGCGAACCGTGTAAGTGTCGGGTCCCATGCTTGTATCGGGAGATCCGGATCCCCAATTGAAATCGATGGTCGGATCGAGCCTGACCAGGTGCGCCACTGTGAAATTCAGGTCGTCGTAATAATCGGCCCGCAATCCACAAGGACCTCCGCCGGGTTGCAAAGGGGCGATAAGACGTTCAAGAGAATTGGCATCCCACCCGTAACCCATACCTGAAAAGATAAAGGTTCCCGGAGATTGGGCGCTCCAGGTCCAGGTGAAGGTTGCCTGAGAGTGGGCCGGAATATCCTGCAAAAACGGCACCGGACCGGTTATCAATGTGGCCAATCCCGAACCCGATGTGGCGACCGTTCCGGGTTGGGCATTTATCAGAGGCGTATCTCCGGAGTTGATGAAGGTCATCGTGCCGGAGAAGGTCTGCCCGACGGAAACTAAAGGAGGCAACAAGAGAAGAATGCCGAGGCTCGCTCCACCCACTACTTGAAAGTGATTTTCACAATAGGTCTTCGTATTCAGCGGATTAGTGATGCGAACCGTCCAATCTCCGGTGGGGGAAGTGAGATCCAATGGATATTGATGCGACACAATCCCGGAGCCGTTCGAGGTAATGGCCGGATTGGAGGAGGCGACTTCGGTTCCGGAAGGACTCAACCAGCGGACGATGAATTCCATGAACGGAGTCAGGCTTTCGGCTTGGGCGTACACGTAGGTGAAACCGACCTTCGGCAGGTTGAAATTCTGAGAAGGACTAAAATGGCCGGCATCCTGATAGGTTCTCAAAAACTCCTCAGGAATGTGCCACTGAGCCGGAAAAAGGGCACCTGAAACCACGATCGGGTAAAGAGTATTCCCATCGGCGCCGGCAACTTCGGCATCGATCGCTGAGGTTCCCACGGGACTGGTCGGGGAAATATCGACACCATACGCGACTGTGGCGGAGGCGCCGCCCAATAGAGTTACGGGAAATGCCGTCTGCGGATAAATCGCCGTATAATCTCCCAATGAAAACTGAAGAGTCGAGGAATTCCAATAGGCGGTGGCTTCTCCCGCATTCCGGAGCGTTATCAAAACCGGACGGTTGACATCTCCGCGATAGGCCGTGTCTGAAGCGATGATCTGGTCGATGACCAGTTCCGAAGGTTTCTGGATCGTCCAGATCCCTTTGACTGTGGCTGAACCGTCTGCAACCACCAAACCGGTCAGTACATCAGTTCCCGATGCCGCACCGTCGATCGTGGCTTGTCCACGCGGGCTGTCGGCAAAAACATCGACGGAAAATGAGGCCGTGATGCTTCCTGGGCCGGGAATGATCGTTCCAACCGAGGGAGCCGTCAAAGTCTGCGTATAGCTGCCAAGTGTGAATGTCAGGGAGGCTCCCGTAAAGGCGACCGACTCATCGCCTAAATTCTCGATCAGCATGGCAACGGAAATCCCGTTCTGGCCTTGATTTACCGTGCTTTGAGGAACGTCGATCCGTGAAATGCTCAGACTTCCACGACCTCGAAAAAAAGTGGTCGGCTCGGAGCTTGCAATGCGACGAACTCTAATATCATCGTAGCGGGAATAGGTTCCGTAATGGTTCTGGAGGGAAATCTCTCCCGGGCCGGGATAATAGGAGACCACCGGGGTGCTCGGTGCGGGCGGAGACCAAGTGCAAAGGTCGGTGCAGGTATAGAGAGTAGGGCCCTGCCAGATCTTAACGGTAGCCCCGGTCACCGCTATTTTAAAGGGAAACCAGTACCCGGTGGCAAACCCGATGCCGTCCTTTGAGGTTGGAACGACACCCGAACCGCTGCTGTCCCAGAATTTCCAGGTGGCATCCGCGTAAGGAGGTTTCAAAAAGCCCATTCCTTCTCCGGTCCGGTGATCCCAGCGGGTTTTGTATCCGGTGTTGGACGCATAATTTCCGCGATAAGAAATCTCCGCGATGGAACCGGTGGTCATATAGATGAGGCCCTCAATGATGCCGTCAACAAAGGTGTTGTAGGTGTTCACGGACCCTAAAACGGTGTGACCATAGGTACCCGAGGTAAAGCCGCCCCCGCATTGAAGATATCCGCTGACGATGGAAATGGAGCCGGCGGAAGGTTGTTTGTGAATGGTCCACTTGCCCAACCCCCCGCTGAAATCATCGAAGAAGAGAAATGTATTGGACCCATTGGCTACCGATGTAGCGGACGGATCTCCGTAAAACAAATGGATGATCTTACGTGGATCGGGAGGATTTATGGGAATGTTGGGGATTCTCACCCAGATCTTCGTTGCGATGGTATTCATCGAACCCGTTTCTATCCAGAACGGCAGGGCGGTCACCCCATTGGAATCCGTGATCCGGATATCTCCGCCATCCGCCTTCATCTGTCCTAATGCCACCAAAGATGCGGTATCGAGAGTAACGAGAACCTGGAAGTCGGTCAACGCCAAGGTGGAATTCACTTCGATGGCCTGACGATAAGCCGAGGCGGCACGAATTTCCGATGCAAAAATCAACATGGCGAAAACCACGAACGAGAGAATCAACCCCAATCTGTGAGAAAGGAGCATTCCCGATTTCCCCGTCAATCGGCTGCCATACAATTCCGCGATGTCCTCCTCAACAGAGGATTTTTTTCTGTATGTTGAGATCCTCAATAAATAGATAGGAATTTGCTTGTTCGCCATCCAGTATAAGCAATAGCGGCGCGGATGTCAAAGATCGCAATGGAGACGCAGGACAAACGCACTAAAAATGCAAAACCCTCTTGTAATCACGGTAGGGCGGGTTAGCGAAGCGTAATCCGCCGAGCTTGAGGAGTTTTTCGAAAGGCAGGACTCAATAATATGCCGACAAAAAAGCGACAGCCTCTTCAGGACTACCGACGATTTTTATATAAGCCAAATATTCCTTTTTGATGGTTTTTTCGGCAATGCCATGCTTCAACATCGAAAGAAATAAATCGTAATACCCTTCGGTATTGATCAGTAAAATCGGTTTATCATGCATCCCCAATTGCTTTAAAGCGATAGTATCAAAAAGCTCATCGTAGGTTCCGAGGCCCCCGGGGAGGGCGATAAAGGCTTCAGCCCGTTCTTGCATGACGGCCTTGCGGTCCCGCATGTTTTCGACGATCACTGTTTCGTCCTGCGTGCTGTTATGAATGCCTTCTTCCACCATGAATTTCGGAACGATTCCCACGACCCTGCCGCCCGCTTTTTGGTGAGACTCGGCAACGATTTTCATCAATCCGCAATCGGTTCCACCGTAGACCAGCTCGTAACCGCGCTTCGCCATGAGCGCTCCCAATTTACGCCCGTCTTCCTTGATTTCAGCGGAAACTTCCGAGCCGGACGAGCAAAAAACACAAACAGCTTTCAGTTTTGAATCAGCATTTTTCATGGAAGAGATTATATAATCAAATTCAAAAATTGAAAAGATAACCTTTCATGATGATTCAACCCAACTATCATCGCATGAAACAAAAAAATCACTGGCTTAAATAATTGCCAGGCTTTATAATCGTTGCGCCGGGAAATATCACCCACGAATGGCGTAGATACCCGAAATGCGCATGGATGGCGCGGTTTTTCGGGCACGTATCCCGAGACCGGAGGCCCTTGGGCCGCCCTTGCAGGAGAATTATATGGTCGATCTGGACAAAATCATTTCCCTCTGCAAACGCAGAGGCTTTATCTTTCAAGGAAGCGATCAATACGGCGGCTTGCAGGGAACATGGGACTACGGCCCTCTCGGGGTCGAACTGAAGAATAACGTCAAGCGGGCTTGGTGGCGCCGCATGGTCTACGAACGGGATGACATGGAAGGTCTCGATTGCGCGATTCTCATGAATCGCTTGGTTTTGAAATATTCAGGCCATGAAGAGACGTTTTCAGATCCCATGGTCGATTGCCGGAAATGCAAGAAAAGATTTCGGGCCGATCATGTCGATCCGAATGAAAAGTGCCAGGAAGGCGATCGTCACGACTTAACTGAACCGCGACCATTCAATCTGATGTTTAAGACAACGGTCGGTCCGATAGCCGATGATACCAATATCGCGTATCTTCGCCCTGAAACCGCTCAAGGCATCTTCGTAAATTTTAAGAATGTTCTCGATTCGACGAACAGAAAAGTCCCGTTCGGAATCGCGCAAATAGGAAAAGCCTATCGAAACGAGATAACTCCGAAAAATTTCATATTCCGAGTCCGGGAATTCGAGCAGATGGAAATCGAATTTTTCGTCAAACCCGGAACCGATGATGAGTGGCATGCGAAATGGGTCGAAGAGAGATACAATTGGTATATCGGGCTCGGCATCAAAACGCAGAATCTTCGAAAATACGCGCAAAAGCCTGAAGAACTGGCTCATTACGCGAAAGCCACTACCGACCTGCAATATCGCTTCTTCCCTGATCGCCCCGAAGAGGAAAAGCAATTCGACGAAGTTGAAGGAATCGCCAACAGGACCGACTTCGACCTGACGTGCCATTCAAAGGGCGGCAAGTTGGTATTAAAAGGCGGTCGCGAAATTCCGAACGAGCATGCCGTCAATAAACTCACCTGGTTCGATCATGAAACCAACAAACATTTGATTCCTTACGTCATAGAACCCTCAGCCGGAGTCGATCGCGCCACATTGGCATTCATGATTGACGCTTACTGCGAAGAGGTCGTTAACGATGAAACACGCGTTGTTCTAAAACTTCATCCGGAATTGTCTCCGATAAAAGTCGCCGTGCTGCCGCTGAAAAAGAATCACGACGGAATAGTGAACACGGCGAAAGGAATAAAACAAACGCTTCAGAAAAAGAGCGGCTGGCGAACCGTATATGATGATACGGCCGGAATCGGCAAGCTCTATCGCCGACAAGATGAGGTGGGAACGCCCTTTTGCATTACCGTTGATTTCCAAACCCTGGAAGACAAAACCGTAACGGTGCGCGATCGCGATACCATGGCTCAAGTCCGCGTGGCTATCGATAATTTGCCGGTTTACTTGGCGGACAAACTTGGTAACTGCTGACGTTTGGCGAAGATATTATCCGCGGGTCGCATAGAAATCCGTTCCGGGGGCGAGTCCAACGGACGGCCCCGAAATGCACCGGCACCGGAACGGTGCGTTTCTTCGGATACAAGGAAACTTTCCGGAAAGCTGTTTCATGGCGACAGTCTCGAAGTCGCGGCGTTGTTGCCTTCCAACTCGTTTCGGCTGATTTATCTTGATCCGCCGTTTTTGACCGGAAAATTAAGGTCGGGACCCGATGAACGCTATTCTTTTCCCGATGAATGGGCCGGTAAAATTAACGATTATATTCCCTGGTTACGGGAAAGAATTCGACGTTTCCACGATCTTCTGCTTCCCGACGGCAGCTTGGTTTTGCACCTCGACTGGAGAGTCGCACACTACGCCAAGGTGATGCTTGATGAAATTTTCGGCTATGAACACTTCATGAATGAAATCATCTGGCATTATACCGGTGGCGGCAGGTCGAAACGCCGGTTTTCCTGTAAACATGACACTTTGTTATGGTATGCGAAAGGTCAGCAACCGGTTTTCAATCTTGAAAAGATCAGAGTTCCGTATAAACAAACATCACGATACGCTCATTCCGGAATCGTTTCAGCGGCCGGAAAACTTTATATGCCGAATCCCAAAGGGACACCCGTCGACGATGTCTGGGATCTTCCGATAATCAATCCATTATCGCGCGAACGTGTAGGGTATCCAACGCAAAAACCCGTTGCTCTTTTGGAAAGGCTTGTAGAGGCATTAAGTAACACCGGAGACCTGATAGCGGATTTGTTTTGTGGCAGCGGCACCACTCTGGTCGCGGCGCAAAAACTTGCCAGGCAATGGATCGGCGGTGATATTTCCCCCGATGCCGTTTCCTGCGCGAGAAAAAGGCTCGATATAATCAGTTCGGAATCGACTGAGGTAATTGATCTGATTTCCGCTTCTAATCTTTGAATCATCTATTCGCACGGCTCACGGCTCGGCCATGAAGGAGTATTCGAAAGTGCGAGGGGAGAGGAAGGTTTCCTTAATCGTTCGGGGACTTACCCACCGCACCAGGTTCAGAATACTACCCGCTTTATCGTTGGTACCACTGGCTCGTCCCCCGCCAAACGGTTGCTGTCCTACTACTGCGCCGGTAGGCTTGTCGTTGATATAGAAGTTTCCGGCAACATTCCGGAGTTTCCCGCTTATCCGATCGATCAGGGTGCGATCCGATCCGAATACCGCACCGGTAAGAGCATAAGGACAGGTTTGATCAATCGTCCGGATCATTTCATCAAGGTTTTGATCCGGATATACGAAGACGCTTAGAACGGGACCGAAGAGTTCTTCCTTCATCAATCGATCATACGGATCCGTCACTTCGATGATGGTGGGAGGAATCATCCATCCCGTCTTCGAATCACCTTTTCCTCCCGAAAGAACCTGCACTTTCGTAGAAGCAAACGCTTCCTTCAAATACGATGAAATATTCCGGAAAGAAGCTTCGTCAATGACCGCCCCCATGAAGGTCCTGAAATCACAAACATCTCCAAGCTTTATCGCTCGGGTTCCATCGACAAGCATAGGCTTGAGCTTTTTCCACAGAGACGCCGGGATATACGCCCGACTGGCGGCCGAGCATTTTTGGCCCTGATATTCGAACGCTCCACGAATCAGCCCGACGCAAAGAGCCTCAACATCAGCATCAGGACAGGCAAGCACGAAATTCTTACCCCCGGTTTCGCCTACCAGACGAGGATAGTTGCGATATCCTCCTTCGGCCAGACGATTGCCGATACGCTGCCACATTCCGTTGAATGTCCCGGTCGATCCCGTGAAATGAAGCCCTGCCAGAGAGGAATGATCCAGGATAGGGGAGCCGATGACCGAGCCTTTTCCGGGAAGGAAATTGACGACACCGGCAGGAAGGCCGGCTTCCATCAAGAGCTTCATCAAATAATAATTGCTCAGAACAGCCGTGCTTGCCGGCTTCCAGATGACAACATTTCCAGCCATTGCGGGAGCGGTAGGCAAATTGCCGCCAATGGCCGTAAAATTGAACGGAGAAACGGCAAAGACAAAACCTTCAAGTGGTCGATATTCAATGGAATTCGCCGCATCGGGAGTTTTTGAGACAACGGGCTGCTGAGAGAAAAGTTGATTCCAGAAATAGGTATTGAACCGCAAGAAATCAACCATTTCACAACCGGAATCAATTTCCGCCTGGTGAACCGTTTTGCTTTGTCCCAGCATCGTTGCCGCATTCAGTTTCATGCGATACGGCCCGGCAAGCAACTCAGCCGCACGCTGAAAAACAGCCGCACGCGAAGCCCAGGAAAGACAAGCCCAACTCTCGGCCGCTTCCCGGCATGCGGAAATAGCTTGCTTTACTTGGTCCGGCCCTGCCTGATGATAGATTCCCAATTTCAATTGATGATTATGAGGGGCCCGAATTTCGCCCAAGTTATCGGTGCGGACTTCCTTGCCGCCGATAATCAAAGGAATCTCGACGATTTGCGACGATTGGCGGCACAATTCCTCTTTCAGCAATTTTCGAGGCTCGGTTCCCGGAGCGTAGGACAAAACAGGTTCGTTGACGGGCAAATCGATTTGAATGGGAACGTTGCTCATCGCGTAATTATTTGCCCGAAGGAAGCGAGAATTGAATTCCCTGCGCCAGCGCCAAATCACCGCTGTAATTTATTACCGAGGTCTGGCGACGCATATAGGCTTTCCAGGAATCACTCCCGCTTTCTCGACCGCCGCCGGTTTCTTTTTCGCCGCCGAACGCGCCGCCGATTTCGGCACCGCTGGTTCCCGTATTAACATTGGCGAGACCGCAATCGCTACCGGTCGAGCTGACAAAGAGTTCGGCCTCCTGCATATCTTTGGTAAAAATGGCGCTGCTCAATCCTTGAGGCACGTCATTTTGCAGGGAAACGGCTTCGTCAATGGTTTTATATTTCATGCAATACAAAATCGGAGCAAAGGTTTCTTCTTTTACCATGGGAAGATCGGGCTTGGCTTCAACCAGACAAGGCGTGACATAGCATTTTCCGAGGTTCTTCAGACGGTCACCGCCATACCGCACTTTTCCCCCTTGTTCGCGAATCTTGGCAATAGCGCTCATCATCGTTTCAACAGCTCCCTCGTCGACCATAGGACCAAGGTGAATCCCCGATGTAAAAGGATCACCAATGACGGCTTGCTCATAAACCTGCGCTAGTCGCCTCATAAAGGTGTCGTAAACCGACTCATGAATTATCGCCCGTCGAGTCGAAGTGCAGCGCTGACCGGAGGTTCCGACTGCGCCGAAGTAGACGGATTTAAGTGCCAGATCAAGATCGGCATGCTGACTGATGATTACCGCATTATTGCCCCCCAGTTCCAGAATGAGCTTGCCGAAGCGTTGTTGAACCAGTGTACCGACATGTCTGCCGCCTTTCACGGACCCGGTATAAGACACTAATGGAATGCGCGAATCCGTATTGACGGCATCACCGATTTCGGCGCCACGACCAATGACAAGCGAACAAACTGCCGGATCGCACTTGTTCTGTTCGAGAACCCCGGCCGCGATTTGTGTACAAGCGATGGCCGTTAATGGGGTTTTCGAGGATGGCTTCCACAAAATGGTATTTCCGCAGATCATGGCGATGGCGGCATTCCAGCTCCAAACGGCCACGGGGAAATTGAATGCCGAGATCACTCCGATGACTCCCAAGGGATGCCATTGTTCCATGATGCGATGCCTGGCTCGCTCGCTCGGAAGCACTTTTCCGGAAAACATACGGGAAAGGCCCAGCGCATAATCACAAATATCGATCATTTCCTGCACTTCGCCGAGACCTTCCTGAAGCGGCTTGCCCATTTCCAAGGAAACGAGCCTGCCGAGAGGTTCTTTTTCCAGCCGAAGCATGGCGCCCAATTGTCGTACGATCTCGCCGCGTTGGGGAGCCGAAATCGCACGCCATGTTGAAAATGCTTGATGAGCCGCTTTGACGATTTTTTCGTAGGATTCCGAAGTCACGGTTTCGACTTCCGCCAGGATTTTATCGTTCATAGGAGAGGTTACGGTCAGAGGCTTTCCGCCGCCCAGCCAAGTGCCGTTGAAACCCCCCAATCGTTTTTGGTTCAGGTTGAAATGTTTCAAAACATCTTTCATAATGATGCTCCTTTACGAAATATAAGGCATTGTCAGCAAACAACTGTAATGAACTTTCCGGGATTTCCGGCCATAAGAGCCTGTAAGAAAACAATCAGACAATCCGATTACTTTCTAACAGGCTCTAAGAAAATATCGCTCAAGACAAAGATGAATTCAAATGAAATAAAATACTTCTAAGTATGAATATAATTCATATAAATAAATGCGCTGATTGCACGACGGTTATTTCAATCGTCAAAAATAAAAAATATCTCAATCACATCGACTGATGTCGACGATTGTGATATTTTTGATTCTGCTCACGCGCCGTGTCAAAAAATATCACTTGGATGCTTAAAGCAAGGAGGAACTATGTCCGAAGCACGAAAACGAATTTTGGAAATGTTGTCCGAGGGAAAAATCACTGTGGAACAATCCGAGGAATTACTGAACGCCTTGAATTCAGACGAACAAAGGCCGACTCCCGAAAAAACCAGATCGACGCTGGCTTCTGAAATCGGCCAATTCGCCGAAACGGTGCAAAAACATTTTCGTGAAGCCGTTAAAAAAGTCGAGCCTCCCGGTCGTGAATTAAAATCGCGTCTTAAGGAATTCGGCGGCTGGATGCAAAGCATGGTCGGCAGCGTCGTTTCCGATTTCGCGCAGATGCGCGGCGAACCCAGGGACGGCTTGGAAGTCCAGTTTACGGTTCCGGAACCCGAAAATTTCTCCCGATTGCAAAACTGCCGACTGGAAAACCTTTTTGGAAGCATTCGAGTGACGGCCGGAAGCGCTTTTTCCTTGAGAATTACGGGAAAAATCAGCAAGATGTCTCTTGAAGGACAACCCCCTCTTGATTGGTTCCTCGCCAATGCGATTACAATCGACCAAAACACTCTTTGCTTGGGTCTTGGGCATACCAACACTACGAAAGCAGTGTTGAATTTCGATCTGACGTTGCCTGAAAATTTTTCTTTATTGGTGCGATCGGTCTCGGCCGACATTACCGTTAAAGGTCCCTTTAAAGTTTCCGCATTGAACACCGTAAGCGGCGACATTTCAACACGAGACGTGGATTTTCCGGATTCCGGAGTCGAGACGGTCAACGGCGATGTTACGATCGAAGGCGGTTCCTGCAACCTTAGAACCAGCTCCACATCAGGAGATTTCATTATCAAGGGCGCAAAACTACTGAAAATGCGCGTTCAATCGGTTTCAGGCGATATTCTTTTAACCAAAGCGGAAATTTCCGAGCAAAGCGAAATCGAAATGGCGACTACATCCGGAGATGTGGAAGTCGAAAAAATCTCCGGACCTTGGTCGAAAATCGAAGCCTCCGCCCGAACCGGAGACGTAAAAATCAAATGGCAAGGACAAACAACACCGACGAGCCGAAACGGCGTAATTCTTGAATCCGGTCAGCCCGGTGCGCAATTCAAAGCTGAGACTGTCAGCGGTGACGTGGAGTTCGACTAGATATTGACACCCCTTTATCATCCATGGTAAAGGGGCGAAGACCATTAAGCCTATTGAGGAAAGGATAAGGGTTTAAACAAGTTATGAGTATGAATTCGATTTTTCAATCAGGATTGGAAGGCAAATCCGATTTAATCGTATCAATGGACGCATCGGTCGAAGGGTTAACCGTCCAAGTCGAATCCAGTGTTTTTCGACTTTTCGGCCGACAAATCAAGGAAGCGGTGGAAAAAACGCTCAAAGACCTTGGAGTGACCAAGGGCGCGGTCAAAGTCAAAGACGACGGTGCCCTCGATCACATTATCGCGGCGCGTGTTGAAGCGGTTGTCCGCAAAGCAGGTTTTGCGACGATTCCCAAATTGCGGGTCCCTTCGAGAGAGCCAGCCGTAAAAGACCGCTTGCGTCGCTCGCGATTGTATCTTCCGGGAAATCAACCCGATCTAATGATAAACTCAGGGCTTTTCGGAGCCGACAGCTACATCCTGGATCTGGAAGATTCGGTAGCACCCGATCAGAAGCTTGACGCACGTGTTTTAGTCAGACGAACTCTTGAAATGGGTCATTTGTTTTTTCGGCACTGCGAACTGATCGTCCGCATCAACCCCCTTTCCGGCCCTTACGGCAGGGACGATCTCGCCGAAATCGTTCCGGCTTTGCCTCATATTCTCTTGTTGCCGAAGTGCGAGAGTGCCGAGGACATAACCGAAGCGGACAACCAAACGGCCAAGATAGAAAGGAAATACGATATCGCGGGGCGAATCCTCTTTATGCCGCTTATTGAAACCGTTAAAGGCGTTCTTAACGCTCAATCCATCGCCGCGGCATCATCCAGAAACATCGCGCTTTGCTTCGGCGCCGAGGATTTCACCAGAGATCTAGGCGTCACGCGAACCCGCGAGGGAAAAGAAACATTACATGCCAGAACCCAAGTCGTTCTGGCCGCGAAAGTTGCGGGCATCCAAGCAATTGATACGGTTTTTTCCGATATCGCCGACGAGCCTGGTCTTTACAATTCGGCGATTGAAGCAAAATCGATGGGTTTCGTAGGAAAAGGAGTCATTCATCCTTCTCAGATTCCGACGGTTCATCGGGCTTTTGCCCCAACCCACGAGGAAATCGAGGAAGCTAAAAAGATCGTTGACGCCATGAGAAAGGCGGAACAGACCGGTAGCGGAGTCGTGGCTCTCGGTTCGAAAATGGTTGATGTTCCGGTAGCCGAGCGGGCAAGAAAATTAATCGATCTCGCCAAGAAACACGGCACTCCGGGCTTGGAAGGCTTCTAAAATGCAGTGGATAGAAAATTCTCTCGGCAGAAAGATTCCTAAAGAGATAGACGGCAGAGCCTGCAAGCCTTTCAAAGGCGCTTTTGTCGACCAAGGCGATGAATTCATGGCTCGTCGCAAGATTTCCCTGACGACAGCCCCCGGTCGGATCAATAAAATTGAAAAAAACTGGGATGCTTTGCTGGACAAGCTGCAACTGAAATCCGGAATGACCGTTTCATTTCATCACCATCTTCGAAACGGTGATTTCATCGTCAACGAGACCATGCGCCGCTTGGCCGAACGCGGCTTGAAAGATCTGGTCGTGGCTCCCTCCGCGCTTTTTCCGGTTCATGATTCGCTCGTCGAGTTGATCAAAACCGGCGTCATTTCACATATCGAAGGATCCATGAACGGCCGGGTCGGAGTCGCCTGTTCCAAGGGACTAATGAAAAAAACCGCGGTTTTGAGGTCACACGGCGGTCGGTATCGAGCCATCCAAGACGGCGATTTGCATATCGATGTAGCTTTTATCGCCGCTCCCGCCGCCGACGAATTCGGAAACGCCAACGGCGTCTTGGGGAAATCCGCCTGCGGCCCCATCGGAATCGCTCTCGCCGATTCCCTCTATGCCGACAAAGTCGTCATCCTCACCGACGGATTGATTCCGTTTCCCTGCGTCCCTATGTCGATTTCCGGACTGAATGTCGATCACGTTCTAGTGGTCGACACGATCGGCGATCCCGAAAAAATAGTATCGGGCACAACGCAGATCACGCGCTCCCCGACACAACTGCTGATCGCGGAAATGGCCGCCGAATTTACCGAAGCAGCCGGAATAATCCGCGAAGGTTTTTCCTTTCAAGCCGGTGCCGGAGGAATTTCCCTGGCTTTCACAAAATTTCTCGGCGACCGCATCCGTCAAAAGGGAGTGAAAGCTTCGTTCGCCGTCGGTGGATCAACGCGCATCTCGGTCGAATTACTAAATGCCGGTCTGGTTTCTTACATCATGGAAGGGCAAAGTTTCGATCTTGAGGCCGTTCGATCTTTAAGAGACAATCCACGACACGTTGAAATCGACCCGTTCATCTCCTATTGCCAGCATGCCAAGGGATGTTTCGCGCACATGGTCGATGTCGCCGTGCTCGGCGCGACCGAAATCGATCTTGATTTCAACGTCAATGTAAACACTCACAGTGACGGTTTGTTGCTGCACGGCATCGGCGGATTCGCCGACGCGGCGGCCGGAGCGGGTTGTACAATAATCACGGCTCCGTCTTTCCGCAAGAGGATACCGATAATAAAAGATCGCGTTACTACCGTCACGGCACCCGGCGAAGTCATTGACGTCATAATCACGGAACGCGGAGTATCGATAAATCCGCGCAGGGAAGACTTGATCGACCGGGTTAGAAACAGCAACCTGCCGTTGATTTCCCTTCCACAACTGATGGACGAAGTTTATACGATCACCGGAAAACCAGATGAACCGACCTTCGGTGATCGCCCA
>Ga0209749_1001318_pt1 | contig 23011 bp, 23 predicted proteins | sample EPASupsiteSAE347_FD_187267 | JGI IMG/M metagenome (GOLD analysis project Ga0209749, IMG submission 187267) | Bioremediated contaminated groundwater from EPA Superfund site, New Mexico - Sample SAE3-47 (SPAdes) (version 2) | ecosystem: Environmental > Aquatic > Deep subsurface > Groundwater >...
ATGATGAGCAGCATGGCCAGGGATGCACAGAGCAGGCGAGAGCCACGGTCCAGGATGAATACGGCAGCGAGAGCTATGACTGTGAAAGCTCCGGCATAAGGCAGCAACAAGACCATTAATCCGATAGCTATCCGGGCTATATCTTCCCGCTCCATAGGGCTACATGACAATTTTCATTGCAAAAATACTTTGCCTATGGGTGAAGTGCATTAAGACCAACTATGATTTACCGTCTATATGAGCATCTTCTGCAATCCAGGATCGCAAAGAGCAATCTGCCAGGCTGTGTGGCCGTAGTTCTTTGCAGCGGCGATCTATTGGACGAAGGTCTGATGCGCCTTAGCCAGTTGCTGGAATGGAGCCGATCCATTGGTCTTACCTCTCTGGTGCTCTATGTGAACGATGATGCGCCCCTGCTCTTGCGTAAGATTGCCTTAGAGCTTGCAGCTGCGCCCGCCCAAATCAGCTTGCACACCGCTGAGGGCGCAGAGCAGACCGGCACAGGTGGCCCGCTCAAGGTAGTCATATCTCTGGGCTTTGGAGGCAAGCGCGAGGTGGCAGAGGCATTCCGAGGCATCCTCAAGGAGGTGGAAATGGGGCATCTACAACCCGAGCAGATCGATGAGAAGACCATTGAATCGCATCTGCGATTTTCCCAAAAGCCTGATATGGTGATCAGGGCGGGCGGAAAGAGACTGAGCGACTTCATGATCTGGCAGGCGGCTTATTCAGAGCTCTATTTTACCGATGTCAACTGGCAGAAGCTGAGAAAGGTCGATTTTCTGCGGGCTATCCGGGATTGCCAGAGAAGAGAGAGACGTTTCGGTCGCTAATTATTTATTATAACTTTACTTATTTGACAATGTCCTTCGCGGCAAGGATGGAAAGGAACTGAGACGGAATAGTCTCCGAGATGACTATATCATCGTTCACAGTCATCATCTTTACACCGGCCTCTTGCGCTGCCGCGGCATCAGCCTGAATAACTCTGGGGTTGCCGGTACGAAATGTCGCTACGTGCCAGGCCTTCTCTGGAGTGGTGGACAGATGAACGTACCTTTGCGATGCAGACTTGATGCCTATCTCCAGGATCCTGTCCGCTTCCTCTTCGCTTGCTCCGTAATAGAGTTTAGGCAGCCTATTTTCCGGATGATCAAGCTCCACATCTACAGAATGGCCATATCTGGCTCTGACGTTATTATCTACAATCTCGTATCTCTGCTTGGAATCAGACATTACAAGCGCAATCACCAATTCTTTGCTGGCCCAGCGATGCCTGCTCGTCACCACCTGGCCAAGCTTGTCGAGATCAACCCAACCGCGGGAGTCCATAGTTAGGCCCAGATCACCAGGGAAATGCCGAAGGCCCCCGGCGACCAGCCGACCTAGCTGCTCCGTCTTGGTCTCATCTAAAAGAAGCTGACCGGCAGAGCCGCACTCACAATGCTCTCCCCTGAAAAAACCGTGTTGAGGGCAACGCTTGATCATCTGTAGAACTCCTTTCTTTGAAGGTAGACCTTCGCATAGATATATCTGACCGCTGAGCAAAGTCTCAAATATCACCGCGCCCAGAAGAACTCTCATGCCCGACTCCAATGATGTCGAGAAAATGATATGCAGGATGCTCGATATGGGTGATGAGGAGCTATTGGCGGAAATGGAAAGGTCCTTCCGACTCTCGGATGAGCGCCACCAGCGGATCAGCGATACCCTGGAGGAGATGATGCTGGAAGTAGACCGACTCATCTCTCGCATAGACGAAATAGAGGACGAGTCGCTCGAAGATGAGGATAAGTAATCCAGCACAAGGTGAATTTAGTGGACAGCCTACCTGATATTCAAGCTTGCGAACCTGATTATCCCTTTAATTTAACCAGAGTGGGTGTGACCGGCGTTAAAAAGCTGGTGAAAGTTGAACGTGGGAACGATGAGAGGCCCGTAGTTCTCATCTCCAATTTTGAGGTCTTTGTCGATCTTCCTTCCGACCGCAAAGGTGCCAATCTATCCCGCAACTTTGAGGTGATCGACGAAGTTCTGGAAGAGGCCATAAACTGCCCTGTCTACGAGATCGAGGAGCTTTGTGGAGAGATTGCCAAGAGACTTCTATCCAGGCACGAGTACGCTTCCCGGGCGGAAGTAAAGATGAAGAGTGAGTACATTGTGCGCAGACAGACACCTGTGACCAAGGTCAACTGCCAGGAGGTGGTGGACATCTTTGCCGAGGCGGTAGCCAGGGCCGGGCCTACAGGATATGTGCGAAAGACGGTAGGAGCTGAGGTGCTGGGCATGACTGCCTGTCCCTGCGCTCAGGAGATCATGAAAGAGCAGGTTCGCCAGGAGCTGGTCAGCGCAGGGCTCTCTACACAGGATGCAGCAGAGCTTGCAGCGCGGCTGCCAGTGGCCACGCACAATCAGCGGGGACGGGGCAGCATATCAGTTGAAGTTCATGACCGGCGCTGCGTTTCCATCGATCGGATCATCAAGATCATTGAGGAGTCCATGAGTTCTAAAGTCTACGGGCTGCTCAAGCGTCCGGACGAGGCGGTAGTGGTGAAGAGGGCGCACAGCAACCCGAAGTTCGTGGAAGATTGCGTACGAACCATGGCTCAGAAATTGGTGGAAGCATTTTCCGATCTTCCTGATGACGCCGCGGTGACCCTAAAGCAGATCAATGAGGAGAGCATTCACCAACATAATGCCTTTGCGGAAAGAACGGCAAAGATGGGCGAGCTGCGAGCAGAATTAGCTCGCGTCAAAGGAATTGATGAATAAGGGAATGACAATGACAGAAATTGATAGCATAGCCGGTCCTCTCAGAGTGCTGCTCCACGAGAGGGAGATTATTGCCAGGTGTGAGCTTCTCCTTCGCACCTACGATATTGTTCGGTCTGCAAAGTTGAGCGACCAGGAGCGAAGGGAGCTGGTCGAAACTGTGGGTGAGAGAATTGCCCCCGGCATCTTTGCAAGCATCATGAGCAAAGAGCCAATCTTTCCCGACCTGCCTAAAGTTGATACCTACACCCAGATTGATGGCCGCATCTTCCATTTTTCCCATATCAAGAAATACAGCAAACAGGACTTCAAAAAAGCAGCGGACCTGCTTCTTGCCTCGCTTCCCGAGCTGAAGATCATCCTGCAACAATGCCTGGTGGACGGACTTACAGCTTTCATGAATGAAGCCGGGTACAGCATCTCTGCACAAAGCCCGCAAGAATTGACTTTTTCAGCAGCAAAACGCATGGTAAAGGCGTTTGTAGTCACAAGCGCAAAGTCTCTGGATATCAATAGATACAGTCCCGAGATGGGAATTGACTATATCGTCCTGGTGCCAAGTAGCGAGACTTTGGAACCATTTGTGCAGTTCTTCCAAGAAAATGGGCAAGCTGCAGAGGATAAAGGTCTCAATATTTGGATAATGAACCTGGAGAAGGGCACCATAGATCCTTTTGTTGGTTATACTACCGATCTGGATATCTACAATCAGTTCACCAATCCTCGTCTGGCAGAGATGGTGAGAATCAACTGGTCGCGGGGCCGCAGTCAATAGATTGCCGTGGCAATCACCTTTTTTGTTAATATTATTATATGCTAATCGGCTTACTGCTCTCGGAACTTTAGGCTAAGTATTAAATAGATTGAGCACTCTAAAAAGAACGGAGAAAGCAATACTTATGGGGTTGAGGTGGGGTGTATGAAGTTTCATATTAATTTGTCAGTCATGTTTTTGTTGATGATTAACACTGCCTTTGGTTCAGTAGGCGATGTGGGTATTTCAGATACAGCCGCGACTCTTCAGCAGGATCAGAGCTCTTTAGCCGGTATTGATACAAATTCGTACCTGCCTGAACAATCAGGTCAGGGATCAATAAACCAGCCATCATTAGCGTCTTATGGCGTTTCGTCTTATTACAGTTATCCTGCGCAGGGCCAAGATAATTCCATGAGCCAACAGTCCGCGTACCCGGCTCCTCAGATCAGCGGGCCAATGCAAGAGCAAATGACAGCAGAGCATCTGGGACTCTCCCAACCGCAAATGGAGAGCTTCGCTCCTGACGGGAGTCTGGGTTTCGTGTCAGCTTCGCAGCCGGTCGATGCGGCTCAGATAATAACCGCGCCTGGGCAGTCTTCTGTTGCGTCTTCAACATCGTCTTATGTTCAGGCGACATTACCAGGTTCCAGCATCTGGTATTATCCCAGTTCTTTGGTTTCCGCCAACAGATTCTATGTACAGACTGCTTCCGGGTTAGGAACCGCGGGAGGGTGCAGCTTCAAAGGTTATCTTCCTCTTTGGGCGGATATTAAATCGAGCGGCAACTTTTTTGTCTATGAATGGTATCCCGCACGATCCACCCCCTCGGTGCGATGGTGGGGCTGGACAGGAAATGGCTGGAAGAAGGGCTGGTTTTGCGGAGATGTCTCCGGCTGGCATATCCTCTGCTACAACAGCGGCATATGGTCCAACTACATCTACATTTATGTTTATCCGAGCACAGCATCTCTGCCTCTGAATGCACCCAATCCTCCTGATCCGGCAGCTGAAAGGATTGTATTGCCTGATTTCAACCAATACAGGCCGATCACAGATGCTGCCTTTTCTTCAAGCGGGATGGTACAGGTCGAAAATCCTGCGATAGCAAATCCCGCTCTGACTAGCTCTTCTCGCAAAACCTGCACTACCTGTACAAGCTCCACAGTGATTACAGGCGGTGTTTCCGGCAGTTCTCCTTATGAGACGGGTTGCCCAACCTGCGCCGCTCCAGTAAGCCAGAGCGCGCCTTACGGCTACGCTGCGCAAAGCTATCGAGCTGTCTATCCTGTGCCTTCTGTCTGCAAGTGCAATGAGTACTACGTTCAGAGCTGCCCTGGAAGGCTGGCAACAGTGGCCGGCGTATTTTGCGGGTCATGGCTGCCACTCTGGTCTAAAGTAAGCCGGCCCGGCATCTATTGGTCCTTTGAGTGGACAGCTTGCAGCGGACCCGGCTACTATTGCTCTCCCGAGGTCAAGAACTTCGGCTACAAGAGCACCGGATGGTACCAGACCTGGTTCAAGGCAAATAATCCCGGTTGGCATATACTCAGCTACTGCTGCAATGATTGGTCCAACTACGTTTACGTCTATGTCTGGCCGGCTGACTAGTCTCGTTGCGACCATTTCATTTTTTTGCATCTTATCTTTTTGGGCGATCGGTTTAAATACCGTGAGCTTGAACGAACTTCGGATTGATATTACCTCGGAGGATGTTTATTGGCAAGAAGATCACAAAGAAAGGCTGATAGCAGAAAGGCCAAGCAATGGTATAAGGTTGTAAGTCCGGAGATATTCGGCAGAGTTCCCTTTGGCGAAACGGTAGCCAACGATCCAGAGAGGGTTGTGGGAAGGATCGTTGAGACCACCCTGGGAGACCTCACCAACAACTTCTCCAAACAGAACACCAAACTCAAGTTCAAAATAGATCGCGTGGCCGGAGATTCGGCATACACCAAGTTCCTGGGCCATGAGATGACTACGGATTATGTGCGCTCCCTGGTCAAGAGAAGGACCTCAAGAATCGATTCCATTGTGGACGTAGTCACCACAGATGGCTACCATGTCCGGGTCAAGCCCAGTTGCTTCACAGTGAAGAGGGCGCGGGCCAATCAGGTCAAGAGCATCAGAGAGCTCTCCAAGAGGGTCGTCTTAGAGAGGTCAAAGAGTCTGGACCTAAACCAGTTGATCCAGGAAGCTGTGGGTGGCAAGATCTCTTTGGATATCTACAAAGAGGCCAAGACTATCTATCCCCTCAGGCGCGTTGAAGTGCGCAAGACTGAGATCAAGTCCGAGCCGACCATGGCAACAGCAGCACCTGCTCCCACACCGGAAGCTACGACAGCCCCATCTTAAGTCCTATCGGCCAAATCCAATGGCGATCTCCAGCGCCCCTCTTGCCGCGAAGCTTGAAGGGCGCGGTTAGAGATTTTTAGCAAAATATAGCTTTGCTTTTTTAAATATGGTTGCTATATTGAAAAGTATTATATCCATGCAGAATCTCCTACACAACTATGAAATTGATCGTATTAATTGCATTGTGTCTGGTGTTATTTTGCGCAGGGTGCCTGGAGCAAAAAGATAGCACCACTAATGATGGCAGCAATGCTGCGGATAAGAGCGCAAAAGTCCCAACGGTGACCATAACTTCACCCAAAGCAGGAGAGATCTTGCAGGGAAACAAAGACGCCAGCTTTGATGCCGTGGTAAGTGGGGGCCAGGCCCCCATTAGCTATCGCTGGAGTTCGAGCATCGACGGAGAGCTCTCGACCAGTCGCAAATTTATGCAAAATCCCTCTCGGCTGAGCAAAGGCGGTCATGTAATCATTCTTAAGGCCACTGATGCGGCCGGCACTTCCGCTCAGGGAAGCGTCTTGGTCGAAGTAATGTAAGGATCTATATTGTGATATGCAACAAAATGCGTGCGGAAGATACCATTATCTCCGCACGTCAGGCCGTGGCCGAATGAACCACTCCTTAGGTAGGTGTTTTGAGGGTATTGTTTTTATAAATAGCTCCACCACCATCCAATTCAGCCAGCAAACCATCAGCTTGCTGAACATCCCCCAAGGCTGCATCCTTGAATAGATCTCTGTAGTCTGTTGACAGCTCATTCAGATCACTAGCTGCCAGGGATACTGTTTCATTCTCCTTAAAGGCTCCAAAAACCTCTCTTCCCTCCAATATAGTTGTCAATACCCGAGCATTGTTGATGTCTTCTGTGGGCACCTTGAACAGATCCCTATCAACTACTATCAGATCGGCCAGTTTGCCAACCTCCAAAGATCCTGTCTCATTCTCCTGGAAGCTAGCATATGCCCCGTTAATTGTAGCGCATTCTATCATGGTCTTGAGGTCGACTCTTTCCTCAGGCCAGTACGGTTTGGTTACGTTGCTTTCCGGTGACAGTGGAAGCCTAGTCATACCTGCCTTGATCTCATCCAGTGGATTCATGGTGAGGTAATCTCCAAATCCAGGGAAATCGGTACCAATGGCAACAATGGCCCCTTTATCAATGAAACTCTTCATAGGCAAAGTGTGCTCGGCCCTCTCCTGCCCAAGATAAGCCAGAGTGTTGGTCTCATATGTCGAATCATAGCAGAACCAGTTGGGCGATGGAACTGGAATGACTCCCAGAGCCTTAAAGCGCGGTATGTCCTGAGGCGATACTATTATTACATGAGCGATCTTATGTCTGGAGTCTCGTTTGCCGTTCTTCTCGATGGCATTTTGATAGGCATCGAGGGCCATTCGAACTGCACCATCTCCAACAGCATGTATTTCTATCTGAAATCCGGATTTATCCAGAGCAGCTATGGTTTCATTGAATGTCTCAGGCTTCCAAATAGGGATTGACTTGAATCCTGGCCGATCCTTGTAAGGCTCCAGAAGCAAAGCTGTATGTCCTTCAATCACCCCATCTATGAACATCTTCGCAGTCTTCATCTGCGCGAGGCCGGATGAATAGTTGCCTCTTTCCGCCTCCAGAGCTGGGATCTGCTCCACACCCTGGCCTGGATCAAGTACTTGTTCCCCTCTGATCCTCACATCCAGCTTTTCTTCTTTTTCCAGATCTGAATAGGCTTTCATCATATGTTCGTTGAAGACACCGGAATCATGGGCCGTGGTTATCCCAGATCCTTTCATCATGTCCAATATTCCCATCATGCCCTGCATAATTTCTTCTTTACTTGGGAGCGGAAGTTTGGAAATGACCAGAATTTGAGCGGACTGCTCTCTCAAGGTTCCAGAGGGATTTCCCAGCGAATCGCGCTCGATAATACCTCCCATGGGATTAGGTGTATTATTGGTGATGCCGGCCATCTCCAGGGCCTTGGAATTAACCCAGAGAGAATGACCGTCCATGGCAAAGAGCATCACCGGCTTATCTGGCACAATTGAATCAAGAAGTTCTTTGGTTGGTCCGTTTTGACCAAAAGCTGCATAGTTCCAGCCAAAACCACGGATTACTCTGGCATTGGGATTTTCCAGTGTGAAATTCTTTATCAACTTCAGACATTCATCACTGGTCATGACATTGAAAAGGCTCACTCCGGACGCAAGAAATGCGGTGGCACTTGGATGTACATGGGCCTCTATGAATCCTGGTAGAACCATTTTGCCTTCAAGGTCTACTATCCTGGTCTTCGGACCGATATAGTCCTTAGCGCCTAAATCATTACCAACATAGGCGATTTTCTTTCCAGCTATGGCTATGGCTTGTTGTGGCTGCTCGTCCCAATTGGTCTTCTCATTCACAGTGTAAACGGTCCCGTTGAGCAATAGCAAATTAGATTCAATATTTTTTGTTTGAGTGAGGGCGGTACTGCTAAAAGAAAAAATAATAGACATGATTAGCATTGCATAAAGCAAAGAATTGCGATATCTTTTCATTATTTAGACCTCATTGCCTTGATTATCTGAGCACTTATGCGTCCTGATATTAATAGTAATAATGACCGAGCAGGCAACAATACAAGTACTCATTAACATATTAAATAATGGAAGTAGTGTAGAATCTATTTATAGATTTCCTAATAGTTATGTCTCGATTCAATTTTTACTGGGAAAAATTCATGCGCGGAAGTATTATAATCTCATCCTGCGAAGCTAAAGCAGCATGATAGACATCCCTGATATCCCCTTGGAGCAGATCCAGCAGCGTGTAGTGGCCATGTGGATGGGCAGCTTCTATGGTAGCAGCGGCTATGTGGCTCGCAAGCTCGGCAAGAAAGGTCTGCGCGAGTTTCAGGGTATCGGCGCTCACCAGGTAGCGGCTACATTCAAGCAGCTCGGCCTGGAGAAGCCGGAAGATGTGGCCCTGGCCATGGCAACCAACGACAAGAACCTCTTCGGAAGCGTGGTAGAGGTCACGGAGAATGATGGCGTTGTTGAGATCAAACGTCATCGTTGCGGCTTGATGGAAGGCGCCAAATCCTTTGCTCGCATTGGGGCCAGCCTGATCGCAAAGGAGCACTGTAAGACCTGCGTGGAAGGCCACTGGCAGAAGGTCCTCTCCGATCTGAAGATGAAGCTAGAAGTAGAGCATACCGAGGACGGATGCATCATGAGAATCTCAATTCAATAAATTTGAAAGAAAGGGCAAAATCTGCATTACCGGAATGCAGATTTTGTCCTGAAAAAATCATTCTCTGCAAAGAATGATGCAGGGCTTGCTGGGGATCTTTTCAAGACTAATTTTATACAGCTTTGCTCTTCAGTTGAGCTGCTTTCTTCTTCATGTTCTGTTCAATGCGATCTTTATTAGCTTTCATCTTATCTCTGGCTTCCTTTACCTTTGCGGCTTGGCTCGATGTAGTCAGTTTGCTCTTCTTTGAAGAAGCAGTCTTCGTTTTAGCGGTCTTTAATTTAATCTTCTTTGTCGCAACTTTCGGGCTTTTCGCTTTTTTCGCATTACCTGAGACAGATGCGCCATCGGTACTTGCACCGGTATCTTGACTAGTTTCTTGCTCAGATTTTGGACTAAGTTTCTTTTCTGTCTTGAACTCAATTATTGATGCAGGCTCTCTTGCCGGGGTGTTTTCTGCGGGATTGGGGAAACTGCCTATGACAGCAGATGGCAAGGATGCAAGAACCTCTTTGGTCGCGACCTCGGCTCCTTGAGAATTTGCACTCTCTTCCTCGGATAGAATGCTACCTTGTCCTTCGCTGGAAAGATTGCTGCAGATTGTGATCGCGCTATTCGTGGCATCTATCGGAGGCGGACTCACACTGCTGCTAGCATTTGAGATTGGAGATTCTTGTTCTTGTGAATTGTTCATGGATTGATCTGTCTGCATTGGCATAGTTGTCGTCTCATTGGTAGGCATTGGCATAGTTGCCGTCTCATTGGTAGGCATTGGCATAGTTGCCGTCTCATTTGTCAGGTTATTCATGTCGCTACTTTTTTCTGCAGAGTTTGCAGAAGACGACTTGGAAGATGAAGACGATGAAGAGCTATGATGTCTTGTAACAGGAGAGTTGCCGCTCTTTTTATCGACGGAACTCTGAGAGCTGCTGCTCGATGATTTACCTGTGGCAACGACTCCTTTTGCGGCCTGATTGGATGGGAGCGATGCATTCATCTTCGATAGGTTGACAGGACTTTGCTCCTTGGTTTGACTGCTCGTGTTTAGGGAAGAGTTCAGGCCGATATTTCCGCTCTTCTCCTTATCGTTCATAGTAGATGGTATGCCGTTTTCCGGACCCTTGAAATCAAGGCCGGCACCCTTATAATCTGGGTTCGATGCAAAAGAGACGAGATCGGATATAAGATATATGGCCAGACCAGTAGTGCAGATCAACGCCAATATGATGAAAACGCTTATCAGCCTGGGATATTTATTTATCAATTTTTCGCGAGCCAGACCATAGTAGGTGATGCTCGACCCCGCAAAGTCCTTCATACATAAGGAGATATTTTTTAAAGTTTATAACTTTTGCGATCGATAAAAAATTTATTGAGTTATATTCACTTTCAATCTAAGTGACTACTGGCATTCCAGCCGCCTGCCAGGCAACAATTCCGCCCTGAAGGACGAATGCTTCGCGATCTCCATAGACTCTCAGCGTCTGAACGGCAAAGGCTGCGTCGGTATCAGTCGCGCAGTAGACTGCCACCTTTCGGCCTGCAGGAATCATTCCCATCTGTGATATGAGATTTTCCAGGGGGATGTTCAATGCTTCTGGAATATGGCCGACCAGGTATAGCTGCGGCGTCCTGACATCCACTATGGCCCAATTCTTATCCTGGCTGGAAATACTCAGGAACTCTGCAACGCTCAGGAGATAGAAACCATTGTTCTTTGCTTCTTTAAGGAAGGAATCCGTCTTGACCATGTAGTCGGATGACTGTCCCACAGCTGAAGAGACCTGGGTGGGAGATATAGATTCCACCGATGTGGTTTTCTTATAGGAATCATTAAGCGATGAAGTTGACCAGGGTTGGCCCTTATAGCTGGTTGTCGCTGTCTTTTTCTCACTAAGGATCTGCTTATTCATTTGATCTACTTTTTCTTGATCATCCAGCTCCTGGTTCTGTCCCAATGCACATGCTTGTATCATAAAGCAAGCCAGCGCCACTAAACCGAGTAATAGGTTAATTGATCTCATCTACAAACACCTTTCATCACAGTATTTTTGCTCCTACTAATAATGTTAGGCTTGCAGCCATAGCGCATGTGTGACAATCAGCCGAAACCTTTGGGCCATCTCCATCATTTTGTCCCAATAATATAATATTCATTATTCCTATATAAAAAATGATGGCGCAGGAATTAAAACATTTGTTAAGTAAATTATATATACTGTTATAGACCAATCTAGCTGATTGAAGGTGAGTGGTATGAAGAAGTTCATTTGTAGAAACTGCGGCGCTTTAAATGTAGCATCAGAAGCGGATCTTAAAAGCAATAGCGATTGGCTGCAATGTGCGCTCCCTCAGGGTTTCGAATGGATTTTGCCTGCCGGAAAAATTACTCCTGTTATTGGCGAAGCGATATACATTTCCGGAATGGGGGAGCATCTCTCTCGCGAGGAATATTTAAATAAACATGGCATTGATCCGGAAATTGCCTACAATCTCATGCGTGGAAATCATGGCTACAGATCCGCGTCGCGCAATTTTTCCGAACAGTCTGCGATAAAGAGTCCGATGAGCCCAAAGAAAAAGGCTCAATACTGGCTTGATGAGGACGACTGGACCTCTTGATGCCTAATAGTAGCCTTGCAGAGATTTTATTTCCACTTGCTCGAGAGTAGATGTATCATTCGCGAACGATATAGATAGCCCCATTCTTTAGGACGAACTCAGGGCTAATCCCCGCGCCTTTTCAAAGGCGGGATACAGCCCGTGCCTATTACTTTCGCCCCGCGTACGTTTTCTGGATATATTCACTTCAGTCGCGGGAGCCGTCACGGCGGCAACCTTCCCATTCCCAGTGCATATCCTATGAACTTTCTTTCTTTTTGCGGTTAGATCTGTTTACCCTGTATTCCCCGTTGATATTTGAATCCAGGATTTACCTGCAAGAAAATTGCTCATGATTAGATAGATTAAAATATGCATATGAGGCAGTCACAGTGCGCTGAGGAATGAGTATGAAGGAGAGGCTTGATGAGATAGGTTCACGTCTTCGTGAGCTGAGGGAGCTAAATATGGTATCGTCCGAGGAGATGGCAGAGCACCTTAATGTGCCTGTGGGGACATACAACTGCTATGAAGATGGAAAGCTGGACATTCCCGCCAGCATTCTCATCGGCATTGCGCGAAAACTCAATGTTGATACAGGCCTGCTTCTCACTGGCGAAGAGTCCAAGATGAGCATCTTTACTATTACTCGAAAGGGCGAAGCGGTAGAAGTGGAACGCAGGAAACAATATCACTACCAGAGCTTGGCCAGAAAGTTCGCTCATAAAAAAGCTGAGCCGTTTATAGTCACCATCGATCCCAGGAAAGACGGCCCTTCATTCTACAGTCATCCTGGTCAGGAATTTGAATATGTGCTCGAGGGGTCTTTAAAGATCACTATTCATGACAATGATGTAGTGCTAAACGCTGGAGACTCCATCTTCTTTGATTCGTCTTATGATCATTACATGCAAGCCCTAAACGACAAGCCGGTAAAGCTGCTGGCTGTGGTCATGTAGTTGAGAAAGAGGAACGGAAAAATGACGTCATTATTGCCTAAGTTCGTCTCTCGGGTCGATTATAAGTCATATGAGGATTTTAAAGAAAATCTCAAGATCCTGGTTCCCGAGAACTTCAATTTTGCCTACGATGTAGTCGATGCCTATGCCGCTGAATATCCGGATAAGCGGGCCTTAGTCTGGTGCAATGATCATGGTGAAGAGTTGATCATCACCTTCAAAGATCTGAAGACCCTGAGTGACAAGGCCGCCAATCTCTTTTCCAGATATGGACTGAAAAAAGGGGATACGGTCATGCTCACCCTCAAGAGCCGCTGGGAGTTCTGGGTATGCATGGTGGGCTTGAACAAGATCGGGGCAATCTCCATTCCTTCTACGCATATGCTCAAGGCCAAGGACTTCGTTTATCGCATCAAGAAGGGCGATCTGAAGATGATCATTTGCATAGCTGAGAACGGGGTTCCGGACGAGTTCGATGAGGCCCACAAGAGTCTGGGCAATATCTCTCTGGTTAAAGCCCTGGTAGGAAAAGCTGACAGGGCGCGCGATGGCTGGATCAATTTCAATAAGGAGCTGGCTGAGTCATCGGCAGATTTCGTCCGCCCGACTGGTGATCAGGCTACTAGAAATGAGGATATCCTTCTCGGGTACTTTACCTCCGGAACTACTGGATATCCAAAGATGGTCAAACATGATCAGATATATCCCCTGGGCCATATTCTCACTGCCAAGTACTGGCAGAATGTGGAGGACGACGGGCTTCATTACACCGTGGCGGATACGGGATGGGCTAAATGCGCCTGGGGCAAGATCTACGGCCAATGGCTGGCCGGCTCAGCGGTATTCGTCTACGATTATGATCGATTTGATGCCGGAAAGATGATGGACGAGATGGGCAAATATGGGGTGACGACCTTCTGTGCTCCCCCGACGATCTTCCGATTCATGATCAAGAGCGACATGTCCAGATATGACTTCTCCCGGCTAAAATATGCGGTCACGGCAGGAGAGCCGCTTAACCCATCGGTTTATGAGAGCTTCCTCGCAACCACTGGCTTGCGGCTCATGGAAGGATTCGGCCAGACAGAGACCGTGGTCTGCATTGCCAATTATCCCTGGATGAATCCCAAGCCCGGTTCTATGGGAAAGCCTGCACCAGGATTTGATATTGTGCTGGTGGGCAAGAACGACAAATTATGCGAGGTGGGTGAAGAGGGCGAGATTGTCATCAAGACGGACAAGGGAAAGCCTGTCGGCCTTTTCACCGATTATCACTCCGATCCGGACAAGACCAAGAGCACCTGGCATGATGATTACTACCATACTGGTGATACCGCCTGGCGGGATGAGGACGGATTCTTCTGGTTCATAGGCCGTACCGATGACATGATCAAGAGCTCAGGCTATCGGGTTGGGCCTTTTGAGGTGGAAAGTGCCCTCATGTCTCATCCATCTGTGATGGAGGTGGCCATTACCGGTGTTCCTGACGCCATTCGAGGACAGGTGGTGAAGGCAACCATAGTCCTGGCCAAAGGGTTTGCCGCGTCCGATGAGCTGAAAAAGGAGCTGCAGGGCCACGTAAAGAAGGTCACTGCACCCTACAAGTACCCGAGAATCATCGAGTTCGTAGAGGAGCTGCCCAAGACCATAAGCGGGAAGATCCGGCGGGTGGAGATCAGGGATAAAGACAAGCCCTATCCGGTCATCAATACCCTAGAATGCAAAGCATGCGAGCGGTGTATTGAGGCATGTCCCGCGGATGTATTGAAGATGGGTGAAGAGCTGAATTCCCGAGGCTATCACTATGTGCTCTATTCAGGTGACGGCTGCATTGGCTGCGGAGCATGTTATTACACCTGTCCTGAGCCTCTGGCCATTGAGGTTCATGTGCCCCAGAAAGAGAAGAACGCAGAGGAGAACTAAGAAAATGGCGTCTCAGTTAATTGATGGAAACAAAGCAGTGATCGTGGGTGCTCTTTACGCTGGGTGTGACTGCTTCTTTGGCTATCCCATTACACCCGCCAGCGAGATATTGCATGAAGCTTCTCGCTATTTTCCTAAAGTGGGCCGCAAGTTCGTGCAAGCCGAATCGGAAGAAGCGGCAATCAACATGGTTTACGGAGCGGCAGGGGCTGGCCACCGCGTGCTGGCGGCATCTTCCGGCCCAGGCATGAGCTTGAAGCAGGAAGGAATAACATATATTGCCGGTGCACAGCTTCCCTGCGTGATTGTAGATATCTGTCGAGCTGGCCCTGGCCTGGGCAACATCGGGCCTGAGCAATCGGACTACAATCAAGCCTGCAAGGGTGGCGGGCATGGCTGCTATCACAACATCGTTTTGGCCCCGGCAAGTGTGCAGGAGATGTGCGACTTAACCCGCAAGGGTTTCGATCTGGCCTTCAAGTACAGAAATCCTGTTGTAGTTTTGGCCGACGGAGTTCTGGGGCACATGGTCGAGCCTCTGGAGTTTCCCAAAGAGGCGCTAACGCCCAGCATTGATACCACCTGGGCAGTGAATGGTCGAGCCGAGACGAGAGGCAATCTGATAACCTCAATTATGCTCAACTTCGACGAGATGGAGAGGCACAACTACAAGCTGCAAGAGAAGTATGAACGCATAAAAGAGAACGAAGTGGCATGGGAGGGCTATCGCTTGGAGGATGCCAGTGTGGTGCTGGTCTCCTACGGCATCAGCAGCAGGATCGCCAGGTCCGCCGTGGATGCCGCCCGAAAGGAGGGCATCAAGGCAGGTCTCTTCCGGCCCATCACTCTCTTCCCCTTCCCTGAAAAAGAGATGGGCTCTCTCGCAAAGCGCGGTTGCAAGTTCATCTCCGTGGAGATGAGCAATGGACAGATGCGTGAGGACATTCGCCTTGCCACCGGCTGCATGCCGGTAGAGCTGGTCTGCCGCTACGGAGGAAATTTGGTCGGCATGGAATCAGTCTTAGAGAAGATAAGGGAGGTGGCTTAGAGATGGCTGCAATTGAGAAGGTGATCGGAGGGCATCCCGGCATATATGCAAAGTTTCCCAGGAAAGGGGGGGCCGCTCCTACTGCCACCCATTACTGTCCCGGCTGTGGACACGGTATTTTGCATAAGCTCATCGGTGAGGCCATGGCTGACCTTTGCATCCAGGACCGGTGTGTCGTTATAAGTCCTGTGGGATGCGCCGTTTTTGCCTACTACTATTTGGATTGCGGTCACATGCAAGCTGCTCATGGTCGCGCTCCGGCTATCGCCACAGGCATATCGCGGTCCGAGGACAACGCAATCGTCATCTCCTACCAGGGAGACGGCGATCTGGCCTCTATTGGCCTGAATGAGACCATTCAGGCTGCCAATCGGGGCGAGAAGCTCGCCGTATTCTTCGTCAACAATAGCGTCTACGGCATGACCGGCGGCCAGATGGCTCCTACTACTTTGATTGGAGAGGTTACGGCTACCACCCCAGGCGGGCGCGATGCCCAGGAGCAGGGCTATCCCATTCACATCTGCGAACTGCTGGACACGTTGAAAGCGCCGGTGTTCATCGAGCGTGCATCACTTTCGGATATCGAGCATATCAGAAAAGCGCGCCGGGCAGTCAAGAAGGCTCTGGAGATTCAGAGGGACAAAAAAGGATACGCCTTTGTGGAGCTGCTCTCCCCCTGTCCCACTATCCTGAGGATGGATGCCAAGGCCATAGCTAATTTCGTCAATGAGCAGATGGAAAAGGAGTTTCCACTTAAACGATTCCGGGACAGATCCGAGGAAGCTGCGCCCATAACCAGGCCTGAGAGTGACTTCTCACTGGAATCCCTGGATAAAGCCTTCGGCTGTGAGAGCGGGATTTGCGCTCTGTTCCAGGAGGACCCGGAGTTTGTGGCCAGGGGCGTGAAGATCGCCGGCTTTGGAGGACAGGGCGTGCTGAGCATGGGCCTGGCCCTGGCCCAGGCGGGCTTTGGCAGCGGACGCTACGTGTCTTACTATCCGGACTACGGGCCTGAGCAGAGGGGCGGAACCTCTAATTGCTCTGTGGTCATTTCCGGCCGGCCCATCGGCTCGCCGGTGGTGGATCATCCTGATGTGCTGGTGGCCTTCAACCGGCCGTCTCTGGAGAAGTTTGCGCCGACCGTCAAGAAGGGTGGCCTGATTCTCTATGACTCATTAATCGGGCAGTTCCAGGCACCGGAGGATGTTAGAGCCATATCCGTTCCGGCCACAGGGATCGCCACGGAGCGTGGAACCCCGCAGGCGAGCAATACGGCCATGTTCGGGGCCTTGATGCAGGCCGGCAATCTGGGTCTGCCCCATGAGGCTTATGGCAATGCCTTCCGGGTGACTTTTGCCAAGAAGCCCAAGCTCATTACCAAGAACCTGGATATTCTGGAGGCAGGGGCGCAGGCTGCAAGGGTGCTGGAGATGTCGGGGAAGAGGTGAGGATTGGAGTCCACTCGCAGGACGGGTGGGCTGCTCTACTATTTATGACCAAATTTTTGAATGAGTGTTTGACGTCCGACCTAATTGAATGATGCTTTTTTCTGGTAAAGATATATCTTATCGATTTGGTCAAGGCTGTATTGGACTGGCTATTATTTGAAGGTCATTAAATTGATAAATGGACGGAGCGATTCCGTACTTTGGAAACATAATATAAACTATTATTTAAAATCAAATCTTGATATGAACTGTTATTTTATTTGAAAGCGCTTTCTTTAAATGGTTTGATGTTATTTATCGAAAGATTGAGGCTATAGAGGAATGTGAGATTATGGTTTATGATCCGCTTAGTGTTGCATTTGAGATTAGAGAGCAATTGGTTTCTGAGAAAAGGAGGATTGCTTTCTTTTTTGGAGCTGGGACTTCTATGGCAGTCGGTGTTCCTGGAATAAATGAATTGACCACACGGGTATCAGAGAGGATAAAGAGCCCTTTTAGAGAATCTTTGGATAGAATAAAATCAGAGCTCCCTAAAGATGCAGATATTGAATCGATACTCAATAGAATCAGAACTTATCGTGAACTTATAGGCAAAAGCGAAGAAATTGAATATAGTGGAATAAAAGGAGCCAAAGCTGCTAAAGCGCTTGATTCTGCAATTTGCCATGCTATCTGCGATATTATTGGCACTAAGCCACCAAAGAGTCCCGATCCTCATTATAAATTTGCACAATGGCTCAGGAGTTTATGTTTTAATCGCAATTACCCTGTTGAGCTTTTTACAACTAACTACGATCTTCTATTTGAGCAAGCAATGGAAAAATTTGGAATTCCATTTTTCGATGGATTTATTGGCTCAGTGAATCCTTTCTTTCTTCCAGAATCTGTAGACGCTGAATTTGATGGCATAAATGATATTTCATGCCCTCCGAGAAGTTGGACACGCTTATGGAAAATCCATGGTTCTATAAATTGGTATAAACAAAATGAAGCTGAACAGAATGAAGGAATAATTACCAGATCTTCAAAATCAAAACCAAAACAAGAAGAAGAGCTTTTGATTTATCCTACTCGTGATAAATATTTTCAATCGAGGAAGCTTCCCTTTATTGCTTTTCAAGATCGCTTTCATAAGTTCATTTCTTCAGGAGAACGCTTGCTTATTGTTTTAGGATATAGTTTTTCAGATGAGCATTTGAATGAAATACTGTTCCAAGGTCTCCGATCTAACCCTCGTTTAGCTGTTACAGCATTTACCTATGGGAGCCTTTCTGGAAAGCTTATAGAGTATTGTAAAATATACAGAAATTTAGCGATATATGGTCCAGATAAGGCGTCTGTTGGCGGATTACCCGCAGAATGGAACATTAGCGCAGATAAGAAGGATGAAAATCGCGGTTTATTTTGGGATGAGGGAAAAAAGCGGTTCACGTTAGGTGATTTTAACTGTTTTACTTCATTTCTTGAGGAATTTATCGGCTTTAAATCTGCTACGTTCAATCAAACTCAGGATACTAGTAGTAGTTCACAAGATACCCAGGTCAATTAAGAGGATTATCAAATGAAGACTGATGCCACATTCCTTGGATCTGTTCGCAGAGTAGTTGGTGCAAAAATATTAGTAGAATTATCTCGTGAAATACCATCGGCAAATCCAATCATTAATGGAAAAGTCTATAGATTAGGTCAGGTTGGATCATTTGTAAAAATACCTCTGGGATTATTAAATGTTTACGGCGTTGTCTCAATGGTCGGTGCTTCTGAGCTTATTATTAATAGAGATCGAGAAATTATCGAGGCGAATCAACCATCAGGTCAGCGTTGGATTGAAATTCAACTTGTTGGTGAATCCTATGGGCGTTCAATATTCCAAAGAGGTATTACTACATTCCCGACTATTGACGATGAAGTGCATATCGTTACTGAGGAGGAGTTTTCTATCATCTATGGATCATTAAGTCCTACAATGATAGAAGTTGGTACATATGCTGCATCAGAAAGTTTGCCCGCTATGGTTGATATTGATAAGGTAATTACTCGTCATGCAGCCATAGTAGGGTCTACAGGTAGTGGTAAATCTAATGCAGTTGCAGGGTTATTGAGGTCTATAGCTGACACCTCATTCCCTAATGCCAGTGTTCTGGTTATTGATCCACATGGGGAATACAGTTCGGCTCTACCTGGGAAAGCACGCGTGTTTTCTATAGGCAACACAGAGAATCCATTAATTATACCCTATTGGGCTTTATCCTTTGATGAACTCGCATGGTTCTTAGTCGATCGCAGGAGTGCATCAGAGACCATGCAAGATACTATTTTGCGGGACAGAATCACATCATTAAAGAAAATATCCTGCAGCAAATTAAAAGCTGGAGAAGTCAAAGAGGATGAAATTACAGCAGATTCACCTGTACCGTTCAACCTAAAGGAAATATGGTTTAACCTCTATTTGAATGAACATGCCACATTAAGACGCAAGGACGATTGGGATAGCATAGCATATAAAAAAGATAATTCAGGGAACGAGATAAAAGGCGACAAGGAAAAAATGATCCCTCCGCAATTTGAACCTCCAGGTCCAGGGAGCAGTCCGCCTTTTAAGTCAACTAGAGTAACAGGTTTAGCATCATATCTAAACAAGATATTGGGTAGGTTCAAAGATGGGAGATTCGATTTTCTTATTAACCCGGGAGAATATGACGGGTGTAAAAGTGACTTACATGATCTACTTGCCAGTTGGGTTGACCATGAGCATTCAATCACAGTTATTGACCTAGGTGGTGTTCCACCTGAAGTAATTGATCTTGTAGTAGGAGTAGTAACTAGGATTCTCTTTGAGAGTATGTTTTGGGGCAGCGATCTATCAGGGACTGGCAAACAAAGACCTTTACTAATTATATATGAAGAAGCGCATTCATATCTTCCCAGAGGAAGCAACGGACAATTTATAGCTGGCTATTCTGGACGCGCAGTTCGTCGAATCTTCAAAGAAGGGCGGAAATATGGAGTAGGCGCTGTAGTTGTAAGCCAACGTCCCTCAGAACTAGATGAAACCATATTATCACAATGCGGCACCTATTTTGCGCTTCGACTCTCAAATAGTGAAGATCAAGGAATAATTAGGGCTATCGTCCCAGACTCTCTTGGTGGATTAATCGATCTTCTACCAGCTCTTAGGACCGGAGAAGCTTTAGTCCTGGGTGAAGCAGTGCAAATTCCGAGCCGTATACGTTTTCCTTTGGTAGAGCCTCGTCCCAAGAGCGATGATCCTGAACCGTCGAAACGTTGGAGAGAAAAGAGAACTGCGAATCCACCTTACGGAAAAGCTATAACCTATTGGAGAATACAACAAAAGTACTAAAATTAAGGAGGTACGATAAATGAATAGGGAACCTGTGCAATCAAGTAATCTCGCATCGGTAGGGTACGATATCTCTACAAATGTCTTGGAGATAGAATTTCTGAATGGGGGCGTGTATCAATATTATGGTGTGCCAGCACAAGTTCATGAAGGCCTTATGAATGCTGGATCTAAGGGATCGTATTTTTATCATAATATAAAAACTGGAGGTTATACATTCTCAAAAGTTTAATTAATTTTATATCATTTATTAGATAATCTCTCCAATTTCCTTTCCAGACCGTGTCTCGGACAAATCGTCCCGACATTCAGAGCTCGTATTCTCTGCCAGCTCGCTCCGACTGATGCATCGGATCAGTTCCCCAGGTCGAGCCGGGTAAGTCACCCGCAAAAAATCCATGCGCCCATCTAGGATCAGGCTAACGCTGCCATCCCAGTAGCCCAGGCGTTGCAATGATCTCGTCCTCCGTGTCCAGGTGCGGCAAGAACTCCCCTGCGGTCTTTGAAGCTGAGGTTGAGGCTATTATCGATGAACAATGCTTATATGCTTTAATGCTCATTAAACGTACATTGAGTGAGGGCCATGAACATCAATCTGGGCGCGCCGTATGAGGCCGCCATAGAGAGCATCATTGAGAAGGGCTATGCTGGAAGCCAAACTGAGGTCATAAGCCAGGCCATCCTTGCCTACGAGCGGATGATCGAGGAGGAAGAACTGGTCCTGGTGCACAAAGCGGTCGAGATCGAGATGGAAGATATAGAGGCCAAAAAGAGCAAAACCTATTCTTTCGAGGATATAAAGAAGAGGTCAGTTGAGTTTCAGTAATTCAATCCCGTTCCACTCTGTAAATGCTGCCCTTGCTCGTGCTGTGTGGCTGTTTGCTTGGCACAGCTCCTGTCATGCCCTTGGGGCACAGTCCCAGGCTATCGGTTCTAGCAAAGAACAAGCCCTGACATTTGCTGCACAGTCGCCAGGAGTCGTTTCCTGGTGCATCTGGATCATTATGTATTACTTTATAGGTGGCGCTTGAGCCAATTTCATGTCTTCCTCCTCCGGGGCATGTGCTTTGAACTGCATTATCTGCAAAGAACAGACCTTGACACTTGCGGCACAATCGCCATCCGTCCTGTCCAGCAGCATTTGGATCATCTTTTGCCAGCAAGTAGTGACCGCTCTTGCTTCCATCGTGTCTTCCTCCCGCAGGACAGACGCTTTTTCCCTCATTTGGAGCAAAGAACAGACCATAGCATTTGTTGCAGAATCGCCACCCTTCCTGGAAATTGACGGTGGCGATGCGAACCAGCTTTGCACCAGAAATTTTACCATCAGTGACGTTCAACCAGGCCACAGATGGAAATGATCGAATATAGATCGGTGTAGTGCGGCTGCTGCCTGGGCAGACGATCATGTGGCTTTTTTCCGAATATGTCTCCTTCTTTCCCCACACGATTATGGGTTGGTTAATATGCCCAATGACCAGAAGATCTGTATGAGGTATGTCAGCTGTTGACATTGCCGTCTTCTCATTAAAATTATTTGAATGAAAGAGATTATTTGCCAGACGGATTTTTATACCTTCCCATTCCCAGGGTACTGAATCTATCTCTTCCAATAAATAATGAAGTTTATTGGGATTCTTTGAACATGCTGTTTCAAGAGCTTTTTTCACATCCGGTTGTGAGGTTAAAATCCCGGCGTAAAGTACCAGATCTGCCTTCCTGGCCTTTTCTTTTACCATCTTAGGAAGGCTTCCATTATCGAGATGAATATCGGATAGAGCAAGTATGGACTTCATTTTTTCACCCATTACGTTCGCAATACAAAGTCAATTTTCAAGTCCATTCCACAGTAACGATCTCCGCGCTCGAAATATCTCCATTATCGATTTCCAGCAAAACTACTGTGGGATAGGGGGGGCACTTATGAGTATCATTGGTCGGAACTTCATTTATCGCGTTATTGCTGCCAGGCCCTGGGCAGACCAGCAGTCGTCTCTTGCCATTTGTATTTTTGTTCCATACGATAATGGGTTCATGGAGATGCCCAAAGACAAGCACATCCAAGTCTCTATCAGCCGCCATTTCCGCTGCAATGGATTCCGAAAAAACGTACCCCTCAAATGCTTTATGCACCAGGCCTATTCTGATTCCAAGCATATTTATGGTCGTAATATTTTGCTCATCACTATCGGCCACCCTCAGCTCACATCCATAATAATTGCATAAATTGAGTAGATTGTTGTAAGCTCCTGGATCAGCTGAATTGGATAAATTCCCGGCATGAAGCACCAAATTTGCTTTCTTAATCAAATTTATTAGCTGGGGAGGATAGTAATTCGCATTACTTCCAGGCAGAGGGCCATTCAGATGGGTATGGTAGTGTGCCGAATTTTCTGTAAATTGGTCGGCCCTGTTATCCCACAAGTTAATCCATATCCATGGATAAATACTTGTAACTATTCAGCCCCACCCACTAAATCGTTATGAATTCATACCACAATCAAAGTTCTCCCGGGATGAATGGATGCCCTTCAAAGGCACCTTGAATGGCATCGATT
>Ga0209749_1001321_pt1 | contig 22955 bp, 31 predicted proteins | sample EPASupsiteSAE347_FD_187267 | JGI IMG/M metagenome (GOLD analysis project Ga0209749, IMG submission 187267) | Bioremediated contaminated groundwater from EPA Superfund site, New Mexico - Sample SAE3-47 (SPAdes) (version 2) | ecosystem: Environmental > Aquatic > Deep subsurface > Groundwater >...
GGCGCTGGCCGAACAGATAAATATTTCCGAACAGGAAGCGGATGTCACCAAAAGTTTTGACATAGAAAATCGTCCATTCCGGATTGCAATCAGAAGATAAAAGTCTCTAGCGCGGTTGACTTGTCGTCTGTAAAAGCCAGTTTGACGTTTTAATGGAAGCCGTAGCCCGTGCCGTCGCGGATGACTTCATACGCGCCCATGTCCACCTTGCCGTAGCGGATGCGCGTCCTGCCATCCAGATCAATTGAATTCGTCATCCATGGTTCATTTGAACCGGAGTTGATGCACGGCGAATTGCCGGCCAGCCGGAAGTTCCCGCCGGCAAAGTCCGCAAACTGCGGATTGGTCACAATAACTGACGTACCCGTGAATCCGGGATTTAATCCAACACAGGAATACTGGAGCGCGTTATAATTCGTGGGCGCGCAGGCATCATATACATCATTAGTCCCGCCCACGCCGTTGGAAGCAATCACACAGGAAGACACGGTAATGCCGCCGTTAGTATCTGCAAATCTTATCCCAGCTCCATAATTGGTGCCATAGTTGCTCACGATCGTGCAGCAACTCACCGCGATTGTCCCGGTTCTGCCACTTGCACCGAGCTGCATCCCTGCAAAATTGTCGCTGTTCGTATTATTGGCAATGAGACAGTTCCGAATTTGCGCATTCCTGACAGAGGTGCAGCTTACTCCACCCGCTTTGTTGTTCCGAATTACGCAATTGGAAACTATAAACATGGAATAATTTGTCGTTATCCCGGACAAATACAAGCCAAGGGCGTTATTGCTTTCAATAATGCAATTTATTACCTTGTTTGTCACATAGTATCTGTTTTCATAAGCGGCTATTCTAAAGGCAGTATTTGTATGTCCGGTTACAGTTGTGTTGAGTGTTTGTACAGGATACCCCTCTCCACTGGGGCCATGATAAATTCCACCTACTGAATCCACCACCCCCCAGTTGGAAGAAAATAGACAATTAGTTATTGTCCCACCTGCATTATAACAACCCCCTCCTGCATTAGCTTGATTAACGGATACCGTGCAGGAATCTAACAAAACGCCATAAATCATGTATACACCTCCGCCGTATCCGTCAGTCCCACTGGAATTACTGCAAATCAGACTTGACCTTACTTTGCCGGCATAAGAAGCATAAATTCCGCCTCCGCCTCTCTGAGAAGTTACCCCAACAATTCTATTATTACTGACAATACAGCCATAGACCTCCCATCCTGGCGTGTTACCCACGACATATATCCCGCCGCGTATTCCAGCCCCGACGCCAGAGAGGGCTGTCGTGCCGTTGCTCACAATATTACCCGTTACCCGGCAGGCGGTGACTGTGCCACTTGGAACAAGATAAACACCTCCGCCATTGGCCACGGTGCCGTTTGTGAGATTGAAAGCGATATTATCGCGTATCGTGCAATTGCTCAACGTACCTGCACCTATCAGCACGCCGGCACCGCCATAGGTACAAACAGCCCCATTTGAAAAAGCAAATCCGGAAACAAACGCCGCCGCATTGCTCATATAAAGACAGCGGTTGTTGGTGGTCGCCCCGGCCTGGCCGGAGACAAAGCCGCCGTTGACGATCGTTACATCCGGGCCATTGGCGCTCCGCAAAACAATATTGCTTATAACGGAAATTTGATTGGTGAGCACATAGGTTCCATTGGAGACCCAGATCGTGTCGTTGACGTTTGTAGACGCATCCACGGCCCATTGGATCTGCGTGGCCGCTATGTTCCAGTTCGTATAGACCCCACCATTGCCGTTAGCAATTGTCCCGGGCGAGACCACATAACGGTTAAGCGCTTGCAAGGCAAATGCGCCAACCCAAAGAAGAAAGACCAGTGCCAAGCCAGCACGGATAATATTATGTGGCCGGGAAAAACTAAAGGTTATACGAATCATTTTATCCATGCACATGATCCCAAAATTTACGGGCCTATCTCATAACAATTATATTCATTCGTGCACGGCGCGCCGAATGATACTAGAATCTTGCCATGGCGCGCCAATCCAATCATGGACCATACGGTTTTGGATCCATGGGGACCACCATGGCGGCAAGGGGCCCAGGGAAGATGGCCTGAGAGCAAGCGTTTTATATCTTCGGCATTCTCAGGTGGAGCGGTTTGTTCCTGCCATTCCAGGTAGCCATAACGATAGATTGAAATCTCCTTTGCGCGCGGCGTGCGCATATCCGCTGATTTAAGATTCGGCAGGTTGAAATGGTTGGTTGCATAAACAATGCGTTTTCCGCGATCTCGCACCGCCATCAGCGGAATGGCCGCCTCTATTATTGCCGTATCGCCCGATTGATCCACCACAGCTATATTAAACCCCTTGCCAGTCAGCGGGACATCAAGCAGACCGGCCAGAAATTCTTTTGTCGTGCGGCAATTACGCATGAGATGATAAGTCCATAGCCGGATGTCCAGCCGCCAGCCGCTTTTATCATAGACCGACCCCACCGAGCCGTGCGTGTTGCCCAATCCAACGGCATTCATTGCGTCCATGCCATTCAACAAGCCGGCGTGAATCACCTGGAGAAGCGGATAGCCTTTGTCCGGCCGGCTGCGCCGCACCACAAAGGCCGAGTCTTCCTCTAGCGGAGCATCGTTGTTTTTCGCAATAATGGGCCCATCGCGTCCACCGGCAAGGGCCATTGGTGTGCATTCATCCCGCCACTCCTTGCCAAAAGTATCAACATGATTATAGAGAAGCAAATAATCCAAAGAGATGCCGCTGCCTTCGGCTATCCCTTCTAATTCAGTTAGTATCTTAGGCGCAGTGTTTCCCAGCCTCCGGCGAATAATCGCCGCCACCCGGCCGGCCGGTTCCGCAAGGAAAGGAGTTATGAATTTCTCTATGTTATGCCTTATCCCGGCCCGCGCCTGTTCGCCGTATTGCCGTCCCATTTCACGCGGAGAGCCGGAACAATCAACAAATTGCATGCGTCCTGAGTTATTTTTTCCGGACATTGAATGTTGTCTTTTATGAAAGGAACCAAATATACAACCAATGTAACATATGGAGATAAAAAATAAAACTGAAATCAGCACGGATTGCTGCTGTGTGCATCAACCTGGACCGGGCTCAGAAATTTTTGCCGTTTCTGAAATTAACTCTCATTTAATCTGCGTTTCAATCGCTTTCCATGAGAACGGCTCCATATCAACCGCCGTGCCCGCTATGGTTGCGGTTTGTTTTTCCGCCGATGAATTGGAAATTAGCAATAATCCTTTTGTTTCATCGTTGTTTTTCGCCCACTTGCTGGCTTGCACAGGCGACAGCATGCCTTTATATGTCGATACGCCGACCCGGCAGTAACCTTTGACTTCCCGGGCAGGGGGAGCCTTCATTTCAGGGTCTTTAAGCCTGCGGCCGGCCGCTATGTAGTCCCGGTATTTTGACCTGGTCGCAATCGTATCGTTCAGAAACTTTATTCTGACATCATCAGGAGGATAATCAGCCAAACCGGGGATCCCCCAGCATGCGCCCTGCATGTATCCCAGGTGCAGGCTCAGGGCGATGCCGGCCGTGAAATCCTCCGCATTTTCCCAGCTTTTTTTGGGATCTTTTGGGCAGGACGAAAAACTGTTATATTCCATATATCCTTGGTAAATCGTGGAAAAAAGAGGGATGACATTACCCGGGTCTCCCCCCTTTTTCAGATAGGTGACATGCAGAACATCCATTAAATATTCTGCCCCCTCTTCTCCGACCAGGATGGCGGCCGGATATTTCTCAAGGATTGCGGCGCAAACATCATGCTGGGCTTTGGTGATATATTCCCCATAGCCGACCGGATGTCCGTGATTCTTAGCAAAACATGGATCGGGGTTGCGCGGGAAGCAGTCAAGATATTGCATGTCGGTGCCGTAAACTCCAAGATTTTGACCGGCCATCCAGAGAATATAATCGCGCAGATGCTTGTTGCCAAAACACAATTCAACATTTTCTATGTAAAATTTTAACTTGCCAATGACGGTTATATCCTTTCCCCAGTTGGCAATCAGCATCTCTTTTTGTTTTTGCAGTTCCTCCTTTTCCGGCCAAGGGAAACAATCCAGTTTATTCACCAGTTCCCGGTCCAATGGACCATTCCAGGCCCTTTCCAGCTCACTGCGGAACAAGAACGCATTGATATGGCCGCCGTAATAATCAGGCGGCGTCTTGTAATCCCGCTGGGCGCCGAAAGACATTGATGTAAAATACGGATGATATTTACCGTCCACATTTATGGCGGCCCAATCTTTTAGATATTGGAACATGCGGTAATCCGTGCTGGCGAAATAAGGGACGATATATGGCGCAAAGTGCATGCCTTTGTTCTGATAAGAAAGAATTCTCTTGTAGGCAGGAATATCGTGCGGCGGAAAATAATCAGGAAAGTTAAAGGGGCTGTAATATTTCTGCCACTGCCCCAGCTGCACGCCCATTTCCCGACCCTTGATCATTTCATGGGTTTGTTTGATTTTTTCAAAGCCCTTGTCCATGTCATAGAACCAGCCTCCTCCGGTCCAGACGTGCATATTCTTAAACCATTCCGGCGTGTTTTCTCGGTCATAAACCTTGCCTTTACTGCACCACGTCTGTTTTATTCCCCATTCCCGGTAAATCTGGGCGGCATGATACCAGCCGCCCGTGTAGCTGGTTGTCACCACCGGATAGGGACTTTTATATCCTGTTCCCGGCTGGCCGGTATTCTCGGGATAGTGCATGATTTCCGCGCGCAATCCCCGCCCCTGGTGCTTCTTATCCAGATCATTGGATATTATGAAATTTTTGGGCAAGGCCCGGCCGTCCGGTGTCCATAGCATTACGCCTTCGGTCTCATTCTCTATCATCAGCAACTGCAGAAATTGCCTGGCGTGCGGATAGCTGCCAAACCAGACCGCATTTATCATGAAATCTTCGTTGGTCTTTGTCCAGCCGCCTTCAAAACCAGGGCAGAATTTCGTCGAGTCTTTCTGGCTGAACAAATTTTCCAGTTTCCTTCCCATATGCGCCGGACAGACAAGATATGCGTCATTTAATTTGGGCAGGAACAAGAGCGGATAGGAAACCGAGTAGACTCCGAAACTATTTTTCGGCGTCACGGTTATGGTCCAGTGCATGTCATTGCCTTTTTTCTCCTTAAAAACCTGCACCGTGCATTCCGGGTGTTCGCCAACCCCCTCCTTGTTCAATTCCTCATATTTGCCTACGATGTTGACCGCATTAGAAAAATTACCGTCTTTCCATAATGTTACCCGGTAGGCCATGGAATCTGTTTCCGCCTCATACGCCTCACCCGCGCCAATGGTCAACAGGAACGTTCCGAACATGCATATCAATATAGCTGGTTTTTTACCGAATATTTTTTTCATTATGCTTCCTCCATGATTTTCTGTTGCGGCAGGAATCTATTTCAACGGCACACCGATCGTCTTCCAGGAAAACGGCTCCAGTTCCACCTGGCGGCCGTCCACCACCGCGCTCTGCTTTTCCGCCGATGTATTTGAAATCAGCAATAACCCTTTGGTTTCGTCCCCGTTTTTTGCCCATTTGGAAGCCTGCACCGACGCAAGGTCCATCTTGACCGCCCATCCCGTCCCCGGCCGCACCCAGCCCGTTGCCTCGCGCGGCTTGACGCCCTGCACGACCGGATCTTGAACGCAACCGCAAAGGATGACAATTGGCGTTAAATGGCGTGGAATAGCGTTATATGCCGTTGTATGGCGTTTTTTAAGCGACGGTGGCTATGTCAGCCGGGTGCAGAAAGGATTGCAAAACGTGAGGCAACGTGAAGCGATTGGCGTGGGGTTCAGGGGGCTTTTGTGACACTTTTTGCGACACTTTTATGACAAAAAAAACCGCCATCGAACACGGTTTGAATGGCGCTTAAAGTGCGACAATGTGGCGCAGATGGCCTAAAGATTCCTTTCCCAGGGTTCTTGCCAGACGATACCGATCATATCGAACAAGTCGCGCTCTTCGCGGACCGGGATTTTATGGCCATCTTTGTAAAGCATGCCTGCCATGGAATGATATCCGGCGCGAATCCAAACTGTGGCAAGAACTTTATGAGAGAATTCCGCGCTGCCGGTCCTGATGGCGAAAATTAGGCCCCAGTTTTCAGGATCGGCCATAAAGAGATCAAGATTGATCCCTTCCGGCAATCGGCGCTGAGTATATTTTCCGGTGGACTTCCCTTTTACAGCCGGCCAGCGGTTCACGAGTTCGCAGAATTTAAGATGGTTATGAGCAACTCCGGTAAATAAATCTGCCGGGAGCATAACGCGCTTAGGGATTGCCACGATTTCAATATCTCCGACCTCCGGCTTGCGCCGGCGAATGCTTCCCGCGATCTCAATGCGGTCACAAAACGGAGCAAGTTCAGCTCGGATACGTTCCGCGATTTCAGTTGCCTGGTTGAGGTTCATGGTTTCTCCAGGAATCCGGCAGTAGCATGATTTGTGATTGGACGATGGATTTGAACTGCCTTGCCTTTGAAATATCCTTCCATTGTCCAATGACGATCGCGGCGTTTCGGCATAAGAGACCGTGAATTTGTGGTATGAGGAAATTCTTGCTCAAGGAATTTCCTCCGGCGGTCCTCGTCCCGGACAAGAATCAGGCTGTAATTATTTTCAGCGATGGAAATAGTTTCCTTCGCCTTATTGAGTGAGCTGGATATGCCCCAAAAGAAACCGATAATGAGACTTTTGCGCTGCCGCTCGCTGAATCTATGTCCACTAAATTCAGCTTCCGGAAGCCGATCGCTCAAGTCAGATAAATAATTAAAAACATGAATAGCCATTGCAATATCGGCCGTAGTTCCAATCCAAACGATGCTTGGACGAGATATTACCGGCGTGACATTGAAAAATCTTTGAGCGATTCCCATTGCCAGCCGCTTAGAAAACGAAAGCCTATAGCCGACCCGGCAGGATTCCCGCACGATCCGGTTTATATCTTCGCCAAGATCAATAGACTCGATGTCGACGTGGTGTTTTGCCGCGATCTCGAAGGCGCGCGAAAGCGCGAGTTCCGCCTCATGACGATGCGGACTCTGGGAAAGCCGCAATAATTTTTTGATTTTATCGACCACGTTCATTTGATCCTGCCATTAATTTCTCGAGTTCCGCTACAATAGCTTTGAGTTCTAAGAGTGTGTAATACGTCGGATAATCACATTCCTGACCGTCAATGTCCCATTCGGCTGCTATGGGATATTCTAGCGGCGGCGTCACCCGCCGGGAGTTTTTATAATCCCTGTGGCACCACTTAATCCAGTCGCGTTTGTTTGCAAGAATTTCCATTATTCTATATCTCGTTATGGCGAATGTCCCATTTCCCCCGCAGTTGTTTTTGGTTGCCATTTTCCTGAATTGGCCCGGTTGCCCCGCATTCCTCGCATTGGATCAGCAATGCCTTCGCGCCGCCTTTACCATCGGGAATGCTCACATAAGCGAGACGGATCGCCCCGCAGAATGGACATGGTCGCAATCCGGTCACACTCCGCCGTGGAGGAGCAGAACCAGCATTGGATTTTGTTTCTTCGTTATCCATTTTTACCTCCATTTCTTTTAATATTTGAGATGAGGAGTTCGGCACGCGGGATGGAGCGAGTGGTGGCCTTTACGCGGCTGTTACCACTTGAATAGGTTGTCAGTACCTTAACCATTCTGAAGCCGGTATACATTTTGCGGACCGGCGCGCAGTCGTTTAAGGATAAAACGAACCTGCCGGAAATCTTTTTCAGAGTATCCCGGAGCCGGAGGAAATCGGCCTCGCTGAATTTGACGGCATAATCCTGGCTGACGCCATAATACGGCGGATCAATATAAAAGAACGTTTCCGGCCGGTCATAACGTTCGATACAGGCGCAAGAATCAAGCCGTTCGATCGTGACGCGTTGGAGCCGCCAGTGCGCCTGCATAATCGTCTCCTCCATTGTGGTTAAATTAAGGTTCATAGGCCGGGTTGCGCCGGATCCGAATGACCGGCTATGGTCATCTGTCTTGCCGCCGAAACCGAGCCGTTGCAGATAATAATACCTGGCGGCGCGTTGCAGATCGGTAAGCGTGGTCGGATCCCTGCGCCTTTCTATCTCGAACAATTCGCGGGATATGACCGCATGTTTATAGTAATCCATGAACGGGCCGACATGGTTCTGGACAATTCGCCAGAAATTTGCCAACTCGCCGTCAAGGTCATTCAGGATTTCAACTTTTGATTCTGGCTTGTTCCAGAACACCCAGGCCGCGCCACAGAACGGCTCACAGTAACAATGATGCTCCGGAATCAAACCAATAATACGTTTAGCCAGACGACTTTTCCGCCGAAATATGCAATAGGACTATTCATTTGTAACTTTCCTTCATATACTAGCCGAGCAAAGATAGGGCCATGCCGGACGTTGCTCTGGCTAAGTGTGTCCGCTGTCAGGCGGATTCGGCGGATAAGTTTCGATTATCCGTTAATGTTCCGGCCTTATTCAGGCCACGGAATTTATCTTTGAGTTGGTCACCTCCTTGAATAAATCTGTTTGAACCGGGGCGTTGACAAAGCGTTTACCCTCGTGCTGAAAGCCTTCTTTCCGTGCGGCGTAGATCACGGTTCTATGCCGGATAGCCAGGCATTTAATCCGAGAACGAAGCGAATTACAGTAATGATTGATGTCTTCCGCGCCTTCCGGCCGGAAATAACCAGCTGCGCCGGACACAATGCAGAAAGGCAGATCGCCGAGATGCAATTCAACAAACTGCTCGGTTTCCCGGCGCGAGCTGTGACCGAGGTGCTGGCCGAGCGCGTCAATAGTAATGGCGTTTCCGGTACCTCGCCGGAATTCCATTTCGCGGCGAAATGAATCAATCTGTAATTTCTCGTCCATCAGATTTTGAGTAAATTCATTGCTTCCTCGGCGGAAGTTCCGTCGTTATATATTTCGGCAAAGCGTTTGGCGAACCCTTCGCCAACCCATAAATCATAAGCCGTTGGCCAGCCGATGTCTTTGCCATCAGTTTGACTGCGTTTATATTTGAACACCTCCACACATTTATGTTGAATCAGCATCCGCTCGGATAGGTGTAATAACGGTTCAAGCGGGCAATAATCAATATCTGCGCATGGACATTGCGCGCGTATCTGTCTGATCATGCTCATGGTGCATTGGCGTAAATGTTTTCTTCCTTATGGGCGCGTTTTATTGCGGCGGTAATCCGGTCCTCAAGCGCGTCAATCACAAAGCCAGCTTCGGCACTGGATAGATCGGACCAATCATTTATACTGCGTCCAACGGATTGTAAGACGATGCCTGATAAGTAAGCATCGGTATGCTGGCCGGTATCCAGGAACTCGCCGAGTATGTCCCATGCCCGGCGAAGCTTAAATAGTTGCCGGCTATTCATCCGGCCGGCTTGCGGCAGACGCCTGCGCCAGTGGTCAGCCGATTTTATCCAGGAATTCATCCCACGCGGATCGGCCGCGTCCCCGCGCGCGACCCGGTCGAATAAGACGGCCTCTATGGCCGCCATTGCGCGGTCAAATCCATCCTGAGTCATGCGCCGATCGGCAGCGGATTTAACTCCGGCCGTCTCAAACAGAATACCGCGATACGCCTGGTCGCTGATGCCGGCGGCATGCTTGTAGATATGAAGCAGGGCGAATTGTTTGCGTTTTAAACAGTTCATGTCACATTTTTTCCGCGATGTCTCTAAACCGATCCCATGCGCTTTTTCCTTCGAGCAGACCCAAAACGCGACCATCCATTAATGCAATATATCCCATGCATTTTCCGTGTCCGCAACACGACTCTGACGTTTCAATCCCCGCCGTATTAAGCGCATCAATTATTGGCGAAATACACGCATCAATTGAAACAATCCTCTTATATGGCTTTCCCGTGTGACTCTTTGTCGCCGATATGGTCAGAAAACGGTCAACAGTTTCACCCCATTTACACATATTTTATTCCTTCTGTGCTTCGTTCTTAGCCCGGTCAATGAGCGCTTTTTCGACCTTATAGACGGCGGTATCGCCGGAACGCACCACGACGCCGGGTATCTTTTCCCCGGCATCGAGCCGGGCTTTGAGGCCGGTTTTAACCAGCCTTAAAGCCAGTTGAAAACAGTCTTCAAACTGGCGTTTTACAACCGCTTTTTTGGCTGCCTCCTCGTCTTCGATGACCACGTCGTTGACCGTCTGTAAGCCGAAACTGCCAAAGTGAGTTTTGACCTTGCGCGGATCCTTGAATAAGTCGCGGTTGCCGAGGATGAATTCTGATAAAACCCTTTCCATGTCCTCGATATCCTTTCTGAATTCAGCGGTCTCGGTGGCATATTCAGCCTTCAGTTTCGCCACGCGCTTTTCAAGTTGAGCGTCCCGGACCGCCAGGGCGATACAATGCTGGGCCAGTTCGTTAAATAATGTCTTGGTCTCATCAAGGGTGTTCGGGGCATTGCGATAATCTGATATGCGGTTAAGCATGAGTCGCCTCCGCAATTAGCGGCCGACGCACGTCGGCGATTAAAACATTGAGTTGTTTTTCGTTGGGCAAGCGGAATCTGCTTACGACATGAGCTGATTCGCGCAACTCATCGAGTGCCTGTAAATCCATTATGACACGCGAGAGTTTTAACAAAAACTGTTCAAACTCGCGGTCATTGACAGGGTCGGCAAACTCCAGTTCCTTGTGCAACTCGTCAAACTTTTCGCGCAATTCAGCGGCACGCGAGGAAAGCACTAAACTTTCCATTTCAATCATCACCGCCAGACTACGGATTTTTGCGTTGTCTATTTCTCTCATGATTTTTATCCTTTCTTTAATGCTGGTGCCAGGTGTTCAACGTAAATCTGTTGTAGAACTCTGCAATGCTTTCACGGCCATCGAGCCCCCACATATGGACACCACGCGGGCGTTTATCCGTATTCGGGAGCCTCATAAAAAACTCCTTCGGCGGCAGACCGTACTCACAGTCTCCATAATTTGTGAAACAAAGCAGTCGGAAGATTCTTTTGCGATATCGAAACCAAGCGCGCAATGCGCCGGGTTTGAAAATTGATGCTCTCGGGTACCGTGGTTTGTTCATGATTTCCCCTTTCTTTTCCGCCACTGGCGGATCCGCCAAAGGCGGAAAGACGGGCTCGCGCAAGCGCGACCCCTATATTTTTATTTACTCGTAGAGTGCTTTGCGCTCTCTCAAGCGTTCCATAATTCTCTCGGCCACGGCCAGGACGGTCTCGTCGTCGAGGCCGGATTTGCGCTTCCGGGCCGCCAGCCATGCTTCATTCATGATGTCCAGGACAAGGCCGAAATGGCCGAGCTGTGGGCGCAGGGCAATGTCGTGCAGGGCGGCCACGGCCTTTTTGCCCGGCGAGTAATAACGCGCAATCAGGGACTTGACGTCTTCCTCGACGATATGCTCGGCTGGGTCAATGCGGATAGCCTCAGCCCGCATCCTGCCGAGCAATTGGCCGATGTTATAGCCGGTCCGCCTGAAGTCGCGGAGCCGATTGAAAAAATCCTCATTGGTAACCATGAGCACAACGCCGCGCGCGCCATTGGCATAAACATCGGTGCGCAGGTAATCGAGGAATTGACTGATACCAGCCTGCGTCCATTTCCAGATCAGATGCGCCTCATCAATTATGACGATATCTGCGCTTTCCAGATTGTTTCGGATGCGCAATTTGATCTCATTAATCTTGTATGTATATGGCACCCCGCAGGCCACGCCCAGAGCGCGGATAAAATCATTAATCCCTGAAATGGAGCCGCCGCTGATTTCGACGTAGACACTCCGTCCATGATTGTTGCGCTCGCGATATTCCTTTGCAGAGCGCGTCTTGCCGCATTGTTCGGGACCCTCGATTACCTGAATTTTACGGTTGATCGTCGTTTTCTCGAGGATCAGCCAGAGGTATTGCGATAGTTGAAGTTCGGCGAATTGCCGGATATCGCCGTATTGTTCCTTGGCCTTTATCCGCCTGAAGAAAGCAATGATTTTTTCATACAGGTTTCCGTAGTTGCCGTTATATGTGCCGTTAAAGGCCGGACTCAATACGCCCTGGGAAATGCGTGTCTGGCCGGCCAGGGCGCCCAGGCCAATGCCGGTGCGCTTGGCATAAGCCTGCAAGTCCAGGAATACCTGGATTATCTCGGCTGGCTGTTTGGCCAGGGCCTTGCGGATTTCCTCGGGGTCGCGTTCTGCGATCGGGATTGTGATGTTTTCCATAATTCCTCCAGTTCACAGTTCACGGTTCAGGGTTTCAGATCCTGCAATACTTCAAGTTCCTTGGTCGCGTCGGCCAGGGCAGCAGCAAGTCCGCGTTCAGATCGACCAACTTCAGGAGCCCTCGTCCTACCTTCGGAAAGGCGTGGGAAAGTTAACCGGTCATCCAGCTCTTTTGCTTTCGCGCGGTGAAATTCGCGCTGGTGCGTCATGGCCTGTAAACGCTCCACCAGAGCAGGCGGATTAACCGTTTCGACCTGGTCGATTGAAATAGCCGAGGATAGAATTCTGGTCTGGTCAATGACAGCCGCGGAGCCGGCTTCCAGGACGCGCGCCATGAGTTCCTCATATTTGTTCCGAGCTTTAGCCTCGATACCGCGCTTGGTCTCAATATATTCACCCTCGGTGCCTGCCTTCGGTGCCTTCCATGCCTCAACACACCTGCCAAGTTCCTGCACAAAGGCCAACTTCGGAAACTCCGGCATGGCATAGACAACTACCGATGTGCCGGCCAGGGCCTGGACGCCTTCATCAAATCGTCCGTAGGAATATTTGTTGAGAGTAAAACCGTTCTTCGTGACAGGCACCTTGTAACCGCGTTGGAAAAAGAGCGGGAGCATCTTTTCACCCATTACGCGCAACTTCGCCGGTTTTTTTGCCTGCGCGCATTCTCGCGGTGTCATGTGCCGATATTTGACAACACCATTTTTCACATCTGACTTTTCGCCATCCACTATTTCCTGCAGTCCACCGTGCGGCTGATCAAGATATTCTTCCATCGCAGTTGTTACGGCCGCCATCCATTGCTGCGGCGAGAGTTTCGGAATGATCTTGCCGTCTTTTGCCAGGGCAATGATTTCCCGCTTCATGGTCTCCAGGTTGGCCGGTGCGGAAATGCGTTCGTTTGTGCCCACCTGCAGAAGATTGTCCCACATGAGATTGTGCAGTTCCCGGATGGCGCGCTCGATCACGCCCTTGCCCTGGAAGTGGCCCTTGGCCCGGTCCTTGAATGCGTCCTTATGCGTCTTGCCGCCATCCATTGAAGTGTTGTGAACTTTGATGCCGAGCGTGGTGAGCAAGTCACGCAGATAATCGTCGCAAGCAACCGCGCCACGCTCGAATCTGATCGCATCGGGGATGCCGCCGTTCGGAGAGGCCATCGCCAGGCCGATTAAAGACCGCACCTGGTCCTGCGTGATCGGCGTTTCGGTTGTGACCACAGCAATCCATTCGCGGGTTGCCACGCGGATCACGGCATAAGCATAAGGCCGGACAAGTTGCGTAAAGTTCCAGTTGTACCCGTAAAAATCCAAGGTGATGTCGTCAATTTCCCATAACTCATTATAGGCCATCTCGGAATAATCGCGGTCAATGACCGGGGAATGTTTTTGCCTGAAGGAAGGAATACCGTGCTTGCCGAGCGTCGCCAATGCGCCGGAAGTATCCCGCTTGCGCATGATTCTTAACCAGGTTGTATATGATAACTCCGGGAAATCGCCGGGCCATTCCTTCCGCGCAGCCGCGAGGGCGTGCACGAGCGTTGCGCGGGGATTCTTGATTGACCAGGCAAGGATCAGATCAGTTAGTTTGTCATCCACATTGCCGGATTTATCAGGCTTCCGACCGACTTTGCCCCTCAATTCCGGCGCCAGCGCCAGCGGCGTGCGGCCGCGTTCCTGATATAGTCGCGCCCAGCGGCGCAAGGTGCCTGTGGAAAAGCCACCTAATATAATAAGTCTTTTGGTTTGCCGGATATGATTGTCATGGATTCGCTCGTTGACGATGGTCTCGCGGGTCTTTGGTTGCTTGGCGTAAGCGGCGCATACTGCTTCCGCCGCTCCGGCCTCTCCAAGACGCGGTTTCAAGTCCTCATAGGTCAAGACAACTTCGGCACGCATTTGGCCGGTCGTGAGATCGGCGGAATTGATGCAAGAGGTCAGAGGTCGGAGATCGGAGGTCAGTTCTGATTTTCCGCCAAAGGCGGACCCCTGGCCGAGCTCGGGCAGGCCGCCTCCGGTGGGCCGATCACTGACATCTGACTTCTGACTACTGACCTCTCGGAGTTCCGGCAATGCAGATCGGTGATATAATACTGTTGGCCGCCCTATTTCCTGCCGCACGGAGCGCTTCAGATCTGCCGGAGCTCCGGACAGCCGCCTCTGGATTGACCGGCGCGAACGTCTTAATGCCGCCGCGATCTGATCGAGCGTCAGCCATGCGGCCGGCGGCTCAGCGATCGGAGAGATTTGAATTGCGGTTGAGTTCATGGCTGATTCCTAAAGCGACCACAATTCCGCTCTGATGCCGTTGATCGGGAGTTTGTTAATTCTGATTTCACCGTTGCCGCGCTGCCTGGCAAATTCAATCCGTTCACGAATGATGGGATAGTCGGCGTATTTCTCTCCGCCGTTAAGAAACTTTTCACAGTTACTATCTTTTCGCCAGATTGGTATGAGCCGGCGGCGGCGGACTTTAAAATGCAATGCGGCATATTTTGCCCCCTTTCTTGTGAATAGAATTTTGCGAAGTTCAGGAACGGTAAGATCGAAAACCCGCGCCAGCCCAGACTCAATGCGGGGAAAATGTTTGCGGCCGATGGCGTAGAGGCGGATCGCGTAACGGTTGCATTTCAGGATGCAGTCCAGATCAGCGATCCGGAGATCGAATGCCTGACATAAATGGGCAAGGCCGTTATTTTTAATGGTGCGGCTCATTTGAAATTTCTCCACCGAATATAATCGCAAAGCGCAAACCATCCTGTTACGATCACCCATGCAAAGCCGTAAGCCAGTGCGAGCCCGATCATGATTCCAAGGGAATATGATATGATCGAAATTTGATTGGGTGAAAAAAAATGATTCATGATTTCTGTTATCCTTCTGGTAATAAATAGATGCCGATCAAAACTCCGATGATAAATAAAACGATGTGAGTTATTACTTTGAGCCGTTTGCCGGGCTCAACAATATTAAGGAAGAGAACTAAAAATGATAAAATCAATAGTAACGCACCTGTTATGCCTGCTGATAGGAGGAGCCATGACAAAGTGTTGGCTGGCAGGATGGCCGCCATTAAAAGCGTTAACGGAATCAGCATCAAAAGAATTAATACTGGCAACAGCATTCCTGTTTCTGTCGTTGTTAGCCAGTTCCATAGTCTGGAATATCTACCTGTATGCTTCCCATCGCCGCCCCCTGGGTGAACAATACCGTTTTGAGGAAAAGTGCGGTTACAACGTGGACAGCAAAGGACACCCTCTTTGTCCGGCGTGTCTCTGTCAGGGTCAGGTAAGTCGTCTATCAATGGTGAACCAAGACACCGGCCATTGCAACGCCTGCCAATCCACTTCGAAAGGTATTTTGAAAAAATCATAGCCATCTGATCGCTGACCTCTCTCATATTCATCCCTCCCCCTTCGCTTCGTGGATATTTGCCAGCCGAATGACTCCGGATTCAATCTGCTGAAGTTGCTGAACGACCGCAAAGCGGATGACGCCAGACGTGGATGTTCCCAAGCGATTTGCGGCATTGCGCAATCGCCGGCGCATAGCAATATCTAATCGCACTGGAATAGGCATAGTTCTGGCAATTTTTGTTCTCATTGTTAGCTATCGTAGTTTCTATCACTACGATTGTCAATAAAAAAAGCGAAAAAAAATAATGCAGAAAAAGCCCTGTTTTCAAGGGTTTTGCGAAACAAGGCGAAAAAAAACAAAAAAAATAAGGAAAAGATTGACTTTTTCCCAAAGTGTAATACGATAGTTCTTATGAAAAAAGGGGACCCGATCTCGGTGAGATTGCCGCTGGAAATAATTCAGCGTTTGGATAATGCCACTAAAAAATTGGGGCTTGGCAACAGGGCATCGTTGATTAAAATGTCCACATCTAGTTTCTTGGATTACTTAGACCAAACGGGCATAGCCGGATTGCCTTTGAATTGGAAGGAAATTATCCACAAACTCGACGGACGATCGCAGAGATATAAAAATTTTAATATTATTGCCAATCAATCAGTTGTCGGGGGGAACATGATCAACCATAATTTAGCCGTGGCCGAGAAACGCGCGCCCCATCACGGCGCGGGGAAAAAAGGAGGGAAGAAATAATGGAATTTTGGATCAGCCTTATTGTCGGCTTGATATTTTCGGCGCTTATCGGAATCCTGATCGGCAATCTGCGCGGCCGCCCAGGCGATGGCGCACTCTATAGTTTAATTCTCGGACCGATCGGATGGCTCATTATCCTGGTGGGCCCAGATTACCGCCCCAAGTGCCCGGAATGCCGTGGCGTAATTGAGGAAGGCGCCCGCCGCTGTAAAAATTGCGGAGCCGATCTGATGCAAAATCAAGTTCCCCGCCCAGTCGTCAAAATCCATTCCCCAGTGCCGAAAGTTCATCACCCCAAACCAGTCATCCGCCCGCGCTGATTGCGCGCGGCGCGAAGTCAACCATCTTTTTTAACTTTTATTTACCTTTCCTCCCTCTCTCCAGCCTATTTATAAATCGATAACTTTCACAGCATTAGCGATTTAGTTGCCATTCGGTTGCCATTTAGTTGCCATTCTTTTTTTTCGCTTTTCCTGTCCTTCCCCGTAAGAATTGATTCTATAAAAAAGGCCAAGGTCTATTCGCGTGGGTTTCGGTCGAGCGCGTTTATCAATCTATGGAGGAGTTTGGTTGTGTCGCAATGCGAATCCTGCAGGCGCCAGAGAGCGCGATAGAGGTTGAGAAACTGAAGGTTAATGAAGGAAAGAAAAATGAATCCAACGTTGAGCGAGATGAAAAATATTGACCAGCGCGACGGCGGCGGGTCTTTCCACAGGATGTTTACCAGCGAAGAAACGGGCAATATAAAGCTGAGCGCAATCAGAATCCTCATAACCATGATGACTGTTCCCATGCGCGGTTTTTCATCCTGGGTGTTCGCTTTTTTAACCTGCATCTCCGTGTTTTCCATCGCGCTGATTTTGTCCGGCTTTTTCCCGGAAAATATCTCCCGAACGATTATCGGCATGCTGTGTTTGATGAACTCCTTGATGGCGCTCATAACCGCGTACACGGTAATGATCAAGATCATGAAAATGATTTCGCTGATCATAAAAAAGTCTCCTGAATTTTTAGGAAAGAATAGCAAAACTGGATTCCCGATCAAGCCGGGAATGACATTATGAAAAAGAAGAAAACAAAGCCAGCTAAACCGCGATGTCTTTCCAGCGCGATCGTTAGTCCGGATGGCACGGTGAGATGGTTGAAGCGTTATGACCCGGCAAAGGATCCCGATTTTCCGCCACGGGCGGATCCGCCAAAGGCGGAAAAAATTAGACTGAGCAAATCGAAGTCAGCGACATGAAAATTATCAAGAACATCGTTTCGGCATTTCTCGGAACAGCATTGCTGATGTTGGTTGGTTGCGATGCAAAGGTCGTTCCGACGCATCAATCGGATGCTGTTTCAATTGCCAAGTTTGAGTCAGAACGTTTTGCGGCACCAGATAAAAAACTCGGCTACACGGACGTTCCCCTTCCCCTGAAGACATGCCTGTTTTTTGAATACGGCGCCAACAAACTGGGGGCGAACAAACATGCTGAATTGCTGAAAGGCGTGCCTCGTTCCGCCGGGGCTTTAATCAGATATTTGCGCTCCGAAAAACTGAAAGGCTCCAGCATCCGGGATAGCTGGTCTTATTTTGCCTCAAATTCATCAGACGCTTACCGATCAGCCTGCATCAACAGTATCGTCAAAGGCGGCGGGAATTGTATCGTCGTGTTGCTTTCAAACGGTGACTCCAGTGCGCCGGTAAGTTTCTGGAAGGATTCCTACGGCCAGACCCCGGACATGGATAAGCTCGCGCTTCTTGTCCAGCAGGCCAAAAATATTCATGACGCCGGCGGCGCGATGTGGCCCTGCTTTTTCTGCGACGATTCTGCGAGCGCATCTATCCGCAACGTGGACATGCAGACTCATGCGCGGGCGTTGGGATTATTCATCACGCTTCTGCGGCCTTATGTTCCGGGCTTTATCATCGGCCTGGAATCCTCGGAATATTTTTCCACTGCCCAGCATAATCAGTTTTACGATCTGATCAAATATTTTGCCCCCGATAGATACGTCCTTGTCCACATGCAGAGCGTTCCGAAAGACGGGATGCCGAAATGCGATGCCTGGTGTTACGAGGCGAGCTGGAATCCGTGGGATGGCGATAATCACAGCGGCGCGGAATTGGTCGCGGAATGCCGGACGGTGGCCAATAAATACAACAAGATCATCTGGCCGCTGGAATACAACGTGCTGATCGGCGGGACGGTTATTGTTGAGCAATCGAAGGCGGTCCTGAACGCCGGCTTCATAGGATGCGGAGGGCCGATAAAGTGACAAACAGAACATACAAATTCGGTTGGCGGCCGGATATGCCGGATCAGCGTGATATTCCGTTCCAAACTGTTTTCAGAGTTCCGAGGAGATTGCCAGAAAAAATTGATTTGCGCCGGGCATGTTCGGCTGTTGAAGACCAAGGTGATCTCGGCTCATGCACGGCGCAGGCGCTGGTGGGCGCGTTGGAATTTCTGGAATTAAATGCTGTAAAAATACAAAATCGGCAATTGAAAATCGCAAATTCTTTTACGGATTTAAGCCGCTTGTTTGTTTATTACCTTGAGCGCGACTACGAAAACACCGTGGATTATGATTCCGGGGCATATATCCGGGACGGGATAAAAATGCTCAAAAAGTTTGGAGCGTGCCGAGAATCATTGTGGCCTTATGATATTTCAAAGTTTGCCTGCCAGCCGTCAAAGAATTGCTACACCGAGGCGGAGAAACATCAGATCACTTCTTACCAGCGGTTATCCACGCTGGCCGAAATGAAGTCTTGCCTGGCGATGGGACTTCCCTTTGTTGGCGGTTTTACGTGCTATGAAAGCTTGATGTCGGATGACGTTGCGCGCACAGGCGATATTCCGTTGCCAAAGGACAATGAATCGGTCGTGGGAGGCCATGCGATTCTTTTTGTCGGTTATGACGATAAGACCGGCCGGGCAATCATACGCAATTCATGGGGCGAAAGTTGGGGACAAAAAGGTTATGGAGCTTTGCCGTATGAATATCTCAAAAGCCGCGATCTGTCGGATGACTTCTGGTGCATCCAGACCACAGAAAGCAATGTCTATGCCGGCTGGTTGCAACCAGGAGTTAAAACTGATTTTCAAATTGTTTAGCCTGAAAGATAAAAAATGAGCGATAAGCGAATTTTATTTTGCCGTTCGGGCGGCGGTCTTCCCGGACTTGATATTCATTGCGGCATCTGGCGTGCGCTCGCACGAGCCGGGATTCACGCGACCGACTGCATCGGGACATCCGCCGGCGCAGTCATCGGCGCCCTGGATGCCGCAGGTTATTCCGCGAACGCGGCCTGCGAAATCCTGTCAAATTTGTCCGATGAGGATGTGATCCATGAGCGTTTCGCTTGGAAAGAGCGCATCATGTGGATTGACTATATCTGCGAACAGGATCCGATTAGAAAATTATTAGAAGATTTGTTGAGCGGGCGTCCGCAAGCGGAGCCCCTACAAAAGAATTTTACGGCAGTAACCAATCGTGTATTGGATGGCGCGCGGATTGATTGGAAGTTTCTGGCCGAATCCAAACTGATCTCTGAGGCTCCGACCTCTGTAAATCTGATTGAGGCAATCCTCGCCTCAATGGCTATCTCCGGCATCTTTCCCTGGGTAAAAATTAATGATTTTGATTATACGGATGGCGGCACAAGAGCAAACTTGCCGTTACCGGGCAACTGGGAAAAATATGATGAAGTTTGGCTATTGGTCGCCACCCGTCCTCTTGATTATCGCAAAGCCTATAACAACGTACTTGCGCGTCTGCTCCTCAATCTTGATTTCTACGCGATGGATCAAATCCGGGACGTGTTGGATGAGTTGGTCGAAATCACCGCCGCAGGCGGGCAGGCCAAAACCAAAATTCGCGTTATCTGGCCGGATTTTTATTCCACAACCAGCATCCTGCATTTTGATCATGCTTTGATTGAGGACGCCGAAAAACAGACTGAAAAAATTTTACAGGAGTACAGGTATCTATGACCGGAATTGAATGGCAGACTGCGGCCGCCGCGGCGGGATTAAGCGCGCTCGTGAATTTCCTCTTTTATCTTACAGTGCGGCGGTCGCTGGAACTGCGCGACCGGGAATATGACAAACTAGATGACCGGGTCACCAATCTTTCCGACAACCGGCTTGCGGATATCGAAGAGGCCGTCAAATCCGAAGGAAATAAACGCAAGACGATTTATGAACGCATTGAAAATATTGAGCTCACTTACATGCCGAAAAAGGATTGCGAAAAGGTGCATCGTATAGTGAATGACCAAAATACTTCTTTTATCGGTTCGGTGCTGAAGCTTGAAAGGGTCGCCACCGAAGTTGACCGGTTGATCAAATGGCTGGACGATGTTTCCAAGGAACAAATTTCGCACGGCAAGGACATGTCCGCCCTGGCCGCGCGGCTTGAAAAAATGGAGGAAAGCCGTGGATAAAAATATTGAGCTCCAGAACCGCGACGAGATAGATCACGACATACTTTATTACATTCTCAAAATGCAGGATATGGCGCCGGTCCAGCCCATGAGTGTTCATTCTTTCCTGCAAGTCCAGCGCCGGCGGCAGGTGAGCTTACGCGAGGTACAGGAACGGCTCAATTACCTTGTCTCTGCAAAATACCTGGAGCTGAAGACCGAATGGCACGCCGGTGAATTTCGGCATTACCGGATTACAGCGGATGGGATGGATCTCTTGGACGGGGCGATTCCGCCGAGGAATTGGAAACCTTGAACGTTCAACATTCAACTCTGAACCTTGAATAGGGGAAAATGGCCAAGGCAAGCATACTGAATCAGTTGAAAGACGAGGACTTGGACGCGATCCGCCACATGATCCGGCGGGATGCGATGACGGATTTGCAGATCGCCAAGAAGGCGGGTGTCGGAGTATCGGCGTCTGGAAGTAAGGGCGTGTCGGACGCGGCTGCGGCGATGGTGATCGCACGGTACCGGAACAGCAAGGCATTCAAGTCCTGGCTCAATCGTTGGGAAAATCAGGACGTCGAATTGAAACGGCAAATCGAGACCCAAAAACAGCGGTTTGAATTCCTTTCGAACCTGGTTCAAACTGCTCAGGGCGACGGGTTAAAAGCCGTATCTCAAAACCTTTTGGGAAGACTCCTGACATTGGCCTCGGAAATGACCGATGAAGAATTGAAATCCTCCGCCGCCGGCCGTCAGGGATGGGTCGTGAAAGTGATCAACGCCGTGACCGACGATCTGAAGCGGGAACAGGTTGCTTCCGTTGGCCAGGCCGCCGAAGTGGCCGGGGATAACAAACTGACGCCGGAAGAAAAAGCTAAAAAACTGAAAGAGATTTTCGGAATGGCATGAACGAACAAGTTATAAGTCCAAAGGATATTCTTTTGCCCTATCAGCTCAACTGGGTGAACGATCCGGCGCGGTTCAAGATCGGCCTCATGAGCCGCCAGGTCGGCAAGAGTTTCGCCTGCGCCGCCGAGGCAGTTGAGGATTGCCTCCTGCATCCGGCCGCGTGCTGGGTGGTGCTCTCGGCGGGCGAACGCCAGTCCATTGAATTCATGGAAAAGGCGAAGCAGTGGGCGGCCGCCTATAAGCTGGCCATCGAAGATTACATCGAGGAAAGAGATTCTGCCGAAGCGTTGATCAAGTCGGCGGAAATCAAGTGGGGAAACAAGAGCAGAATGATCGCTCTGCCGGCCAACCCAGCCACGGCGCGAGGCTATACCGCGCACCTTATCCTCGATGAATTTGGCCACCATGAAAAACCGGATGCGATCTGGCGCGCCATCTTTCCCAGCATTTCCAACCCTTTGAAAGGGCAATTAAAGTTGCGCATCGTTTCCACCGCCAACGGCAAGGCGAATAAATTTTACGATCTCTGGACAAAGAACACAAATTATTCCCGTCACAAGGTCACGATCTATGACGCTGTCAAGCAGGGACTGCCGGTTAACGTAGAAGAACTCAAGGCCGGACTTGACGATCCGGAAGGCTGGGCGCAGGAATACGAATGCGAATTTATCGACGATACGTCCGTGCTTCTGCCTTATGATCTAATTGCCGCCTGCGAGAGCGCCGATGCCGTCGAAACCGAGCCGATCGGCGCGCGTCTTGAAAATCCCCTTTATTTCGGAGTTGACATCGGCCGCAAACATGACCTGACCGTTGCCTGGACCCTGGAAAAAATCGGCGACGTACTCTGGACGCGAGAAATTCTGGTCATGGAAAAAACTCCTTTTCATCTTCAACTTGCGGCACTACTCCCCAGAGCGCGGCGCTCGGTCCGTTCTGCGGTTGACGCCACCGGCATCGGCGCAATGCTGGCCGAAGAATTGGCGCGGGCCTTGGGCGAAAAAATCGAGCAGTGCGTTTTCACGGCAGACTTCAAAAATGAAATTTATACCGGCTTGCGCCGCAGTTTTGAGGATAAATTAATCCGCGTGCCGGTGAGCCGTGCGGTGCGCGAGGATTTGCACGGCCTGCAAAAAGTTTCCACCACGTCCGGCGCAATCCGCTACGTCGCGCCTTCCAACGAAGATGGACATTGCGACCGGGCAACCGCCCTTGCTCTGGCGCGCCGCGCGGCTGCAAACACAAACATACCCGGAAATATCATGATTTTTGAAAACAC
>Ga0209749_1001324_pt1 | contig 22905 bp, 15 predicted proteins | sample EPASupsiteSAE347_FD_187267 | JGI IMG/M metagenome (GOLD analysis project Ga0209749, IMG submission 187267) | Bioremediated contaminated groundwater from EPA Superfund site, New Mexico - Sample SAE3-47 (SPAdes) (version 2) | ecosystem: Environmental > Aquatic > Deep subsurface > Groundwater >...
GAACGGATCGTAATACCAGGGATCGTAGTAGCCTAAATAAGATGAGTAATATGGTGAATACCGGTAACTGTTTCGATAATAAAGCCAGGAATTCGGATTGTAGCCAACCCAAAGGTTACTGTTCACTAAATCACGGTAGGCATCCCGGTAGCCGAGGTTATAGTCTGATAAATTCGATGCATCGAATGTGTAATTTTCGTAGGATTGATTCTCCTGGATGACTGTATCGGATTCCGCCGTATCATAGACTTCCTGGCGGACAATCGATTCGGAAAACTTCGTATAGCAACCGGAAATAGAGAGGGCGGCCGTCATTAAAATAATTTGAGTTAATGCGTTCGCTTTCATATTCTTTCCTTTTGTTTCGCTTTTTGTTTTCATAGTCACTTTGTTAGACCGTATGATCGTTTTATTTATTCCCTTTTAAAAAGCATAGAGTTTGACAAGTTCACTGCGCATTTGGTTAAATTTCACTCGGTTGGTCGTGAAAAAGTTCCCTGTGGGTCGATTATTCATCCTGCCCCGGATTTTTACCGTTGATAATCAGGTTGGCGGGCAACATCTGGATTCCGTATTTGGTTTCGAGAATTCCGCGAATCAGGATGCGCCGGTTCCGCAATTCCGGTAAACCTTTGAGCGGAACGATCATCCGATTCCATTTGCCGGGCTGGCAATTCCGGAAAATAACCAGTTCGTCGATCGTGATTTCTCCGACACTTGTCGAGCTTAGTAATTGGAGGCGCAAACTGTCAAGCGGCTCACCTCCGAGCGGTCTCAGATCGATCTGCAGGGCGGCCTCTTCTCCGGCAGTCAGGAAACCGTCACCGTCCGAATCGAGAAAACGCAGACCGGCGGAGAAGTCACTGGCTTTCGCTTTAACCGGTGGTGGCTGGTAGGAAGCCTGATTCCATTTTTCATCGGGCAAAACTGTCACAAAAAATGTTTGGGAGTCGAGAGCATTCCGGTCGTCCTGCACTGCGACCGAGAATTCAAATCGGCCGGTGTCGGCCGGTAACCAGACAATAACGCCGCTTTTCTGCATCAGTTCAGCGTTCGACGGTCCTGTAACTAATATATAGCTCAATTTATCGAACAGGTCGATATCGACGGTCTCAAGATGGTAGAAATACAATTCACCCTGCCGGACGTTTTCGACTGGCGTGCTGACAATTTTGGGCGGATTGTTCGGCTCAGCGGGTTTGGGCTGGCTCACCGGATTTTCGGTGGTTTTTTCAACGGGAGGAAACGCCGGTTTAGCGGCGATCCGCGGAGTTTGTAACAGATCGGCATCCGGAATATTCTCCCATTTTAATTCGGCCACAACCAGGTCGCCGCTGAAAGTGCCGTGTCTGACGAACGGATTCTCCGAAGCGAACTGCGGGACCGTATTGCCGACGTAGGTTACATGTTGACCGGTTGGCGACCAGTCGACCGCATAGGCCAGCATTTTTACAGCTGGCTCGACTGTGTCGGGACGGATGCTGATTGTAGCCCGGCCTGAATCGGCCAATTTGAATCCAAACGGCTCGCCATTCGGACGGCTGGCGATAGCCCATTGTCCGCCGGGCGATAAAGTCAATGCCATTAATGGTTCGGAAAAAGTCTGTAAAATGCGAATATTAAGAGCCTCGTAATCAGTGCGGTTGATCCGTACCTGGGATTGCGGCCGGTTCTCGAACCAGAGAATGCCGCCCTGATCAGGTGTAATCAGCGGGAATAAATTAGCGGAGAGATAACTGTGCGTCACAGTGCGGTGACGGCCCTGGTTAAGATCGTAGAATCTGAGATTGGCGTCGATCACGCCCGAGTACAGAACTGTGTTGCCATCCGGCAGAATCACCGGAAAATTACCGAAGACTGGCAAGGGAGTGACTTTTTTGGTGACGATGTCCAGCAATTGAATCTGTCGCGAAAATCCCTGGCTGAAAATTACCTGGCGCTGATCGGGTGAAAATGACGGAAACAACAGATCGTCATTGACCTCATAAATTTTCTGTGGCAATCCGCCGACGATTGGCACCGAATAAATGCAGTCCCAGAGATCGCCGTAAAGCCGTCCGCTGAAAATAATCTCCCGGCCGCCGGGTACGAAACGCGGTACAATCAGATTATTGGCCAGCAGGGCTTTCACGAGTATCTTTGGGTTTTGGAAAATAATTACCGGATTTTCGGTCGTCTGCCTCTGCGAACAGGCAATTGTCGACAGAGCCAACACTCCGATAACGAAAAGTTTTCCTGTTCTCATCATGTTTTTCTTTCTTTGATGATGCTTACTCAATTGGAAAAAGTTTAAGCTGTGGAAAAATGAGATTCAATAGAAATATTTACTGTTTTTCTAATCGGATATTATCCAGCCCACGGAATATAGACCGAATCGCCCTTTAACCGGCTTTCAAAAGCACCCGGGTGCGGTTCAGGCGTGGCAATTATTTTTGTAAAAAAATCGTCGTCGTACGTATATTACCCTCGTGAAATTTTCATTAATCAGGAAAATACGCAGATGGTGCTGGTTTTCTACCGGCTGGATCGGCGCGCGTTACATTTACCGCGAACTGATCTTCCCGTTTATTTTTGCAATTGGGGTGGTGACTTTTATCCTGCTGGCTAATTTCCTGATCAGGTCTGTCGACCGACTGCTTGGAAAAGGGTTGCCGCTCAGCATCATTTTTGAGTTTCTGTACCTGAATATGGCCTGGATAATTGCCATGGCGGTGCCGATGGCCGTGCTGGTAGCAGCCCTGATGGCCTACGGGCGCTTAGCCGAAGACAACGAGATCACGGCCATGCGCTCCAGCGGAATCAGTTTTCTTACTATTCTGATGCCGGGCATTGTTTTCGGTCTGGTAATCGCGGCGGGAATGCTCTATTTCCATAACGATGTTTTACCGGATTTCAATCACCGGGCGCGCATTCTGGCAGGAGATATTTACCGGAAACGCCCCGACCTGAACATCGAGCCGGGCTATTTCGTCGATGATATTCCCGAATATTCAATCTATGTAAAGGAGAAAGTCGGCGAGAGCCTGCGGAAAATCACGATTTATAACAAGGATACGCAGGATGTGCAAACCACGATCTACGCCGACAGCGGCAATGTTGTGGTGGATGGCAACACAATCCTGTTTACGCTCTATCACGGGCAGACACACGAACTCGATTTAAAAGGGCTTTCTGATTACCGGCTGATCGATTTCGAACGGCACCGTATCGCCATTCCGGTCGAAAACCTGATGCTCGAACGCCGCGAGAACGCCCGGCGCGGCGATCGTGAAATGACAATCAAAATGATGCGCGTCGAAGTTAATCGCTATACCGAGGAAAACCGGCAAATCGTCGGGAAAATTCAGAAATTGATCCAGAAAGAACTAGGTGCTGAGGTGCAGACCGTGGAATACAAGGAGATTGAAAAACTTGTCCAGGCGGCGCAAGCAGAAAATCTGAAGGATTCGTCAACTGTCTTAACCAAGCAGAAAAACCAGCGCCTGACGACCCTGCTGAATCGTATCCGCGGAGAAACCAGTCTGGCGCTCAGTTATAAGAAACAGATCAACAAATACAACGTCGAAATTCAGAAGAAGTACTCGATTCCTTTTGCGTGCATCATTTTTATTTTGCTGGGGGCGCCGCTCGGTGTGATGACCCGGCGCGGCGGTATCGCGGTAGCTGCGACCCTGAGTATCTTTTTTTTCCTGCTTTATTATGTTTTTCTGATCGGCGGAGAGGAACTGGCTGACATGGTGATGATCTCTCCCTTCTGGGCGATGTGGACGCCGGACATTATCATGCTCGTCGTCGGCATCTACCTGATTTATTATACTTCCAGCGAACAGCGCGTAATCGACTTTTCGCGCCTGCCGCGTTTTTGGCGCCGACTCAATCACAAACGGAAATTGAATCAATGAATAACCTGCCGCGGAGAAAAGATATGCAAAAACCAATGCCGCTCAAGAAATCCAAAAGCAACTTCATTCCGGTCGAATTGATCGAAAAGAAAAAAAACGGGATGGAGCATAGCATGGAGGAAATCCAATATCTGATCGCCTCGTATGTCAGCGGGAAGATCGCTGACTATCAGATGGCGGCCTGGCTGATGGCAGTGAATTTTCAGGGTATGACCGACACCGAGACGATTGCCCTGGTGGATACGATGTTGCTTTCCGGTAAGACGATCGACCTGAATCATATTAAGCATTTCAAGGTCGATAAACATAGTACCGGCGGAGTAGGCGACAAGGTCAGCCTGATCCTGGCGCCGCTGGCGGCCGCCGCGGGTTGCATGGTACCGATGATCTCTGGGCGCGGTCTGGGGCATTCCGGCGGCACGCTCGACAAATTGGAAAGCATCCCGGGTTTCAATGTCAATCTCAGCAGTCGCCAGTTTATTCATCTGACCGAAAAATACGGCCTGGCAATGGGCGGCCAGACCAAAGAACTCGTCCCGGCCGACCGGAAAATGTACGCCTTGCGCGATGTCACTGCCACAGTCAAGTCGATCCCGCTGATCTGTGGAAGCATCCTGAGCAAAAAAATAGCCGAAGGCATCGACGGCCTGGTACTGGATGTCAAAACCGGCAACGGCGCGTTTCTGCCGGATTACAACCAGAGCCAGCAACTCGCCAAACAACTCAAACGGGTCGGTGAATATTTCGGCTTGCAGGTCAAGGCGGTCATCACGGATATGAGTCAGCCGCTCGGCCGGGCGGTCGGCAACTGGCTCGAGGTGGTCGAATCCATCGAGACGATCAAAGGCAATGGACCGGAAGACCTGACCGAAATTACGCTTTACCTGACGGCCTGGATGGTTGTGCTGTCCGGAATCGAGAAGAATTTCAACAAAGCCCGCGACTTGCTGAAGGACCTGATCGCATCCGGCGCGGCTTACAAAAAATTCCTGCAAATGGTGAAATTGCAGGGCGGCGATATTAGTTATATCGAACATCCGGAAAAATATCAAAAGGCCGCCTGCATTGCGCCGGTGCCGGCGACCGGGGCCGGGTGGGTGAAAAGCATCGATACGACTAAGATCGGCATGAGCGCCGTGGCGCTTGGCGCCGGTCGCCAGTCGCTGGACTCGGTCATTAAACCGGAGGTCGGCCTGATCGTCAATAAAAAGATCGGCGACCGTGTCGAGAAGGGCGAAGCGTTAGTGATCGTCCACGCCGATAGTCGCAAAGCCTTGCGGGAAGTCCAAGCCATTATTCAGAAGGCTTACCAGGTTGCTCTCACTCCCATCACTGCGCCGCCACTATTTTACGAAACTTTTTAACGTCGGCTGACAGACTGCGGTTATTTATATATTTTTTATTTAAATTCTCCTCGTAAATGAGATCGTGGATGCAGATGTTGCGAAAAGGTTTTTATTGTTATGGATGTTAAAAACAAACGTCATTTCCCCGGAGTCCTGATCGCGGTCGAAGGCCTCGATGGTTCCGGCAAATCGACCCAGCTTTACTTAGTCAAACGCTGGCTCGAAATTAACGGTTATCATGTTTACCTGACGGAATGGAACTCCTCCGATATGGTTCGGCAGGCGATTAAACGCGGCAAGAAGAAAAACCTGCTGACACCGACGACTTTCAGCTTAGTGCATGCCGTTGATTTTTCCGACCGCTATCACCGCCAGATCCAGCCGCTCCTGAAGACTGGCTTTATCGCTCTGGCCGACCGTTATATTTTTACGGCTTTCGCGCGGGATGCAGTGCGCGGTTGCTCGCCGGCCTGGTTGCGCAATCTCTATAGTTTCGCGATTGTCCCGGACATTACCTTTTATTTCAAATTGCCGTCGGGGGCGGCCATCGAGCGCATTCTCTCCAACCGTCCGAAAATTAAATATTACGAAGCCGGAATGGACCTGAATCTGCATCCGGAGGTTTACGATAGTTTCCGGATTTACCAGACCAGGATCGGGGCTGAATATGACCGGATGAGCGCCGAATTCGGTTTCACCGAGATCGATGCCACCCAGCCGATTGAAGTCCAGCAGGAAACGATTCGCAAGATCATTACCAACCGGATCGACCTCTCCTCTTTTAAAAACGGGGTGGTACTATGAAACAATTTTTTATCGAACCGCTCCCGAAATGCGATGTAAGTAATCTCAGCGGGAAACTGATCGTGCTGGAAGGCTCGGACGGTTCCGGGCGCACTACCCAGATTTCACGGGTCAAGGCCTGGCTCGAAAGCAAAGGTTATGCGGTGGTGAACTGCGAACTGGCGCGCTCACAATTGGTCGGCCCGGAACTGGAGATTGCCCGTCAGGGTAACATTCTCGGCCCGACGACTCTGTCGCTTTTTTATGCGACCGACTTCATGGATCAGTTTGAGAATGTGATAATCCCGGCTTTGCGGGCTGGTTTTATCGTGCTGGCCGACCGCTATTTTTACACCTTGATGGCGCGTGACCTGGTCAGGGGCGCCGACCCGAACTGGGTGCAGAATATCTACGGCGTGACGTTGATCCCGGACCTGGTTTTTTATCTGAATGTTTCACCGCGCCGGCTGATCGAGCGCCGCTGGCAAAAGGCCGCCGCTATGGATTACTGGGAATCCGGCATGGATATGGGCATTTCGCGGGACTGGGCGATCAGTTTTCTGACCTACCAGCAACTCCTGCGCAAGGAGTTTTTGAACTTGCAGAAGCAATACGGCTTCGCGGTCATCAACGGCAACAAATCGGTAGCGACGATTACGCACGACATTGTGTCGCAGATCGAGCCGCTCCTGACTACACCCGCGTAGATTGTTTTTCAGACAAGATTGACAAGATTTTACTGATTGATTTGTCTCGTGCCCGCCTGAACGACCTTAGTCGGGCAGGCAAAGGCACGAAGAATCGGCTAAGATTATCGAGAAAACCTGCATATTCTTTCGGAATTAGATAGGTCTGATATGTCTACTTTTCTCGTCTCAACGCTCTGGCGTAGAGACGCCCGGTGTCTGACTATATTCCGAAGAATATGTCTACTTTTCTTTTTGAAAAGAAAAGATAGCAAAAGAAAACAGCGGCTGAACTAAATCGCCGCCCGCAACTACCATTCCGCTAAAGAAATTTATAGGCACGCTAAATTGACGGGTTGTGACTGGATATAGCGAGACACAGATCCGGAGCGAGCTCTCCATAAAGCCGGTGAGCGGAAAATTTCTTTTTGACGCTGAATACCAGTTGCTTTTCACGGCGATTTACTCAGGCCACTCCGTCGATAAATATGAAAATCTTCGACCGTGCAGAACGATTTCAAAGCCCTTTGAGGATGTCTACAGCACTACCTGTAGACGCCTACAAGCATACCTGTTGGCATCTACAACCTCCTTTGATGACGGCAACAACCCCCTTTGATGCCGTCTGCGATACCCTTTGATGACGCCGGCAAGACCACCTGTAGACATCAACAACACTACCTGTTGACGCCAACAAGACTATCTGTAGACATCAACAATACCGGTTGATGCCGGCCACAATGGTCATTGTTGACGACCATAATCTCCATGTGGTAGCCTGCGCATATCGCGGTGAATGTCCACATTGATGGTTGCGGCCGGGCACAAGAGCCTTGAAATTTCTGCAAGGTATATCGCCGCCGGGCGCAGAGACCTTTGCGATAGATCGCAGGTACCCTTGCGGTTGTCCGCAAATACCATTGCAGATATGCGCCGATACCTGTGCGATCATTGATTCGACCTCCCAGAGATTGCCTGCCTCTGGGGATATTTACCTGCCGGAAATGTGGCTTGACAAGTCGCGGGGAAATGAGTAATATCAGGGTGCATGGAATGGAAAATACGTTCTGATAAATAATGTTTAATCATCTATCGCAGTGAGGGAAAGAGTTTAAATGAAGAAAACGCTCACCATTACAATACTGATCAAGGAAGCGAAAAACTTTGCTCAACACGAATCACTACACAATGAAAATAGTTTATTCGGAGTAACGGACGGCAAGGCAGTAGGCACCTACCTGGAGCATAAATTTCAAACCTTTCTTGAAAAGCAGTACGCCTATACGAAAGGTTCTTCGGCCAAAGGAATCGACTTCCCAAAACTCGGAGTTGATATTAAAGTAACCAGCATCCGTCAGCCCCAATCATCCTGTCCGTTTAAGTCTGCTCGCCAGAAAGTATACGGTCTAGGCTACTCTCTGCTGATCTTTGTCTACGATAAGAAAGACGACCGGAAAAAACGCACAGCAACACTAAATATAATTCACGTGATCTTCGTTGAGGCCACGCGAACAGCTGACTTTCAAACAACAACCGGTATCATCAAGATACTGGACAATTCCGGCAACGCTGATGACCTTGTGGGTTTTTTGATGGAACGCTTCCTGCCGCTTGATGATATTCAGGCTCACCAACTTGCCGAGGAAATCCTGAAGATTAAACCCGTTGTCGGGTATCTCACGATCTCGAATGCGCTTCAGTGGCGACTGCAGTACAGTCGCGTGATTGAACAAGCCGGTAAAGTAATCGGCGTTGAGAGAGTCGTTTGATGTCATCTAAAGGAAAAATAGAATTTGGGGACTTCCAGACCCCTTATAATCTGGCCCGTCAAATTGCCGACTTTCTGCGGGATAGCGGCGAAATCGCTCATACAATTGTAGAGCCGACCTGTGGTCAGGGTAATTTTATTAGCGCGGCAATCGCTGCCTTTCCTGGAGCCAGGGCTATTTATGGTTTCGACATTAATCCTCTTTATATTCGAGAGGCGGAAGACATCGCCTCCAATAGTGATGCACGGAAGATTTATCTTGAATGCCGGAATTTCTTCCAGATTGACTGGATTGAGTTGTTTACTACAATGGGTAAGAATATTCTAATAATTGGTAATCCCCCATGGGTGACAAATTCCGCGCTTGGCTTACTCGATAGTGATAATCTCCCCGAGAAGACGAATTTCCAGGGTCACAGCGGTTTTGCCGCCAAGACCGGCAAGGCCAATTTCGACATCTCCGAATGGATGTTGATCAAGCTTTTAGAAGCCTTGCACAGGCGCTCAGGCTGTATGGCGATGCTATGCAAAACAGCTACAGCACGGAAAACCCTGCGTCATGCATGGTTGAACGGATTCAACATTGGTCGATGTTCTCTCCATTTGATTGATGCTCAAAAATACTTTGGCGCATCGGTCGATGCCTGCCTCCTTATCATACATACCGGTTTGCATGAATCTAATACTACAGCCTGCATTTACCACGATCTCTCCTTCGACAGCAAGATTACCACGATCGGTCTGGCTGGCAAGCAACTTATCGCTGACATCGACGAATATATGCGACTGCGAGATATTGACGGCATTTCGTACTATACATGGCGTTCCGGTATTAAGCATGATGCGATAGGTGTGATGGAGTTTAAGCGTGAGAACGGGCACTTCACAAATGGCCGGTTGGAAGAATGTCATCTGGAATCGACTTGTCTGTTTCCTTTTTTAAAATCCTCAGACATTGCCAACGGGCGAATAAAACCGGATAAATATGTTCTGGTCACTCAACGTAAACCATCCGATAATACGGACGAGATCAGACTGGTAGCCCCGAAAACATGGACGTATCTGAATGCACACGCAGAATACCTCGACCGGAGACGGAGCATTATTTATCAGAAACGAGCCCGCTTTTCTGTTTTCGGAATTGGTGACTATGCGTTTTCGCCCTGGAAGGTTGCCATATCTGGTTTGTATAAAAACTGCCGATTTGTTGTCGTGGGAGAACATGAGGACAAACCTATATTACTTGATGATACCTGCTATTTTATTCCCTGCCAGTCTGAAAATGAAGCTCGTTTTGTGTGTGATCTGCTTAATTCGGATGTTTGTCAAAGGTTCCTTCACTCACTGGTCTTCATTGATGCCAAGCGACCTATCACGATTGATATTCTTAACCGCATTGATTTGAAAAAGGTGTCGGAACATTTGAACAGGACGACAGAGGCAAAACAGTTTCTATCCGACGCGGCCGAATTTGAAGGTCGCCAGAGGTTTCTTGTCTTTGAAAAGAAATCAGATTATAAAACCAAGAGAAGCAAACGACGCACTACGCCAAATGGATAACAGTTACGTATAGGATCAAAAGACAGTCATTTTTACCCATCTCAACGGTTACGGTGTTGAGACACTGTATACTTTCTACGGTGATTTACTCAGTCCGCCTTAATCGCGAGTTCCGGGTTTGTAGTCTGATTTACTACCAATGACAATTGCATGACTATTGAGTGACAATCGATTGACTATAGATTTTCACCTGTTCCCGTCCGAGATAATCCAGCAGGTGTTCGTACAATAGTGCGGTTGTCAGGAAATAGTCGCTGAAATCCGGATCGGCGCTCGGACAACGGGCAATCTGGTTTTTATAATTATGCGACAGTTCCGGTAGTATTATTTGGAGTTGGTCTTTGGTTAGAATGCTGTCACAAGTTGCAGAAGTACCTCCGATCAGCCGGGCGAGCGCCAGACCGGCGTCGCTGAAACTCAGGATATTTTCAGGCAGCCGGTGCCATTGCAGGCGGTCGAATTCGGCGCTCAGGTGATCGCGCAGGGCGATCGTCTCGGCCGGTTCCGGCGGGTCGTTTTTCAGGAAATCGTGAGTTAACGGTATGATTCCGCATGGCAGAGTGACCGTGAATTCCGGCTGACTGTGACCGACCCTGATGAAGCGCAGGCGGGCTTCGCCGGCCAGTACAGCCAGATATTCCGGTGGCAGGTCGGTGATCTGACTACGCAGTTGATCGAATTCGGCGGAGAAACTTAAGATTTCGATAGGCGGCAGACCGAGTTTTTTCAGAAAGAGGCGCAGCAGGATCAGAATTCCGCTGTCTGCCAGATCGGCGGCGGCCGTAATGCGCGGCGGATCGGCTTGGTGTTTTTCGGCAATTACCAGGAAGTCGGCAAGTGTCTGTTCAACGGCCGTAAAGCCATTCGGGTCGTCCGGATCGCGTCGATATTCCGAACGCAGAAGGTGCAGGGCGATTTTACGATGCAGAATCGGTGGCGCGGAAGGTGAGTCGCTTGCAGTGATTATCAGGTGAACGTACACCGGGCCGAGATGAATCCGGGCTTGTTTCATATTCCTGCGCTCCCGTTTGATTGTATAAGGTAATGCGGCCGTAGTTTCGCTTCGAGACCGAACTCAGTTTTAAACAGGTCGGCTTTCTTTTCGGCGGCGGCAATTTCGTTGCGGAGTTCACCGTAATGATAGATTTTAAAAATTACCTTTCGCGGTTCGATGACGGTTTTAATTTCATAAACCAGACTGCGGTGACTGCGGTCGAGTCCGTCGGCAATTCTGAGCAAGGCCGCCAGTTTTCGTACGACAGACGCAGCTTCCGGCGGCAAAGCGGCGTATTGGCGGTGATTTTCCGACGGAAGCGACTTGCGATGATAACGGGCCACATTAGCGATGATGGCGTTTTCTGTTGGACTGAAATCTGGCAGGTTATTCTCCAGAATCATTTTCAGGCTGTTTTTATGGTGACCATCATCATTTTCGCGGGCATAGCCGATATCGTGCAAAAGCGCCGCGGCTTCGAGTAAAGTCCGCTCGGATGCCGACAGTCCGTGCAGCGAAAGCAGTCCATCAAACAGTTGCAAGGCTAATTTGGCGACTTGAGCGGAGTGAAACGGTTCCGGATCGTACTTCAGTTGCAGGTTTTTTACGGCGTCAAGTCGGTCGGACGAGATCATGATTTTCCTGTTTTAGTTTTAACCGGCTGACTTGCAAGACGCGTTTTTACGGCCGGGCTTTGCAGTTCGCGCAGGGCATCGGCGGCGATCCACTTGGCGGCTTTGGAATCAAGGCGTTGGATTTCCAGGCTAATTTCAATGGCGCGGCGGTTTAGCGCCAGGTTGCGCTTGCCAATCTGCCGTACCGCCCAGTTGACGGCCTTTTTAACGAAGTTGCGGTTATCGGTTGAACCTTCGAGCAACAGTGGAAAAAACGGTTCGAAACGTTCGTCAGCGGCATTCTTGTCGCTAACAGCCAAACGAGCTATGAGTACAAAGCCGGCGCGCCGGACGAATTCCTCCGGGCGGCGACACCAGGCTACCGCCAGTTGCCAGGCGTCGGGCAGTTTCTCGAACAGGTTCATGCAACACTGGTCGCAGATTTCCCAATCATCGAACGATGCGACCCAATTTTCCAGCAATTCCGCATCGACTTTAGCCGGTTCGGCGAGCATTGAAGCCAGGATGCGGGTTTCGCGGAAACCATACTCCCAGAGTTGCAACGCCAGGGCGTGATTCCGTTTGGTTTGTTTGGCGATGTCGCGCAGAACCGGCACTCTAACACCGAAGTTGCGGTCGGGCGAAATGCCGAAGGAAGCCATCCCGGCAATTGAATCAGGATCGGCGTGACCTCGCAGGGTAGTGATGATTTCGTTAAATGTCATAAAGTCGCCTTGATTTTACGTTTGACAATAAGCAAAAATCCTGATGCATGGCAAGGGAAATTATGAAAAATCTATTGATTTTTACAGTAAGACTTGCTAAAATGTTTTTGTAAAGGAAATAGAAGATTGGTAGAAAATCTGCCACTAACTAATTAGGAGGGATGACTATGGATAAGCATCATTTTTTTGATCGTTCAGCGACATTGTTATTTACGCTGATCTTGATGCAATCATCCGGATATGCGGATGAATATCGCTGGATGGCTGTCGGATCATTACAGAACTGGTTTTCGGATGCCGGTTGTGAAATCGAAGTGGGCCGGCGTCATCTCATATCAGACCAGCAGGACGGATTAAGATGGCCGGCGCAATTCAAAGACCAGGATATGCAAGTCGCCAAAGGGCTCTGGATTGGAACCACGAATTATACCGATCCACTCCAGGGCGGGACGGTTTTCCCGCATAAAGTAGTCGCAGTGGGTCCGCGAACCGTCGACAAAGACAATGAGGTAATGCCGGTTAGTTTGAAAATGCTCGGTGAATTTAAACATCCGACGGTACTGGTCAATGGTACTGAACAATATCAGATGGATCAGGTTGATGAAGTTGATATGACTCTGCCGACAGACCGGGTTCTCGTCAATGTGGTTAATACATCCATAGGTATTACTCTTACTCGGAAAGTCTATGCATCTTCTGCGCAGTCAGATGACAATTATATGATCTATGAGTATGTCTTTAAAAACACCGGTATCTACGATAAGAATGGAAGTGTGCAGAATCAAACTCTTGACGACGTAGTTTTTTTCTACCAGTACAGATATGCTGTTTGTAAAGAAGCCGGTGTTTACGGTTTTGGCTATGCACCCCAATCGGTTTGTTGGGGGCATAATACGGTAAACGATATTCTGCATCCATTTTACGGCGATAATGTCCGGGCAATATATGCCTGGCATGGTCTGCATTCGAAGTACGATTGCGATAATATTGGTGGTCCGAATATCGGTAGTGATAAAATAACAGCAGATGGTAGGCTGGGCGCCGCCCAATTTCCTGGTGTGGCCGTCTTGCACGCCGACAAGTCGGTAGTGGATCGGAGTGATGATCAGATGCAACCTTTTAGTATACCATATTTTAGTTCCGGTATGCAATTAGTCACGCCCAATCATAACCAATTCGATACATCTCGCATGAGCTTGGAGTATGAATTGATGATGCGTGGTATACCCTCCCAAACCCATGCGCAGGCGGTTGGAAATCAGGATGCCGATCTCTGGGTCGCGACTCCCATAGAGGGAAACTCAGGTGGATATACTCAAAGCATGGGATTCGGGCCATATACAATTGCGCCCGGCGACAGCATCCGGATTGTCTTAGCAGAAGGCGTCAACGGACTAAGTCGGGAGAAATGCGAACAGATCGGTGGGCAGTGGTTCCAGCAAAATTCGCCTTATACAAAACCGGATGGATCAGTAACTTCCAACCGGGATGAATTTAAAGACGCCTGGGTATTTACCGGCAAGGATTCAATCCGTCAGACATTTAATAAAGCATTAATAGTCTGGCAAAACGGTTTAAACTTCGAGCAGTTACCGCCTCCGCCGGACCTTTTTGAAGTTATTTCCGACAGTAGTCAAATAGTGCTTAACTGGAGTGATAACGCGGAGTCATATACTAATTTTGCCGGTTACCGTATTTACCGGTCGGTTGGTACTAATGAAGGGCCCTATGAACGTATTTTCGAATGTGGTAAGGGATCTTCTGTCGTTAATACCTATCAGGATAAGACGGTTGAATTTCAAAAGGATTACTACTATTACATAGCCTCTTATGATGATGGAACTGTCAGTACCACCAGTCCGGGTAAGGTTCTTGAAAGCAATCTATTCTGGACCCGAACGGACCAACCGGCGACTTTGAGATCGGAGCCGTTTATTTTTGGCGATGTTTTTATCAGTCCAAATGGTGATGACGGTAACAGCGGATTGACTCCGGAACAATCCTTTAAAACCCTAGCGAACGCTATAAATAAAATAGCCGGTTCTAAAATAAACCGACAAACTATTCATCTTTCAAACGGCCGGTACAGTGTCGAAACAACCGGCGAGACGTTTCCGATTATTATTAATAAACCGGTCAGAATCGAAGGTACTCCTGACAACCGGGCAATCTTGGATGCCCAATCTTCCGGTGGCGTTATTTCAATCGCTTCCAATGTTAAAGTAGATCTGGCCAATCTGATTATAACAAATGGTAACAGTCAGTATGGCGGTGGAATTAAAGCCGGAGACTTCTCATCGATTTTTCTCTCAGGAGTATCAATAATAAATAATAAGGCTGATTGCGGGAGCGGCATATATTTTGGAAATAGTACCAGAATAAAATTTGATCCAAATAAACTCTGTAACATTTACAATAACCAATACGGGCGGTTTGGCTCAGAGATATTTGGCATTCATCCGGATTCGATGACAACAGCGATCGTTGATACTTTTACGGTCAGAAAACCCTGTGATTATCTGGTTTATCCATGTGAAATGTTTTCAATGGATGTCAGGCATTCAGTCATAGATCAATTTACCTCTGATCTGTATGTTGCTCCGGAAGGTGATGACAGTAATATCGGTACAGATTCATTTGCACCCTTAAAAACTGTTCGGCAGGCTATTATTAAAAGCGATCCATCTGCAATGAAAAATATTATTCTGTCACCGGGAATATATAGTCCTTCCACCACCGGAGAGGTATTTCCGGTTCGCGGATTCAGTAATCTTACTATTTCAGGACCGGATAATTTACAGGCAATCCTCGATCCGGAACAGTTAGGGAATGGTATTTATATTGATAACGATTCAAATTTAACCATAAAGAACCTTGAAATAAGAAACGGTGACGGTTTGTATGGTGGTGCGGTTTATATTATCAACTCCAGGCCAAATCTGGAAAACCTGCATCTTATCGGAAATAGGGCGTTTGATGGAGGGGGTGGAATTGCCTGCTTTGATCAGGCGGCGCCGATATTGAGTAATCTTACAATCAATAATAACCAGGCGACGTATGGGGGCGCGATTTTTTTTAGTGGTATATCGGAAGTTAAATTCGATACGTCAAAGCTTTGTAACATTTATAATAACTCGGCTGTATTTGGATCAGATTTATATGCCGGAAATTGTTCAAATCCAGTAAGTGTGTATCTTGATACGTTTACTGTTTATTATCTGACTGAAGATTATGTTTTCCCCCTGACAAGTTTTGATATGCATGTTAATACCGGATTAATTCCTCAAATTGAAGCCGATTTGTATGTTAATCCGTTAGCCGGTAACGATGAAAACGACGGAATTTCCAGGGAAACATCCTTTAAAACAATCAGAAAAGCCCTGGAGATGGTTTTTGCAGATAAACAGCGCCCGCACTCTTTGTATCTGGATGCAGGAGTCTACAGTTCAGCAACGAATGGCGAAACGTTTCCATTAACAGCGAAAAGTTACGTGAAAATCCTTGGTGACACCATTGGAGAAACGATCCTGGATGCAGCGAATACAAGTAATGTGTTCGTCATAAATGGTATTACAGATGCGGAACTGAGCAATCTTCAAATAATAAATGGGAAGACGGAAAATGGTGGTGGCATTTACTGTAATGCTTCTGAAATGAAATTAAATAATCTGATTATCAGCGGCAATTCAGCCACGAATGGAGCCGGATTGTATATAGATAATTACTCTAAGATTCACGTCAGTCGGACAGAATTTACTCATAATACAGCGACCAATACAGGCGCTGCCATAATTTCCTATGGAAGTGACTTATCTTGTTACAGGGTACTGATTGACAGTAATAAATGTAGATCGGATGCGATTTTTTTAATGAGAAATGAATTTAACATACCGGAATTTAGCTTCATTAACCTGACCATCGCGAATAACACCTATTCAACAAATTATGGCGGAATTAGATACTCTGGCCTGCAAGCAAAAATTATCATAATCAATTCCATCCTTCGTAGCAGCAGTTCAAATAAAATTAATGTTCCTAATAAGTCAAATCTGGTTTTAGTTAATTCAAATATCGAAGGTGGACTTACCGGAGTTAAAGGATCCGGTACGATAAGATATTCTGACCAAATTGTGGATTTTGATCCCCAGTTTGTGGGTGGTGCGTCTTATGATTATCATTTGAGTGAATCTTCTGGATGCATTGATAAAGGAATAGCCTTTTTTATCCTCGATGATGATACACTTTTAAATTTGGCGGACAGCGAGTTTCAGGGAAATGCGCCTGACTTGGGGGCCATAGAGTCTCCTTATACGTCATCAATTGATAGAAAAATAAGCGATATCCCTGACAAATTCATGTTGTTCCCAAATTATCCGAATCCATTCAACTCATCTACCACGATTAAGTACGCTTTATCGGAAGATTCCAGAGTAGAAATAGCCATCTATGACATCAATGGTCGATTGGTAAATAAACTGGTAGATGAGAAACAACCGTATGGTTATCGCACGATTACCTGGAAGGGTACCAATCAATGGGGACAGCCGGTGGGTAGCGGTTTTTATATTTATACCATGAAAACACCGTCAATCGTATTGTCTCGGAAATTAATTTTGATTAAGTAGGGAATATTTTCAGAGCCAATATATCAGAAATTAACCGAATTATCCTCGAACGCGGCGACATCACCCACGAAACATGCAATGCGATCATCAATGCCGCTAACAGTTCACTTTTGGGCGGCGGCGGAGTCGATGGCGCCATTCATCGTGCCGCCGGACCACGCCAGTTAGCAGAATGCCGCCGGATTCGCGAAACCGATCTTCCGAATGGTCTGCCGACCGGCGAAGCGGTTTTGACGGCAGGTTATGATTTGCCAGCGCGGTATGTCATTCACACGGTCGGTCCGATCTGGTGTGGTGGCAATCACCGCGAATCTGAGCTTCTGGCCGCCTGTTACCGGAGTGTTTTACGGATTGCGAGCGAACATAAATTGGATACAGTGGCGATTCCGGCGATCTGCACCGGCGCTTACGGCTTTCCGCTCGAATCGGCGGCGGAAATTGCGTTCGACGTTGTGCAGCAGCATTTAGCCGGAAACGAGTTCCCTCATACGGTACGCTTCGTCGTTATCGGTGACAATTATCCGATTTATCAGCGCCTGTTTGAGCGATTACTATCGAAAATCGACTTGTAACTGTGTAAATCCCGTTTTAGTCAAATTGTTGCTCGGTGTATTGTATTCGGAAGATTTATTTTGTAATCTTTAGCGCTTAACGACAGGAGAACGCAGTTATGTTACCCGCAGTCAATCCGACTAAAACTTCCGCCTGGCAAAAACTGCTGGCCCATTATCCCGAAATCCGGAAAACCACTCTCAAAAAGCTTTTCGCAGATGACCCGGAACGCTTCCGGCGTTTTTCGATCCGCTTGATGCTCGATAAAACGACGCGGGACGAAATCCTGCTGGATTACAGTAAAAACCTGATCACTGCCGAGACGCGGCGAATTTTACTCGACCTGGCGCATGAAACCGGCGTAAAAGATGCAATAGAGCAGATGTTTCGCGGCGAACCGATCAATGTCACCGAAAACCGTTCTGTATTGCACACCGCCTTGCGCAATTTAAACGGCGCGCCGGTTTACGTCGATGGACAGGATGTCATACCGGGAATAAAAACCGTTCTGGAGCAGATGCGCACATTCAGCGCAAAAGTCATCAGCGGTGAGTGGCGCGGCTATAATGGCCAGCCGATCAAAGACGTGGTTAATATCGGGATCGGCGGTTCTGACCTCGGTCCGGCGATGGTGACTGAGGCATTGAAATCTTATCATGTTCCGCATTTAAAAACTCATTTTGTGTCGAATGTCGATGGCACGGACATTGTCGAAACGTTGAAAGACCTGAACCCGGCCACCACGCTTTTTATCATCGCTTCCAAGACCTTTACGACCCAGGAAACCATGACCAATGCGCAGACCGCCCGCAGCTGGTTCCTGGTCGCCGCTCACGAAACGCGTTTCGTTAAATCGCATTTTGTGGCGGTTTCGACCAATCGCGAGAAAGTGATTGAGTTCGGGATCGATCCGGCCAACATGTTCGTTTTCTGGGACTGGGTGGGCGGGCGTTATTCGCTCTGGTCGGCGATCGGTTTGTCAATTGCACTGGCGGTCGGTTATGATAATTTCGAGCAATTGCTAAACGGTGCGCACGTTATGGATCGGCATTTCCGCGAGACGCCCTTCGAACGTAATATTCCGGTAATTCTCGCCCTGCTCGGCATCTGGTACAATGACTTTTTCGGAGCGGAAACGCTAGCCGTTTTGCCTTACGATCAATACCTGCGGCGTCTGCCGGCATATTTACAACAAGCCGATATGGAAAGCAACGGCAAGCGCGTCGATCGCAATGGCGAAACAATTGATTATCAGACCGGGCCGATCATTTGGGGCGAACCCGGCACGAACGGACAACATGCCTTTTATCAATTGATACATCAGGGGACGAAGCTGATTCCGTGTGATTTCCTGGCGCCGGCAGTTTCCCAAAATCCAGTCGGCGATCATCACGCTATTCTGCTCTCCAATTTCTTTGCGCAGACCGAAGCCCTGATGAACGGCAAAAGTCCGAATGAAGTCGTCCGGGAATTAAAAGCCAAAGGTCTTGATGATGCCGAGATTCGCCATCTGCTGCCCTTCCGGGTCTTCCCCGGTAATAAACCGAGCAATTCGATTCTTTACAGGAAATTGACGCCGCAGACGTTAGGTGCCCTGATTGCGATGTACGAACATAAAATTTTCGTGCAGGGCGTCATCTGGAACATTTTCAGCTTCGATCAGTGGGGTGTCGAACTCGGCAAACAACTTGCCGGTCGGATCTTGCCGGAATTAAGCGGTGATCGGCCGGTACCAGCTCACGATAATTCAACCGTCGGATTGATCGACACCTGGATAAAATGGAACAGTTGAGAAAATTATGATCGAATGGTTTAAAGAATTAAATCCGGTTAGACAGGCATTTCTGGCGACCTGCTTTACCTGGTCGGTGACGGCCGCCGGTGCCGCAGTGGTTTTATTATTCAGGAATGTCAGTCAGCGATTGCTGAATGCGATGCTGGGATTCGCCGCCGGCGTTATGATTGCCGCCAGTTACTGGTCATTGCTGGCTCCGGCGATCGAGATGGCCCGTCAATCAGCTACACCGGCCTGGATACCGGCGGTGGTTGGATTCCTGCTGGGCGGCATATTCCTTAAAATAATTGATAAACTGATGCCGCACCTGCATCTCGGATTGCCGATTGAACAGGCGGAAGGCGTCAAGACGAGCTGGAAGAGAACCGTATTATTAGTTATGGCGGTGACGATCCATAACATTCCGGAAGGTTTGGCGGTCGGCGTGGCCTTCGGAGCTGCGGGAGCCGGATTGCCCTCCGCAACCTTAGCCGGCGCTATAGCCCTGGCGCTCGGCATCGGTATTCAGAATTTTCCGGAAGGAACTGCCGTGGCCGTGCCGTTACGCCGGGAAGGACTTTCGATTGGTAAGAGTTTTTTCTATGGCCAGCTTTCCGGAGTCGTCGAAATCATTGCCGGCGTGATCGGGGCTTACCTCGTACTGGTTATGCGGGCAATTTTGCCGTACGCTTTGGCTTTCGCGGCCGGGGCGATGATTTATGTCGTAGTAGAAGAATTGATCCCCGAATCCCAACGCGAGACCAGCGCCGACACGGCGACTCTGGGGGCCATGCTGGGTTTCGCGGTAATGATGATGCTGGATGTGGCTTTGGGATGAAAATTACGGATGATCAAAAAGGAGTAGTCCTGAAATCTCTCCAGGAAATTCCGGGAGTCGGCCCGTGTATTGCCAACGATCTGTACCAAGTCGGTATCCGAACGGTTGATGATTTGAAAGGTAACGACCCGGAAGAACTTTATGCCCGGATTTGCCGAAAACAGGGTTGTATTGTTGACCGTTGCTTGTTATACGTCATGCGCTGTGCGGTTTATTTTGCAACCGAAACGGATTACGATCCGGATTTGCTGAAGTGGTGGAATTGGAAGGATAGCTAAGATCCTTGTCGCTAACTTCATTGTGTTAATGGTCACATGCATTTAGTTCAATTTCCTTATATTTATATGTGACAATTGATGGTAATACAAATAAATCGTGTAAATGCAACCAACAAATGAAAAAATATGGAGGAATGTATGCGAAGATCTTTAGCGATTTTTTTTGTGTTAACGGCGATTATTTCATTTGTTTGGGCGGATAATTCCGACCAGACAATCAAAAGGGTCCAATGGAGCCGTGAAATAACTGCCAAATTGACCCCTGCTGAAAAGGCCGAAGTTAAATCGGTTACCAGGCAGAACGCGCCAATCCAACTCGGTCAAAAGGAAGTTCGACAAATTCAAAAGAGTAACGCTCTGCGGACCAAATCTGCTCTTAAAGATTCCAAATCCGTTGACTTATTCAAAACGGAATCCTTTTCAAAATCGATTACTCCGGTGAATAGTTTTATGGAGTTAGATACTCTGCTGATTTGGCCAAACGGAGCACCGAATACGATTTCCTATGTAGCTGGTGACGTAATTGTCCTGGCGATTTTTACCGGTACTGACACGGCGGTGGTCAATTTCCTGGTTGACAATGGCGACAGTGTCTACACTCCCGGTACGGAATTGACGATGGTTAATGACGAGGAACTAATCGACATAAAGCTGTGGGACGGGATCGAATTTGATGGATCCCCGGCCGGAGACGGCATGTTCATCGCAACACTGAATACTAACCAATTAGGCGATGGCCCGGGACCGATCATGGCCGTCCAGAATGCAATTGTTTTTCTGGATGTAGTCTGGATGAACTCCCTGGCGAGTAATCATGGTATGGCTTATGTCGGTGCACCGGATGAAAATACCAGTATTTCCGGTATGGTTATCACGAAAGACGGCATCGGGATGAGGGCTCCGGCTCCTAACGTTGTCGTAGTTGCGGAAATGACTTATACGACTGACGGACAGCAGGCAGGCTTTCTGACGAAAACGGATGTAAACGGTAATTTCCTGATCGAAATACCGGATGCCTATCGGGGACGTTATAAAGTGTTCGCGATAGATGTGTGGCAGTTCTATCCCGGATTGTTACCAGAACCGTCCAACTATGAATTTGACGTTTGGGGCGACATCCCGGGTGTGAATTTCACTCTGGTTGCCGGCAGTGAATTGATTTACGGATATGTTAAAAACGAAACTGGTACCGGCATCCCGGACGTCCCGGTTTTTACCGAAAACGGACCATTATCACTGAAAACTACTTCCGGCACCGATGGATATTTTGAGTTCCATGTCAGTCCAGGCTGGTGGTATGTCAATATTGAGGAAGATTTCCTCGAGGGTCAGTACATGTTCAGCCAGGGTCAGCATCTGGAAGTCTTCCAGGGCGGCGATCATCCGGCTGATTTTACCCTGTACGCTTTGAATGCCTTCTTCAGCGGTCATGCCAGCCGGGTAGATGGTACTCCGGTAGCTGATTTGAAGGTCTTTACAGACATTTGGGTCGGTGAAAGAGGCTATTTTAACAATACGGTAACCGATGCAAACGGTGATTATGTTTTAGGGGTGTCGACAGCTTTGCAAGGTCTGGTAATACATAATGACACCAGTTATACCGACACAACCGCCTACTGGCTAAGCGCCTGGTATGATGACAAAGCCATCATTTCACCATGGAATTATGGTCCGTTATTTGCTCCCCACACCGGTTTAGATTTTAAAATAATCATTCCGGATGCGTCTCTGAGCGGGACGGTTTATAATGCCAGCGACAATTCTGTACTTTTTAATGCCGGAATTCATGCCTTTTTCAATGCCGGAAACGGTAGTCTCGATTACTGGGCTTATTCCGATTCGAGTGGTCATTATGAAATTCCACTCGTTGGTGGTATGCCCCCGGCCGGTAACAACTGGATTCTCGAGGTCTATTGGCCGTGGGAATGGATGGTCTCTTTTTTCGATTCAATCGGTGTTATCTCAGGTAATAACTATACCCGTGATTTCTATATCAATCCGCCGGTTACCAAAGGCTTTATCAATGGTTATGTCTATAATAATAGCGGGGTCGGCATCAGTAATGCCAAGGTCGAAGTCTATGGCCCGCAATACTACGAGGTCCATACTGACGGCAATGGTTATTTTTCCATCAACGACGTGCCTTTCGGATATTATGGACTCACAGCTTATGCCGATGGCTACGATCCGTATAATATTTATGACGTCTGGGTCGGCAAAGAACCGGTCTATCTGGAATTCTGGATGGGTTCGATCGTGGGCGATATCACTATTAATGGTCATATTCGGGATGCAGAGACCACTGCCCCGATACCCTTTGCCCTACTCATGGCCTTTAACTGGAATTTTTATGAACCTTTCACCCTGTTCATGGATTCGACAGGTTATTATGAGATCAAGGTAAAATCCGGATATTATGATTTCCAGGTTGGTGCGAACGGTTTCTGGGCGCAGTTCCTT
>Ga0209749_1001326_pt1 | contig 22837 bp, 14 predicted proteins | sample EPASupsiteSAE347_FD_187267 | JGI IMG/M metagenome (GOLD analysis project Ga0209749, IMG submission 187267) | Bioremediated contaminated groundwater from EPA Superfund site, New Mexico - Sample SAE3-47 (SPAdes) (version 2) | ecosystem: Environmental > Aquatic > Deep subsurface > Groundwater >...
AATTATTTGAAAATCCGCGAGAAAATCAGATATAATCATTATGCGGACAATTGCCTCCCGGGGATCAATAGTGGTGACGGATGACAGCCTTTCATATCCCTCTAATAAAAATTGCAGTCCCGCGAGGTCTTTTCTGGACAACTTTAAATAGATTGTCTCCATGCCTTTATCTATGACAGCCTGTGGGGGCGTGTCAATGAAAATCAAATTTCCTCCTTGACATTATTATCACTGATATGACTATGATACTTCACTAAAATACAAAGAAGAAATGTGGAAAGAATTGAAAAATAACGATTGTCTGCCTGTTACACAGTGGCGGTTCTCTTTGCAACACCAAGACATTACTGAGCAATTAGCTAATGAGTTCGGTATTCTGCCTGTCATGTCAAAGATTCTGATGAGCAGGAATATCGTCAATCTCGCCGATGCAAAAAAATATCTTTTCCCTTCCTTGAACGATCTTCACAATCCCTTTCTTATGAAAGAGATGGATAAAGCTGTTCATCGGGTGATTCAGGCGATTCAACGTAAAGAAAAGATTGTAGTATTCGGAGATTACGATGCAGATGGCATAACATCGATCGCCGTCATGCTTAAATTCCTTCGCGGGCTCCTTCCGGAAACCGATTTTTATATTCCCGATCGCATCGAAGAAGGCTACGGACTGAATCGGGGCGCCATCGATCTATTGAAAAGACGAGCCGTTGATCTGATTATTACCGTTGACTGCGGCGTTTCGGACCTTGAATGCGTCGCTTATGCATCAACTTTGGGAATCGAGACGATTATTCTTGATCATCACGAAGTGCCGGAAATCCTGCCCTCTGCCATCGCCGTCATCAATCCCCATCGCCCCGACTGTCCCTTTCCCTTTAAGCATCTTGCCGGAGTGGGGATAGCCTTTAATTTTCTGATCAGTCTGAGAGGGAAACTCCGCCAGGAAGGATTCTGGAATAACAGGGCATATCCCAATTTGCGAGAATATCTGGACCTTGTCGCCCTCGGCACAATCGGAGATATCTCTCCCCTTGTTGATGAGAACCGGATTTTTACTAAAATCGGCCTCGACTTGATAACAGAGGATAAACGCGTCGGTCTCAAGGCCCTGAAGGAAATCTGTGGTATCGAGACTCAGGTCATTGATACCAATAAGGCATCCTTTTGCCTCATCCCCCGCATTAATGCGGCCGGTCGGGTCGGGTCTCCGACCGAGGCGGTAAAGCTCCTTCTGACCGATGATCCGGCCGAGGCGCGGGATCTTGCGAGAGTACTTGACGGCTATAATCGCAAACGCCAAACCATTGAAAAAACCATTCTGAACGAAATCTTGGAAGAGATCGCCAAGACCGTCGATCCACATTTAAAATCATCCCTTGTCTTCGCCTCTCCTAACTGGCATCCCGGGGTCATTGGCATTGTTGCGGCCCGTCTTGTGGATCGCTTTTATCGTCCGGCTATTCTCATCAGTATCAGAAACGGCATCGGCAAGGGTTCTGGGCGCAGCATCGCCGACGTTAATATTTATCAGGGGCTGAAAAAATGCGACTCCCTGCTTTTGTCGTACGGAGGGCATCAATATGCCGCAGGTATATCCATTCGCGAGGGAGATATCGAAGAATTCAAGCATCTCCTTGAAGGGGTGATCTGTGAAGATATTCTGCCCGTAAACATGATCTCCCAGACAACCATCGACGCCCAATGTCAGCTCCATGACGTCAATCAAGATCTCCTTGCCCAGATAGGAATGATTGCCCCCTTCGGCAGCCGCAATCCGGAACCGGTCCTCTGCGTCCGTAATGTCAATGTTACGGCCTCAAACATTGTCGGGAATAACCATCTGCGGTTGCGATTGAACGGCGACGGGGTGTCCTGCAACGGTATCTGGTTCAGCAAAGGTCATTTTATCAATCAATTAACCTCCGGAACAACATCGGATATCGCGTTCACTCCCCAGTTCAATTACTGGAACGGCGTCAACGAGATACAACTTAAAATGAAAGATATGTCCGTTCCTCCGGGCTGAGAAGTATACATCACAACCAGCGTTTACGTCTGCGATATGACTTAACGTCGCGATATGCCCGCATGTCGCCCGAGGCCGCAATACCAAGATAAAACTCCTTGATGTCAGGATTTTCAACCAGCTCTTCCGCCTTGCCCTCCATGACGATTTTCCCGTTCTCCATGACATATCCGTAATGGGCGATCTGAAGGGCCATGTTGGCGTTCTGTTCAACCAAGACAATAGTTGCACCCTGTTCTTCGTTGATTTTTTTAATAATGCCGAAGATCTCCCGCACGATAAGGGGGGCAAGACCAAGGGATGGTTCATCAAGAAGGAGGAGCTCGGGCTTTGCCATGAGGGCGCGACCGATGACGAGCATCTGCAATTCCCCGCCGCTGCAGTAGCCTGCCCTGGCCCGACGGCGGGCGAGAAGGGGTGGAAAATAATTATAGACCATATCCAGATCCCCCTGACAGGATTTATTCGGCCTGATCGCCGTACCGACGCGTAGATTCTCTTCAATGGTCAAATACTTGAAAGGCTGGCGGCCCTCGAGGACCTGTATGATCCCCCGGCGCGTAATGACTTCCGGGGACTGGTTGTGGATAGGCTTCCCCTGAAAGATGATTTCCCCATCGGTCACTTTGCCGTTTTCCGGTTTCAGAAGCCCGGAAATGGCTTTAAGGGTCGATGTCTTGCCCGAACCGTTACTTCCTAAAAGGGAAACGATTTTACCTTTCTCAACGGAGAGGGAAACCCCCTTGAGAACCTGGATGACATCGGAATAGACGACCGAAATATTGTTGACTGCTAAAAGCACCTTTTGCCTCCCTCAGTATGAAAATGGCCAGAGTCGGAAGCTGGAACGGATAATCCGCCAAACCTCGGCGATTCCCCGGGGTTCGAAAAGAATAAAGAGGACGATAGCCAAGCCGAATATGAATTCCCGCAGGGGCGCCAGATTCAACCCTGTCTGCGTTACCATCCCCATATTCATCATCAGGTCTATAGCCCAGCGCAGCAGTTCATTGAGGCCGGTTATAAATATGGCGCCGAATATCGCCCCGGACATGTTGCCCATGCCGCCGATGATGACCATGGCAATGTATTCGACGGACAGACCGAGATTGAAGGGTTCCGTAGTAATACTTACGGTGTAGTAGGCCCAGATCGCCCCGGCGACTCCGGCATAGAAGGAACTGATCGCAAAGGCGAGGAGCTTGTAGGGAAAGATGGGAATGCCCATGCCCTCGGCGGCCCGGTCGTTGTCCCTGATGGCCACAAAAGCCCGCCCATATTTTGTCCGCATGAGATTGACGGCCAACCACAGCATTGCCAGCAGGGCAAGAAAAATTACATAAAAGAAAGAAACGTCGCCGCTTATCTCTAATCCGAGAATATTTGCCTTCGGCAGGGTGATGCCCATGGTGCCCTGGGTTACATCTTCCCAGTGGACCAGGACATATTCAATGATGAACTGGCCGGCCAGGGTGGCAATCGTCAGATACAGTCCCTTTAATCTACTGGAAGGGAGTCCGAAGATCAATCCAACCAAGGCGGTGATAATTCCGGCGGCAGGGACGCTGAGGAGAAACGGAATATCCCAGCGGGTGGCGAGGAATGCGGCGCCATAGGCGCCGACGCCAAAGAATGCGCCGTGGCCCAGAGAGATCTGCCCGGTGTAACCGATGAGGATGTTCAGCCCGATGGCGGCGATGGCGGCAATACCGATAGAATTGAGGATGTATAAAAAATATTGACTGCTGACAAAGGGGGCCAGGCCAAAAAGGACAATCAGACCTGCCGCGGCGAAGAAACGACCATAATCTGTTTCATAGACCTTCAACTGATCTGCATAGTTTTCATGATAGTTGCCGCAGGGATGGAAAACCCTTTTCTTCATATCAGACCCTTTCAATTTCCACCTGGCCGAAAAGGCCGTAAGGCTTCACCATCAGAATGAACACGAGGACGATGTATGGTACAACATCCCGCAGGGACGGCGATATATACCCACCGGTAAGAGTCTCTAACAGGCCGATAATGAGCCCGCCGACAATGGCGCCGCCGATGCTGTCGAGCCCTCCGAGAATGACTACGGGAAAGACCTTCAGACCGATGGCACTTAGATCGTGGACATTGACTCCGTTAATAATGCCGAGGATTATCCCGCTCATTCCGGCAACTAATGCGGCGATTGCCCAGGATAGGGCAAATACTTTCTTCACGTTGACGCCGAGAGAAAGGGCGGCCCGTTGATTGTCGGCTACGGAGCGCATATAAATACCTTGCGATGAAAATTTGAAGAAAAGTCCAAAGAGGACAAGGAATGCCGTTCCGACCACCAACGCCAGCGTATAAACCGGTTGCACCGTTACGGTCCCCCAGGCCATGTTCAGCCAGGAAGGAAGAAAATCAGGGAAGGTATGGAGATTGCCCCCCCAGATCAACAAGATCAGCCCCTTGAACATCGCCGCCAGACCCACGGTAAGCATGATGACAAAAATAAGAGGTTCGCCGATCAAAGGCCGTAAAAAGAGACGTTCCACAAAGAATCCGAGGGAAAAGCACGCCGCCATAGTCAACAGGAAGGCAGCGTAGACCGGCAGCTCCGCCCAGGTAACGAGAACGAGAAAGATGTAGGCTCCCATGGCCAGCAATTCACCATGGGCAAAATTGAGAACACTCGATGATTTGAAGATCATGACAAAACCCATGGCGGAAATGCCGTAGATGAATCCGACGCTCAGACCATTGACCACCAGTTGTATGAAGAAATCCATTTTTTTACTCCTCTGACCTCCCTCCCCTTCAGGGTAGGTTGGCGTGGGGATGGTTCTAAACTGCTAATATGTTTACTTTTGTCGTTATCTCCCCTACCCTGCCGTCACGGTAACGAAGCTTACCTTTTGTCTCTACTTGTGTCATGTCACGGTACATGGACTCGATCAGTTGGAGATAGAGCCCGTAGATAAAACGTCTGCGAACCTTGCCGGTACGGGTCAGTTCTTCATCGTCTGCGTCCAGAAGCTTATAGAGGAGCAGGAATTTCCTGATTTTCATGAGATCGGGCAATTGTTTGTTGATTTCCCGTATTTCATTACAGATGAGCTCTTCCACCGCCTTTTGCTGGGATAGATCCAGGTAGGTTGTAAAGGGGATGAGCCTTTCCTCCGCCCAGTTTCCGACGTTTTCCATATCGATATTGACCATGGCCGTAATGAAAGGTCGCGATTCTCCAAAAGTGACAGCCTCCTTGATATAGGGACTGAATTTCAGCCTGGTTTCGATAAAATCCGGAGAAAACGCCTGGCCGCTCTTATTCTTGATGATGTCTTCCTTGCGTCCGATGATAATAAGATGTCCATCCTGATCTATATAGCCGGCGTCCCCCGTCTTCAGCCAACCATTGTGGAAGGCCTTTTCCGTGGTCTGAAAATCACGGTAATAACCTGAAAACAGGGAATCGCTCTTCACCATTACTTCCTGATCCGCATCAAGCATGATCTCGACGCCGGGCAGCGGCTTTCCTACGGTTTCCGGTTTGACCTGATGATCCGGTTGTACCTGAAAGATACCCCCCGCTTCGGTGAGACCATAACACTGTTTGAGGTTCATGCCGATGGCCTGGAAAAACCTGATAACATCGGGACTGATAGGATGCCCCCCCGTGTAGGCGTTACGAAAACGGGAGCAGCCGATTCGATCGAGGAGGGGTTGGTAAACAAGCCAAGCGGCGATACGATGCAATGTTTTCTGATGCCAAGCCGCCGCTTCTCCGGCAGATTGTTTTTCAATGATAGCACGGCCTGTTTTTTCCGCCCAATGGAATAGCCGGCGTTTAATCCACCCGGCGTCAGCCATCTTGACGCGAATTTTTGAGGCCAGATCTTCCCAGAAACGGGAGGCGGTGATAATTACCGAAGGACCTATCTCGCGAAAATCTTCGGTCACCGTTTCGGGGGTCTCTGGAAAATTCATGGTCATCCCGCTATACAGGGAGACGCCGAATCCCCACATCTGATCTACAATCCACGCCGGGGGAGACATGGAAAGCCAATTCTCTCCCGCCTGCAAAGATATCGCCTCCGTCCACTGCTTCCCGATTGCGGTCATGCTCCGATGGGAAAGCATGGCCAGCTTCGACATGCCGGTCGTACCCGAGGTCTGGATCATCAAGGCGATGTCTTTGGGCTTTCCTTTCTTCAATTCCCGGTCAAAGAGTTCAGGCTCCTTGCGGTCCCGTTCTTCTCCCGCCTCCAGTAAATCCGCATATGCCTGCAACCACGCCATGTCCCGGTAGGAGCGCATGCCCGTGGGGTCGATATAGACAACTCTCCTAACATGGGGGATATTGTCTTTAATCTCAAGCAGCTTGTCGACTTGTTCCTGGTCCTGGGCAATCACCAGGGCTGCCTGTGTCCTCTGTATGGAAGTTTGCAACTCCTCAGGAGTAGCGGAGGTAAAGACGTTCATCGTTACGGCCCCCAAGGCCTGGGCGCCGATTTCCGTGAAGAGCCATTCGGGATGGTTGTTAAGGACCAGGATAATGTTTTCCCCGCGACGCAGACCAAGAGCAGCAAGACCCGTGGCGGTGGTGCGCACATAACGGAGATATTCTTCCCAGTTGTAGGTGTGCCAGATGCCGTAGGCTTTTTCCCTTATGGCCGTGAAGTCTTTGCCCAATACGGCGGCCTGTCGGGCAAGCATCTGGGGCAAGGTCAATGTTCGGTCGTCTATGGTTCCGATCTTTCTCTCCTTCATAGCTTCATCCCAGATACGCCCGGATAACTTCCGGATGCCGGCCGATCTCATCCGCCGTGCCCTCGGCAATTTTTTCCCCGAAATTAAGGACGGCGATACGATGGGAAATGCTCATGACAATTGCCATGTCATGCTCGACGAGGATGATGGTCTGTCCCCACGCTACATTGATCTCCGTGATAAAACGAACCATATCTTCTTTCTCTTCCAGGGTCATGCCGGCAAAAGGTTCATCCAGAACCAGGAGTCGCGGCTCAAGAGCGAGCGCTCTTCCCAACTCCACTCTTTTCATCAACCCATAGGGTAAGGAAGCCACATTTTTATTCCTTATGGCCTGTATCTCCAGAAAATCGATCAGCTCCTCGATCAATCTGCGGTGCCGGACTTCCTCCCGGCGTACGGCAGGCAGATACAGGCCTGCCCCCGGGAAGGTATAGCGACAGTAGAGATGACGGGCCAGGAGCATGTTGGCAAGGACGCTCATCCCGGGGAAAAGTTCAATATTCTGAAACGTTCTGCCGATGCCGACCTTGACGAGGTTATGGGCGTGCATCCGGGTGATGTCCCGGTCGTTAAAGATAATATGACCGCTTTTGGGTTTGTAGAACCCGGTGATGCAATTCATGAGACTCGTCTTGCCGGCCCCGTTCGGGCCGATCACGGCGAACAGTTCCCCGTTTCTCACTTTAAGATCGATGTTGGAAATGGCCTTCACACCGCCGAAATTAAGGGACAAATCCCTGATCTCCAAGTGGGCGTGGCGGTCTTTCTCCCCTCTTGCCGCAAAGATTGCCGGCTGTCCACGATAGGCTTTCATTTTTTTTGCCTGGTCACTTCAAGAGCTTAATCTTTTCTTTGCCGGGATTGAAAAACTTCGTCAGCGGGACATAGGTCCCATTTTCCTTGACTTTAACGATTCTTGCTTTGAAGGAGGCGCCATGATCCTTCTTCGTGTACGTCACATTCGGAACGAGGCCCCCAAAATCTTCATTATTGAAGGACTCCAAGGCATTATTGATCGTTTCACGGTTAATGTCATGGTATTTCTCATGGGCTCTGACAAAGGCCCGCTCCATGATCATGGCCACAACCACTCCTTCCCAGTAGGAGGCGTCGAATTTGGTAACCGTTTTATACCTGCTCCACAAGTCCGTCATGATCTTCATGCCCGCCGAGCGATCGGAAGGCAGGCCGCCGGGAAACTGCATCAACAACCTGTCCTTGATTATTCCCTTGCCGAGTTTGAAGAAATCCGGATCCGTAGAGGTCCAGGTCCCGAAAAACATCGGGGCGAATCCGATGCGATCAGCGCTCTTGAAGGTCGTAATGATCGCCGAAGGGAGCATCTGCATGACAACGTACTGGGTCCCCTTCTTCTGCAGCCTGAGGAGTTCCGTGGTCAGATCTACCGTTTTCGGAGGAAATTCTTCCACGGCGACAATGTCGATATTGATTTTTTTTGCATATTCGCTGCTCGGCTTGTGGATGGAGCGTCCATAGGCGTTATTGAAGGTAAGCAAACCGACCTTCGGCGCCTCTTTCCCTTTGTGAATGGCGCGGATATAATCAAGAATTGCATAACAGTCCATCTTATAGCTGCCAAAAGGGAGATACATGTAATCGACAGGAGGTTCGAGGATCTCCCAGCTTGTCGAATAATTGATAGTAGGGATCTTGTATGTCTGAATAATCGGTTTGGCGGCAAGCCCCTCCCCGGCGCCCCAGGTGGCAATCATATCAACCTTTTCCTGAACGGCAAATTTGCGGACCGCCGCGACGGCCTCAGGCACCTTGTATGCCGTATCGACAAGGGTCATCTCAATGCGGTTTCCGGCTACGCCTCCTTTAACTTCATTGACATAACGGAAATAGTCCTGCTGTCCTTTGGCATGGTACTGTCCCCAGGTGGAGGCCGGTCCGGTCATGTTGATCGCGGCGCCTACTTTGATGGTCTTTGCCGACGAAACGCCGGAAAAGCAGATGATCATGATCCCGGCAAGGATAGTGATAAGAAATCTTTGTCCCCTTTGTCTTCTCATATGGTTTTTCCTCCCATTCGATCTTCACCTCTCCGCGGTGAAAATAAAAAAAGGCCGGGATTATCTCCACGGCCTTCATTAATAAAAAAGCCGTGGGCGTCCTTTCGGTCTGCCCACGGCTCGTTCGCTTGTCTCAGGTCACGAGCACGGTCGGCAGACCTCCCCAAAAAAGCTATAAAAGCTATAAAAGAAAAACGAAATTGGGTTGTTACCGATTTGCCTGCTCATGATATTGTGTTCCTTGACCCTATATGCGGTGATTACTAATAAATAAGATGGCGAATGTCAAGCTTTTTTCTGCCTCATCACTGATTTTCGATGCCTAATTTTTCAATCCGGTAGCGCAGGGAATCAAAACTCACATGGAGCAGTTCCGCTGCCCTTGTCTTGGAACCCTTGGATTTAACGAGGGCCTTTTGAATGAGTTGCCGTTCCATTTTTGCCAGCTCTTCGTTCAGTTGAATGCCGGTCTCGGAGAAATTGAACTCAAGAACGTTTTCTTCTTTTTCCGTATTATGGCCGATAAATAAATTGTCCGGCAGAATGATATTGGTTGTCTCCAGGGCGACGCATCTTTCAATGATGTTTTCCAATTCTCTGATATTTCCCGGAAAGGGATAATCCATTAGCAGTTCAAGGGCGTATGTCGATATGGTAATGACATCCTTGGAAAACTCATGGGCATACTTCTCAATGAAATATTTTATCAGCACGGGTATGTCCTCTTTGCGATGGCGCAGGGCAGGCAAATGGACAGGAATTACATTAAGGCGATAGTAGAGATCTTCACGGAAGGTTCCGTCTTTAACCTTCTTCTCGAGGATTTGATTTGTCGCCGAAATAATCCGGACATCGACCTTGATGTCCTCCGCCCCACCGATCCTTCGGAAGGTTTTTTCCTGCACAACTCTAAGAAGTTTTACTTGAAGTAATGCAGGCAACTCTCCTATTTCATCAAGAAATATCGTTCCTTTGCTGGCGACCTCAAAGAGGCCCGCCTTGTCAGTGAAGGCACCCGTAAAAGAGCCCTTCATATAACCGAAAAACTCCGATTCAAGAAGATTCTCGGGAATGCCGCCGCAGTTGATGACAACAAAGGGCATGTCTTTTCTGGGACTGTTTTCATGGATAGCTTTGGCAACAAGTTCTTTGCCGGTGCCGCTTTCTCCGAGAATCAGGATATTGGCGGGGGTCTCGGCCACCTTTTTGATCGTGCCGTAGACTTTCAGCATTTCCTTGCTCTTACCGATCATCCCTCCGAAGGCGACTCCGTCCTCGATGTCTTTTAGAAACTGGGCGTCATCGCTTTTGATCCCTTTTTTATCAAGAGCGGCGCGGATTATCTTTTTCAGATCATCGATGTCGAAATTCTTCTCGATATAGTCGTATGCCCCTTCTTTCATGGCGGAAAGAGCCGTCTCACCGGAGGCAAAAGCGGTAATCAGAATAACCTGGCATTCAGGTTCTTGTTCTTTGAGTCTTTTAAGAAAAGCGATACCGTCCATCCGGGGCATTTTCAGATCCGTAATCACCAGATCATACTTTTCTTTACTGCAACGGACGAGGGCCTTTTCCGGGTCTCCATAGCAGGATACCTTGTGCCCTTCTTTGCTCAACATGATGTCAAGCAATTCCCTCATGCCCTGATCATCATCAACGACGAGTATCTTCGCCATTTTCACCTCCTGGAATAAACCCCGATTTTGGGAGCCGGATCACGAATTTCGTCCCCATGCCGGCAGTGCTTTCAAATGACAAATTTCCACTATAACTATTGACGATCCTCATCACGATAGCCAAACCTAAGCCCGTGCCCCGCTCTTTGGTGGTAAAAAAGGGCTCAAACATCATTTTCTGGTTTTCTTCCGTAATCCCCACGCCATTATCTGCGACAATGATTTCAAGGCCCTCTTGATTCTTCAGACTCTTTTTCCTGGCGCTGACGGCAAGCCGTCCCCCTTCCGGCATCGCCTGCGCGGCGTTGAGGATGAGGTTCCATATCAATTGTCGCATCTCTTGCCTGTTCCCCTTGATAGCGCTGCCTTCTTCAAGAGTTTCGACGATCTCAATATTTCTGTTCCAATCCGACATTACCTGCGCCGCTTCCAGGACCTCCCGGATAACATCGCCGATCATGATTTCCTGATGGGGACCGCGGTCATGTCTGGCCAGAAGGAGAAAGTCTTTAATAAACCCTTCGAGTTGGTCCTTGCCGCGCATGATTACCTGCATCAGCCGCCCTTCCGTTGTTCTTATACTCGATTCTTTCATCAACATCTGAATGGAGCCACTGATGGAGGCCAAAGGATTGCGGATTTCATGAGCAAGTCCCGCCGCCATTTCGCCGACGAAGGCAAGACGTCGGTTTCTTTCTAATACGGATTCCATCTCCTTCACCTTGGTCAGGTCCTGAAAAATCAAAATGTCGCCGATCTTTTGGTTGTTATTGTCGCGGAGCGTCGAGAGGGCGCAACCGAGAATCAAATGCCGATTCTGAATTACAACGGCGGGCATCTCAAAACGTCCCTTAACTCTTTCATCAGCGTTAATTCCGTTAAGATATAATTCTTCCCAGGCAGGAAAGATATCCTGGATGCGGTTATTTTCTAAGTTTGCAAAGCTCCATCCGGTGATCTGTTCTGCGGCCCTGTTGAAAGACTTGATTTTTCCTTCCAGATCAATGGTTAAAATACCCGCATCAACCGATTCGATGATAGATCGATAGAGCAAATCCAACTGGTTGAAGGCCGATTCCTTCTCGGCAAGAAGGGCTCTCGTCTTTTTTTCCTTCTCGACAACGAAGCTTGCCAAGAGGGCAATGAGGTAAAAAGAAATAATGTTGATAAAAATGCGGAGAAATACATGACCGGCCGTATCGGGAACTTCCCAGATGTAGGGATGGGGGAAAGGCGTGATAACGCGGTAATATTCAAGATCAATCAAAAGTCCATAAGAGATTGATGCCACCGAAGCGGTGATGAGGCCTCCATTTCTGCCCAGATACAGAACGGAGTAGATAATAACCAAAGGGTAAAATACGGCATATGTGGATCTGATTCCTCCCGTTACATGAATAAGGGCGGTGATCATGAAGACATCGGTTACAGTCTGGAGATATATATGAGCCCGGTAGTTTGCCGAGATTCGGCTGAGGATGGAAAAGACCAGCGAGAGAAGATAGATCAGGGCAATAATGCCGTAGAAATATGAGATAGACGGCTGGCTTAAAAAATCCGGGGCTTTTAGCTGGAGGAAGATGAATATGCCGAGCAAAAAGGTCGCCATGGCGACCCTCGATAAGATTAATCCTTTTAGCTTTCCTTCCAGATTCTCTACGTCCACAATTCTATCCCGTCTCGCGATTGTTTTGAATGAACCGACATATCTTTCGGTTTTTTATTTCCATGCGAGATAAGCCGCTCCGATGGCGCCGTTAACCTGCGCATAAGGGGACACCTCAATTTTCAGACCAAGTTTTTCTTCCAGGGCCTGCAGTACCCCCATGTTTTTCGCCACCCCGCCCGTCATCATAACAGGCGCCCGCAGGCCAACCCTTTTGGCCATCGCCGCCACGCGGGCGCCGATGGATTCATGAATACCCGCGATTATATTTTCCCGGGATACACCTTTGGAAATCAACGATATCACCTCTGATTCGGCAAAAACGGTACAAAGGCTGCTGATCTTTGCCGGCAGATCCGCCTGGAGGGACAAATCCCCGAAGGTTTCCAGATTTACTTCCATCGCCCGGGCCATGACTTCCAGAAACCGTCCCGTCCCGGCGGCACACTTGTCGTTCATAGTGAAATTTTTTACTCTTCCCTTATCGTCAAGGAGGATCGCCTTGCTGTCTTGCCCCCCGATATCGATGACAAACCTGATTTCCGGATTTTGATAATAAGCCCCCGTCGCATGACAGAGAATCTCGGTCAGTGATTCATGGGCAATGGAAACGCCTTTCCGCCCATATCCCGTCGCCACGATTCTTCCCACCGCCTCCGGCGGCAGTCCCGCTTCCGCAAGGACATCGTCAAATACCTTCCTGCCTGCCGTTTCCACGTTATAGCCGGTGAAGACAACCTTGGAGGCCAGAATTTCCCCTTCTTTCATCAAGACGGCCTTGGATGTAATGGAACCGATATCGATTCCTACTGTATAATCCTTCATGTTTCTTCCTTCGGCATTGCCTATCTTTTTCCATTTAGTCTTTCCTCACTATTGCCGGGGCAATTTCTAACATAAAGCATCTTTTATTTCATCAGGAAAACTAAGATATCTTGTTGACTCCGATCGAGATATTTATTAATATTTCCTGGAAAATTTCATGTTCATCAGATAGCTGATTATCATACGTTAACAACGATTCACAGGATAACCGTTAAGGAACCGACGGGAGGTATCATCATGGAATTAGGTGATTTTTTTAAATCCATTGACATTCTCTCCGATCTTGGACCGGAAGACATCGCCTTTTTAGCGGAAAACTCTCAAGACGTTGATTATCCCGCCGGCGCCAAAATTATCAAAATCGGGGATATCGGACGTTACCTCTGGATTATCTATGCAGGAGAAGTTGATGTTTCTCTGCCCGACGAAACGGGTAGTCAGCAGGTAATCGCCTCCCTTGAAAGGGGGGCCTTCTTTGGCGAAATGTCGATTCTGTCCGGCGAACCGGCCGGTGCCAATGTATCCGCTTCCCTGGACAGCAAAGTAATCAAGGTGCCAAGAGAAGCGGTCTCTCAGATCATTGCCCGGAATCCCAAGACCCTTATGAAGGTGACCAAGATCATCACGAAGCGCCTTCTGGAGGATGAAAAATTTCAGGAAGAGGTAACACGGCGCCGCCTTGCCCATCGGGAAAATGATGACCCCTACGATCTTAACTTTTCATCCGTATCGGAACCGATGAAGATCCTCGTTGTAAACAGCGGCAGTTCCTCATTAAAGTATTCCCTTTTCGACACTGCCCGGAAGGAATCACTGCTGGATGGCCTTGTGGAAAGGATCGGGTCCGGCCAGGCATCCCACGTTATCAAAAAATCCGGTCGGAAGCAGACGATCTCCGGCGAACATATCGCCACCGTGAGCGACGCCTTTCATGACATGGTGCAGGTGCTTACCCATGCCGAGCATGGAGCCGTCAGCGATGTCAATGAGATCTCGGCTATCGGCCATCGTGTTGTCCACGGGGGCAATCGTTTTTCCAGTTCCATGCCCATCAACGACGAGGTTACGGAAGCGATCCGTGCGTGCATACCCATCGCCCCCCTCCATAATCCCTACAATCTGGAGGGCATTGAAACTTTAAAGAATATTTTGCCGAAAGTTCCCCAAGTCGCCGTCTTCGATACGGCCTTTCACCTCAATATGCCCGAGGCCGCCTTTCGTTATGCCCTTCCCTTCGATCTTTGCGAGAAAGAACAGATCCGCCGTTTCGGATTTCACGGTACCAACCACCGCTTTGTATCCCTGAGCGCCGCCACCGCCATGAAAGTTCCCGTCGGAGATTTGAAGATTATCTCCTGCCACCTCGGAAGCGGCGCCTCCGTCTGCGCCATCGATCACGGTCAGAGCATCGATACGAGCATGGGAATGACTCCCCTGGAAGGGCTGGTAATGGGAACCCGGGCCGGTGATGTCGACCCGGGCGCTATCCTTCACTTGATGCGCCATGGCGGCATGACGTTCGAACAGATCGATAGGATGCTCAATAAAGACAGTGGACTCAAAGGGCTAAGCGACAAGAGCAACGACATGCGCGAAGTCCTGGAAGCTGCCGAAGCGGGAGACATGCGCTGTAAAATGGCCGTAAGCATTTTCTGTTACCGGGTCAAAAAATACATCGGATCGTATATTGCCGCCCTCGGGGGCCTCGACGCCCTTATTTTCACCGGCGGCATCGGTGAAAACTCTCCCGAAATTCGCGCCCGCATCTGCCAGGGACTGGAGGTTTTCGGGATTGCCGTTTCCGATGAGATAAACCGCAAAACCGTGGCCATGCGCGGCCAAATCGCCGACATATCCGAAAGCGACGCGAAGATCCGTATCCTCGTCGTTCCCGCCGATGAAGAAAGGATGATTGCCCGGGAAACCATCCATTCCCTGGGACGTTCCATTCCTGTCAATGAAATGGAAAGATTCCGCTCCAAGGCGATCCCCCTCAGTACTTCCGCCCATCACGTCCATTTGTGCCAGGAAGATTTCGAGATCCTTTTCGGTGCCGGACGCTCTCTGACGCCCCGTTCGGAATTGAGTCAGCCCGGTCAGTTCGCGGCGGCGGAAGCCGTCAATCTCATCGGTCCCAAGGGTCGAATAGAAAAGGTGCGCATCCTCGGCCCCCTGCGGAAAGAATCCCAGGTAGAGATTGCGAGGACAGAACAATTCCGCCTTGGCATTGACGCCCCGATCCGTGACTCAGGCGACATCGAGGGCACTCCCGGTGTGATCATCGAAGGCGAAATCGGCAAGGTTGCCTTGGATAAAGGGGTAATCTGCGCCAAACGCCACATCCATATGTCCCCCGAAGAGGCCCTGAGCCTGGGGCTGCGGGATAAAGACGTGGTCATGATCAAAGTCAAAGGTGTCCGGGAATTGATTTACGGCGATGTCCTCACCCGCGTCAATCCAAACTTCCGCATGGACATGCACCTGGATACCGATGAGGCCAACGCCGCCCAGATATCATCCGGAACGGTAGGATATATTGAAGCTATACAGCATCGCAACTACGTATAATAACATTATGTTCAGGCCCACTTCTCCTCGCGATAGCGGGCCATCCGCAGTTGAGCGTCAAGTTCCTTTTTACGGAGGCGGATACTGCCGGGGGTGACCTCGACAACTTCATCCTCGGCAATGAATTCAATGCACTGATCTAGAGACATAAGCCGTGGAGGGCGAAGAATCACCGTCGCGTCCGAGGTGGAGCTCCTCATGTTGGTCAGCTTTTTCTCCTTGACGATATTCACGTTCAGGTCTGTGGAGCGGTTGCGCTCTCCGACGATCATGCCTCCGTAAACCTCCGTTCCCGGCGCTACGACAAGTTCTCCCCGGTCGGACATGGCATGGCAGGCATAGGCGGTAATCCGGCCCGCACGGTCGGCGACGAGGGCCCCCGTCTGCCGCTGGGGGATGGCGCCGAACCAGGGTTCATAGCCTTCAAAGAGGGTGTTCATGACCCCCGATCCCTTCGTATCGGTCAGAAAGTGGCTGCGAAAACCGATAAGGCCGCGGGCGGGAATGATAAACGTCATGTTTACACGGCCGCTGCCCTTGTTGACGAGGTTAGCCATCCTTCCCTTGCGGCCGGAGAGTTTCTCCGTCACCACCCCGACGAATTCCTCCGGAATGTCAAGGAATAATCGTTCTACCGGCTCGAGAATTCGTCCGTTCTCCTCCTTGGTAATCACTTGGGGCCTGGATACCATGAATTCGTAATCTTCCCGGCGCATGGTCTCGATGAGAACCGCCATCTGCAGTTCCCCTCTGCCGCAGACCTCGAAAGCATCGGCCCGTTCCGTCGTTTTGACTTGGAGGGCCACGTTGCGCAGGGTCTCCCGTTCCAGACGCTCACGGATATGGCGTGAGGTCAGATATTTTCCCTCCCGGCCGGCGAGGGGGCCGTTGTTTACATAGAAGATCATGGAAACCGTCGGCTCGTCGACCTTGATTCTCGGCAAGGGTTTGGGATTTTCAAGGGCGGAGACGGTATCGCCGATATTGATGTTCGCCACACCGGCAAAGGCAAGGATATCCCCGGCTTCAACCTTATCTGCGGCAACCCTTTTCATGCCCACGAAGGTGTAGAGGGCGGAGAATCTTATTCCCGGCGTCAATGCCTTTTCACCACAGAGCGTGTAAGATTTATTCATCTCCAGGACGCCGTTCATCAGACGACCTATGGCGATTTGGCCGACATAGGGATCGTAGTCGAGAGTCGTCAGCAGGAACTGAGGCGGCGCCTGATCGTCCCCTTCGGGACCGGGAATTGTCGTCAGGATGGTATCTAAGAGAGGCCGTAGGTCAGTCGAGTCGTCTCCCTGTTTGCGATGGGCCACCCCCCGCTTGGCTTGGGTGAAGAGGATGGGAAATTCAATTTGCTCTTCCGTCGCGTCCAGATCGATAAAGAGATCATAGACCTCATTGATGACTTCTTCAATTCTCGCATCGCTGCGGTCAATCTTGTTGATGACGAGAATGACGGGAATTTTCCTGGCCAGGGCCTTCTTGAGAACGAAGCGTGTCTGGGGCAGCGGTCCTTCGCTTGCATCGACGAGGAGGATCGCCCCATCCACCATATTGAAACTCCGCTCCACCTCGCCGCCGAAATCGGCATGTCCGGGCGTATCAACGATATTTATTTTCACATCTCCGTAGCGGATGGCGGTATTCTTGGCCATGATCGTAATGCCCCGTTCCCGCTCGAGGTCGAGGGAATCCATCACCCGCTCCTCTACAACCTGGTGTTCCCGAAAGGTGCCTGTTTGTTTCATCATGCCGTCCACAAGGGTGGTCTTCCCATGATCGACATGAGAGATAATGGCGATATTTCGTATGTTCTTTTTCTGCAACCTGTATTTCCTTTAGCTTTCTCCCACTTTGATTAAATAATTGACAGATTCGCAAATAGTCGGGATACAACCGCTCTTTCATTTCGAGCTTAGGAAAATTCTCGAAATAATTAATGATATCTCGTAGCTTTGCTCCTCGAAGTGACAGAATTAGACTTTTTGCGTGGGCATCAATATTTGAGGGTATTTATTTTTTTCTTCTTCTTATCACACTTTGTTTCTGATAAGCAACGTTAATCGCAGTTTTCTCTTTACAAGTCGGTAAAATTCGCCTATTTTCAACGCGCAAGCCCAATCCGTTCCGTACAAGACCGAATACCATTACCAGGGAGAAGAACATGACTAAAGGAGTTTATATTGCAGCGGTCGAGGAGCACAGCGGTAAATCCCTCATCGTTCTGGGCTTGATGGATGCGATTCTAAATTATCTGCCCAAGGTAGGCTACTTTAAGCCCATAATAACGGTCGACGGCAAGCAAGAAAAAGATCCCCATATCCGGTTGATCTTGAAGCGTTTCAATATGTCTATTTCTTACGAAGACGCTTATGGATTTTCCGGAAGAGAGGTTGCCGATCTCTTGTCGAACAAATCGGATATCGTCATCATCGACGCCCTGATTGAAAAATATAAAAAGATGGAAGATCAATATGATTTTACCATCGTCGAGGGGACGGACTACATGGGAAAGGGGGCCATTTTTGAGTTTGACGCCAATATCCTTATCCCGAAGAACCTCGGCATTCCCGTCATTATGGTTGTTTCCGCGGAAAACAAAACCGTTGCGGAAGTGGCCAAATTTACCCTTGCCGCCCATGAGGGATTCAAAAAGGGAAATGTGGAAGTCCTGGCCGTCCTGATCAACCGGACGCGGGAAGAACAGCTTCAGGAAATGACGGCTGCTATCCGAAACTACCTGCCCCAAACGACAATTCTTTCCGTCATTCCCGAAATGACGAAGCTCAACAGCCCCACTTTCAAGGAAGTCCATGACAGTCTGGGGGCTAAAGCCCTGTTCGGATCGGACCGGCACAACAACCCCGTGGATCATACTATCGTCGGGGCCATGCAGTTGCATCATTTCCTCGATCACCTCAAGGACCATACGCTGATCGTTACCCCCGGCGATCGCTCGGACATCATCATCGGGACCCTCCAGGCCAACCTCTCACGGCATTATCCGCGCATCGCCGGCATCTTGTTGACGGGCGGCTTTGAACCGGAGCCGTCGGTCTCCAAATTGATCGAAGGCCTGCAAACGGTGGCCCCCATCAGCGTCGTCCCTTTGGGGACCTATGATGCCGCAAACCGGGTCGGTTCCATCCGTTCCGAGATATATGCCGATAATATCCGGAAGGTCGAACTGGCCATCCGGACGTTCGAGGAATACGTTGATCTGAAAGCCTTGGGAGAGCGGCTGACCACCTTCAAGCACAAAGGGATGACGCCCCACATGTTCCAATATGAGATCGTCAAACGGGCACGCCGGCAGAAACGGCATATAGTTCTTCCCGAAGGAAATGACGACCGGGTGCTGACGGCCGCCGCCCGCCTTATCGAGCAGGACATCGTCGAGCTCACAATTTTCGGCGACGGCAATGAGATTTTATCAGCGGCGAAACGCCTCGGCATCCGCCTTACCGCCGACAATGTGCATATTCTCCAACCAACCGCGTCGGAATTATATCCGGAATTTGTGGATACCCTCTACGAGCTTCGGAAGGAAAAAAATGTGACTAGGGAAACGGCCCGTGATCTCATGACGGACGGTTCCTATTTCGGAACGATGATGGTCTATAAAGGTAAGGCCGACGGGATGGTTTCGGGAGCGATCAACACCACCCAGCATACCATCATCCCGGCGCTCCAGTTCGTAAAAACCAAACCCGGGATTGCCATTGTATCGTCCGTCTTCTTTATGTGCATGCCGGATCGGGTCTGCGTCTTCGGAGATTGCGCCGTCAATCCCGATCCCACCTCCGAGAATCTGGCCGACATCGCCATTTCATCGGCGGAAAGCGCTTCATTTTTCGGTATTGAACCGAAAATTGCCATGCTCTCTTACTCCTCCGGGGCCTCCGGAGTCGGAGACGATGTGGAAAAGGTACGCAAGGCTACGGAAATTGTCAAACAGCGACGCCCGGACCTGAAAATTGCCGGACCAATTCAGTATGATGCAGCCGTAGACCCCGACGTGGGCGCTCAAAAAATGCCCGGTTCGGATGTGGCGGGTCAGGCCAGCGTCCTTATCTTTCCCGATCTGAATACGGGAAACAATACCTATAAGGCTGTCCAGCGGGAAACGGGGGCCGTGGCTATCGGACCTATGCTCCAGGGACTGAACAAACCGGTGAACGACCTGAGCCGGGGATGTACGGTCGGGGATATCTTCAATACTGTTGTAATAACGGCTATTCAGAGCCAGACGATATAAATTTAAGAAAGGCATTGATTCTATGGCTGCAGAAGGAAACAAGATTATTTACTCCATGATCGGAGTAAGTAAATTTTATGACAAGCGGGCCGTCCTCAAAGACATTTCTCTTTCCTATTTTTACGGGGCCAAGATCGGCGTCCTGGGGCTGAACGGATCGGGCAAGAGCTCGCTCCTGCGCATCCTCGCCGGTGTGGACAAAGACTTTAACGGAAAAACTATCATTTCCCCGGGGCTCACCATTGGGCTTTTGGAACAGGAGCCCGTTCTCGACGGAGCGAAGACCGTACGGGAAATTGTTGAAGAGGGTGTGCAGGATGTCGTCTCCCTCCTTAACGAGTACAACCGGATCAACGAAAAGTTTGCCGAACCCATGACGGACGATCAAATGAATGAGCTGATCGAGCGCCAGGGAACGGTGCAGGAAAAGCTTGACAACCTCGACGCCTGGGAGCTCGACTCCCGTCTGGAAATGGCTATGGACGCCCTGCGCTGTCCTCCGGGAGAAACGTCGGTCCGGATACTGTCGGGGGGCGAAAAGAGACGCGTCGCCCTGTGCCGCCTCCTCTTGCAGAAACCGGACATTCTCCTTCTCGATGAACCGACTAACCATCTGGACGCCGAGACGGTCGCCTGGCTTGAACATCACCTGCAACGGTACGCCGGGACCATTATCGCCGTGACCCACGACCGGTATTTTCTCGATAATGTGGCCGGCTGGATCCTGGAGCTGGACCGGGGCGTCGGCATCCCCTGGAAGGGCAACTATTCTTCCTGGCTGGAGCAGAAACAGAACCGCCTGCGCACGGAAGAAAAGACGGAGTCCCAGCGGCAAAAGACCCTGGAGCGTGAACTGGAATGGATCAGGATGTCGCCGAAAGGCAGGCATGCCAAGGCAAAGGCCCGCATCACGTCCTATGAGGAGCTGTTGGGGCAGGAAGTTGAAAAACAGGACCGGGAACTCGAAATATATATCCCACCGGGACCCCGCCTGGGCAAAGTGGTCATGGAAGCGGAAGACGTCAACAAAGGATACGGCAATCAACTGCTCATGGCGGGCATGTCCTTCGCCATCCCGCCGGGAGGTATAATCGGCGTCATCGGTCCCAACGGCGCCGGCAAGACCACCCTCTTCCGGATGATTACGGGCCAGGAGACGCCCGATTCAGGAACGATCCGGATCGGCGACACCGTAAAGATCGCCTATGTGGACCAGAGCCGCGACCACCTCGATCCCGACAAAACCATCTGGGAAATTATCTCCGGCGGTCAGGACATCGTTCAATTGGGAGGAAAACAGGTAAATTCCAGAGCCTATGTGGCCAGGTTCAACTTCTCCGGTTCCGACCAGCAGAAAAAAGTCGGCTTCATGTCCGGAGGCGAACGAAACCGTGTGCATCTGGCCTGCATGCTCAAAGAAGGAGCCAACGTCCTGCTTCTGGATGAACCTACCAACGACCTCGACGTCAATACCATGCGGGCCCTCGAAGAGGCCATAGAGAATTTTGCCGGTTGCGCCATTGTCATCAGCCATGACCGCTGGTTTCTGGATCGCATCGCCACCCATATCCTGGCCTTCGAGGGGGACAGCCGGGTGGTCCTGTTTGACGGCAATTATTCCGAGTACGAAGAAGACAGAAAAGGACGCCTCGGCATGGAGGCAAACCAGCCGCACCGGATCAAATACCGTCCGTTGACGAGGGTTTAATAAATTCATTATGGTCAGCTTTAAAGAATCTATGCAGGGATATGCCGGTACGATTCGTGAAACGGTCGTATGGGAGTTGAAGAGCTGGCAAAAGTTTGTCCGTGAAATGTGGCCGCTGCTGCTCTTATTACTTGCCGCGCTGGGACTTGCGATCTGGTTTGCCAAGCCGGCGCCGCCAAGCCATGTATTTATGGCCTCCGGGATGGGCGGATCTTACCTGGCGCTGGCACAAAAATATGTTGCATATTTTCGTGAACACGGTGTCACGCTTGAACTGGTCCCAACCAGCGGCGCTCAGGAAAATCTTGCCCGACTGAAAGATCGCCAGGATCCGGTGCAGGCGGCCTTCGTTCAGGCTGGACTGATCAAGCCGGGCGATACGTCGGGGATACTGTCGCTCGGCAGCGTTGAGTACGAGCCAGTGTGGTTCTTCTACCGTCGCGGGGTCAATGCAGAAAGTGATGAGGATATCCAACGTATTCTAAAGATGAGGATTGCCATCGGATCGGAGGGTAGCGGGACGCACGCACAGGCAATGCACATTCTCAAACTCAATGGCGTCGCACCAACCTCTACCTTGCTGACCATACCCAATCACGAGGCCGTGCAAGCCCTCCAACGCGGGGAGATAGACGCCGCGCTTCTGGCTGACGGCCTCGAATCAGCCAATATTCAGACCTTGATCAAGGATCCGGAAATTCGTCTGGCAAACTTCCGACGGGCGGAGGCGTACACCCGGTTGTTGCCGTTTTTCGAGGAATTGAAGGTACCGAAAGGAGGTTTTGATCTGGTGCGCAATTTTCCTCCCCAAGATACGCAGTTGTTAGCCACGACGACCGAACTGTTGATTGATGACCGGATGCACCCCGCGATTCAAATGTTGTTCATGCAGGCGGCTCAAGAAATCAACGGAAAGGAAAGCTATTTTGCCCAACGCGGTGAATTCCCCTCCTTCAAAGATCCTATTGTGCCGGAGAGTAAAGTGGCGGTTCATTTTCATCAAAAGGGCCCTCCTTTTCTGATGAATTACATGCCGTTCTGGCTGGCGGAATTTATCGACCGGGTATTCTTCATGCTACTGCCATTTTTTGCCTTTGCCTATCCGGTGCTCAGAGTAATGGCGAGATATCGGTTCAAGAGGGTGAGAACCAGGATCAACAAGGTTTATGGTGAACTGAAGTACTTTGAGCAGGAGCTTTCACAATCCTACGACCCCGCGCGACATGATGAGTATATACGGCGGCTCAATGCCATGGAACGTGAAACCTTGGAAATGAAATTCCCCAAGAGTCCGGCCGGCGACTACTATGGCTTTT
>Ga0209749_1001327_pt1 | contig 22824 bp, 19 predicted proteins | sample EPASupsiteSAE347_FD_187267 | JGI IMG/M metagenome (GOLD analysis project Ga0209749, IMG submission 187267) | Bioremediated contaminated groundwater from EPA Superfund site, New Mexico - Sample SAE3-47 (SPAdes) (version 2) | ecosystem: Environmental > Aquatic > Deep subsurface > Groundwater >...
CGTAACTCCATGACGGTGGGCATTCTCTTTTCAATCCTCGAGACTCCCTTCAGTCGATTTCCCCTGTGAAGGCAATGCCACCCCTTTGCCCTCATCCGTATCCCTTCACTCTCGCCGACTGACGGTCGAGCCACCATTGCACTTCACCTGTCCCACTCCCCGGATCTCGCTGTGCACGCATAAGATGCCATGCCTCGAATCCCATGGAAAGATGGGGTTCCCCGAACGCTTACGATTATGTTGCGGATTTCCGTTCTGGTGGCGTATCATTGAAAGATCATGCTTTCCCGTGATTAACATGCTTGCGTGGAGAAGATTCTTGAGGAGGTTGCGACATGACGGGCAGTTTGAACATTGAATTTACTATTCACGTTTGGCAGGAAGGCAACCAGTTCATTGCTCATGCGATGCCTTTGGATGTGATCAGTTCGGGAAGCAGCCCGGACGAGGCAAAGAAGGCGCTGGACGAGGCGATTCATCTTTTTGTCCAAACGGCCTCCGACATGGGGACTCTCGACGAGATCCTCGATGAGTGCGGGTATGAATGTCATAAAGGTACTTGCATCCCCCCGGCATGGATCGCGATAGAGAGGCACACCAGCATGATCGGGTTGAGCTGATGGGAAGAAAGCTCACGCCTCTCCATTGGAAAACCCTGGAGAAGATAATCCTTGCCGCAGGTTTCCGGTTTGCGCGACAGGAGGGAAGTCACCGATCCTATGTGAAGGTGGGCATATTACGTCCTGTAGTCATCCCGACCTACGACGAGGTCCCTGTCGCGATAATTCGAAATAATCTGAAAACCGCAGGCATATCGAGGGAAGAGTTTTTCCACCTTCTGGACAGTGTATGAATTCTCCCCAAGGAATTGAAGGCGATTGAACGCGCTCCTCAACTAAGGCGGAACTGAACGAATCGACACATAAATGGAACATCCCCGAAATGCCCGATGCTTTGGCCAAGGGACACTCTATGATTGAGACCACCTGGGAGGTTTCCGGCTGGGTGTGCATCATGAAGATCATGCGTTTTCGCTGCGGGATATTCCATGACTGAGACCACGTAGGACCATTCCGGCATGAAATCCACACCGGAAATTCGGTTGATTGTGCCCAATGAAAGTTACGTTCCGGGAATACCCACCCCCCGGAGGTCTTCAGTGACGAAGAGCAATTCCTGGGCATTTGAACCGCCTTTCAAGCAGAAGTTTGGTCGAGATTTCCGGCCGGACCTATCTCCTTGCTTAGATGGTCATTTTTGATGCCGAAAATCCGCTTTGAAGTCTCATAGGACTCATTCTGTTAACGATAGTTCAACTGAATTCAGCGCCTTCTCTTGGCCCGACCCCGTTCGGACCCGCTCCGTTCGGACCGTTGAGACTTCACTAAGTATTATGACATTTTTTGAATGGGGGTTATCGCGCTATTCATACTTTCATCAAACATTCATCTCATCCATCAAGGTCCATCTGCACTGAAAAGAGCACGCCACATTCCATCCATATTCTATCCACCCATTTTTCCCTAAACCACAGAAATCTCGTGGACAATCAGGAAGGAATATGAGCCAGGTAGGGTGGGCACAGCTTTATCGTGCCCACCGCTTTTCATTCTCCCCATGGATGTCCTTGTTCATCATCGATGTGCCCGCGCCCCAGTCTTCGGGGTAAACGCCCAATTGCACATATCGATGAAAAGTGGAATAGGGCCACTCAATAACTCGCCTGACATGCCCGTGCTTTACGGGATTGTAGTGGATGTAATCCATATACGCCTGGTACTCATCTTCATCTCGAATCAGATGCTCCGAGAAACTCCTCTGCCAGATGGTGGATTCCCTGTGATGCCATTTTGAATCATTCATCCATTCCCGGACATGGAACAGAACTTTTGTTCGTTTCGAGAAGCCATATTTGATGAGACTCCAGCGCAGAGAGAAATCGGAGTACCCTTCAGGCAGGGTCCATATACAGTGAAGGTGTTCCGGCAAAAGAACCCATGCGTCGATGGAAAATGGATGTCGCTCTCGAACGTCGTCGATGGCTTCCCGAAGTGCCTGCCTGCTTATCGGCTGATCCAAAATGGGCCTGCGCCGATAGGTCACCACGGTGAAGAAGAATGTTCCCTCCGGATAAAGACGCACGGCGATAATTCGCCATCTGCACTTCTTCCTTGTTGTAGGGTGGCCCATTTCATGGAGTAATTGTAGTCTCAAAGAACCGGGTGGTGGGCACGATAAAGCCGTGCCCACCCTACATTCCAGTCTACACCATTTCGTGGTTCGAGAGTCAGCACAGCTTGCCAATGTGCCAACTTTTCGATATCATAGCATATGATTTGCTTATGCAACATGGTCTGGAAAATAGTGCGAAGAGATGTCCTGCGTGTACAAGCGACCCTCATCCACATTTCCACTCTCTGCAAACCTCATCCGGCAAGTGGCCTCCTGCCTGAACCCGCAGAGCGCGGAACCGATATTTCGTTCTGCAAGGGAGCTGTACAAATTCCTCCTTCTTCCAACAGAACGCAAACGTCAGTCAGAGACGGGCGCCTTTTCCCGCCGATTGGCCGGGTCGCCTCGTTGGGCCGTTGAATTGGTTGTATGCATTACTTTTGCGTGCAAACTTAAGCCGAGAGCAGCTATCACTTTGAGAATTGTATCGAAACCGGGACTTCTTTCTCCGGAGAGTGCTTTGTAGAGGCTTTCGCGAGACAATCCCGCATCACGGGCTACTTGAGACATACCCTTGGCCCTGGCTATATCGCCGAGGGCTTTGGCAATGAAAGCCGCATCACCTTTTGCCTCCTCAATGCAAGCTTCGAGGTAAGCAGCCATTTCCTCGGGGGTACGAAGGTGCTCGGAAACATCGTACTTCGTAGTAACAATCTTTGACATGGTATACCCTATGCACCTCTTGCCAAACGCAAGGCGGTCTTAATGTCCCTGGCCTGGCTATGTTTGTCACCACCAGCCAGCAGGACTATTAGAGACTGGCCGCACTGTCTGTAATAGACCCGATAGCCAGGTCCGTAGTCAATCCGCAACTCTGAAACCCCTTCACCCACCGGCTCCGCATCGCCGGGATTCCCTGCCGCCAGTCGTTCAATCCTGGCCAAAATACGCGCACGTGCATGGATGTCATCCAGGCCGTCGAGCCATTTAGCGAAAACCTCAGTTTTACGAATCTCGCCCATAGTATAATTGTAGCCTTCAGGCTACATCGCGTCAAGGTGTACGATGCGACTGTAGCTGTCTTCTCAGTGCATTTATCAAAAGGATCTTGCTACCTTTTTGAATTTCGAAGGCATTGGAATTTTTACTGTATGTAGACCATGACGCCCGTTACCCCGCCAAGGAGAATGCCCATCACTTGAGAGGGATGCCCCCACTTTCACCCCCACCATAGCGCGTAGCGCCAGGTGGGCAATCCCCGCCCCGACAGGTTCGGCCAACCCGCTCGGGAGAGAGGGGTGAGCGACTTCTTGCGATTGCCGGTAGCGTAATAGAAGATGGGCACCGCCACGCTTATCCCTTCGGGGATGTTGTGCAGAGCAATCGTCACCGCAATCGCTACGCCCGGTTTCGGGTCCTGCGGGGCCGTAAGGTATGTGGGAGGCCGTTCAGGGAAATTGTGCATGGCGATCGCGATTAAGGAATGCCGTTGACAGCATCCACGATAGGTGCTACCCAAAAGCTCTAAGAAGGCGATTTCTTATCGCCTTATCACCCTATTATCAAACCCTCAAAAAGCGATTTCTTATCACCAGGGAGGATACGGGAATGGCAATTATTGATTTTGGCGGCGTGAAAGAAGAAGTCATCACTCGGGAAGAATTTGCAATGAAAAAAGCATTGGAGGTGCTGAAAGACGAAACGATTGCGATTATTGGCTATGGCGTGCAAGGGCCGGCGCAGGGGTTGAACATGCGTGATAATGGATTCAACGTGATTGTCGGCCAGGCCAAACAATTTGAACGCGATTGGGACCGCGCCCTGCAAGACGGCTGGATTCCGGGTAAAACCCTGTTTGACATTGAAGAAGCGGCGCAGCGCGGCACGATCGTGCAGATGCTGGTATCGGATGCGGCGCAGCAGGCTATCTGGCCGGCCATCAAAAAGTGCCTGAACCCGGGCGACGCGCTCTATTTTTCGCACGGTTTCTCTATTACATACAAAGATCAAACGGGTGTGATTCCGCCGAACAACGTTGATGTCATCCTTGTGGCGCCCAAAGGCTCCGGAACGTCGGTACGCCGCAACTTCCTGTCGGGCGCGGGCATCAATTCGAGCTTTGCGGTGGAGCAGGATTATACCGGACGCGCGAAAGAACGTTGTATGGCCCTTGGGATCGCGGTTGGCTCCGGCTATCTCTTCCCGACCACGTTCAGAAATGAAGTGTTCAGCGATCTGACCGGCGAACGTGGTGTGTTGATGGGGGCGCTGGCGGGCATCATGGAAGCCCAGTACGATGTGTTGCGCTCGCACGGCCACTCACCCAGCGAAGCCTTTAATGAGACTGTGGAAGAACTCACCGAAAGCTTGATCAGACTGGTGAGCGAACGCGGTATGGATTGGATGTATGCCAATTGTTCCGCCACTGCCCAGCGTGGCGCGTTGGATTGGAAACCCAAATTCAAAGCCGCCGTGCTGCCCGTGTTTGAAGACCTGTACGAACGTGTCGCCTCAGGCGTTGAAACCAAACGGGTTCTCGAATCCGGCAGTAGTCCGGATTACCAGCAAGGGCTGGCGAAAGAACTGTCGGAGATCGGCAATTCCGAAATGTGGTTGGCGGGCAAGGCCACGCGGTCGCTACGGCCCAAAGAACCTGCCAGAGAAATTACGGAGGCCACCAAAGGCGTCGGCGGACGGCAGTATTAAGAGCTAGTACATGACGGCGGAAGTCCCTGACCAGTTCCGGTGGGCACAAGAAGCGTGCCCACCCTACAGTGCCAGCCGCCTGGTAGGGTGGGCACGGTTTTATCGTGCCCACCAAAACGAGTGCCGGATTTCCGCCCGCGTGTACTAGCCGGGAAAGTCGGTCGGGATTCCGGATGCCGATATCACCGGGCCGAGCATCCCCGCCATGTTCGGGCTGTAATCATCCCGGCCGATCTCTATCCGGTCATCTTTCACCCGGGAAGCGGTGTTCGGGTGCATGGCCGTGAATGGATCATCGCCAGGCTTTGAGCTGGCTGGCGTTGTTCTGCCGGAAGGATGGCAGGTCTGGACGAAAGGGGTGAAGACTCCGCGTCTGACCGGGGCGCTCCGCGCATTCCGTCACCCTTCCTATGGCCTTTTCCGGCAGCGTTCTTGACTCAAGCGCCAATGCACTCTACCGGAAGCCCATGAACGTCACCCCGGCGAAAGCAGGAATCCGGGCTCTACAAGGCTTTCTGGACCCCGGCTTTCGCCGGGGGGACGTTGGGTCAACGACATTGGCCTCTTCCGGAGGGAGGGAGCGGTTATGGTTCGGCCAGGGCGGACGGGGTCGTGCCCATCGAATATTGAAAGCGCTGAAACCGCTCCCATTCACATGCAGATTCCGCCCCTGATTCAGTTATCGGAAAGTTCCATCGCCCCTCTCCACGTCACGGGAATTCTTCCGGCTGAGATTGGACCTGGAAATGCGCTTCGGGTCCGGCAGCAGCCGGGTTGGCGCTGCGATCGAGCGAACGAGCAGAATCAAACAACTGTTTTTATCCATTTGGGAAAACATCGGATCGGATTGGAGGGTGGATGAATGCATTCTGCGCAATAATCTTCTTTTCAATCGGGCTTCTTGCCCTGCCGGACGCCTGGGCTCAGCAGCAAAAGAGCAGCGCAACCGAAGAATGCCTGGACTGCCATTCGACCCTCCACCCCGGCATCGTCTCTTCATGGCAAAAGAGCCGGCACGCGGCCGTCACTCCGTTTGAAGCCTCCGCGGTCCAGGGGCTGGCTAAAAAGGTGTCGATCGACAACATCGCCGATGGACTGAAGAATGTCGTGGTCGGCTGCGCGGAGTGCCACACCATCGAACCGAAAGCACACGCGGATTCATTCGAACACAACGGGCACAATATCCACATTGTGGTGAGTCCAAAAGATTGCGGTTCCTGTCACAAGAGCGAGGCCGAGGAGTATCAAAAGAACATGATGTCGCAGGCGTACGGGAACCTGATGGAGAACAGCCTGTATCGGCTGCTGATCGATTCGATCAATTCAGTCCCACCAGGGAGCGGCTCCGGCGCTCCGATCAAGAGCGATTTGACGGACGCGGATTCCTGTCTCTATTGTCATGGAACGAAGATGACGGTTTCCGGCGTGCAGACGAGGGAAACGGAGATGGGCAGCATGGACTTCCCCGTGCTGTCCGGCTGGCCGAATCAGGGGGTTGGCCGAATCAATCCGGACGGGAGCAAAGGGTCATGTGCCGCCTGTCACAGCCGCCACGAGTTCTCGATGGAGATGGCCCGTAAGCCTTATACCTGCAAAGAATGCCATGCCGGGCCCGATGTGCCCGCGTACAAGGTCTACGAGGCCAGCAAGCACGGCAACATTTTTTCGGCAGTTCAAAAGGAATGGGACTTCAAAAACACCGTGTGGACCGTCGGGAAAGATTTTACGGCACCCACCTGTGCCGCCTGTCATATCAGCCTCCTCGCAAATACTGACGGCAAAGTCATCGCGAATCGGACTCACGAGATGAAAGACCGGCTGCCCTGGCGGATTTTTGGACTGGTTTACGCGCATCCTCAACCGAGAGAAGCCGATACGAGCATCATCCGGAATGCGGACGGCCTTCCCTTGCCAACCGACTTCAACGGAGGGATGGCGGTAATATTCCTTCGGACAAAGGACGAGATGGCCGCCGCGCAGCAAAAAATGCAGTCCATTTGTCTTGCCTGCCACGCTCAGTCATGGGTTGATGGCTTCTGGGGCCGATTTGTGAATACCATCGAATCGACAAATTCCGCCACTTTCAGTGCAACGCAGATCATGCTGGACGCCTGGAAACGTTCTCTGGCCACGAATCACTCGAAGGGAGGCAATCCTTTCGACGAATCGATCGAGAAGATGTGGACGGATATCTGGCTCTTCTATGCGAACACTGTCCGGTTTTCCTCGGCAATGGGCGGCGGCGGCGACTACGGAGTCTTTGCCGACGGCCGGTATCAATTGAAAAAATCCATGCAGCAGATGAAGGAATGGGTGGAGAGCAGGGCCGCAGTGAAGAGCAAGGGCAAGAGACCTGCGGCACCCTGATGAACGCTTCCAGAATGGAAGTGGTGCGTGGCCCCTAAAGTGTTCGAGGCAGCAGGCGATATGATATCTCATTGAAAACATTTTCAATTTTGAGGAGAGGATCATGGAAATCCCTACATACATCACTGTCGAAGAAGTCCAAAGGGTCTGCCAGGCGCTCGATATAAGGGACTGGACTGCTCTTAGCGAAGCGCGGGTTCTTCCGGAAGAAGCTCGCACAATTCTAAAGGAAATAGATACCGATGGGCTGGAAATCGACCCTGAGGATTTCCGGAGCGGACTGGAAGTCGAACTCGAACACGGGATACGGTATGAGAGCGCGAACGTGACCAATAACCATCCGATCCTGACCGGCAAAATTGTCCTCGCTCACCTCAAAGAGACATTGGACTACTACGACCGGCTGGAAGTGGCCGAACTTGAGGGAGATTTATTGAAGGCCGCACTGGCGGAAAATTCCGAAAAACTGCTTCGGCTATACAAGAAACTTCTGCTGGCAAGACATGCCTTGACTGCTGTGGAATCAACTCAGATAGCCACCGGCTGATGAGAGACGCCACCCGGGAAACTGGCAGGTGCATGGGGGCCGGATGTTTTGTGCGGAGGAGAAGCGATGACAGAATTTCCTGAAAACAACTCCCTTTCCCGCAGGGATTTTTTGAAGTTGGTTGCAGCGATTGCTGCCGGGCTGAATGTGAACTGGACCTTACCGGATGTGTGGGCCGGCGGCGTCCGTTCCGACCAGCCGGTGGTTGTAATAGGCGCAGGACTGGGAGGCTTGAGCGCCGCCGCCTTGCTCGCCCGGAACGGTTTCCCGGTAACGGTGATCGAGCAGCACGAAAAACCGGGAGGCTATGCGATCTCCTTCGATCGCAGCGCCGGCAAGTATACCTTCGAGGTTTCCCTCCACGCAACGGGCAGCCCATCCGAAGGGCTGAAGCCGGTCCTGGAGGGGGCCGGCATCGCGGACAAGGTCCATATGGTGAAGCTGCCCGGAGTCTTACGGATAAAGACTCCCGACTACGACCTTCGATGGCCCGAAAGCGGTCCCGAATCTGTCGTCGAAGAAATGGTGCGCCTGTTCCCCGGTGAAGCCGCCGGCATCCGAGGGTTCTTTGAGGAGATGGCGGGGATTCTCGATGAGATCCGCATACCCTTCAAACTGGATTCGGAAAAGGACCGGGCGGCTTTTCCGGAGACGCACAAACGATTGTGGGCGGCACGCAACAAAACAGTCTCTGAAATGCTGGACGGCTTCGTTCACGACGAGAAGGCGCGCGCGTTGATAACCTATAACTGGACCTATTACGGCCTTCCTCCCTCCAGGCTGTCCGGGTTTTACTTCTCCGTCGCAACGGCATCCTACCTGCGCTACGGAAGCTATTACGTCAAGAGCCGCTCTCAGGACCTCAGCGACGCATTGAGTGATTCCATTCAGTCGGCCGGCGGCAAGATTCTGCTGGAAACGAGGGCTGAGGGCATCGTTACCGAGGGGCAGAAGATAACCGGAGTCCGTCTCTCGGACGGCCGTACAATCGCGGCCTGCGCCGTTGTCTCCAACGCAAGCGTCCCCGCAACCGTGCGCATGCTTCCGGCGGATGTCCTGCCGGGAGACTATCTCGCTAGACTGAAGAGCTACCGGCCATCGCTGTCCTGCTTCCAGGTGTGGCTTGGCCTCAAGGGTGATATCAGGGAAAAGATCGATGTCTGCGAGGCATTGTTTCTGAGACAGTACGATTTTGACAAATCCTACCAGGCGCTGCTTGCCTGCGACCCTCTCAAGGCCAACCTGCGCATGACCGTTTACGACAACTTCTATCAAGGATACTCCCAACCGGGCACGTCAACCGTCTCCTTGATAATGCTCAGCGGATATGAACCCTGGCGCCGATTCGAGGCCGATTATTTTTCCGGGCGCAAAGACGAATACAGGAAGGAAAAAGAACGAATCGCAAACCTCCTGATCGAAGAGGCGGAGCAACGTTTTGTTCCCGGTTTGAAGTCGATGATCGAGGTGGTCGAAGCCTCCACGCCGCTCACCAACCTGCGCTACACCGGCAATCCGGAGGGAGCGATCTACGGTTACGAGCAGTCCGTGGACAACGCTTTCCTGTCCAGGCTCCAAGTCAAGACCCCTCTGAAAGGACTTTATTTTGCCTCCGCCTGGAGCAGCCCCGGCGGGGGGTATGAGCCCTGCCTGGGATCGGGAGCGAAGGCATGCAAGGCCCTGATGCAGGACTGGCCTGCCAGGGCCTGAGCGGGAGCAGTTTGATGGATGTAGAGATTCCGTCGCTCTGGGAGGAAGCTGGCCCGCAAGGACCATGAACCACCAGGCAAGGACAGATGCATGAGAACCATCATCAAGAACGGCCAGGTCTTGAACGTTCATACGGAGCGTTTCGAGAAGAAGAACATTGTCATCGAGGGCGAACGAATCGTCTCGCTGGCGGATTCACCCGTTGTGGTTGCGAAAGGGGACACGGTCATCGACGCCGAGGGAAATTTGATCATCCCCGGGCCTGATCGATGCTCACGTGCACGTGACCTCGGACAATCGTGGAGGACCCGCGCGCCCGCACCCTGACCGGCAAAGTCAAAATAGCAGGCGTGGCGTAACATGTGCCGGCGAGCGCATAGGGTAAGGCTGCCGACTCGCCGCAACACAGGACGGCAAGTCGAGAGGTTCAAAGCTCCAAGGGCGGTGGTGTCCGATGATAGCGTTCTCGTCGAGTTTCATTTTCCCCCGATCGGCAAGTAAAGCCTTGACAGGCTTGATGACGTTTGGGCGCTTGACAAGAGGCTAGTACGCGCGGGCGGAAATTCGGCACTCGTTTTGGTGGGCACGATAAAACCGTGCCCACCCTACCAAACGGCTGGCACTGTAGGGTGGGCACGCCTTCTTGTGCCCACCGGAACTGGTCAGGGACTTCTGCCGTCCTGTACTAGAGGCGTTTGCGATGTTGGGCCCGGATCGAACGAAAGGAGAGGGTATGGGTATGAAAAGATGTTTGGCGGTAATGTTCCTTTTCAGTTTTGCGTTGGTTTCTCCATGTCTGGCCAAAGAAGGAGGATCCAAGATCATGGCCGAGGTCAAGGCCGTGCTGGAGCAGCACAACAAGGCCTTCAAGGCACAAGACCTCAAAGGTGTGATGACCACGTATTCCAGGGATCCGAACGCCGTGCTCATGGGCACCGGTCCCGGCGAAGCATACGTGGGAGATGAAGCCATCGGGGCGGCATACGATCAGCTCTTCAACAGGTTCGACGCGAATACGCTCAGTTTCAAGGCCGAATGGATCGCCGCCGGCTCCAAGGGCAACATGGCCTGGTTTGCCGTGACAACCACCATGGATGGCATGGTGAACAAGGAGAAGCAGGAACGGGCATTCAACATGTCCGGCACATTGGTGAAGGAAAAGGGCAAATGGCGAATCCTGAGCCTGCACTTTTCGAGGCTCGGTGCGGAGCAACAGGCGGCCGCCGACAAACCGAAGTGAAAACGAACCAACTGGACTGAGACAACCCGGCCCGGTCGTTTCCTGCCGGGATGCTCGGGTGTGCCGAATGCCGGCGGGTTGTGCTCACGCATCGAATGGAGGTCGAATATGGAGAGAGACACCGAAGGACGGCCGGGTGAAGAGCCTGGCATCAACGAGGAAAAGTCCTTGGACCGAAGAGCGTTTCTTCTCGGTTTGAAAAAGTGGTCGAAAATCGTGATTGGCGGCGCGCTGCTGGGTAGCGCCCTATTGAATTCCGGCGCCGAAAAGGACGCAGAGGCAGGCGTCTGGGCCAATCGCGGAGGAGGGGGTGGCGGGGCTTGGGCAAATCATAGTGGCGGCGGCGGTGGCGCCTGGGTCAATCATAGTGGCGGTGGCGGCGCGTGGGCCAATCGCGGAGCCGCGTGGGCCAACCGCGGCGGAGCCTGGGTGAACCGATTCTAACATCGGGAAAAAGATCGATCTCGCATCCGGCACCCGGAGGTCTTGGCTCTTGTGTGCCGGATGCGCGTCCACGCGAGGTTGAAAGACTCTGAGCGATTCCCTCGTCTACAACATACCGATCGGGATGATCGAGGCGTATCGCGGGCGAAACCTGGTTGTCCGCGGCTCCGATCCTTCAACGATGGTTCGAATTCTCGCCGCGCACGATCCGGAAAGGATCGCATACCTTCAGGTCCTGGGCGCCGGTGGGGACCTCGACGGTTTGCTGCGTTGGGAACGACCGGTTCCGGTGGATCTGGTGGTCCGAAATCTCGAGGAGGACCTGCCCCTGCTGTACCGATACACGACCTTGTCGGCCGACCGCCCGGTCCGTGTTACCGTACCGATCGCGCCAGGGTTCGGCAAGGTGGTGAAGCTCGCCCTGTCCCTGGACTTCGCGGTCAAACTGGAACTTTGCACACAGGGACCGGCATCGACGGCGGAGCTGCTCCAGGTGGCGGACCTTTACCTGCATCAATCGACCGTCTCTCGGCCGGTCGAATACATCCACAGCATTTTCCTGGCCTTCTATCGTGGAGATCCTGTCACCCTGTGGACCGTGCAGGAGGAAGACCCCTCCCGTATGCGCTACATCACCGACGGGGGAAAGGAAACCATCTCCGAGCGGTTTGCCGGAGTGGAACTGAATGAGGACCTCTCTTCCTTTGTCGAGCGATCGGCGGACGGACTCATCGAAGACGGCGGCGAGTGCAATGATTGCAGGTTCTTCGCGAGTTGCCTCGGATATTTCAAGTGGCCCGGAAAAGAATACCGCTGCGACTGCGTGAAGGCGCTATTTCAGAAGCTCGAAGAGGCTGCGGAGGAACTGAAAGCGGACCTCTCCTCGTTCCCTTCTCCCCACGGGGAGGATCGCGCATGAAGGAGACCCCTTATTCCCTCATCTTGCTGCCGACTCTCAAATGCGACGCCGATTGCGATTACTGCTTCGAAAGGAAAACTGAGCATCGCCTCACACTGGCCGAACTCTCCGTTGTGGTCCGAAAGGTCATGGATCACATGGAGCACAACCATATGGAAACCCTATCCATCTACTGGCAGGGGGGTGAAGTCATGACCCTGCCGCCCGAGTGGTTCGAAGAAGCGAATGGACTCATCCGGGAAGTGGCTGAGGGGCGGAACCGCCATGTCGTCCACTACCTCCAGTCCAACATGATCGCCTACACCGACAAATGGAACCGGGTGATCGCCGGGATGTTCGGCAACAGCGTGGGTTCGTCCATGGATTTTCCCAACGTCCACCGAAAACTCAAGGGCGGCGGCCCGAAAGAATACGAGCGGCTGTGGACCCGGAACGTTCGGGACGCCATTGAAGCGGGCATTCAAATCGGAGTCATCGCAATCCCCAACGAACGAACATTGGAGATGGGCGCGGAGCGATTCTACTCCTACTTCGCGGATGAACTGGGAATCGGGGATTTTCAGATCAACACGCCTTTTCCCGGGGGGGCGGCCAACGACGTGAAAACGGGCTATCCACTGGACACCGGGCGACTGAGCGGCTTCCTGGCAGACCTCGCCACAATCTGGATGGATCGGGGCTTCCACCGCGGGGTGCGCCTCGGTCCCTTCGACAAGCTGTTGGAATATTTCGTACGGGGCGGCAAGAACCTCCTGTGCATCTGGCGGGATAACTGCGCCAACGATTTCGTTTGCATCGATCCCCGGGGACGGGTGGCTCAATGCGACTGCTGGGTGACCAGCTACCCCGAATTCCGGTTCGGCAACCTGCTCGATGGCGGCAGCCTCACGGACCTGCTGCAAAACAGCGACGCCCGCCGGCGTCTTCAGGCCAGACCGGGTGTGCTGATCCAGCGCGAAGGCTGCCTGGACTGCGACTACCTGGCCCTGTGCCACGGTGGGTGCCCGGTGAGGGCGTACACCGTCCACGGCGATATCTTCCGGAAGGACCCCTACTGTGAACTCTACCGAAATCTTTTCCGGCAGATGGAAGTGCTTGCCGTGAAATTTTCGCGGGGCGCTACCGGGTTCTCCTCCCCTCTGCGAGAGGGGGAAGCTCGGCTTCAAGAGCCCGCCGCCCCTCGGGCCTTTCCCGCCTGAACAGCTATTTCCTGTCCAGTCAACGCGGACCTTACTCACGGAGGGCTGCGAAAGCGCGAATCCTCGGACTCCTCACAGCGCCATTCCGAAGGGCTTCCGGGAATTGCCGAGGTGGGACTGTTCAGGAAAATGATCCATTATTGCATCGAAGGGCATACCGGGTTAGAGTCTGCTGCGCTAACAGGGCAATGATGATTTGTTGCAAGACCGGCTTCTCCCAGCCGCTTGGGCCGTGCTGCCAGATGGGAAGGCAAGCTGAATGCTGAGACCGGCCTCCCGATGGGTTCACGCAAAAGGGCGGTTGCGGTGCTGGAAAGGGTGATCGTGCGAGCAGAAGAAAAGATGCGCAATGAACTCGTCGAAGCCTACGAGAGCTCGTCGCCTGCGGAGCAGGCTCTGGTACAGCTTTGTTCTATTATTTACGAACCGGTGAGCATGGCTGTTTTATACAAGATATTCCACAAGACCGGCCTGAGCTTTCCCGAAGAAAAGATCAGATCGGCCAAGGCCATGGAGTCACACTTGACGAGGCTTAAGACACTTAGCCTCCTCGATGACAACTGTCAGGTCCCACGGCAAATCATCGAAATCATCACCCGGCGGGCACTCGCTGCCGGAAGGATCTTTCATGGGAGCGATTTTCTCAAGGGGATCGAGTCCGAGCAGGCATGGACGGATAAACTGCCGATCGGCAGCCACTGTATTTCCTGTGCCAGGGTCATCCAGGGCAAGGTGCAGGACAAGACATTCATTACCACGCAAGGGCCTCTTTGCCTTTCGTGCACTGAATCGGAGCTCAAGATTCTCTCGGCCGATGAGAGCCTGGCGGATTGGTCGGCGAGGCGAATACTGGATGCGCTGTCGCCTGATGGCGATATAAGGAGCAGGCTGACCGTCATCTGGAGGTTCAACGAAGTGTTGCGGGTTCTCACTTTGAAGAGGATGGAGGATGTAGCCGGTCTCTTGACCCTTCTTGTGCAAAACCTCGGATACAGTCACCGTCATCCCCTGGCCTTCGCGGTTCGGCAGGCAGCACTCTGGACATGCAGTGAGACCGGGTACAAGATACTGCCCTTCCTGTTCAGGATGATCCGAAAGGAGCCATGGCAGTTTTTTGTTAACGCCGTTATGGCTACAGGGCTTATCGCACCGGAAAAACGCGAGGTCCAGGCCCTGTTCAAAGAGGCATCCAGTGATTCGAACCCGGAGGTACGCAAACGTATAATGACTTTTCTGGGTGAACACCCGCCTGCCTGGGCCAGCGGGATCGTTGAGAAGTTGAGCAGGGATCAGGACCCTTCAATACGGCAAATGGCGGCAAGATCTCTTGCCGCATTGAAAGGAAAGAAGGGGAATGTCTTTCCTTTCCCCTTCTTCGCGCCCAGAGTCCCTGACGTACCCGTTAAATCGTCCATCCGATTCGGTCCTCTCGCCAAAGCGGTTCAAGACGTGATGCCCCTGAGCCATAATCATTCCCATTCATACAGTGAGACCTCCTGTCCCCGCATCATCCGAGACTTCCGCATCGGCATCTTTTCGCAGGACAAGGCGTTATTCCGTAAGTGCCGGCAGGAGCTATCCTCCCGCTGCGGCAACCTGCCCGGCTATTCCAACTGCATAGCTCAAATATGCAACAACCCCTTTGATGCGGCCTGGTTTGCCACCCTTCCGGCGGAGATCCAGACGTATGCACTTTGCACCATTTTCCACCGGACCATGGTCTATCTGGAACGCGACGCCGATGCTCTCGCCTTCACCATGAAGGCTCCCCTTTTCAAATCGGAGCCTCAGTCCGAAAGGGCTCCGCTTCTCTATAACCTGGCAGCACGGCTCATCATGGGCGGCAGGTTGAATGAGGCGCAAGAGATCATACCCGAGATCGAAGGGCCTGATTACACCGGCGGTTTGATGGGATGGCTCCGTTTTGCCGAAGGGAAAGACGGCGAGGCCATCGAGTTGTTCGAATCCGATCTCAAAGAACTGCGGCGCAGGCTCGGGAAGAGGAATTTCAACTTCAACGGCATTGGAGGGCTCTTCTACGTTTTGGCTCTTCTCAAGGCCCAGGATGGAAACCTCCTGAAGAGAGCCGATCAATTGGTGGGCTGGTCTCTTCCCATATTCGGCGACTCGGACTTCAGAGCATCCGCATACAGATCGCTCAAAGGAATCGTACACGCGCAGAAGCACGAGATGGAAGATGCGAAAAAGATCATCGCGGGTGAATCGAAGGCCGGTGACGTCATCCCCTCCCTTTTCAATGCGATTGCGGCCTACTGGGTGAACGGCCATCTTTCCAAAGAGACGATCGTGCGGATCGATTCGATATTCCATATCGCCAGGGAAGCGGAAATGAACTGGGTGGCGGCGGAGAGTGCGGCTCTGCTCATCCGCACCGACAAGGAAACCTCAGCGCGCCGTGAATTTCTCGACCAGGTCATGAAGCAGAGCGGCATGCAGCCGATCGTGCCGTCCATCCTGGCCGAAGAGCCCTGGCAGAAGGAACTGCGCGCCATCATACAGATTGCCGGCGAACCCGAGAAGTCCGTTGGGCAGAAAGCCACCGCCGGAACAAGGCTGATCTGGCTCGTCGGCTATTCCAACGGAAAGGTGTCCCTGCAGCCCATCGAGCAGAAGTCAACAGCCAGGGGAGAATGGAGCAAAGGGCGCTCTGTGGCCATGAGCCGCCTTTTCAATCGCACCAAGCTCGAGTACATCAGTAAGCAGGATCATATCATCTGCGCAGCCCTCAAGCATGAACGTTCCTATTATTATGGTGATCATTACTTCTTTGACATGGATAGTCTCCTGCCCGCCCTCGTGGGCCATCCCCTGCTTTTCCTGGAAAAATCCCCTTCGTTGCCGGTTGAATTCGCAAAGGGCGAGCCAGAGATCCTGGTGGCCAAATCCGGCTCGAAGTTCAAAATCAAGTTTGCAGCCGAGCTTACGGAAGACCGTGTCATGGTGATACAGGAGACACCCACCCGGTTCAAGGTGATCGAGCTTACGGAAAAGCATCGGCGTATCGCGCAGGTTCTGGGTGGTAGAGGCCTCACGGTGCCAGCCTCAGCCAGGGAAGATGTTCTGAGGGCCGTTGCCGCGCTTTCCGCGCATGCGCTCGTCCACTCGGACGTCAGCGGCACGTCGAAGGACGTGGAGGAGGTCGCATCCGACCCGACGCCTCGCGTGCACCTCATCCCATCGGGTCCGGGGTTTCGGGTAGAGGTTTTTGTGAAGCCTTTCCAGGAGGCAGGCGGTCCATACCTCAAGCCCGCCGTGGGAGCGGCGAACATTGTGGCCGAAGTGGGCGGAAAAAAGATGCAGACCAAAAGGGATCTCAAGGCCGAAGAAAGAATGGCGGATGCCGTGGACGCGATTTCTCCCACGCTTTCAAAGCTCGCCGATTCGGACCGGCAGTGGCAGCTCGAAGATCCGGAGGATTGCCTGCAGGTGCTGCTCGATCTCAAAGCCTTACAGGAAAAAGGCCAGGTTGTTGTGGAGTGGCCCGAGGGGGAAAAACTGAGGGTCACTCGAGAGATCTCCATCGATCGGTTCCGTCTGAAGATTCGCAGTAAGACGGACTGGTTTGAAGTGAGCGGTGGGCTGCTGGTTGACGATAGCCTCGTGCTCGATATGAAGCGTCTCCTCGATCTTCTCAAGACAACGAACACTCGATTCATCCCTCTGGAAGAGGGCCGCTTCCTGGCCCTGACCAGGGAGTTCAGAAAGAGACTCGATGAGTTGGACGCCTATGCCGATAGGAAGGGCAAGGAAATCCGCTTGCATCCTCTTGCCGCCCTGGCCGTACAAGACCTCATAAAGGGCATTCCCAACCTTGAAGTGGATGAAGCCTGGAAATCACGGCTCGAGCGCATCCGGGCCAGCCAGGAGATCAGCCCTCCAGCACCCTCGACACTCAAGGCGGATCTGCGGGACTACCAGGTGGAAGGCTACACGTGGATGGCTCGCCTGGCACATATGGGAATCGGTGCATGCCTGGCCGATGACATGGGGCTCGGGAAAACCATTCAGGCACTGGCCATCATGCTGCATCGGGCCGCTGGAGGGCCCACCCTGGTTGTGGCCCCGACTTCGGTCTGCTGGAACTGGATCACCGAGGCCAACCGCTTCACGCCGACGCTCAACGTGATGCAATTCAGCGCGAATAACAGGGCGGATCTCGTAAAGAGCCTCAAGCACCACGATGTCCTCGTTACCAGCTATGGGCTGCTGGTTCAGGAAGCGGAACTCCTCTCGTCTGTCGATTGGAACATCATCGTTCTCGATGAAGCGCAGGCAATCAAAAACGTCTTGACCAGGCGATCCCAGGCGGCGATGGGTCTTAAGGGAGATTTCAGGATCATAACCACGGGCACCCCCATCGAGAACCATCTGGGCGAACTCTGGACTCTTTTTAATTTTGTCAATCCTGGTCTTCTGGGCTCACTGCAAAGATTCAACGAGCGTTTTGCCATTCCGATCGAGAAGAACAACAACCGGGATGCGAGGAGGCGCTTGAAGAGGCTGATCCAGCCCTTTATTCTGAGGCGCCTGAAATCCCAGGTTCTCGAAGAACTGCCTCCCCGGACCGAGGTGATCCTGCAAGTGGAGATGAGCCTCGATGAGGCCGCATTCTATGAGGTTTTGCGGCAGCAGGCCCTGGCGAGGATCGAGGCCGATAACGCCCCGATCGTTCAGAAGCATCTGAAGATCCTGGCCGAAATCACGAAGCTCAGGCAGGCTGCATGCAATCCGCGGCTCGTCATCTCCGAGACCCCACTAACGAGCTCAAAGCTCGAGCTTTTCGGCGAGGTCGTATCGGAACTCCTGGAAAACCGGCACAAGGCGCTGGTCTTCAGCCAGTTTGTCGGGCATCTGAGTCTCATCCGCGAGTACCTTGACAGCCGGAACATCGGCTATCGCTACCTCGATGGGAGCACACCACCCAAAGAGCGCAACAAAGAGGTAGATGCCTTCCAGTCGGGAGACGGGGACCTTTTCCTCATCAGTCTCAGGGCCGGAGGATTGGGACTCAATCTCACCGCCGCCGATTACGTCATCCACATGGACCCCTGGTGGAACCCGGCCGTCGAGGACCAGGCCTCCGACCGCGCCCATCGCATCGGCCAGCAGCGCCCCGTGACGGTCTACCGGCTGGTGACCAGGAACACCATCGAGGAGAAGATCGTAAAGCTCCACCAGGAGAAAAGGGATCTTGCCGGAAGCCTTCTTTCCGGAAGCGATATCAGCGGGAAAATCTCGGCTGAGGATCTGATCCGGCTGATCAGGGAAGAGTGATGCCGGCGCGCGGCGAAAATCGGGCACCGCAAGCCGTTGGCGTCCGGATCTTCAAGCCTTTTTAATCTTCATGGGCTCGGAGGAAATACAAGAGGTTAAATCGCCATCGACGCAAGGCCGTGTACTGGCTGGGGAGAATCGCAAAGCGCGAGGCTCAGCTTTCCGCGCATTATAAGATGGGGATTTTGCCGTCGGCTGGATGATGGGAGACGGATGAGCCAAGAGGTTCACGTCCGGTTCTGAGATGGCCTGGGGGTGAGATTCTCCCGGACTGCTCACCATAGCTAGCACTGGTGTCTTGATGTTGCATGTCGTGAAGATCACAGCCGTATCAGGAAAGCGAACTCTCCTGCAAACCTCGCCATCATCCGGCGCTTTGCCCTGAGCCTCCCCAAACAGGATCCGTCACGGAAAATGGGGATCAAAGCCAGTCGGAAGCGGGCCGGATGGAGTAATCGCCACCTTTCCCGTCTGCTCAACTTGGGATAATTTTCATGCGATTGCCCTACACGGAAGTCATTCTGGCTTCGGCGATGGCTGACGGACGGTCCGGATCCGGCGCAATTCGCCGTGCGCGAGCAGCAGCACAGCGAGAAGGATCAAGCCGCCGCCGAGCATGCTGAGCGGCTTGAGTGTTTCTCCCAGGAGCAGCCAGGCCAGAAACACCGTGACGGCAGGTTCCAGAGTGGATAGGATGGCCGCATTGGTCGGCCCGATGCGTTTCAGACCGGCCAGGAAACAGACCACTGGCAAAAGGGTAGCAACGAGCACGATGAGGGCGATGGCCGTCCATCCTTTTTCGGTCGCAGGAAGCCGGGGGCCATTCACCAGCATCAGGATGCCCGACATTGCAGCCGCCGATGCAAAGATCACCGTGGATGACTGAACAGCCGAAACCTGCCGCATCACTTGCGTTCCGACAATGATGTAGAGGGAATAGATCACAGCGGCGGCGATTGCGAGCAAGACGCCGGCCGGTCGGCCGCCCTCAGGCCCGACCGTGAGCGCGGCTCCGGCCAGCGCCAGGGCCAGCCCCAGCACTTTGACCCGTCCGATGCGTTCCCTCAGGACGATCCAGGACAGGATGGCCACCATGGTCGGATAGAGATACAGCAGCAAGGCTACCAATCCCGAGGAGGCATACTTCAGCGCGGTCAGGAAGCAGAACGCCTGGCCCACGTAACCGATGGCGCCCATGCCCGTGAGCCGGATCAGCAGATTGCCGCGCGGCAGGCGCTCGCGACAAAGAACGAGGAGCCCCGCCATCACCGCTGTCGCTGACAGGAAGCGGAAAAACAGGATGGTCAGTGCGTCGAGGCCATCCGCAAACGCGTAGCGGCCGAGGATGGCGAGCGTGCCGAATCCGGCGGCGGAAATTGCAATGAGGGCTATGCCGACGAGACGTTCCATAGGGTCTCCGGAGCAGGCTCCCCCGTGGAGAGGCTCAGAGCGCTTTCTCCACGGAAGATCTGCCCTCTCCTGGCCCTCTCCCGGAGGGAGAAGGGACCTGACTCAAGACTGTTGCCCCGAAGGGTGGATCGGAAAGGCGAGGAATCGGCCTCATTCCTCCACTGGGACGGAAATCAAGGGGTAAGGCTCAAGGTGCAAGAAGACAAGGAGGATATTGAAAAAGGTGGAAAACAGCAAGTCCTATCGTTCCATCGGGCGCGATTACGGCCCCACGGGCAAACGGCAACCGGACGGACAAGGAACGTTTTCTCAACAGACCACCTATTGGAATCTGTAGGCTTTCTCGATAAAGAGCCTCAGGCAGGCGTCGACAACCTCGGAATCATAAAGCACCCGCCCAATGAGATGCGCTGCTGCTGCCACTGCGGACATGTATTCTGATCATTGTACTTACTCCCTGGATTATGGCTGATAAAATCCAGGTTATCGTACAACGGTGAACACAACCTGTCCAGCACTCTCTGCGGCCCAAATACCGGGCACCAAAATCATGCCTCCGAGGCCATTTGGGGACGCCCTAGTACAGGACGGCGGAAGTCCCTGACCAGTTCCGGTGGGCACAAGAAGGCGTGCCCACCCTACAGTGCCAGCCGCCTGGTAGGGTGGGCAAGGTTTTATCGTGCCCACCAAAACGAGTGCCGAATTTCCGCCCGCGCGTACTAGGGCTATATACCGAGGCCGAAATCCAGATCCCCATGGCCTCGATGTACTTCTCAAAACGCTCGGGTGCGCCTGTTGATGCTACCCGTCCAAAGATTTCAAACAGCACAGGATCAGATTTTCGTATGCCGGGAATAACTTCCGATACCTTCTTCCCGACTACATTCTTTAAACCGGTCAATGCTTCAAACGCGCTGTTGACGTTAAGATAAATGAAATCCTCCGGCCGATTTTGCTCAAAAAGCATCCTGCAATAGGCAAATCCGTTCAGCATGTTCTCAAATAAAGAGCGATAGTGTTTTTCGCTCTCGCGAAGCGCCTGCTGGGCTCGCCTGTGGAGCGCCTGGACTTCGGTTTCCTGTAGAGCCCTGGCGACGACGGGGGCGAGCCTCGAAAGCCGGTCCTTGAGGACATAGTCGGTTGCGCCCCGCTTCAGGGTTTCGATGGCCCGGTCGTCTCCAATGGCCTATGATATAAAGATAAAAGGGGTATCGGGGCACTTTTCCCTCGCGATGGAAAGGGCGGCCATGCCGTCCAAAGCCGGAAGGTTCTAGTCAGCGAGGACCAGGTGGGGGCGAAGGTCATCTAACTCCTTGACGTATGCATCTTCCGTTTCGACCACTCTCGTCGCGAAAGACAATCCTCCATCGCGCAACTCGCGCTCAATGAGTTGCGCGTCTTCTTTTCTGTGCTCGAGAATCAGAATACGCAGTTCCTGATCCATTACTCTATAATCCTTATCTGGGCGGCTGGTTCAGCAGCCGCCAGCAGAGGTCGGAAACGGCGTTCATGAATCTACCGAACTCGGCCGGTTTCACGATGTAGCCGTTGACGCCCGGTTTATCGCTCTCCACAATGTTGCGCTCTTCCCTTGCATTCTCAGGGTTGCGCCGCTAATTGTAAATCTGCTGTGGGCTTGCCGCTCTTGTCGATGCCGCCTTGCGACTCTCGGGAGTCCGCCAAAGCATCGGTTTCCGGTCGCGCGATCATGGAATTAGCGCTCTTGTGGTCGAGTTCCGAGAAGATCACAACAGGAACATCAGGTTAATCGGTGCGTATCCAGTGAAAAAATCAACCTGCTTTATAATACGGCGAGCACTACCACATGCGCAACCCATTTTTACGCCAGGTCAATCGCACCTCATAGGCCTGAACATTTTGGACGCAGTGCGCCAGCGTGCATTGGCGAGTCGGCGCCTCCGGCAAAGCTGGAGGCGCCGAAAATTGGGAGTTGATCGTATTATATCTTCCTTTGGCTTTTTGGAATCCATACCACGGGGTGCAGTCCCATACCGTGTGGCCGAAATCTCTGATGCTCATCCATACGAAACTCTGTGATTTTCCTGGCAAAGCCGGGGGATTGCCCAGAAAAAATTAAGGATATTGAGCGCTCGTCCACCGGGCGTATAATGCAATCCGGCTGATGAAGGAGATCCGGCGGGGAGGAGAGAAGCCTTGGCGGGCGGATAGCCGCCTCGAAAGGTGTCGAAAAGGTTGCCTGTGCCGTCGCCCCTCGTTTTCAGCTTAAAGCCTGTGGGGACAGAGCCGAAGGATGGACTGAGACAACGGAGGCGAAAAATGAGTGAATCGGCGGGCGCATTTTCTTGGGAAGAATCCGGAGCATTTGTAGAAGCCCTGACGATCGAGCCGTACAAGCCGGGGCCGTTGGACGGCTTGCGGTTTGCCGTAAAGGATATCATCGACCTGAAGGGTTACAAGACTTCGTCCGGGAATCCGGATTGGGCGAAGACCCATCCGGCGGCTGCTGCCAACGCGGTGTGCGTCGATCAACTGCTGAGCGCGGGCGCTCGCTGCATCGGGAAGACTGTGACCGATGAACTGGCTTTCAGCCTGCACGGAGAGAATCACTTCTACGGCGCCCCGCTGAATCCCCGGGCCCCGGAGAGAGTGCCCGGCGGTTCGTCCAGCGGTTCGGCCTCGGCGGTTGCCTGCGGACTGGCGGATTTCGCCCTGGGAACGGATACCGGCGGCTCGGTCCGCGTACCCGCGAGCAACTGTGGGATCTTCGGTCTGCGTCCATCCCACGGGATCATCTCCGTGGCCGGCGTCTTGCCGTTCGCCCCGAGTTTCGACA
>Ga0209749_1001328_pt1 | contig 22803 bp, 20 predicted proteins | sample EPASupsiteSAE347_FD_187267 | JGI IMG/M metagenome (GOLD analysis project Ga0209749, IMG submission 187267) | Bioremediated contaminated groundwater from EPA Superfund site, New Mexico - Sample SAE3-47 (SPAdes) (version 2) | ecosystem: Environmental > Aquatic > Deep subsurface > Groundwater >...
TTTCCGAATTTTAAAAGATCCACGACATTAACCTGGAGAGGCGTCACTACTTTCACCATCTTCAAATTACCTGTCGCTCGTCTCGTCATTTGCGATATTTCGGGAACGATCAGCAGCACTTTATCCATTTTGAATTCCTTAAGGAATTTCACGACATCCTTGGTTTTGCCGCTTTCAAAAGTCAGATTCTCGACGATCCTTACGTGATCATTTCCCGCCAATTCAGCAAGAACGCCTTTCAATGCGCGATCCACGACTTTTTTCGGAGGTCGATGATCGTAAATCCGCTGCAGGGGACCAAAACAAGCTCCACCGCCGGGCCAAAGCGGCGAACGGGTGCTTCCCGCTCTCGCGCGTCCGGTACCTTTTTGCCGCCATGGCTTACGGCCGCCGCCCGCTACTTCGCCGCGTGTTTTCGTATAATTCGTTCCCAACCTTTCGTTGTTCAGTTGGGCTTTTACAACGTCGGTAACCGTTTGCGGATGCGCCTTGAGTCCGAAAACTTCATCAGCCAACGCAACGGTGCCTACCGGCGCTCCGTTAATAGAATGTTTCTTTGTTTCCATGGATTTCCTCCGCTACTACGCCCGCCGGATTATGACCAGCCCGTTATTGGCACCCGGAATCGCGCCTCTAACCAACAGCAGGTTCTTTTCTTCATCGACTTTAATGATTTTTAAACCCTTTACGGTTTTTCGAACATTACCCAATTGTCCCGGCAAACGCTTTCCCTTCCAGGTACGGCTAGCTTCCGTGCCGGAACCGGTGGAACCGGTGCAGCGTTGCCTATCCGATTGTCCATGGGTTTGCGGTCCACCGTTGAAGTTATGACGTTCCATGGCGCCCGAAAAGCCTTTACCTTTACTTGTTCCGATGATATCGACTTTTTCGCCTTCCTTGAACATGGAAACCTTGATTTCCGTATTCGGCTCGATCTCATCGCTTCCCTCGACGGGTAGGCTGCGAACGACTCGGAAAGGCTTCACGCCTGCTTTTTCAAACATCATTTGCAGAGGCTTGTTCAGCAATCGTTTGACGGCTTCCTTTTGGATTTCCCTATAGCCGACCTGTACCGCTTTGTCGTTCTTGCGGATGACCGTACAAGGCCCCGCGCTAATTACAGTGACGGGATAGACGTCGCCGTTATCGGCAAAAATCTGCGTCATCCCCAATTTCGTTCCTAATAAGGACTTCACACCCATTATTTCCTCCTTGTCCCTTCACTCACAGCATCTTAATTTCGATGTTGACTCCCGAGGGGAGATCCATGTTCATGAGGGAGTCTACGGTTTGCGTTGAAGGACTGAAAAGGTCTATGTTCCTCTTGTGAATCCGCATTTCAAACTGCTCGCGGGAATCCTTGTTCACGAAGGGAGACCGCAAGACGGTATATTTTCGAATTTCCGTCGGCATGGGAATGGGCCCGGAAATCTTCGTACCCGTCCTTTTTACGGTATCACATATCCTTGCGACCGATTGATCAAGCAGGCGATGATCAAAGGCCTTCAAGGACAACCGCATCTTTTGCTTGGCCATATTTCCAAATCCTCCTTGGATTTCAATTCCAGACTAAATTACTCACACAGCTCTAAGGCTTGCAATATCAGCCATCTGCTGAGAAGCCGGCCGAGAATAACCCCAGTTTCCGAGAATCTTAGCCGAAACATTCTCGGGAACCTCATCGTAATGTAAAACTTCCATGGTAAAACAAGCCCGACCTTGAGACAACGACCGCAATTGCGTCGAATAACCGAACATATCCGAAAGCGGGGCTTGACAATCTATAATCCTCATGTCATCGAGCATTTCCACTCTGTTTACTTTCCCGCGGCGAGAACTCATGTTGCCGATGATATCGCCCATATATTGATCGGGCGTCTCAATTTCGACTTTCATGAACGGTTCCAATAGAACCGGCGACGCTTTCAATATCGCATCCTTAGCTGCTTCGAAAGCCGCGACTTTATACGCAATTTCACAGCTGTCGACGTCATGATAGGACCCGTCAAGAAGAACGGCTTTAACGTCCACAACCGGAAAACCGGCAAGAACACCGTCATTCATGGCATTTCGAATCCCCTGCTCGATGGATTTCACGAACTCCTTCGGAATACTTCCGCCGCTCAAGGAATTCACGAATTCAAAACCACCTCCGCGCGGAAGCGGTTCCACCCTTAAAACCACGTGACCATATTGCCCTCGACCACCGGTTTGTTTGATGTGTCGTCCTTCTCCGCGAGCTGACTTTCTTATTCCTTCCTTATATGCGACTTGCGGCCTGCCGACCGTAGCTTTCACTCCGAACTCACGCGTAATTCTGTCGACAATTACTTCGAGATGAAGCTCGCCCATACCCGCGATTATCGTTTCTCCGGTTTCGGAATCAATTCTAGCCTTGAACGTAGGATCTTCTTCCATGAGGGAATTCAAAACCATGCTCAATTTTGCCAGATCCGCTTGCGTTCGCGGTTCTATCGCCACGGAAATGACGGTTTCCGGGAACTTGATTATTTCAAGCACCAGTTGATGGTCTTCGGCCGCAAGCGTATCGCCCGTAGCAATTTTTTTCATGCCGACTACCGCGACTATATCTCCTGCCGTCATCGATTCGATATCTTGGCGCTGATTGGCATGCATTTGGAGAATACGACCAATTCTTTCTTTTTGTCCGCGAGTCGTATTAAAGACCGGAGCGCCGGATTTCAACGTGCCCGAATAGACACGCAGATAAACCAGTTTTCCAACGTGCGGATCGGTCATGATTTTAAAAACCAACGCCGAGAAAGGCGCATCAGGATCGGATGTAACTTCAACCGGCTCATTTGTTTTCGAATGAAATCCACGCACCGGCGGAATGTCGAGCGGCGACGGCAGATAATCGGTAATTGCATCAAGCAGGGTTTGAACGCCCTTATTCTTGAAGGCCGCACCGCATATCACGGGAACAACCTTATTTTTAATTGTAGCTTCACGCAGAACCGACTTCACGAGTTCGATGGAAACCGGCTTGTCTTCAAGATATTTTTCAAGAATTTCATCGTTGTAAGCCGAAAGAGTTTCTAAAAGAAAGTCGCGAGCGCTTTTTGCTTTTTCTTTCATGGTATCAGGGATCGCCTGAATCTGAAAGCATGAACCGTAATCACTTTCGGTCCCCGGCACCCAAACATGGGCATTCATTTCGACCAGATCAACAATGCCTATGAATCCATCTTCAGCACCGATGGGTAACGTAATCGGTAAAGGTCTCGAAAGCAACCTTTCTTTGACCTGTTCAACCACCCTATTAAAGTTGGCTCCGACACGATCCATTTTATTTACGAAGGCAATGCGCGGAATTGAATATTTATTGGCTTGTCTCCATACGGTTTCCGACTGCGGCTGTACGCCTGCAACAGCACAAAACACGACAACAGCGCTGTCCAGGACGCGAAGCGATCGTTCGACCTCGGCCGTGAAATCCACGTGCCCGGGTGTGTCTATGATGTGGATATCGCAATCGTTCCAACAGCACTTCGTAGCCGCGCTCGTAATCGTTATCCCTCGCTCTTGCTCCTGGATCATCCAATCCATGGTAGCGGTACCGTCGTGAACTTCTCCCATTTTATAATTCTTACCCGTGTAATATAATATTCTTTCAGTCGTAGTGGTTTTACCGGCATCAATATGGGCAATGATGCCGATGTTTCGAACCTTTTTAATTTGATCATGCAAACTCATTCGAATCTACCACTTTCCCTACTTAATACGAACTACCATCACACTCGATAATGAGCAAAAGCTTTGTTGGCTTCAGCCATTCTATGAACTTCGTCGCGCTTTTTCATTGTAGCGCCGGTATTCTTCAATATTTCGCCCAACTCAGCCGCCAGCCGATCGGACATCGATTTTTCCTTGCGACTGCGCGAGAAACCCAGAATCCATCTGAAGGATAGAGCAACGGCTCTATCAGGCTTCACTTCAATCGGCACCTGGTAGTTGGCACCGCCGATTCTCTTGCTTCTAACCTCTACGATAGGTTTTGCGGCATCAATGGCTTTTTTGAACAACTCAAGCGGATTATCTCCACCGCCGGATTTCGCGAGCTTCTCAAGAGCCGTATAGAAAGTCCGGGTGGCGACACTGCGCTTGCCCTGATACATTAGATTATTGATGAAGCGGGTTACTAACTTAGAGTTGTACACTGAATCGGGAGTTAGATCCCGCCTGGAGACATGACCGCGACGTGGCATTGCTAAAACCCTCCTTACTTCTTAGGCCGCTTGGCGCCGTATTTTGATCGACCTTGCTTGCGATTAACGACTCCGGCGCAATCAAGAGCACCGCGAATGATGTGATACCGCACACCGGGCAGATCCTTGACGCGACCGCCGCGAATCATTACAACCGAGTGTTCCTGCAAATTGTGCCCGACACCAGGAATGTACGCGGTGACTTCAATCTTGTTTGTCAATCTGACACGAGCTATTTTCCGCAAAGCGGAATTTGGCTTCTTAGGGGTTGTAGTTTTAACGACTGTACAAACCCCGCGCCGCTGAGGACAGTTTGCCAAGGCAGGCGAGGACGATTTGTACCGCACCGGCTGCCTTGCCTTTCGAATCAACTGATTAATGGTCGGCACCTTTAACACCTTCCTTCCGATAATTCCGCCGAAAACAACGACGAGCTCCCCTTTTTTAAGGGGTAAGATTCGATGTTAGCACACATTTATCCTCATGTCAACGGCTTTTTTCCTTTTTTATCGTTGACAAACAGCAATTAAAGTAATAGATTACAGACGTTTTCAATTATAATTTCTTTCATAACCCATCCTTAAATGGATGGTTTTTATAACAACGCCGGAGCCCTTCCGGCGTTTTTTAAAACCGGTAGAGAAATTTCGACGGCGGATTATTCCAGATTTGACAGTGCTTGTTATACTTTCGAATTTCATGAATGATCGACAATCGCCGTGGTGAAGGAGAAATTAATGTTCTTTAATAATTCGAGATTAATGATGCTCTTAACGGCTTTTTCAATGATTGTTTGCACCGTTTTTTGTTCTTCCGGTTTTGCCCAAGACCCAAATTCGAACGCCGTGGAGAAAATCACGCTGATGCTGGCTCCACAAACTCCCCTTACAGCTTCCTTTTCAGTGTTTGTTCAGTCCAAAAGCGATGTTTCCATGCTTTTTGCTCCGAAAACAAGCATTCTCAGCCAACTTAACGTCGCCGGAAATACGAAGTTATATCCGGATACAGCTTCCAAGGCCGGTGTTATAATTCAAGACATGGAAACCCTTTCCGCAAGCATGTCCTTCTACACTCCGGGGCAGCCGAATAAAGATATCGAAAGCGAACTGCTTAAAATAACGCTTCTCGAAAGCGGTATCCCCGCGCTTAAAGAAAAAGTCGTTCTTCATCTCAGCTCGACCGGGAAAACTCTTTCCGTCGAAGGCGTTGCGGCATCATATACACCCTATTTTCTCGTCAGTTCCATAGAATTCGCCAACACACCCGTAGCGAAAGATTTACCATGGATAATGGTTCAAGAAGTACCGATTTGCCCCGACCCTAATCAAGCTCCGATTTGGTGCCGCATGACGGCAACATATTCAATCGCTCGAATCGATAAGGACGCCGATGAAGCCGATATTTCGGCAACAAGCGTATTCGAACCGCATATTGCCGACCAAACCGCATCAAATACTACTTCCGGTTATAAATTTTCCGGAAATTCAACCGGCACGATGCGTGTTAGAATAAGCGATGGAATCATAACTCTAATCGATACGCGCTGCAAATTCAAACTCGATTTCGGCGCGGGAAATTATATCGACATGGAGGAAACCTTCAATGTTTCGCTCACGAACATCAAGCCGCAATGAAGCATTTTTTCCCTCACTATCGCATCTACTGCATTTTCGCGGCGCGTCCTTTTGCGATGTCGATCATATTGAGTCCTGCCTTTCGAAAACTCCTCAAGCTCGGCGGATTACGGCGCTAGCGCCTAATCCACCCTATATCGTCCACGGATGGCGTAGATACCCGAAATACGCCTGGATGGCGTGCTTTTTCGGGTACCCGAAAACCGGCTTTCATTTTGCAGCTATCAATAAATCGTTCTCTAACCAAAGCCTTATGTTGATTACGCGGATTTCGTCATCATGAAGGAAATAAGAACACGAACTTTGATACTAGGGGGAGGGCCAGCCGGTTTGGGCGCCGCTTATGAACTGACGCGCAACGGCGTCGAAGATCTTGCACTCATCGATCGGAACAAAAACCTCGGCGGTTTATCACGCACGGAAGAATTCGAAGGAAATCTTTTCGATATCGGCCCTCATCGTTTCTTCACTCCGAACGAGGAAATCAATCGGTTATGGCATTCGATTTTGGGTTCTGATTTCCTTCCCATAAAGCGCCAGACAAGGATTTACCATAATAAAAAATACTTCCTTTATCCGTTGGAAGTTTCAAACGCTCTTATCAATCTCGGGCTTAGAAAAGCCGTTCGAACTTTATTATCCTTTCTTTCATCATGCCTTAAAAGCCGCGGAACGGCTCGTACTTTCGAGGAATGGGTGATCGATAAATTCGGCATCAGACTTTACGAGACATTCTTTAAAACATATACGGAAAAGGTTTGGGGAATTCCATGCAATCGCATCGGAGCCGAATGGGCAGCTCAACGCATCAAAGATCTTGACTTGAAAGCTCTGTTGAAGAGTACAATTTGGGGTAACCAAAAAACACCCAAAACTCTCGTCGATGAGTTTGATTATCCATTACGAGGCGCCGGCTCGATGTACGAAGCCATGTGGAACAAAATCGCCGGGGACACATCCGCACGGAATGCGACAATACCTGGACAACGCTCTGATGCCGCATCTCCAAACAACGCGATACATTTGTATAGGCAAACAAAAGTAACCGGTATTATTCGCGATGAATTCAACATCGTTACCGTTGAGGCCGAGACTGAATTCGGCGAAAAGCTTCGTTTCATCGCGAATCACGTTTTTTCAAGCATTCCGCTGACCGATTGTCTCGACATGTTGTCCCCTCTGGCGCCGCAATCTGTTCGCGCGGCAACCGAGAAGCTTTTCTTTCGCGATCATATAACGGTTAATATTCTTATTGATGGAGACCGCCTCTTTCCCGATCAATGGATTTACGTCCATTCTCCCGAATTAAAGTTGGCACGCGTGGCCAACTATTCGAATTTCAGTCCGTCAATGGCCGCTCGAAGGCAAACCACCGTTTTGAGCGCCGAATACTTTGTTTTCATGAATGATGAAATTTGGAACCTCACCGACTCCGAACTCGAAACGCTTGCCTCTGACGAACTTTTACACATGGGTTTGATACCGAAAGGAAGGATCATCAAGAGTTGGGTAATCAAGGAAACGGAGAGTTATCCCACATATTATCTAGGGTTTGAGGAGCCATATCAAACAGTGAAGGATTTCGCCGTTAAATTTGAAAATCTCAGCTTCATCGGCCGCGGCGGTATGTACAAATACAACAACATGGATCATTCCCTGATGACCGGTATTCTTTCCGCCCGAAATTATCTCGGACTTCCCGGCGCACCTTTCGATGTTTGGGCGGTAAATATCGATGCTCAATATCAGGAAAGTGCTCCACGGAAAGCATAATTTCAGATTTCCTGACCCGTCTATGAATTGAAGCCTGTTTCAACATATCTTTCCGGAAAATGGAAATAGCACTTTTTCAGGTAATGTTTGGCTCTATCACCGCATTGCTTTCGCAAAAAAGTGCATTTTCGCTTTCCTCCCAGATCAAGAAATCTGAATTTACATAGAAATGCCTTGATATTTATATAATGATCACCCACCGCGAATTTCGGTAGTATCCCAAATTATTGAGTCCTGCCTTTCGAAAAACTCTTCAAGTTCGGCGGATTACGGCGCCGGCGCCTAATCCGCCCTACCAGAAAACCGGCTTTCATTTTGCAGCTATCAATAACTGAAAAATTCAACGCTGAGATGCAGTGAAAGCTCATGAAATTCATAATGATTTTCTTCTGTCTCTGCCGTAAAAAAAGTTAAAATATGATGCCACCCGAATTTCTTCCTGAAGATGGGAATTCATTTTGATACCAAGATCCAACCAATATCGTGATGAAATAGAAGTATCATAAAGTTCCCGCGGAATCGACGCCTCATTTTTTTCCGTAGCGCTTTACCATTGAGAATCCACATTTCCTGATTTCTCGAAATCCGTATAATCCTTTATTATAAGGATATATGCGGCTTTAAGCCTTTCCGGAATTCGGTATTTGGAAAATATACGCTCGGCCACATGCGGTGTAAGATCCAGACCGCCGACAAGGAAAATTTGACCGGGGGTAAACTGTGCGGATTTTTCGTCAATATAAGGACGATATTCAAGAAGGTGTCGGAAATTCCTGACGCGATCGGCCTCCATCATCGAAACGGCATTGGAAAGCGAATTCAAAGGTCGCGAGCCTGACGAGTCGCCGAAGTTATCGTCCGGATCACTCCAGTTTGAAAAAACATCAATAATAGAAAAGAGATCGAATGAATTTTTATCTGCATATCTATTCGCCACCAACTTTTCTGATAATATCTACGGCCTCGCTGCAAGCGTCAATTGCTCCGCAAGGTATCGGATTACTCTCAAAATCATGAGTCATCCAAAAAGCTTTTGCCTCACCGACGAAGCGTATCAGTTCATGTTTCTTGACGCCGGTAATATCCGCCGCGCGAGAAAGCGGGGAAGTGTACAACACACGCATTTCAGGTGTCGGAATTTCGACCGGATTCGGCTACTTTCGCTCGGCTTTCAGAGCATCACGCACGGACTTTTCGCGTAATCGCTGATTCATTGACTTGAAAGAATCTTCCGCCACTTCTACGGCGAATTTCAAGTCCCAGGTTAGGGTTGCCGGAATTCCATCCGTCATCCGATGCAATTCCGCGACTTTACAACAAAGAGTGTCCGACACATTGATCGACTCGGATGAAAGCATATTTCTGAAAGCCGCGACATCCAACGACAAGCTGGCTACGATATTTCCAAACAATTTCTTGTCGTCGGCTTCTATTGCTTCCCATAAAGATCCGAATTCTTCGGAGAAATTGATCAGATACTTTTTCTCAGGATTCATCGGCATCAATTCGAACAAAAGCATGATTTTTCGGGAAAGAGTCAGCGATCTGGAGTGGACCATCGAGAGTTTTTTTTCGCTTAAATATTTTTCAATATCCGCAATTATATTCGCGAGCATCGTGAATTTATTTTTCCAATCTTTATCATTTTTCGCCCACATCGGCGGAGATCGATTGAAATGATCGTTGAATTCCATCCATGATTTCATAAGAATTTTCAGATTCGCGGCGGCTTCATTCGGGTTGGATGCGGACTGCCCTACGTCTTTCGTTTCGGAAACAAGTTTATACACCATCCGTGAAAAAACATCCGACGACTTTTCTCCGATAAAAAGCGAAACCAGATTTGTATCGCAAGCTATTGAAATCGACACGGTGAAAAGAAAAACAGCCTGGATCAGCATCGAAGTTCTCACAATTTTATTCCTCATATATGGGCGATTCGAAATCATCATATCGACTTCCTTAATCCGACAAATTGAATTTAATGCTGTCAATCATGCAAAATACGCGAATACAACTCAATTTCCGATAAAAACCATGCCGGTCATAAAAGATTGCGCTGGAAAAAGACGGATTAATATTTCTATCATAATCTTTAGAAATTGAAAATAATAAACAATGTTGCATTGATAAGGGTAATTTGGTAAATTGAATGCCAATTACATCATGTATTTGGGCAAAGTTTTGGGAAGAGTTGTTTGTACAAGGAAAGACCCCCAAATGGAGGGGGTCAAGCTTATTATTGTGACTGCAATCGACGGGAACGGGAAACCCAAAGGGAAACCTTTCGTTGCTTGTGATTCCATAGGCGCGGGTTTTGGAGAAATGGTCTTCCTCTGCGGAGGAGGCGAGGCTGCATTGCCGTTCGTGAAACAAAGACCGCCTTCGGATGCGTCGATTTTAGGAATCGTCGATAAGGTGGAAAGATAAAATTGAATTTAGGCCGTGTCGTTAAAAAGGTTGTTTCCACCGTAAAAAACGAAGCTTTCCAGAATCGTGTGCTGCTTTTAGTTCAACCTCTTGATATGACCATGGCACCTTCCGGATCTGAAGTTTTATGCATAGATTTCATGGGCGCCGACATGGATGAAATAGTACTGATGATGAAAGAAGGAAGTTCCGTCCAACAAATGCTTGATAATAAATCTGCTCCGGCGGACGCAGCGATAGTAGGCATCGTCGATTTGGTTACCCTGAACGATAAGGTTGTTTTTAACAAGTCATCCTCCGCCTAGCGCCCAAAATTCGAAAGGGGACAGCCCTATGGAAAAAATTGTAGAACAGATAGCCCGGGAAGTAATGATGAAGCTTAAATCCCAATCACCGGATCGGGGAGCTCTATATTCGCCCTCATCAGGCTCATCGCCGGTTTTAACGAAAACCGCGGGAAAAACGGCGGTTTTGATTACCGCCAATTTTAAGGTAATCGAACAAGTCTTTAAACAAATGGGTGCCATTGCCCCTTCAGGCGCAAGACTTCTTCTTTCCGACTATCTCGTAAATAATTACGGCAATCCCAACTGCCTTCCAGGCATGGAATTACACACATCCAAAAGTCTTTCGGCATATGACGCCATCAAAGATATTCGCGAACTATTGATTCCTTCGCTTTCGATCAATACGCTTTCCAAGGCGGCGAATCTCATTGCCGACAGCTATGCGACTCAAGTAATTTCCTACGCTCTTTGCGAAGGAGTCACGATCACCGTATCCGACGAGTCGATTCTCGACGCCGCCCGATATTTTCCGACCGGAATCGCGAAAAAAATCGATTCTTTCCGCCGCGATCTCGAATCGATGGGAGTGCGCTTTCAACGCGGCTCGGCTCCGATTAAACCGGAGCATAAATGTTCCGTCTGTCTGGGTTCCGACTCTTGCGCCTCCTGCAAGTCACCATCGACCGGTGCGGTATCGCCCGAAACCAGAATATCGAGTGTAACCCCAACCGGCGGAAAAGACGGCACCTGCCTTAAAGAGAATTGCCCGAGAACATACGGAAGCTGCTCCAGTTCCTGCGAAAATTCCGTCAAGAAAGTCATTCAAGCGGGTGCCGACAGAGTGGAAAAAGGCGCCGATGCTCCTATTCCGGCAGCCGATTTGGGGCGATTCATCGATCACACGTTATTGAAACCCACAGCCACGACCGCGGAAATCACGAAATTATGCGAAGAGGCTCGCCAGTATAAATTTGCATCGGTGTGCGTGAATCCGGCGCATGTCGCTTTGGCTGCCGATCTTTTAAGAGGCAGCGGCGTCATGGTGTGTACCGTCGTCGGATTTCCCTTGGGGGCAACCTCAAGTTTTACCAAAGTTATGGAAACACGCGACGCCATAGCAAACGGCGCTGAAGAAATCGACATGGTAATAAATGTCGGAGCGCTTAAATCGAAAGACTATGAACTGGTAAAAAGCGATATCGCCAGAGTAGTTGAAGCCGCCGGCGGGCACACAGTAAAGGTTATCTTGGAAACTTCCCTATTGAATCAGGAAGAAAAAATCAAAGGTTGCGAGCTCTCCAAACAAGCCGGAGCCGATTTCGTAAAAACTTCCACCGGTTTCAGCACCGGAGGAGCCACCGTTGAAGATATTACTCTAATGAGGCGAACCGTCGGCCCGGCGATGGGTGTAAAAGCAAGCGGCGGAATTCGGGATACGCAAACTGCCCAACAAATGATCGCGGCAGGTGCGACACGTATCGGAGCAAGCGCCTCAGTCGGGATAGTCAAAGGACAAACAGCGGGCGGCAAAGGTTACTGATCAACAGCCTTCATCATCAACTGTGAGACGCGCCGGAGCTTCCCGGAACTTTTATACGCAGCCGGCCAGGACAAACGTCCACAGCATTGAAACCATGATATAGATGACCAATCGCTTAAACATGATTCCTTGCCTCGCGGATAATCAGCACAATCGTTCCCAAGGTTAAAATCCAGAAGATCGTCATTTTTTCGCCTCCCCATTAATCAGGGTTGTAATCGTGACGTTTTTGAAAACCGCCAAGAAGATTATCGGCATAATATCGAATGTGGAAAAACCGATTTTGCGATATTCATATAATCATCAGGATTTAGGCTCTTATCGACGGTAAGAAAAGTCGATCTTGCCGATCATGTGAAAAATAATCACTTTATTTGATCAGCAATGGATGCCGGTTGACTTTGCATTTTAAGATTTTCGGAAACAGGTGATGTTGACGAAGCCGGTTCAGGGATCTCCGTGTTCGATGAAGTCTCATTGATATCGGAAAAACCTTCGGATGTCGTCTTTGGAGAAACTTCGCCATCGTCGCCGTTCTCCCCGGCATTTTCATTATCATCCGCATCCTCATCCGAATCGGAATCGGAATCGGAAGCAATTGCGCTGGAATTTCGGGTAGGAGCCCGACAAAATATCGGAGCCTTCCAATGATCGTCGATATCCGTAATTTTCCCGGGTTTGCCCAGTCTCGAAAAGCCTATCTGTTTTCCAGGGCTTATTTTATAAATTTGCCTCCGCGAGTCTTTTATCCATGCGGACCCTTTTTTTAAGGCGAATAGAAAGTTACCATCGGGAAATTTTTCAGCAAGGGCTTCCCCGTTTTGCAATATGAAAACAGCTTGAGGAACCCGAATCATTATTTCCGATTCTTTTCCCGGAAGATTTACCTTGATCCTTCCCGACAGCAACCGAAGAGAGGCATCCTCAAGCGTGATTACCGTTCCGTCATATACCGTAATCGATTCACTTCCTGTTTCCGAGAGAAGTTGACAAGGGGTAGCCAATGTTTGTTGAAACAAGGATTGATAACGAATCATGCTTTTCGGCAATAATCGCTCCCCATCGCGATAACTTCGAAAAAACCTCGATTCATGCGTCCGAACAGCAAGAAACGCCGCAGGCGTCGCCGGGAAATGCCATTGAAACGGCGATTTCTCGACGAGTTGTTCTTTTGCAAAGCTTAAACACGCATGAGCAACAAAAAGGATAAACAACAAAAATAAAAAACCGAAATTTCTCACCATGGATTTCTCATATCATATATTGTAACTGAGTTCCGATAAGGCAATTGTTCTAATCGGTTCGTCGGATTAATCGTCGTCCTTCTGTTCCAATTCATCTGATTGCTTATTTTGATCGGCGGAAGTGTCGGAAGATCCGGAGGGCGATTCATGAATTGAAGCATTCAGAATGAACAGTTCGTCCCTGAGCGTTAATGCTTCAATATATAATACCGTGATCATCAGTATTATGCCCAACGAAAAGTATAATTCGATATCACGAATTCTTGTATATAACCAAGTAAAAAGGGCGGTCGAGAAAACAACGATTACTATTTTTTTCAATCTTTGCTGGAAAAGGCTTTGCCTTGAAAAGAAAGCATCTCTCCATTTACGGGTTTCCTTGAGCGCGCCTTCCATAATCCAGATATGATCTCTAATGACAAGCATTTCCAAATAAACCATCGTGTTCAGCAATATCATCGCCGCAAAAAAAAGTATCTCTTTATTACTTTGCCTCAAATAAAAAACAGTACATAGAACAACAAAAGTGAATATCAGCGTAAATATTTTTTGTAGAATCTTGTATTTTGAAAACATCTTGCTTCCTCCGCGATTAGATTGAAAAACTGGTAATAATTCCTACCGACCGCTGGAATTTCGAAACTTTATTATTGTTTAGGTTTAACCACCGAAAGCTTCATTCACAAGTTCCGGTTTTTCCTGAAAAACTTTTAAAATCTCAGCATCGAGCCTGAACGAAAAGGAGGCATCGGCATTTGATGAAAAGACTTTCTCCGGAGTTATGTTGTAACCGCCTTTGAAGGCTTCAAGTAATTTGAAGGCTTGATTCATCGACGAATTGCACATCCTGTAATGAATGAAGCGATCAATGATTCCTTCGAACTCCTTAGGCGCAACTTTCATATCATCGAGTGATTTCCTCAAACGCACCTCATCACCGGACTTCCGATGTTCGATAAAAACGTGTAAACAATTTTCTACACGAGTAGAATCTACTGATCGTAACTTTGGTCTCGTGAAATAATAACCTGAGAAAATTCCCGATACAAGGAAAATCATTATGACAACAAATTTAAACAGCAACTCTTTTTTTCTCGAATTCATTCCAAAATATTATCATTATGAAATATGGCTGTCAATTCATTGACAAGTATTTGATAATAATGTAAAAAAATAATGATGCTGAACCAAGTTCAGAATCACCAATATTCCAGAAGATCCGCAGGGATCTCCCACCCGGTTTGAAGTTTCCGGAGACAAATCGTGAAACCGAATAAGACGAAACATCGGAAGCGTGTTTTTATCGTGGATGATGAAGAGCAGATCGTTCTTCTTTTAAAAACGATCCTCAATGTTTATAGTTATGACAGTATCGAATCTCTTTCCGCGATGGAAGCTTTTTCAAAAATCATGTCCGACAAACCCGATATTATTTTACTCGACATCGCGATGCCGGACATGGATGGGTATGAGGTTTGTCGACAGTTGAAGAACAATCCCAAGACCAGCCACATTCCGATTGTCATGATAACAGCTCTGGCTTTGGAGCAAGATAGAAAATTGGCCATGGCAGCCGGAGCAAACGGCTTCATTCTCAAACCTTTCGACCCTCGCAAGGTCATTGATGAAATCGAACGATTGACTTCGAGCACTACGTGATTGATTAATTTCCTCTGGATTATAATGATATAATGAATGTGTGAAATTTAACGGGTGTAAACTATTTTCATATAACTGTTTCACCCAATCAGAGGAGTTTGATAATGTTGGAAACTGTAGACATATTCAAGGAACTTAATGTCACCGAACTGGAATGTCTGAGCAAGATAACCCACGGATTAAATTATAATCGCGGTGAGGTGGTTTTTAAGCAAGGAGATTACTCTCGGGATTTTTACATCATAAAATCAGGCCAGGTCGAGATATCCGTGAGAAATCTCTTTCAGGACATCAAGGTGTTGGCGGTATTAAAAAACGGCGATTTTTTCGGCGAAATGGCTCTTTTTGACAAAAACTCAACAAGATCGGCTACGGCTACAGCCATTCAAAAAACGTCTCTTTTGAAGATTCCGGGTGATGAGTTCGAAAAATTGTTGAAAGAACGGCCTACGATAAGTTTTAAACTATTGGGAACCCTCAGTAAGCGCCTTAAGGAAGGAAATGACAAGAGAAATGCCGATCCTCATCAAATAAAGAAGCAGGATGGAAGAGTAATCACCATTGCCGCCGCGCGTAACGGAAGCGGGAAGACAACCTTGGCTACGACTCTCGCGACCATGATTTCCCAGGAGCTTCCCCGCAAGGTTCTCTTTCTGGATCTCGATCTTTATCAAGGCGATGGTACGTTCGTCATGGGGGTTTTTTCTCCCAAATCCATCAGGACCTTGGCTGAGACACTCAAATCTGAGGCGCAAACCTGGGAGACCTTAACCAAATACATCGTCAAGAATACCGACAATCTTTATGTACTTCCGGCCCCCAAAGATTTGCTGGAAGCGGAAAAAATATCGGAACAAGATCTTGTACAAGTGATCAAGACATGTCGCAATTATTTCGACTATATTATCGTCGACACCGATAGCCACATCGACGAATTGCTTTTAAATATCCTCGACCTCTCCGAACATTCCTTCTTTATCGTCGATAATCACGATCCGATTTCGATTAAAAGTTGTGCGCGACATTTCAACGCACTATCGATGCTAGGTTTTCCCGAAAGCAGGATTGAACTGATGGGAATGAAAGCCGAGCAAGCCGATCTGGAACAGCTCAAACGGCTCTTCAAATTCCCAGTCGTCGGCGGCATTCCTGAAATAACACCCAGGAAGCTTGAACACGGGCAGACGGTTTACCACAAAGAACCTAGAGGTACTTATTGCAATTTCCTCAGAGCTTTCGTGAAGACCATCTTAAAGGAAGACAGCATGCAAATCTTCGCCGAGAGCGGAGGTTCGTTGTTTAGTTTCTTTTTCGATCGCAACAATGATGCGCCGTCCGTAACCCAACCGGCGGATAATACCTGCGTGATCGACGTCTTAGCGGTAAACGAAGAAAATTGCCTATCTCTTTTACGAACCGCTCGTCTGGAATTCGTTAAAGGTTATCACGAGAAAGCTTTAACGGATACCCTGAAATTAGTGGAATATTGTCCGCGTGCGGCGCCGATATACCAGGTTTTGGGTGAAATCTTTTATTTCAAGAAAGACTTCTCCATGGCTATCGATGCTTTCAAAAAGGCACTTGAATACGATCCTGAAAATCATATTTCTCAAGGTCTATGCTCAGTCATGACCAATGATGACGATCTTCGTAAGAAAACCCTGAAGAATATCGACAAAAAAATCTCTGAAAAACCGGATTTCGCTAATTTCCATCACGACAAGGGTCTGCTTTTGTTTCATTTCCGGGAATTTGACAGCGCCATCGTGAATTTTGAAAAAGCTCTGCAATTAAATCCGAACTACACGGAGACTCGGATCAACCTGGCACTGACGCTGTCTGAGAAACGACTCTTCGATCGTGCCATTGAACAACTGTTGCTTGTCGACAAGCCCAATCTAAGAACCTATTATCTTTTGGGTAATTTTCTATTCAATACGGGGAAATTTGCGGATTCACTAAAGGCATTCGCGCGAGTTACCGACTTGGAACATGATTATATGGACACTATCCAAAAAATCGACAATCTTAAGTCGTATTTTTCCAAGATGACATCGCTTTTGGAAATGCATAAAGAAATCGCGAAAGGTCAACCGAATTATCCCGATTTACAGTATAAGATCGGTAATATCAGTTTGCTTCTTGGAAAACGGGAAGAAGCCATCGCTGCTTTTGAGAATACCTTACGCGTATCTCCCGGATTCGGTGACGCGGATAAAAAACTTCAAGCCTTAAAGTCGAATCTAAGCATTTCCAATGCAATAGATAAGCTTTTGGATAAAAAGTTTGATCAGATCATATCCGATGGCGAAAATACGGCCGGTTTCCAGTTTGAAATGCTCTTTGAAAAGTCGATGAAATCCTTGCATGAAAAAAGCAAAAACGAACTGTTTCGCATAAAATTGAAGAACACACGGACGAAGTTCGACATGGTAGCCCCGATTCCGGCAGATGCATTAGTGGAGGGATGTTTTTCGATAAATTGCGATCAACTTGGTTCTATTGCCGAAGAAGATCTGATATTAGCGGAGCTGATCTACCCGGAAACCGGAGAGGTTCTTGCCATTATGCCGCACCGTCTCACTACCGAAGAAATACGGAACGGAAAAGCGATCGAGGATTTGACGGCAAAAAACAGCATCGTATGGAATTATAATATCGCTATGGAAAATCCGTATCGTATACCGGTTCGCTATTTCCATGTGAGTTTATCTTGTCCGGGTTTGGCGCGGGCAATGTTGAATAATCCCCAAGATTTCCATGCCGACTTTGAAAACCCCAATACTGGAGCGACATGCAGTGGACGTCCCGATCCTGAGAACCCCGATATCGTTTCATTCGTTTTTGCCTCGACAAATGGAAAAGACGTCGTCAGGGCCGACGATAATATCAAGCTGACCATTCATAATCAAACCGGCGAACAAATCATGACAATGGAATTCCTCATTTTGAAAGACGATCTGGAGGAATTTTCCAAAAACATATCCATCGAAGATATGGGATACTTTTTCAACAATAAAACCGGTTTAACACCAGCGGAAAAGCTTAAAGAGAAATCAACTCGGTCTTGAAACGGCCCTCATCCGGAAGGTGCTGCCGCCTTCCGGATAATGGAATGGAGGGCTTTCTAAAGGAACTTGGCATTGAACTACCTCCAATCAATATCTCGGTTACGGGTAAAAAAACGTGAGGGTTACCATGAAAAGCGTTCCGAAGATGATCGGCCAATAAAGAATCTTGGGAATAAGATTCTCGCGATATTGCAGCCAAGAAAAGCGCTCCGTAGCGCAAAACACGATGGCATTCACCGACACAATCAAGAAGATGCTGTACATAATGAAATAAAAATAATCCATATAGATCACTGTCTGTACTTCTAGTCGGTGTCGCAGATCGATTTGCGAATAAATCACAACGAAAAAGAGAGCGGCTGCGACTTGAAGGATAACACTGGAACTGAAACCCAAAATCGATGCCATCTCCTGTCTCTTTGTGCTTATGAGAAGTACGGAAAAGAATAAAATACTCACGACGAACAAAGGTAAAATGTTGGAAATAAATGGGTCGAGAAATTTTCTTTGGATTATGATGTTATAAAATAATTCGGGGAAGGCTGCCTGGCCCATGTAATTAGCGATGCCGAAATTGGTGTTATAATCACGATCGATAAAGTTGAAGTAAACTTTAGTGATATCCCAGCCCGGGAGAAAAAGAGTTTCATCGATTCCCGGTTTTACTTTAGGATCAAGCAGTCTGTACGAATAAATATCGGGTACTAAAACAATATTTTTATCGAAATCTTGCGACCAAAATCGTATCCAGATATTTTCAGTTTCGAAGGGATATGTGGCGTAGCTGAAGGTTTCCCGCAAAGTCGCTTTGAAATTCCAAACGATGGTTCTTACACCGTCGACTTCGCGCTCGAATGACTTTGAAAGTTCCGATTCGACGGCTTCCGGAAAAATTATGCCCTCTGAAACGCCTGGCATTCCCTTGGCTGGAAATTTCTGCCAGACGTAACCCGTGAGTTTGACATTGACCGCTCCGTCGAACTGAATCGATTGGATGAAGCAACCCGTGGGAATAAAGACCGGTTCGGTGTATCCGAATTTTTGAGAAGTGGACCGATAATCTTCCGTGAACTTCGACAGTAGAGTCTGGTCAAGCATCGGCGACGTTCCTTCATGCTCTTCCTCGGCAAAACTTCTGTTCAAAACCCAAATTCCGCAAATCCCGCAGCAAATGACCGCTGAAATCAACGCGGTACCAATCCAGAGGTGAATATCGGATGGTTTGTCGCGTCTTAATATTACTAAAAGAATCAAAGCAGTAAGAGCAAAAACAATGGCTACCGTCGATTGAAACAAGTCTCTTCTCATTCGCAGATTGGGATGTAAAAGGTCGTGCTTGGATACAACCGTCACCAAGCTCCAATTGCTTCCGGCAAGCGGTTCATAGAAAGCCCAGCTATCTTCGCTGGTAACGAAAGATTTAAAATTCGCTACCCCACGATTACCGCTAACAGCTGACTGCGCCATAGCCGTGACCTCGGTGGCGTTATGTTCCTTGGCAACTTGAAAGATCGTTTTATGCGATAAAATGAATCCTTCATTAGGGTGCCACAGATATTTTCCCGATTTGGCGAGAATGATACAATAAGCGCCTTTGCCGGGGTCGATATTTGAGAATACTTCGTGAATTTTGCTTCGCGGAATTTCAATAAAAACCGTTCCGATTTTCACCGGATCGGAAGCATTGGAAATTTGCAGACAAAATTGATGCTCGATCATAAGCGGATTTTTAACTAGACTGGAATCGGTGGCTGTGCGACTAAAGTAGCAGGCCGATTTTCTTGGGGTTTCGACATCATTGTCGATTGGTTGAAAAGTCACTCCTATGCCGGAAATGTGAGCGTTTGTTTGAATAATTTCCCGAGCCTTTTTGGCAAATTTCTCTTGGTCGATTTTCTCGGAACCAATCTCTGAGGCGATCTCGTCGGCAACGGCGGTGCAACTTGCGATCAGAGCTTCAATATCAGCGTCGGCTTTAAGAGTCTCACTTTGTGCTTGATTAAATGCGGTTTTTTCCAGCTCAGCCCGATCGTTGAAATACGCCCAGATATCGCTGACAAAGCAGATATGCCCTATTGCGCAAAGAAATATCAAAATTCCCAAGATGAATTTTTTCATTAAATACCCTCTCCTGGAGATATTGCCTATGTTATATATATCCCAAAAATATTTGGGGCGACGCGCTTACTAAAATCACGTCGCGGATCTCTCGCCGGCTTGCTTATTTCTTAAGGCTTTCTCGTAAACTTCCTCCGTTCGCCGCGTGAATAAATCCAGATTGAAATTGCGTTCCATTCGTATTCTTGCATCATCACCCATTTTCTTGCGAAGAAACGGATTGTCGAGCAATTTTGAAAGCGCAGCGGCCATTGCGACCGGATCTTTCGGCGGAACAAGAAATCCTTGCTCGCCGTCTTGAATTATCTCAGGAATTACTCCTACGGTCGTCGCCACGACGGGTTTCCCTGAAGTCATGAATTCAAGGGCCGCGCGACAGTTTCCTTCAGATCCGATGGAGGATATCAAACCTACGTCGAGCGAAGACAAAACTTCGGGCAAATCTTCCCTGAAACCAAAGACGGCCAATCGAGAAGCGATTCCCAACTCAGCAGCCAGGTTTTTCAACCATGCGAAACTGCGTTGATTCTCATATCCTAGCACGATCAATTTCCAATCGGACGGATTGTTTTTCAATAGTGCAAGAGATTTTAGGGCGAATTCATGCCCCTTAATCGGGTCAAGTCGCGCGAGAAGCCCGATCAGCAAGGTTGACGCATCACCGACAATTTCTTTTCTAAATTTTTTGCCCGGATCGGCGTCGACTCTGAAACGCTCGGTATCGATGGCTCCATAAACTACATCAATGGCATCGGCCGGAAAATCGAGAAGTTTACGACACAATCTTTTATGCAGGAAAGAACCGACGATCAGATGATCGGTCCAATGATGGTGAACAAAACGATTGATGAAATGGTTTTTGGGCGGATCAATATCGGTGCGGGTTCTAACGACGGCTGTTCGCGGGCAAATCCGCCTCGCGATCATTCCGGCCATCCAGGCTCCTTCATTGATATGACTGGATATAACCTCGGGCCGGAAAGAATTGAATATGCGGCACATTTTTTTTATCGCCTGAAGATATAAATATGGGTTGCGATGGTTCAAGCGAATGCCGTCATCCAAACAAATTTGCATTTTTTGCGCAAAATCTCGAGGTTTTCCGGGTTCGGTAAGAAGAAGAACATCGTGTCCACGCGCTTTCAGCTTGCCGCAGAGAGAAACACAATAATTCGAAGCACCGCTCCAATTTGGAGAATTCAGTATTTGTATGATCCTCATTTAATTTTTCGAGTACGTTCTATCAGCTTGGCATAACTAATCGCGCTTTGGAAAGCATCTCCGATCGCGGCAATATACCCTTGCCATCCGTCACGAAAGCCTTGTTTGATTAGAAACCTGCGTAAAAATCGGAGCAAGGGGCGGGAAAACATGTAGCGAATCGCGCTTGCCGGAGCGGGTTGGGCTCCTTCCCCTTGCCAATAATCGGCTTGGAAGGATGTATAAAAATCCATCTTCCGCAGATAAGTTGAAAGATTCGGATACGGGTGATGATCGAAGGGTTCCTTGATTGTTCCAACGGCGCCTTTTACTTCCAAACTTTCATGGACATGCCGATGAGGAAAAGCGGCATATCCGCGCTTAAAAAGTCGCACCTGGTAGTCGGGATACTGTCCGCCGTATTCCAACCATTTTCCGAAAAAGTGGTTGCGTCGCGGGATCTTGTAAGCGACAAATTGCTCGCTCGAAATCTTCTTTTGAATATCCCCGGCCAAAGTCGGCGAAATGCGCTCATCGGGGTCCAGGTAGAAAATCCAATCCGTTGTCAGTTGCTCGAAACCATAAGTTTTGTTTCGATTGAGGTTTGAATTATTGGGACGCGAAAAAATTTTAACATTGGGAAATCCGCGAACCACGTTCAAAGTGTCGTCCGTCGACTCGCAATCAATCACGACAATTTCCGATGCGAATCGAGCCGATATAATGGCGTCGGCGATTTGTCCCTCTTCGTTATGAGCGATGATCGATATTCCAAGCGTGGTCATGAGTGAATTGCCGATTTCCTTACAATCGAATCCTGATGGATTATCTCAAAAAAATGTGGCGACTTCAAGAAGAATGATACATCTCCAGGCAATCTACGAACTTCTTTTTCAATTTCCCGCTAAATCTGATATACTTCGGCCGCGAAAAAAATCATAAACAAAAAGGGGAAGGAGGAAAAAATGTTCGAATATCTTACATTACGAATCAAGAATGTTCCCAAAAACCCTGAATCGGTCTTTGAACCTTTTACCAATGATATGACGCGGTTACTCGGAGATGACCTTTTAGGAGTGGCCGTTTATGGAAGCGCCGCCTCGGGAGATTATATCTACGGTCATTCCAATATCAATATGGTGCTTTTGCTGAAAGCAGTGACGGTGGGACAATTGAAAAACATCAGTTTGCCGATGGAAAGATGGATGACAAGAGGCTTTGCTGCTCCGGTTATTTTTACACCTACGGATCTTGAACGGTCGCTCGACGTGTTTCCGATTCTTTTCACGGAAATACGTGATAATCATCGAATGCTGTACGGCCCTGATCCGTTCATGGAAATAAAAATCGATCCAAGTCTCTTGAGGCTTCAAGTCGAGCAGATGCTGAAAGCCGGAGTGGCGGAAGCAAGAACGGAATTCTTGGCTTCAGGTGAATCGTTGAAAACTTTTGAGAGCATGATCTCTCGATCTTTCAATAATCTATTTCCCCTGTTGCGGGGCTTGTTGAAACTTAAAGGGGTAACACCCTCGGTTCGCAAGGAAGTGGTCGTGGCAATGACCGAGGAAAAATTTCAACTGGAACCGGGAGTGTTGACGGATGCGTTGCGACAAATCGG
>Ga0209749_1001329_pt1 | contig 22802 bp, 13 predicted proteins | sample EPASupsiteSAE347_FD_187267 | JGI IMG/M metagenome (GOLD analysis project Ga0209749, IMG submission 187267) | Bioremediated contaminated groundwater from EPA Superfund site, New Mexico - Sample SAE3-47 (SPAdes) (version 2) | ecosystem: Environmental > Aquatic > Deep subsurface > Groundwater >...
TAACTCTTACAGCTTTGATCACTGCAATCTTGTTAGCACCAGCATCTGTGATTTCGATATCAAAACTGTCTTTTTCTTCAACAGCTTCACCAGCAGCTGCAGGAGCAGCCATCATCATAGCTGGAGCTGAAGCAGAAACGCCGAATTTATCTTCCAAGATACCTACCAATTCTGATAAATCTAGAACTGACATTTTTTCGATTGTTTCAACCAAAGTTTTAAATTTCTCTGGAACAACAACGTCTTTTTTTTCTTCTGACATAGTTTTATGCGTTGACTAGCCAATTGACTATAATACTCAATATTAACTATCAACAATTAATTTAATAAATATTACTTAATTATAATTTCAAATTTTGAATTTTAAATTTTGAATCAATTTTGAATGATTGAATTTTTAATTAATGTTTTAATCATTGAAACATTAAAAATTTATTCAAAATTCAAAATTGGAAATTCAAAATTGGGGGTTAAGCCTTCTTTTCTTCGATCGCTTTCAAAACAGTCACGAAGCCTCTGATATTACCAGCCAAAACATTGACGAAACCAGATACAGGGGCGTTCATGGTGCCCACCAAACGAGCGTATAATTCTTGTTTGCTTGGTAATTTTGACAAAGCCGCTACTTCCTTCGCGCTGATAAACTTGTTTTCCAAAATACCGCCGGCAAAGACCATCTTGTCCTCACGACTCTTTTGAAACTTAGCAACGATCTTCGCTGGCGCTACTTCATCCTCGTAACCGAAGATGGCAGCAATCTTGCCGGCCATGTCGCGGATATTTAGATTCTCCACGCCCATGTCCTTGAAGGCAATTTCCAACAAAGTCTTTTTAGAAACATAGTATTCACTATTTTCTGCTTTCAAGTTGTTACGCAACTCTTCATTCTCTTTTACAGTCAAGGCATTGTACTCAGCAAAAACAACTGATTTTGCTTTTTTCACCTTGGCAGCAAGATCTCTCAAGATCTCACCTTTTTGCAATTTTGATTTTGGCATACTCTTTATATTTAAATTATTAATTATTCTAATTTGTCATTCTGAACGAAGCGAAGGCGCAGTGAAGAATCTATAATACTTCGCATGTGCAAAAAACATCATTCAAATAATCTATCAAATATTATAGATCCTTCATTTCGCGCGGCTCATTCAGGATGACAAAGCGGAATAAAAAAACTGTGGCATAACCACAGATTGACAAAAATAAACTAAAACTAGCTTTTTTTACCTCGGCGGGACTTATCTTTGTGCCTGCTGTCTATGGTTATATTTGATTGATATTGTTTATATTAGCATGTTTGGGAAAAATGTCAAGACTAATATGGGCTCATTTCTAATTTCTTCTCAATGTCTGGAAATTCGTGTTTCAAATCTATCGTGCGCCGCTTGATTAGACACAAAAGCATGTTCAATAGTATCTAATTTTTTTATAACTGCGTCCATTACATCGTGAAATTCATGCTTATTGAGAAATTTTTCATCCATTTTCTGTTCAAGCTCATCCAAATCTTTCTTTGTGGCTAATTTATTAAATTGCTCAGGAGTTAATGACATAAATTTGAGTAAATATTTATAAGTAAATTATACCACAAAAAATACAAATGTAAAGTAAGAAAAAAGCCCCGGCTGTTTACCGAGGCTCGAGATTTTTTGTGACAATTTGATCAGCAATGACCAGGGCGAGAATGAGCGAATATTGCCATGTGATATGAGGCGAATAAAATTTTACTGCAGTCACCTACTTCATAGCAGACCAATTTATCGCCTGTGATACAAAAGTTGAACGTAGAAACGACGGAAGTGGCAATCAGCGCCGGCTTCAAGGCATTAAAATGCAATGATGTAAGGAGAGCAACTTCTCTGGAACATACTTCAAGACCATGTCCATGTGCCAGACTGTAAATTCTATCCAGAGGATATTCAGCGCCTTCGGGGATACCCAAGTCTTGACCAGTAACAGCGTAAAGGGCGACCGTTTTTTCTTTGGGACTGACTTTAATCCCAGCCAACACCTCCGCGGTTGACTTGTCAATGACGCGACCAAAACTCACAACCTGATTCAATAGCTCATGGCCACTCGGATATGCACCGAGCTTAACCATTCCCAGACAATGTCCCACTCTTGGAATCATTGGCTCAGCCACCTCTGACGGCTCTGACTTTTCCATTGCGTTTCCTCCGGTTATATTGAATGAACGGACTACGAAAATTAACCTCTTATTAAGAGATCTATTATAATTTTATAAAAAATATAAAAAATAGTCAAACTAGCTTTGTTTTTTTATTTAAAATCCTCCTCACTCAATTTAGCTTGACGTAAAATTGACTTGAATGTCCCGAAAGGAATTTCTTTTTTATTATCAGGAACGATTACGGTCAAGGTCGGACTTTCGGTTTTTCGATATTTAACGTGACTACCCTTTTGGGAAATAAAAATAAAGCCCTTGTTTTGAAGGACTTTGATGATATCTAATGATGAATAGAGTTTAGGCATAACAAATCGACATCTTAACCAACTCCGGCTCTTCAACCTTTGTTATTCTTGGAGTCTTTACATCCTCAAAATATAATTCCAAGGCCTCATCTAACGCTGCCAGAGCCTCTTTTTTGGTATTGCCAAAGCTGGAAATGTCCACGTTTAAGCACTGGGCAACATAATGTTTCCCTTCTTTCCAAACTACATTTTTTAAATCGATTTTATGCATATGTTTATTACTTCTAATTTAATATTGCCACACGAATGAAGATTTGTCAAACACTTGACATTTACCAACAAATATGCTAAGATACTCAATCGTTCAATAATGGACGAACAACCCACAACAATCGGAGGTGCCCGATGAAAAAAGTCATATGTTTCATTTCATTAGCTTTTGCAACATGCTTGTCTTCAACGGCCATCGCCGAGGTGTATCACATCAGGCAAATTTATAAAAGTCCTGATGCGCGCCAATGGTGCGCCAAGACCGATGCTCCTGCTGGTCACATCCTCATGGATGTCGGAACTGGAAAGGAACGGGTTATCTATGGCAGTTACAATTTGGAAAATTCGGACAAGGGTAGTTCTTTTTGCAGTGACTATTTCAAACCGTCCAAGGGGGTAAATGACAAGATTCCGATTCACAATCGGTTTCCGATTAAGTTAATCTATGACTCTGGCACACAAACTGTTGCCGAGGTCACTTTGAATGGGATTGAGTAGATAATCAACATCGTCATAGTCCTCACAAAGAGACTCTGACGGAACCAAAAACCAACTTAATATGGAGACGGAAAATGAAAATTGTTCTTCGTTGTGCTAATTATACATTACTTGGAGTAAACTCTTCGGAATTTGCTGAGGCGCTCGATGATGTCTATTTTTTACTATTGGATTCAGAGGCAATCCTGCCAATTGGTACCACTATTGAGGCAATTGATCAGAACACTACGCTATCTGTTATCAATCATTGTTATAATCTAGAAAAAGATATTCTTTTTCTAGACATTGACGTCGAAGACATTATACTATCCCCACAGGAACTTATTGACTACCTAAAAGAGAGATGGACTTATAATCCTTATCCGCAAAGTCAAACCTGATCATTTTTCCGTCATAGTCTTTCGCAAGTATAATAACCAACAATAAAACCAAAAACCGCACCCCAAGAAGGGGTACGGTTTTTTTCTATTCTAAAATTCGTAATTCGTAATTGATAATTTTTAATTAATACTTACATCTCCTCCACCACTTCCATGCCCAACAATTCCAAACCAATCTTCAACACCTCCGCTGTCGCTGAGATTAATGATAAACGCGCGATGCGTTTTTCTGGTTCTGATTTCAGGATTTGAACGCTGTGATAGTAGTCATTAAATAACTGTCCGGTCTCGAATAAATACTTTGCCATTTCGCTCGGGTCGTTTTTCTCGCCGGCACTGCGGACGATATCGGGGTATTTGGCCAATTTCAATAATAATTGAATTTCTTTTTCTTCACCCAACTCATAATCGTTCTTTTCGGCTGTCCAGTCCCCCGCCTTACGCAAGATGCTTTGGATACGGGCGTAGGTGTATTGGAGATAAACGCCGGTGAAGCCGCTGAATTCGACGGCTTTGTCTATATCAAATGTAATCACCTGATCAGAGCCGATTTTTAGCATTTCAAATTTCATCGCGCCGTTCACGATCACGCGCACGGTCTTGTTTATCATTTCTTCCTCCCAAGCCGGATGACGTTCGCGAATTTCGCGCTCGGTTCTATCGGTCAGTAATTGTTTTAATTCTTTGTAGGTAATAACATTGCCACTGCGTGAAGACATTGGTCCACTCGGCAATTTGACAGAATCGTAACTCAAATGCACCATGTCTTGCTTGTAGCCCATCTTCTTTAAAATACTAAACAATTGTTTCATGTAAAGACTTTGGCGATTGTCGATGACGTAAATAGATTTGTCAATTTTATATTCTTCAAACTTGGCATAAGCCAAAGCTAAATCAGCCACTGGATAAGTCGCAGTGCCATCAGAACGCAATACCACCAAGACACTGTTATTTTCCGCTTCCAAATCGGCAATCACTGCGCCTTGGCTTTCTTTCAAAATCCCCTTCTTAATCAAGTCATTCACCATCTTGCGACCCTGGTCAATGTATTCGGATTCGTAAAAAATATGGTCAAATTTAATGTCTAAATCATTGTACAAATTTTCAAAGCCTTCAATGCTCCACTCGCGTGTCTTTTGCCACAAAGCATACTCTTCGCCTTCGCGCGTTTCAATCTTACGCATCGTCATCTTGATCAAAGTATCGGCGGTCTTATCATCCTTGGCTTGCTGACAGGACTCGACATACATCGTGCCTAAAAAATCACCCTTATCTTCAATCAAGTGTTCGACACGCGCCTCGCTCGCTCGCTTGTTAGCTGGATTGAACGTCCACCACAGTGTCTTGGCCACGTGAATGCCGAAGTCGTTGATATATGATACCGGAATCACCTTGTAGCCGTTGGCTGCCAAAATCTTGTTGACGCTGTCGCCGAAAAAGATATTGCGCAGATGTCCGATATGCACTTCTTTATGCGTGTTCATGTTGGAATACTCGATCATCACGCGCTTATTCTTGCCTTCCTTATTCTTGCCGAAATTTTCCTTTTGTTTCTCGATCTCTTTCAAAATCCCTTTGGATAATTCCGTCTTGGTCAAAGCAAAATTCAAATACGGACCAACGGCACTGATACCGGAAATCACTTTCCCGCGCTCAATCTGCCCAATCAGCTCGCTCGCCAACATCGCCGGACTTTTCTTTAATTTCTTTGCCAATTCAAAACAAGGCAAGCTCAAATCACCGTAGCTCGCTTGCATCGGATAGGAAAAATTAGACACATCTACCAGGTTGTCACCCAAGGCTGTGTTAATCTTATCGGCTATTTCTTTTTTTATTTTTTCTAGGAAATACATAATAAATCAATTATCAATTTTCAATTACGAATTACGAATAATTGAAATTTTATTTTTTAATAACTTTCACAAAACCGCGTTTACCTTTTTGCAGAAGAATACCTTCAGAACTAATTACTATCTCTTTGTCAATTTCTTTAACTACTTCGCCATCTACCTTCACGGCTCCTTGTTCAATCATTCGTCGTCCGTCACTCTTGGTTGAAACTAATTTTACTTCAAATAACAAATCAACCAATTTCCAATTCGTAATTCGTAATTCGTAATTTGTAATTTCGGTTGGTATTTCTTTCTTTTGCACTGTTCGAATAAAATGCTCTTGCGCTTGATCAGCGGCCTCGGAGCCGTGAATGATTCTGGTCAACTCATGCGCTAATTTCATTTTGTAATCACGTGGATTAACCTCGGCATCCTTCATTTCATTGGCAATTTTATCAACTTCTTTAATATCAATATTTGTACATAATTCAAATGCGACCGGCACGATGCCATCTGGCCAACTCATGATGATGCCGTAAACATTGTTCGCATCAGTGTCCAAGAAAACCGCGTTGCCTTCACTCTTGCCCATCTTCTTGCCTTTGTCGTCGGCTAATAATTTCAAAGTAATTACGCATTTTTCTTTCTTACCCATTGATTTCATCAAATCACGACCAGCCATCATATTAAACATCTGATCATTGCCGCCGATTTCCAAATCAACATCCATCGCCACTGAGTCATACCCTTGTGCGAGCGGATATAAGAATTCGTGCAAGTGAATCGGTTTTTCGTCTTCAAGTCTTTTCTGGAACATATCGCGCTGAATCATTTGTTGCACTGTAAAATGCGAAGATACTTCAATCAAATCTCGGAAAGTCAACTTGTCCATCCACTCACTGTTATATTTCACCTGCGCCGCATTCTCGCCCTCAAAATCCAAAAAAGCTGAGGCTTGTTTCTGATAGCTTTGGCAATTTTGCAAAACCTCTTCGCGTGTTAATTTCTTACGTGTTGCCGCTTTATCAGTCGGATCACCAATCATGCCCGTAAAATCACCAATCAAAAAAATCACTTCATGCCCCATTTTCTGGAATTGTGCCAATTTATTTATCAAAATCGCGTTACCAATATGCAAAGAAGCAGCTGAAGGGTCAAATCCGCAATAAAGCCTGATTCTCTCGCCTTTCATTAACTTATCCTCAAGCATTTTGCGAGTTGGATAAATTTTCTCTACTCCGCGGTCTAATAATTCAGCAATTTTCTCTTTGTCTGTAATAACTTTTGACATATTTTTCTTCGCCACGCCATAGCATTTCGCGACGGCGGGAGATTTTTTAATTAATTTAATACTATTCTAGCCTATAAATTGAAATTTTGCAACTCAAATATCTTTAATCTATTTACAATCTTTTTGTAATTTAAGCTTAATTAACTAATGTTATATTATAAGCAAAGAGATAGTGAGAACCTTACAAGACATAAAAATCAACACCGAAATCAAAACAAAATTTATTATTAATGCCACGGCCATGAACAATAATAAATTTACAATTGATTTTAAACCGACAGATTTCATCATCGATTTAAGAACTCTTAATACACCTCAAAAAAGTGCTAATAATCGCCTTAGATTGGTCGTAATTAGCCTTATTTCTCTCGTCTTTATCACAGCTTCGGCTTTTTATGTCCATGCCCAGGCAAATGCTGATATTAGCATAAATAATCCGATACCGGTTCAAAATAATATTATTCAGAAAGTGGCCAATAGTGTCAAAATGACAGCTACGGTGCCTGGCTGGTTCAAAACAGCCCAAACTAGCAACGAGCGCCTGGATATTACCACCAACATGGAGGTTTTTGTCAACGGCCAAAAAGTTGTGCCGATTTCCAAAACTGTGAAGACTGCAAATCTTGATAATGGTTTGCAGTTTTAGATTTGCCAAAAAGATTGACACAGAAAAAAAAGTATGCAAAGGTTGTCTCTGAAATTGCATTCAATTATAAAATGCCCCTCACCCCAACCTTTATGCCAGGCGCAGCACAGGTGCTCTCCCGCCGGGGCGAGGGAGAATAAAAGAATAATCATATGAAATCTTTCAGCCAACAAAACCAAATATTCGCCCAAGGACAGTTGCCTTTTCATAATGACAATTTAAGTCTTTTCACAAAAACCTTCATTGTCAGTTTGATTATTATATCCATTATTCTTTCCTTCCCAACCTTCGGGCATGGCGCCGACATGACTGAGAGAATTCCAGTACGCGCCACTGAGAAAACTGCCTCCCTGGATATGAATATTGCCAGCTCAAGCGCCACCTCAACAAACTTCACCGTCAAAGTGAGCACCGATCCGAACGGACAAGCCATCAACGCCGTCGGCGCCTTGATCAATTATTCTACTAGCACCGTCAAAGCGATTAAAATAGATTTAACTAACTCCTTCTGCGCCTTGTTTATTGCCAATACAATTGACAATCAAACAGGTCAAATCAATGTGATGTGTGGCAAGCCTTATCCAGGAGTTAACACCGAAAGCACGATTGCGGAAATAACTTTTCAAAGATTGACGAACGCCACCTCAAGTATCGCCTTTGACCCCAGTTCAATGGTCTTAGCTAACGACGGTTTTGGCACCGATGTCTTGAGGACAATTAACAATTTAAAATAAGGCTTCTCATAAGCCCTGTCGCGAGAATAATATTGAAAAATAGCATTCTCACGAACAGGACTTATGACCGATACCTCTCGCCGAATAGCAATATTTGGTGACCAGGATCAAGAAAACGGACCACTCTTCGATGCCCGTTTTTAGTTTGCTATTTCGATTATTTTATTTCAAAAAATAAGCCTGACCGTCTGAGAAGAATTGATCACCGACAAAGTTTTGTCCCAAAACCGGATCGACAAAAGGTTTTTTGACATACTCGATTTCCGGATTAGCCCGCAATAAGCCAGCTAATAAATAATCGCGTTCCGTATCGATATCCGGACTGATCTTGTGCGTTATGCCCCACTTGATGCCGCTGTCCAAGCTGGCCGTGCCGACATAAATCTGCTGCCCGTCCGTTGTTTTATAGCCGGTGCGCCAAAAACGCGCGTGATGGCGCTGACGAGCGTTGTTTGCCTGAGTAGCTTTTTCAAAGCCAAAGTTGTGGACTTCTAAATTCCAAAAAGATGGTGTCATGGGCGCCGTGTGATATGGCTCTTTGGCTATGGCTGTTTTTGCAGTTTTCATCGTCGTGTGAAGATTAATTCTGTCAGCCAAATTCCAGTCAGCTCTCTCAAAAATAGATATCAAAGATTCATCATTATCAATTAGAATAATAAAACTAAGTGGCTCTTGTTTGGCGCCTGATAAAGTTTCTGTATATTTCAAGTCTTGCTTATAAAAGATATCTTCGATATTGGTTATAATCTTTTCTTGAATTGGCGGATGCACTGTCATTAGCTCTGGCTGATAATAAAAAACCGAAACAACATAAACCGCCAATGAAACCAAGATTAATAAAGCTGCTGTTTTCTTTTTTTGAGCAAAAGGCAAAACCTTCGGTCCTTTACCAATTTTATTTTTCGCCCATTCCACCATACTAATTCCAACAATAAGCCACAATAAGCCGACTAAGTTCCCGCCCCAAACGTCACTCAAATAATGAACACCCAAATACAGACGACTAAAATCAATCAAAAAAATCAAAACAAAACCGGCGAAAAATATATTTATCTTCTGTCTTCTTCTTTTGGCCAAATGTATCAACAAATAGGTAATAAAACCATAAAAAGCCACCGCCGTGGTGGCATGACCGCTGGGGAAAGAATAAGTAGGTTCAAAATAAATCGCTGACTCCGGACGCGCCCGCTGAAAAATAATCTTTCCTAGATAAGTAAAAAGTTCGCTACCGAATAAGGTCACATAAAAAGGGATAATATAATAACGTTTACGCCAAAGCCACAGAAACACTGTTGTCGTGATAATAAAAAACAAAACCACATGCCCTCTTCCTAAAACAGTTACCCAGGTAAAGAAGGTGGTCAGTGTTTGATCTCGAAAAATTATCAATAAATTATCAACTCGTGTGTCAACGAACACGATTGTGCCCATCCTTAAAATACCATCCACTACTCCGCTAAAAAGAAATAGCACATACAAAAACATCAAAGCAAGCATTGTAAGCGGAAAACCTAGGAAGTGGGTCCGATCTAAGCGACGTTCAAGAAAAGCCGACAACCTTGGATAAGCAACAAAGATTTTTTGGATATACTCATTATCAACAATACCATTGATTACCGATTTCGATATAGAAATAAAAAAACGAGCAATGGGCTGACCGAATTTTATTGCCATCAACTCCGCAAAATAAACAAAAGCAAAAAAAACAACAAAAAAAATCACCCAATAATTGAACACACTTAAGTTTTCTAAACTTGTCATTATTTCATTTAGCATAACACCCAACTTTTAAAACCCCCTCTCCTGACCAAAGATTTTTTATCAAAATCAAAGAGGGGGCTTTTTTGAACTACATTAAAACATTACCAACCCGCGCTATACAATTCAACCTGAAAACTATTCGTGCCAGTAAACAAATTCGCATCCGTGCCCCACGGAATACCGATACCCCAATAAACATTCTTTGTTTGTCCACTTATGCTTGTGGGTCTTGGTATGCCCAAATTTGCGTTTATACCCGTTGTTGATAAATCGGAACCAGCTGACCATGTGAAATTATTAATACTCCATTCGATATTATTGACTGGGATAGTGCCGCTTGGATTAGCGCTCATGTTTGTTCCTGATAGTTTTGCATCAATTGGCGAGTTGCCATAGTTTTCTACCGTCGTTGTCGCATTAGTAGTGCCAGTGTCATCGCCCGCATACAAGGTGTTTCCAAAATTAATCGCTGCTTCCGCTACATTCAATGCGGTTGTCGTAATCATTTCCACTCCGACTGATGTTGTGGCTACATAGGTTGCGCCATCATAAATATTAATTCTTGATAACCAATTATAATTCCGATTAGGGTTGCTTGGCGTGCCTGGCGGATCATCGGTCGGAATTGCGTAATATTTCAAATCCGCCGAACAAGTATATTTGCCAGTGGCATCGTCAGCCCCGGAACACTCACTAACTGCGCAATTTGAAGTGCCGATCAAATAACAATCATTATAGTTAGCCGCACAATTATAGCCACCGGTCGCATTAGACATATAAACAACCGCCGTTGCACTTACCAGCGATTGGCAACCATTATTGTCGGTTATAGTCGAATTGACAGTTTGCACAGTCGTGTCAGTTCCTTTCATTAACAATGTCACATCAATGCCACTATTCAAAACCAAAGGACCGATTGTCGGAGCGACATTGTTTATAGAATATGAATTACTCTTTGAATTGCCCGTCGAGGCGAAATTATGACTATCAAAGATAAAGGCATAGTATGTTGTCGGTCCAGATGGTGACGGAGCCGTATCCTGATAATAACATTTCGCATTCGGCGAACTGGTTGCTATTGTTGAACAAACAGTACTGGTTGCAACCGTGCAGCCGTTATAGTCAGCTGAATTAACCGTACATACATACAAAGACAATGTATCTGCGCCACCGACAACGTCATTGTCTGATGAGGTTGTGGTAATCGTAAAATTACTACCCGGGTCCTGGTTATTATTCGTCGTTACTACCGCTGTCAAAACCGGAGAATGATTTACTACAAATGGAGAATCGTCCTCATTGTCCCAACCGCCTTGCGAAACAACTGAACATCTTGATGATCCGACACCGGATCGATAATCACAAGCAAAAGCATACCAATTATTACTTTCCGTCGTAGTTGCCGTCGTGTAACTACAGTCGGCTTCCACCGTTGAAGACGCTAAAGCGGAAACGCACCAGCTACCGCCATTACAGGTCGGCGCCCCCCCATTCCCCGGCGTAATGCTATTAGTCTTGCAAATAGCTAAATAATAACTATCGTTATCAAGATCCTCGGCAGTGGCTGCAAAGGCTACCGGTGTTCCGTAATTCGTCGGTGTATCTGTGGCTGACCCGCCATCAACCGGATTTATCGTGAAAGTAGGCGTGTTATTAGAAATGCCGGCAATGGTTAACTCTGGATATATGTCATAATTATCCAGCGCGGCACCAACATTAGTTACACGGAAACAATAAGTATTACCCATCAAAGCATTGCTTGTCGCCTTGATCATATATTCATTTTCCGTATATTGATTCTCAACCAATGAAATACTACCGGTCGTGTTAGAAGGATTTTCGACCATGCGGCCACTCGTCGTTGCATAACCTTCAACGTTGGCTAAGCGAGTTACAGTTGAGTCCCCGTCAGCAAAATAAGAACTCGTTGCCATTACAAAATGTTCAGTTGTAGCAGTTGTTGCCGGTACACTTATCCAGCCACCTGGATCATTTTCACAATTGCTCGCCGTTGGCGCATACTCCAAACGATATTGATAATTGTTTGACGCTCCGGCAGTAACATTGGCGACTGCTACGCGAATACGCGTACTGCTGCCAATTGCTAAAGCTGAACCAGTTGTCGGATTGCCAATATCCTCCGCCTCATTCCATGTAGCCGTACTTTCACTGCCGTCATCATTGCGCCAACGATAATGAATTTGATCAACTGTCGGTGTCGGCGCAGAAAAAGCAGTTGTAAAAGTATCAGTTTTCAGTGTCTGCGTGCCGGATACCTGATAAACGCGCCAGAAAGTCCTATAATTTGCATCATAATACTCATTCAAAAGCGCATTGACATTGCCCGTCAAATTAAAATCAGCATCAGCCGCTGCCATTGATTCAGTATTGACCGTCACCCAATTATTAACCGAACCGAAGCGATAAACTTGCAAGACGACATTACCGAATAAAGGCGCCAAGCTTGATTGTCCGTTCCAAGTTGCCGTAATCGCCTCAGTGTTATTGGTGTGCTTTGTAGAAAAATTATAAACAGCATACTGTGCAAAAGAGGTAGCCGCATCATATATCGCATCATCACTGGCGGTATCGACATATCCTTGCGGATCAAGATAATAATCCAAGCCGGCCTTGCTAGACGGCAAAGAAGCGACAATCGCCTTGGAATAAGCTTTTGTCTCAGTGGCAACCGTGGTAAAGATCGGATAGTTGGCATAAGCAGCCAACGGCACATCATCGGTGGAGTTATACAAGCGCAAACGATAGGTTTTACCAGCTAAGGCGGCATCATTCTTGATAGCAAAAATCAATTCGGTATATTTATTCTGACCGAGGTCAAAGTTTCCGCTTGAATTGACATTTTCATACCAAGCACCGTTTATCCAAGAATAAGGACTAGCAACAGCCTTAGAGGTGCTAGCCATATCGCCATTGGCCCCAGATAACCCTAGCGAATAGGCGATTTGCGTTGCCGCTCCAACATCTGTCCAGGTGCCCGGACTATCAGTCATGTTCTCAAACTGTAATTTATAGATCTTGTTACCGGTCGTATCTCCGCCCGTATTATCGATCTGGATACGCGCATTCAAACGTTCGCCGATATTAATATTGTCCAATGAGGTGCTAGCAGCTACTTCGGCAGTATTAGAATTGACATTTACGCCATCATCATTTTCCAATAAAAACGACCTTTGCGTAATGATATACGACTGATCAGTGGTAGTTGACACTTGTAATGTCGAACTAGCTTTATTCCCCGCCAAATCATATGCCCAGATATTGAAGACGTACTGTGTCAACGGACTCAATCCCGTAAGAGTCGTGCTCGTAGCGCCATTATAATTCTGATAGCTTAAGCTTGCATCCGATGATGAAGCCCAAAGCATATCAGCCTCAGTTACGCCGGACGCGCCTATCTTATAGAATATCTTATATTGCGAGAAATTAGCTTCTGTCGTCGAAGCGCCGAATTGCAGAACGACGCTACGTGAATCTTTCGCCGTAATCGTCAAGGCTCCTGGCGTCGTCGGATTCGTGATATCAATTTTGAAATTAGGCACCGTCGGATTGAAATCAACCCAGCTCGAACAGTTGGCACTAGCATCGCAAGCCAGCACTTGCCACTTATAATCTCCATCTGGCGTTATCGATGATATAGTCGTTGTGCCTGTATAAGGAGTCACGCGATAATCAGCGGTCGTACTCGCCGATCGCCAAATCTTGCTTGCGCAAGATGTCCACGTTGTTCCCGCTGCACATGAAGAGCTTGGTTGCGTCGTCAAAGTGGTGAAATTTGCAGATGTTGATGTCGCTTCAAAATACAAAGTAATCCTATCACTGACACTCGGATCATTAGCCGATGCCTTAAGAACAACTGTGTTCTGATTCAACCATGTCCCATTGTCAATAATCGTAACACCGTCACTTTTATATTGAATTAAATTTGTCGGATTTAAGGGCGTTGCATCTGGCGTTTCTGTAATGTTCACATAAGCCACGCCCGGAGTGCTATTCTCATCCAAATAAGTCTCTAGTCGACCCCATAATGCGCCGCTATAATCGGATAACATTAACTTGACCGCTAATTTTTTGCCGGCATGAACATAACCCCCCATCATTCCGCTTGTCACTGGATTTAAAGTAGCCACCGCTGTCGGCACCGAAACTGAGGTTGACGTGCCTAGCGATACACAATTTTGTGGTCCGCCGTTAGGATCGTATTCACAAAACTGATAATACAAATAATCCGCAACAGACGGATCAAGCGCCTTAATCGCCGAAGTGGTGGCGCTACCAGAAATATAAGTATCAACAGCATAAGCTGTATTGAAAACAGTAAAAAAGACTTGATAAACACCATCAGCGCTTGGCGTAGCTCTAAATCTGGTTACACTATTACAAGTCGAATCAGTTGCTGATAACAATGAAATTACAGAACCGAAAACAGTCGGATCATAGCCGCAAAGATTGTTAGTATTATCAGCACCAACATCAGTGCCGGAATTTGGAATTAACCAGTATTGTTTATAGGCGGGCGCGCCACCACTGTTCGTAGACACCATAACAACCGTCGAACTCGCCTTATTGCCAGCAGTATCATAAATCCAAATATTGAAATAATAATCCGTTCCCGCACTTAAATAATTAACCGTTGTCGTGGTGGCATTATTATAATTTACATAGCTCAAATTGCCATCTGCATGTTCTGAACTTGTCTCGCTCACCGCCGAAGTAGTGGCATAAAAAATCTTATAGTAGGCAAAATTAGCGTCTGAGCCAGGTGCACCAAAATTCAACGTAATACTTCCCTGCGTCTTGCTATAGGCGGATAAAGCACCGGGTGCAGCTGGAACACTTAAATCAACTTTAAAATTAGGCTGAGTGACATTAAACACCGCCCACTCATTTGAACAATCACCGTCATCATCACAGGCTAATGCCTGCCATTTGTAACCAGTATAGTCTTGCGGAATGACGGTAATGCTACTGGTAGCACTAAAAGGCGTTACCGAATAATCACTAGCGGTAGATGAAGAAATAAACCAAACCTTGCTTGCGCAAGAATTAAAGGCAGTTCCCCAAACACAAGCACCAATCGGTGTCGTTGTCGCGGTCGTCAATGAATTGGCATTTGCCACCAACTGATAATAAATTGTCAAAATTTCGCTCGTATCTGGATCATTGGCCGAAGCATGCAAAAGCATATTGGCATCATTTGACCAACCGCCATTAACAACTGCAGTTGTGCCGGTATTTTTATATTGATTAATAGCCAAAACATTATACGGCAAGGCGTTGGTTTTTACATTCAAGGTTACTGATGAGCTGGCGCTATTACCCGCATCGTCAAATGCCCAAATGTCGAAATAGTACTGAGTGTTTGGTTCAAGTCCGGTAATTGTCGTCGTCGCTGCACCATTATAGTTCACGAAGTCCATATTGGATTCGAAAAATTCCGAGCTACTGGCCATAGTCGGCGGCGTCGTAGTGCTATAATAAATACGATAATCCCTAAAATTTGAATCACTGCTGGCGGCTCCAAAATTAACTGTCACGCTGGTAGCTGATTTTTTATTCATAGTCAGGGCTCCCGGACTAGTCGGATTGACATTATCCAAAATGAATAGTTGCGTGCTTGTTGCTGTCACGAAAACGCCATCGCTAACCACCATACCGACGCAATAAGTGCCGTTCGCCGCCGGCGCTTCATTTTTTGATAGCCAATCAAAAAGGACAAAATTCTCTCCCGGCGATGTCCAGATCCAACCAGTTGAAGAACCGACCTGGTATTCCATATTATTATCCACCTTAGGATCACCATAGGTAGCCGTCGTGTTCTCATCAGTCATATCAAGTGTCGGATCACTGCCAGCGCCAAAACTACAAGCCGAACCGGAATTATACATAATCTTCGCTCGCAAATTATTATCATTATCCGGATCATCGGCACGTATGACAAAATCGACCGCTCCGGATCCATCACCTTTTTGACTAACACTAAAAATCGATCCGCTAGGGGCTGTTACCGAATTAATCGTTGTTGTCGCCACCTCCGGTGTCGCACTCGCTTTATTACCAGCTTGGTCGTAAATCCACATATTAAAAACATACTGCGTGCCGGCCGCTAAATTACTAATCGTTGTAGAAGTCGCGCCACCAAAATCGACCAGCGAGAAACTGCTATCCGTGAATAAATCATCTGTTTCACTCACCCCACTTGAGCCGACTTTATAATATATCTTATATGACGAAAAATTCGTGTCGAAACCAGGAGTCCCCAAGCTCAAAACTACATCAGTAACACCAACACTATCAATAAGCAAGGGGCCAGGCGCAATCGGATTAGTCAAATCTATCTTAAAATTATTGGCATAAACCCAAGAGGAACATGTATTATCATTATCACAAGCCGTCACTTGCCATTTATAGCCGACATTCGAAGCTGGAATTGTCCCCGGATTCACTTCTCCGACAAAGGCAGCACTACGATAATCAGCGGTCGTTGAAGTAGCCACCCATACCTTGCTCGCACAAGACACCCAGGCCGTCGTTGAAGCACAAGCCGAAGAAGTGGCATTGGTAAATGAATCCGTGCTCGTCGCCAATTCAAAATAAAGACTAAGAGATGAAACCGCATCCGGATCGGTAGTTGATGCTCTTAATTTCACATTATCTTCATTAGTCCATCCTCCATTGGCAATCACTGTTGTACCGTCATTTTTATACTGTCCGATAACTGTCGCATTTGAAGGTTTGGTGTCAATCGTGAAATTAGGAATTGTTTCGTTGAAGCTGACCCAACTTGAGCAAGAGCTTTGACTATCGCAAGCCTTAACTTGCCATTTATATCCAGAGGCGGAATCAGGAATAGAGGCAATACTGGTCGTGCCGACAAATGGTGCCACGCTATAATTGCCCAAAGCGCTCGTTCTAATCCAAATCTTACTTGCGCATGCTCCATATGTCGTTCCTGACGCGCAAGCCCCGGTCGGCACGCTGGTAGAATTATCGAAGGCGCCGGAAGTAGTAGCCAATTGGAAATACAACGATAAAGTATCGCTCGTGTCGGCATCATTGACCGTCGCCGATAAAACCACATCATTCTCATTATGAATGACCCCATTAGCAATTGTAGTCGCACCATCACTCTTGTATTGCTGCAAAGAATTAGCTGTCCCAGGCGCCACATAAATAAGTGATTGCTTTACCATAATATAAGATTCTTCACCAGCTCTAGTCGTATCCAGATAAAATATATTCGAAGTCCAACCGGAAGTACGAGGCTCTACCAGCCAAGTCCTCAACGCCAATTTATTTCCAGCATGAATAACGCCGCCTTTCAAATTTTGTAAAGACGGATAAAGCGTTACCAAAGCTGTGCCAGGAGCCGTTACCGAGGTTGAGGTGCCGAGCGAATTGCAATTCATCACCGATCCCGTCGGATCATACTCACAAAGCTCATAATACCAGCTCACGGTTCCAGCCGTGCTCTGCAAGACCGATAAAGCCGAAGCGGTGCTTGTTCCGGAAATATATGTATCCTTAGTATAGTTGGTATTAAAGACTGAAAAAGACATCAGATAAGTGCCGGCCGCCGTTGCTGTATAACGATTACGCGTTCTCAAGCCGCAAGTCGAGGGAGAAGCTACTAATAAAGACTTCTTAGGAATAACCGAATATAAGGTGCCGCAAACCGTATCGGTCGTGTCCGCTCCCAAATTAGTGCCACTATTAGGCGTTACCCAATATTGCGCATCTGTGGTCACCACCTTATTCGTCATAATAACCAATTCCTGCGATGCGCTCGCCTTGTGTCCGTAAGCATCATAAGCCCAAATATTGAAGACGTATTGAGTCTGCGGCGCCAAACCATTAATCACCGTCGTTGTCGCGCCATTAAAATCAATTGCACCCAGATTGGCATCATCTGCTTGCGTAAAAGCCGTATCCCCTTCGGTTACGCCCGATGATCCGATTTTATAAAATATCTTATACTCAGAAAAATTGCTTTCCGTTGTCGATGTTCCTAAGGACAAAGTAATTATGCCCCACTCATCACTAACCAAAGATAAATTTCCTGGCGTGGTCGGCGCCGTATTATCAACAGTAATCACCGTGGTTGCCGGCGTAGTCTGATCCTGAGAACCGTCATTCGCAGTCAGGCGCAAGCAATAATCGCCATCCGCCGTCGGGACATCAGCCGCTGAATTCCAATCGAACATCACCGAATTCGATCCTGAAGCTGTCGTAATCCAATTCGTACTCGTACCGATTTGATAAACACTATTATTATCAATCATTGGATCTCCAAAATCCGCCGTGACATTGGCATCAGTTTCATCCAAAGTCGGATCCGATGCCGGGGAGAAGCTACAAGTCAGTCCTGCTTGATATTCCAGCTTGGCATGCACATTATCGCGATCAGCATCATTGATTTCAATCGACAAATCAATCACGCCAGAACCGTCTGTTTTTTGCGCCGCCGAATTAAAAATACCGGTTGGCGGATTATACCCAAGCTCAGTCTTGATGTTAACCTCTGTCGAAGAAGCACTATGCCCATAAGTATCATAAGCCCAAATATTGAAAACATAATCCGTGTTTGACACCAAACCGCTAACCATGGTTGTCGTAAAAGCATTGTAATTGATATAATTCAAATTAGCATCAATCAACTCAGCATCGCCCTCGGTTACGCCGCTCGTTCCCTCCTTGTAAAAAATCCGGTAACGTTCAAAATTGGCATCACTTGCTTCCGCACCGAAATGCAAAGTGACCGAAGTGTCATCCTTAGCATATTCAGTCAATGTTCCCGGGCTAGTTGGCGCTTTATTATCAATATAAACCGTCGTCGTTGCCGGTGTTGTTTGATCGCTATATCCATCATTCGCCGTCAAGCGCAAACAATAATCTCCCTCTTGATTCGGAATATCAAAAACCGGATTCCAATCGAAATCAACCGTATTCATGCCCGAAGAAGTAATAATCTTGTAAGTACTGGTACCGACTTGATAAGCTTGATTATTATCGATCCACACCTCGCCAAAATCCGCAACAATCGTACTTGTCGCTTCATCAAGAGTCGGATCACCAGGAGTTACAAAACTGCAAGTCGTGCCAGTGGCATATTCAAGCTTAACCATGACCGGATCAAAATTTTGATCATTGACATCAACCGAAATATCGACCACGTTTGGCGTGCTTGTCGCCTGATTAACCGAGTTAAAAATACCAGTCGGTAAAATATTCGGCGCCATGGCCGTACTAAAGACTGCCATCGAAATCTCAGTCATCGACTGCGCCGTGCCGACCATTTCTGTAGCTTCTGTGCTGATCGTATAACCAGTCGTCGGAATACTGGTAACTGACAAAATATTAAATAAGTTAAAATCAGCTGTTCCATGTCCGGTCTTATCTACAGCACCACCCTGCGTCCAATCCCAACTGACTGGCGCGGTTATGCCATTCACTCGTAAGCGATCATTGGTACCATCTGTTGCTGACCCGTTATCACTAATCCAAGAGCTGAAAATAATTTGATTACCCGTTGAAGTCGGCTGATAATTACTGCCGGCATTAAGATTGCCAATGCTCGTATAAGTAGGAGTAGTCGCTAAAGCAACATTCGTGCCAGTATACATCGACTTATGTGATTCGAAAGCATCCATATTCAACGCAAAAATCTTGCTACCTGTATAGGTATTCAAAGCTGTGCCAACATCAGCAACACGCATGCTAAAAGTCGTATTCGTCGCCACATCTACAAATGGGGCAATCAAAACATAGGTCAATTGTTCTGCATTATTTTCACCCTCCATCACGTATTGCATATAAGCCGTAGAACCATTCCAAAGATGACCGCTATAACTGGTACCGCCATTACTATCGTTGACCGCGACATCGCCCATACCGAAAAGCAACCAATCTTTTGCACCATCGGCATAAGTTAAAGTCGTGCTCGCTTTTGCAGTATAAGTAGTCGTGTGCGTCGCAGCTGTGGTGTGCGTCGAATAAGACCAATCAGTCGGACGCAAGTCGCTTAAATTAATCGCCAAAATCTGTGAGTGCAGAGCATTGGTCGTGCCGGAATTCGGACGATAGCGCAAATCAATACTCGTCGGCGTGGCTGGCTGATCATAAACATCCATCCAAGAAATCTGGAAATCATCGCCGGCTGAGCCTGGTGCTTCAACCAGGCCGGTATACTGCGGCGTAGTGTCGTAGCGAATTTCAAAATCATTATTAACACCTGTACCACTGCCAACAAAACCACCAGTCACGTAAATAAAATATTTCTTGCCACCGATAAACGCACCCGAAGCCGCTGTCACTGCTGTCGTGTAATTGACTGTATCAGCCGAACCGGCATCAATAGCTACCGCTTGAGCCATAACATAACCAATGTCCGCGTCAGAAGCAATCTGCCATTGACGCAACTCGGCGAATGAACTATTGGAAAAAGTAATCGGTCCCAATAAGAAAAATTCTGGAGAAATATTAGGCGGATCCAAAATGTAACGATAAAAATAAGACTCCCCTTTCTTCCAATCCACTGTCCATTTCAATTCTAAATCCTCGCCATTCACCGTCTCGACAGCTCCGTCAACATAAACCACCTTGAAAGAAGTCGGCATCTTCTCGATAAAATCTCCTTGATAATCCTCATTAGCCTTGACCGTAAAAGTCACTTCATAGCCGGCGTAAGGATAGACACGAGTCGGACCGGTGCGATCAATATCAAAAGGAATATAATCGCGCACCTCAAATTGATCTCGAATTTCTTTCTGCCCATTAGCTGTTTCCGCAATCAAACGCACCGCATAAGTTCCCGTTTCACCAGTTGTATAGTAACTATAATAATCCGGTGTAGTGATGACATTATCCGGTCCGCATTCCGGATTGCGGATAATCGGATTCGCTGACACCTCTGTCTTTTGCACCGTCACCGAACCGTCCGGAGCGGTTATTTCCATGGTCAAGTCAGCATCGCAAAGCGTGTGCCCCAAATCATTCACCACACCCATTTGCAAATATGCTTTTTCATTGGGACTATAAATTGATTTATTGGAATTGAACGCCAAAACGCCCCAGCTGAAATCTGTCGTAAAATCCAAGAAGCGTCCTAGAGTCAGATTATTTTCCTTAATCACAATCTCCAGACGATATTGCCCCGGTTTGAATTCGCGCGGCTGTTTGCCTAAATCGATTTCAAACTCGCCATTCTTCAAATACTGCGCCGTCAAATCAAAAGTGCGCACCTCCTCATCACCCTTCATCAAGCGTGCCATAATCTCGATATTGGCATATTCATCACTGACCAAATTCTTTAGACCAGCGCCGATGCCGTCAAGCAATCCCCGATTCTTCTTGAATTTAAATTTGAATTTCGGATTATCGCCCAACTTAAAGGTGCTCTTTTCTGATAAGAAATCAAGTGAAAATTGCTCTTTTAAGGCCTGTAACTCCGCATCCTCGGTCTCGATCTGAAAGTCCGGACCAGTCAAATTGGAATCAATCTCCAGCCATAGCGCATCGATATAAATCGCAGTTTCTTGACCAATTATTTCCTTATCCTCGCTACGATAAGTTACCCTAATTTGCAAATCGTTAATATCGCTCCAATTTTGAAAAACCGGCATGCCAATCAAAAAATAACCGCCATTATTCGCATTAGAAATACTCTTATTGATCACAAAATCATTTAGCAGCGCCCACTCTGCTTGACCGCCAATGCGATATTCAAAAACCAAAGCATCTTTTTGCTTATTGCTAATTGCTGCCATTGATAAACGCAATTGGATATTACTAATATCCGCCTCCTCATAATCGCCAGGCAAACTAAAATCAGAATAAACCAAGCTCTGTTTTTCAAAGATTGGTTCAATATCGGCAATCACAGAACTGCTTGCAATTACCTCTTGGTCTCCAACCACACCCACGTCTTCAGCGTTTACTAATTTCGATCGCGCAAAATCACCTGTCTCAAAATAAGAAAAAACAGCTTTTGAACTAGTAAAAAGTCGTTGCAAAAAAGAAACTTCAGCCCCAAGTTCTGCACTTGGAGTCGTGCCCGATTCAGCACTTGGTTCAGCGCCGGCATCAGAACTAGGCACAGGCGTAACTGCGGGATTTACCACTGGATTTGTTATTGGATCTGCTGTTGGATCTACTGTTGAATCTACTGTTGAACCCGCTTCGACACCGGACTCAAAACTTGGCTTAATCAATTGCTCGGGAATTATTTCCGGACTAAAATCAGTATCAGGAAGAGGAATAATCTCAACTTCAACATCCATCTCAGCATCTACGGCATTATTAATTTCAAGTAATTGTTCCTGGCTTGGCGCAAAACACTGTCCACCCGGAACGACTAATTCTTCGGAAGCTTCTTCTTGTTTTTCTAATGCCTCGTTAAAAATAGGCACTGGTAGCTCTTGATTGCCTTCACTTACGGACGTATCTATTCCAGCCTCTGTGCTTGATGAGACTGCTGTTTCCGTGTCCGTACTTGAAGCTAGCACTGGCACCTGGGCTGCCTGACCATAGACAATATATGCCGAATTTTCCGCGTTAAATGATGATATATCCGCCATGTCATCCAAATATTGCCCAAAGCTCCCTGTCGCGTTTTGCCACTCAGCTATTTTAGTGCTATTCTTTTCAAGCTTAAATTTACCGGGATAAACATTAATCTTATCACTCACCGATGCCTTAACAGCCGCAAATTGAACATCCTTCGGATTAAACAAAAAAAATGACGCAAAAAACGTCAAAAATAGCAAAAAAAACCATAATATTTTATTTTTTCGAATAAATATTTTTAGCATGGAAAATAAAATATTTCTAAACGGAAATAATTATTTAATATTAGGGATAAATTGACAACAAAAAGTTATCAACAGATACTTATATTATATCATAAATTCAGTAAAAAATGAAATATATTATGCCATAAAT
>Ga0209749_1001335_pt1 | contig 22688 bp, 23 predicted proteins | sample EPASupsiteSAE347_FD_187267 | JGI IMG/M metagenome (GOLD analysis project Ga0209749, IMG submission 187267) | Bioremediated contaminated groundwater from EPA Superfund site, New Mexico - Sample SAE3-47 (SPAdes) (version 2) | ecosystem: Environmental > Aquatic > Deep subsurface > Groundwater >...
GAATGCCGCATCTTTTAATAAAGTCTTCTTTGTCCCGGTCTTCTTCGAAGATGGGTTTTCTTTCTATGCCCCGAATAATTACATGATGAAGCAGGCCTGAAGCATCGAGTCTTGCGTGTCTGGGCATAATGAAATGGTATCAATGCATAAGAAGAGTGTCAAGCAGTTTGTTATTTATTAAAGAACGTCCCCTTAGGGCCGTTGACATTTGAATTATTTTTTATAATAATGAGAGGTGATGTGACAAACACATCAAACAGCAACAAGTTGTCTAACGAGCTTGTGTAGCAAACCCGTAAAAAATGCGGCTCGCTGAACCCTGTGTTAGACCCTTGAGAAAGGACTGAAATGAATTTTGGTATTCTTGTTTTTTCGGATGTCGAAGAGCTGGATTTCGTTGGTCCATGGGAAATGCTCGGCATGTGGAGCAAGTTCGCTGACGGACCTGAGCACCGCTTCATTGTGGCCCGGTCACTTGAGCCAATCACCTGTGCGAAGGGCCTTTCCGTCAACCCCCATGTATCCTTCAAACAATGTCCTCAACTGGATTTTCTTCTTGTGCCTGGTGGCCAGGGAACCCGCAAGGAAGCGGACAATCCGGCGCTTGTTCGCTTTCTTTCTGAGCAGGCGAGAGGGTGCAAGGCCGTACTCTCGGTGTGCACCGGGGCTTTCCTTCTGCACAAAGCCGGCTTGCTATCCGGAAAAAAGGCCACTACCCATTGGAACTCCCTTGACCGTTTGAAGGCACTTGGGGACGTCATGGTGGTTGAAGAGCGTTTTGTGTGTGATGGAAACATTTGGACATCGGCGGGAGTGTCTGCCGGCATCGATCTCATGCTCGCCTTTATAGCGCAGGCTGCCGGGGAGGAGGCCGCGGGGAAGGTGCAGTTTGCCGCTGAGTACTACCCGTCAGCAAAGCGGTATGGTGCATTACATGAAAGCCCCATAGCGCCTCATTACTTGAAGGACAAGGTCTAAAGACCTGGTGCACTCAATCGCCCATACTACGGCGGGCTATGGCTCAGTTTTTCATTATGCCCTTTAACACTACATCGAAAAGGAGCTAATATGAACAGATGTCTTGTTTTGGTTGATTTGCAGAATGATTATTTCCCCGGTGGTAAAATGGAGCTTATCGGCATTGAAGATGCTGCAGAAAATGCTCTGCTTCTCTTAACCGAATTCAGAAAGACAAAATTACCTATCATTCATATCCAGCACATTTCCGCTCAACCAGGTGCGACGTTTTTCATACCTGAGACTGCCGGGGCAAAAATAAATCAACTGGCAACTCCCCACGAGGGTGAAGCAGTTGTCGTTAAAAATTATCCAAATAGTTTTCGCGATACGTCCTTATTGGAAATCCTAAGGAATGTGCACATTGACGATCTCGTAATCTGTGGCGCTATGAGCCACATGTGCATAGACGCAACTACCCGTGCGGCCTTTGACTTGGGTTTCAATTGTGTTGTTGCCGAGGATGCTTGTGCGACAAAGGACCTGTTTTTTAAAAACAAAGTTATAAAAGCATCGGAGGTTCATGCATCCTTTATGGCTGCATTATCTTTTCCATATGCCAAAGTAGTTCCAACAAGAGATATTGGGTGAGGGACCGGAAATGACAACCCAAAAATGACCCACCCCTGTTTTAGTTAAAAAATATACCTTTCATTCCTTGTTCCTTTTTGCCGGAGATTTCTTCTTCAGGCTTTCCTTCAAGTCTGTAGTTGTCCCAATCGCACATAACGATATGCGCCTTGTGGGTTAAGCGGTCGAGAAGAGCCGCCGTAAGAGTGGGGTCCCCAAACAACTGTGTCCAGTCGGCAAACCCGAGGTTTGTTGTTATGATCGATGAAGGAGATACACATAGGAAAAAATTAGGTCCGAAGATGAGACAATAGCAGACTACCCCTTTTCGGCAAAAGCGGGGAATTACTGCGGCGTTTGAAGTGGGGAATTAACTTGGCGCTTGACAAAGGGTGTATCCATCTCCAGAAAATAATATTACTTTTGCCCTTTGTACGTACCTTTGTTCGGTTCTCCCTGCTGCTGCCCACATGCTTAATGTCTGCCTCTGTTTTTCTGTAATCTCTATTTTAATCTTTTTTCCTCTTGGCATAGCATCCCTCCTTTGAGGAATATTATACCATACTATATAAGGAATGTAACACTAGAGGTGGCTATGTACACAACGATTAAGACATTGTGGGAAATCGGGCATAATAAAAAATGTTCTTGTCTGTCTCCGTATCTCAACAAAATAATCTGCAAAGGTAGGGGTGGTGAATGCATCTTTCAAGGATACCCCCCTTAAGTTCATCATGGTGAGGTAATATACCATATATATTAGTAAGTTACAAGTAATTTTAAGGGATTTTGCCGCAAAAAGATTTTACATGATCAAAAAAAGCTTGACAAACTTTCTTATTAGTAATAAAAATATTCCTATAATGAAATATTAAAAACATATATTTTAGTGATGTTTCAAAGTGAGAGGAGAAAATGATTGAAGAATCAGCAATTGGACAAAGAATTAAAAACTTTCGGATCAAGAGAGGGGTGACGCTTCAGGTTTTAACGAATAAGACAGGCTTCACGCAGGGTTACCTGTCGAAGTTGGAGAACTCCGATAAAGCCCCCCCTATATCTACCTTAATCCGTCTTGCGAAGGCTCTGGACGTCAGCCTCTCAGAAATATTTGGCGAGACAGAGGAGATAAAAACAGTATCGTTTGTAAAAAAGAATGATGTTCAACAGATTATAGTACGAGACGGTTCATCGTTCGGATACTCTTATCGGGCTTTGGCTCCGACGTTCTATGGAAAACACATGGAGCCCTACCTTCTGACCCTTCCATTTATCTCGGGACAACGACCCCTTTTTCAACATGATGGAGAAGAACTTATCGTGGGCCTGGAAGGACAAATGAAGTTTTTTTATGGAGATCAGGAATTTCTAGTCGAGGAGGGAGATTGTCTTTATATCCGGGCAGACACCCCACATACAGGCGTCTGCGTCGGCGAGAAGGAGGCCAAATGCCTTGTTGTAATCTATACGCCGGAGAAGATCAAGGTTCAGAGTTGATTGTTAATTTTAAAATTAAATTATGAGGTAAGCGTGGAAAGAGGCGGCTTGTGGAACGTAAAAGTCAAAAGAATGTTAGGTGATGAGATTTTTGCATTACAAACTACTAAGCTGAAAAAGCAGATCAAGTATTGTTATGACAATTCACCTCCCGAGAGTAACGGGTCACATACGGATAATGCTTGAGAAACCCGGAAAGAGCGTTAAACCTCTACCGGGGTTTAAGGTGGGATATGAAAAGCCGGCATGGATGAGAGAGGAATCAAGGGGCTTAAGGGGGGATGAAATGGAAGATGTCGGATATTCTGAGGGTCAAGCCAGGGATTGAATTTCTCGCACCCGATACTCTGGAAAGGGTTCCCTACAAAAAAAAGTAAGCTCGTTGCAAAATTGTACGAAAAGTAAGGTTGATTAAAGGGGGTATGTCAATGAAGACTTTAGGGTTTATTGGGGTTGGCGACATGGGAAACCCAATGGCCAAACGTCTCCTTCTCGCGGGCTTTACGGTCACTGTTTATGATGTGCATAAACAGGCATTGCAAAACCTTATAGACATGGGCGCTAAAAAGGCATCGCACTTGAAGGAGTGTGTGCACAATGAGGCAATCATCGTCATGGTGGCAAATGACAAGCAGGTGGAGGATGTCGTCGCGGGGCCCGAGGGGATTCTGGAGCACTCTCTTCCCAATAAGCATCCTATTGTCGTAGTGATGAGTACCGTGCTGCCGGAAACCGTAAGGAGGCTGGCCAAGGTCTGCGCAGAAAGAGGGGTGGACGTAATTGATGCACCTGTTAGCGGAATGCGCGTAGCCGCCGAACAGGGTAGTCTGACAATCATGGCCGGCGGATCGACAGAAGCGATCCAGACTGTAATGCCTGCGCTGTCTGCAATGGGCAAGAACATTTACCATTTAGGCGATGTAGGGACAGGATGTGTTGCAAAGCTGGTAAACAACATAATGGGATTAACAAACATGTTTCTGGTTGTCGAAGCTCTTAACCTGGGAATGAAAAACGGCCTCTCAGTAGAAATGGCTTTGTCCGTAATAGAGAAAAGCTCCGGTAGTAATTTCTATACCCGGAACCTCAAGCAAATGAAGAACTTTTACAGCGATTTCTCCAAAGAGATGCCGGCGGTGGAGCGTCTTCTTAACCTGAGTAGAAAAGATTTGGAATGTATACACGGGCTTGCTCTGGCATCGGAGCAGGATGGCCCGTTACTTGACGGTATTGTCAATGCGTTTAAAAGCTTCAATTCGTTATACGTCATGAACGAATGGCAACGGTTAACAAAAAATATTTGACTTAAAAAACACTGGAGGGAGGTATTGAGATGAAGTGCATGGTGAGATGTTTCAGTATGGTAATTTGCATGGCGGTATTGTTTGCTTCGGTGAGTTTAGGTGCTCAGGACAAGTTTGTCTTCAAGGGTGCGTCGGTAGGGTCCTCTATGCACCCGATGGGGTGGGCGGGAAAACTGTTTAAAGAAGAAATGGAAAAAGCCACAGATAAAGTGGAGATTCAATGGTTTCCCGACTCGAAACTGGGCGGAGAATTGCAGATATTGAATCAGCTGCAAAGCGGCACCATTCAATTCGCGACCTTGAGCGCTGCGGTGACGGGTACTCTGAATCCAAAGATTATGACCATGTTTTCCCCATACCTGATAAAAGACTGGGATACCTTCTTGAACAAGTGGCAAAATAGCGAAGGGGCGCGTCTTGTTTTGGAAGGTTTGAAGAAACAGGGTATCATCGGGCTGGGATGGATTCCCTATGGGTTTGACGCCATTGTCAACATTGATCCGCCGATAAGGTCGCTTGAAGAAGCGAAAGGCAGAAAGATGCGAACGGCGGAGGCGCCCTTGCTCAAAAATACTCTGGAGGCATTTGGTTTGAATGCGATTCCCTTGCCTATACCCGACGTTTACCAGGGTCTGCAGCAAAAACTGGTAGAGGGCCTTGCTGTACCGCCCGGCACCGTGATGGCATTTCGCTGGGACGAAGTCTGTAAGAATGTGACGCTCTCGAATCATATCTTTGGCGTCCATATCTTTTGGGTAAACGAAAAGGCGTTGAACCGTCTTCCGAAGGGCCTCAGGGAAAAATTTGTGAAATCAGTCGAGACAGCCTGTACGAGGAATTACAAAAGTGCGAAAAGCTTCGACGGTGAAGCACTCGAAAAGATGAAGGCAAACGGCATAAAAATATGGAATTTGTCGGAGTCCGAGCGAAACAGGTGGGTAAGGGCGTGCAACAAAGTAGTGATTGAGCACGAAAAACGGATTGACAAAGCAAGCAAAGACGGAAGGCAGTTCATGAGAGTGATGTACAAGTCGGTGGGACGAGACTACGATAAAGAAGTATATGGGCAGTAAAGCGAACTCGGTGATGATACCACGGACAGGGGGTTATATGAACAAAAAGATTATGGCAGTACTGAACCGGGTCGAAAAAATTGTCTTGGCGGTTTTCGTGTTGGCCAGTGTAGCTATAGCGTTTGTGGCAGTGTTTTTCCGCTATATCCTAAACAATGCTTTAGCCTGGCCTGAAGAAATTACCAGTTTTTTGATCCTCGGAGTGTCTGTTTTTGGATCGAGCATTGCTTTTAAAGAAAAGCAGCATGCCAATCTCGATTTGATTGATGCATTCATTTCTAAGGCCATGCGGTCCTTTCTGGCGCTCTGTGTTCGTGTTCTTTCATTATTTGTGACCTTAGTTATGACAGTTTATTCGATAAAATTTGTGATTGATACGTATCAGTCAGGGCAGTCGAGTACCTCTATGGAAGTCCTCCCTATGTGGATTCCCATGACACTGCTCCCGATCGGGTTTGCTTTCATGACCCTTCGATGTCTTGACTTGTTGCTAAACCTAAACAAGGGGGAATAGATATGGAAATCATAATCCCCTTTGGAATGTTTTTTATTCTCATGTTTGCTACCGTGCCGATTCCGGTTACGTTTCTTGTCATATCGATTGTTGCTTACGTTTTTATGACGGATATTCCTCTTGTGTCGATGGCCCAGACTATGGCGTATAATTTACGGTCGTACGTCCTGACCAGCATCCTTTTCTTTGTCTTTGCCGGAAACATTATGGTGAGGGGCCGGTTGTCTTCAATTTTAATAAACCTGGCCAATGCGTTAGTAGGTTCGATTCCCGGGGGATTGGCCATTACGGGGATTCTGGCCTGCGGTCTCTTTGGAGCTATTTCCGGCTCTTCTACGGCAGCTATGGCTGCCATAGGAGTGATACTCGTCCCTGCCATGACCGACTTGAAATATAGCAAACATTTTGCCGTTAGCCTGATGACAAGCTCCGGCATACTTGCAATGCTCATACCCCCCAGCATTCCTGTCATCCTGTACAGCGTCGTAACAGGCGCCTCTATCGGCAGTCTTTTCCTGGCCGGCGTTCTTCCGGGAGTCATCACCATAATCCTCTTTTCTGCCTATGTTTTTATTAAATCCAAAAAGCTCGGCATCAAACCAACATCAGAGCATCAAGACAGGCCAAAGCTGCTGAAAGCGGTGGAGGAATCGATTTGGGGCATCGCCTTGGTGGTTATCATCCTCGGGGGCATCTATTCGGGCATTCTCACCGTAACAGAGTCGGCAGCCCTAGGGGCCATATGGGCAATTTTTGTGGAGCTTGTCATCTTCAAGCACGTCAAAATCAAGGACCTGCCGCAGATTGCGGTCGACTCGGCGGTAGTGACGGCAGTTATAATGTTCGTCTTCGGTTCGGCCATGGTTTTTTCTCAATTCCTGACCCTGGAGCAGATCCCTAATAGACTGGCTGAACTCATGATCTCGATATCAGGCAATAAATGGATCTTCCTTGCCTTGACCTGCTTTGTGCTATTACTTGCCGGTGCATTGTTGGACGGTGCTACCGTAATATTGATTTTTGCCCCTCTGCTACTGCCTATTTACAAGCTGTTCGGGTTAGATAGTACCCATTTCGGGATGATCTTTCTGATGCTTGTCTATATAGGCAATCTAACGCCTCCCGTCGGGTTTAGTCTGTTTGCCGCTGTAGGCATTTTCAGGATCAAGCTGTTGGACGTTGCAAAAGGATCGGTTCCGTACATGATAATGCTTATGGCAGTCCTTGTTCTGGTTATCCTGCTTCCATCCCTGTCAACGTGGCTTCCCCGGTTGGTTATGCGTTGACCGCAGGTTGATCGATAGGAAAGTGGCTGAATTGTATTCAATAAAGAATTTTAGCGAAGGAGGATGAGAATGGCGACTTTGGTTACAGGTGCTTCTGGTTTTATTGGTTTCAAGCTCACGGAAATACTGATTCGAGAGGGTGTATCGGTGATCGGTTTTGACAATTTCATTTCGGAAAACCTTTCCCAGCTCCAGGCGGAGACAGATAAACTGGAAATCGTAAAGGGAGACGTGTCCTTATTGCCTGAGGTCATGAATGCAGTGAAAGGCAGGTCCATCGATACGATTTTTCATCTTGCCGCAAGGACTTCCGTGCCTTCTGAGGAGAATCCCTGGCTCACGTATAGGTCAAATGTTGAAGGTACATATAATATTTTTGAAACCGCCAGGCTGTTTGACGTAAAAAAAGTGATATTTACAAGTTCGATAGCCAGCTATGGTCTTTCCCTTCCCAAAGTGGTGACAGATGAGACTATCCAGAGACCTGTTCTTTGGTATGGGGTAACAAAGCTGTTCGGTGAGCTCCAGGGAAGGTTCTATGAGCGTAAGTTCGGCATAGACTTTCGTGGGATTCGTTACTGCCAGGTGCTTGGGCCGGGCGTGACAGCCCCCGGTGTTTCCCAATGTATTCCGTGGATGATTGAGGCGGCGGCACAGAACCGGGCCTTCAAAGTCTGGCTGAGAGAAGATGATGTTATGCCTTTAGTGTATTATAAGGACGCTGTAAAATGTCTGTATCTGCTGTCCATCGCTCCGAAGGAGCGTGTCAAAACCCAGGTATATAACGTTGGAAGCATACTTCCGGTACCAACTATCGGAGAACTTGCGGATGCTGTTAAAAAATATGTTCCGGCAGCAGACATTACCTTTGAGCCGGACCCTGCTATTGGCGAATTCATAAAAGCCTTACCGAAAATGTTTGACGATAGGCCGCTTCGTGAAGAAATCGGATACAAGCCTGAATATGGCTTAGAGGCCACAGTGAAGAGCTTTGTCGACGAAGTGCGAGATAAAATGGCGCCGAAAAGGACTTAAATAAAATCTGTTAGGAACATAAGAAAAAGCAGCATCACCAAGCCGAATACTATTTCTATTTTGATTGGAGTCAGAGATTTGGCGGGCATGGAGGTGTCCATGGTAATCAAGATTGATCACATTGGCGTTTTGACGAAAGATTTAGAGGCTGCCGTCAAGAAATACGAGAGCCTCCTGGGTATCGAACTGGATAAAATAGAGGAAGTGAAGGTGGAAGACGCAATGAACAGGATTGCATTCCTTCCGGTGAAGGAGACAAAGATAGAGTTAATCCAGACGACAGCCAACACCGGTATGGTAGCTGATTTTATTCGAGAGCACGGGGAGGCGATACACCATATTGCCTTTAGGGTGGACGACCTGCAGGTGGTCTTTGATCAACTTCGTTCCCGTGGAGTGCATTTCCTCTGGGATAGCGTCATTGCCGGCGCGCAAGGCTCGAAGGTGGCTTTCTTCAAACCTGAGGAATTTAACGGTATTTATATCGAGCTTGTAGAAAAACATTAACAGTTATAAGTGATCAGTTCGATGTTCGCTTCCTTGAGCAACTGCGAATGATTTCGGTTGGTGCCAAGGGAAAAGAGGAAGATCAGCTGTTATTATCAAAACAGGAGGAAAGATGGTGGTTGGTTCTATGTATTCTAAGGTTTACGAGAGATCCTTGACAAAGCCGGAAGAGTTTTGGGGCGAAGCCGCAGAAGCAGTCACCTGGGTGAAAAAGTGGGACAAGGTGTTAGATGATTCAAATATGCCTTTCTGCAGGTGGTTTACCGGAGGGGAGATGAATACTTGCTATAACGCGGTCGACCTCCACGTGGAAAACGGCCATGGCGAACGGATTGCAATCATCTACGACAGTCCTGTCACAAACAGCATCAGGAAGATAACATACAAAGAACTACAGGACGAGGTGTCTCGGTTTGCAGGGGTACTGAAAGCACAGGGTGTGGATAAGGGTGACAGAGTGGTGATCTACATGCCCATGATTCCCCAGGCAGTCACGGCCATGCTGGCCTGTGCACGGATTGGCGCTATCCACTCCGTGGTATTCGGAGGTTTTGCTCCTAATGAATTGGCAAAACGCATCAATGACGCCAAACCAAAAGTTATCGTGTCGGCATCGTGCGGGATCGAAGGGGAAAGGGTAATCCCTTACAAGCCTCTGTTGGATAAGGCAATAGAATCTGCCGACCACAAACCCCAAATGTGTATAATCTACCAACGTCCCGAGGTAAGAGCGGAGCTTGTTGACGACCGTGAGTGTGACTGGGAAACTTTGATGGATAATGCACGGCCGGCCCCGTGGGTTGCCGTATCGGCAACGGATCCTCTCTATATCCTCTACACATCGGGCACCACAGGTGCACCCAAAGGAGTGGTTCGGGACAACGGAGGGCATGCCGTAGCGTTGAAATGGTCTATGCAGTATATTTACGGAATCAAGCCGGGAGACGTATACTGGGCAGCTTCCGATGTTGGCTGGGTAGTGGGTCATTCCTATATTGTTTATGCTCCGCTCCTCATGGGATGCACCACAGTTCTTTATGAAGGCAAGCCAGTAGGAACACCGGATCCGGGAGCATTCTGGCGCGTGATCTCGGAACATAAGGTATCGGTGCTCTTCACGGCTCCGACAGCTTTCCGGGCAATTAAGAAGGAGGACCCCCAGGGAACATTCCTGACGAAATATCGTATCCCCTCTCTGCGATACCTTTTTCTCGCAGGTGAACGGCTCGACCCTGCCACCTATTTCTGGGCAAAAAGCCTCCTGGATATCCCCATCATCGATCACTGGTGGCAGACAGAGACAGGATGGGCCATAGCAGGTAATTGCATGGGTATCGAGCCCCTTCCCGTGAAGCCCGGTTCTCCTACCAAGCCTGTGCCGGGATACAATGTCCAGATCGTGGATGACGAAGGTAAAGCGGTTCATAGTGGTACGGACGGCATTGTGGCGATCAAACTTCCTCTCCCTCCCGGCTGTCTTCCAACTCTCTGGCAGAACGATAAAAGGTTTTTGGACTACGCAAGCCCCATTCCGGGTTTCTATGTTACCGGCGACGGGGGCCATTTTGATGAGGAGGGATACCTCTTCATCATGGGCCGTATCGACGAGGTAATCAACGTTGCCGGACACAGACTTTCTACCGGCGCTATGGAGGAGATCGTGGCAAAACATCCGAACGTTGCCGAATGTGCTGTTCTCGGAGTGGAAGATTCTCTGAAAGGCCAGTTGCCCTTTGGTTTTGTTGTGTTGAAGGCCGGCTGCGGAAGACAACATGGAGAGGTTATCCAGGAATTAATACAGATGATTCGTTCAGAGGTGGGTGCAGTTGCCTGCTTCAACAAATGTGTGATTGTAGATGCACTTCCCAAAACACGAAGCGGCAAGATTCTTCGATCAACTATGAGCAAGATCGTGGACGGCAGGGAATACCAGATTCCTTCCACGATCGATGATCTTGCCGTACTTGGAAGTATCGAGGAAGCAGTTGAAAAGATCGGGTACGGGAAAAAGACCCGACAGGGTTAGTACCCACACCTGCATTAGTTGATAAATAATGGTGTCAACATAAATGAGACGGTTTAACCCTTTGAATGGCGCAAAGTAAATGTGAAGAACAAAAGACCGGAGAATAAGTAATTGAATATATGCAGATAGGTGTTAGTTAACGGTTTTAATACAATGGGAGGAGATCAAAAGGATGAGTGATTCAAAATTAGCGAATCCGGGAGCTGTAGGGCTGGGTGGTTTTGGTCTCACAACATTGATGCTACAGTTCCACAACCTGGGGTGGTGTAGTTTGGGTCCGGTTATGGCTTCAGCCCTCATTTTCGGGGGACTGGCCCAGTTTATTGCGGGTTTTCAAGAGATGAGAACCGGTAATACTTTCGGCTATGCTGCATTCACCGGGTACGGTAGTTTTTGGATATCTCTGGCGTTGATACTGCTGGCAAATCATTTTAATGTCTATAAGTCCAGCGGTACGGACATCGGGTGGTTTCTGGTGGCATGGACGATCTTTACGGCCATTTTGTGGGTAGGCTCAATGCGCGTGAACAATGCTTTGGCGCTTACCTTCACGGCACTCCTTGTGGGCTTTATCTTGTTGGACTTGGCGCATTTCGGCTATCCTTTTCTCATGAAGGTAGCCGGCGTTGAGCTCATTATAACTGCTTTTTTGGCTTGGTATGTTATGGGACATGTTATTTTCCTGGAGGTCTTCGGAAGAGATGTTTTTCCCGTGGGTAAATCGTGGCTTTAAACAGGTGTTTATCGCTTTCATAGAAGAATTAGAACGAAACATGAATATTTCTTTGCGCCGCAATGTAGTGTGCCGGCAAAAAAATACCATGAATGAATTAATCACTGCCAATGTAAAGGAGGTTTAACTTAAGATGGAAATAGGACCTGTTCCAAAAGTGTTGGGGGAGTTGATTGATGAGCGTGCAGAGAGACTTGGGAATAAACGTTTTCTCCGTTTTAAAGACCAGACATTCACGTATGCGGATATGAGCCGCTTCTCAAATAGGGCTGCAAATGCATACCTCAAGCATGGGATCGTCAAGAACGACAAAGTGAGCATGATGCTTCCCAACTGTCCGGAGATCATACATCTCTGGTTTGGTGCCGCAAAAATAGGAGCGGTGGAAGTGCCGATTAACACATCATACAAGGGCGAATTTTTGCGCCACATTATTGACCAGTCCGATTCCAAAATGCTGATTATCGACTGCGAATATCTCAACAGAGTCCTGCCGATACAAGATGAATTGAAAAAACTACAAAAGGTCGTGGTGGTCGGAGGTCTGGATACGGAGGTTGTCTCGAAGCTGAGGTTCACGGTAATGACCTACGAAGAGTTTATGGATGCTCCCGAGATGCCTGTGGATGTGAAGGTCTACCCATGGGACCCTATCAGTATCATCTATACTTCGGGGACCACGGGGCTCTCAAAAGGCGGGTTAGGTCCCCACAACTTCTTTATAACAGTCGCAGAGAAGACACTCGGATATCGCGATCACAGGAAGGAAGACATTTATATGACCTTCATGCCTCTTTATCATTTCAATGCCCAGGTTCTGACTGTGCTCGTTGTTTTGGCGGGAGAGTCTGAAATGATTCTCCTCGATAAATTCAGCGCAACCCTTTTCTGGGATCAGATCCGGGAGTTCGGGGTTACGCAGTTCAATTACCTCGGTGCGGTTTTACCCATTCTCAACAAGCAACCGCCAAAACCCAGTGATTTTGACAATCCTGCCCGAGTCGCCTTTGGCGGGGGATGCCCTCCTGCAATAATCGATGAAGTGGAAAAAAGGTTTGGCGTTAGATGTCTGGAAGCATACGGCATGACGGAGATAGGCATACCGATCCACATGACGGTGGATGACCAGAGGCTGGGATCCTGCGGAAAGCCCATGGATATATATGAGGTTAAGCTTCTTGATGATAACGACGAAGAAGTGCCGGTTGGAGAGATTGGGGAGATTGTGTTCCGGTCCAAGGTACCTTTTGTTATGATGTCGGAATACTACAACATGCCCGAGAAGACGCTGGAAGCTTACCGGAATCTTTGGTTTCACACGGGAGACCTGGCCAAACAAGATAAAGACGGTTACTTCTATTTTGTGGACAGAAAAAAGGACGCTCTTCGCAGAAGGGGTGAAAACATCTCATCCTTCGAGGTTGAGCGAGCGATCAATACCCACCCGAAAATTTTGGAATCGGCAGCCGTCGCCGTAAAATCTGAGCTTGCCGAAGACGAGGTAAAGATATGCGTTGTTCTGAAACCCGGGCAAAGCCTTACACCTGAAGAATTGATTGAATATGCCAACGAGAGAATGCCCTATTTTGCCGTACCGAGATTCGTGGAGTTCATGGAAGCACTTCCGAAGACACCGACTGAGCGCGTCCAGAAGCATCTGCTGAAACAGGCGGGCATTACCCCAAATACATGGGACAGGGAGAAAGCGGGAATAGTAGTGAAGAGATAGAAATCAAGGAGAGGCGCAAGCCCGAAAAATTGAAGGGAGGCAAATAATGATAGGGATTACCTCGGTAGGAGTATATATACCGCTATACAGGTTGAGCCGCCAAGACATAGGCAAGATCTGGGGAATAGGTAGCGGCCAAGGCGAAAAGGCAGTGGCTGGTTATGACGAAGATGTTGTGACAATGGCAGTGGGAGCCGCTATGGATTGTATGAAAAAAAGCAAGACTATGCCAAAGGGTCTGTATTTTGCATCCACGAGCGCTCCCTATACAGAAAAACAAATCGCTGCCATAATCGCCGGCGCCATTGATTTGGATGAGGAATGCCATACCGCTGATTTTAGTAATTCATTAAGAGCGGGCACAAGTGCCATGAAGTCCGCCATCGACGCTGTGAAGGGTGGTTCTGTTGAAAATGCGCTGGTCGTTGCATCGGATTGTCGGATTGGTGCTCCCAAAGGAATATTCGAACAGACATTAGGGGATGGGGCCGTAGCCCTGTCGATAGGATCCGGCGATCTCATAGCAAGCATTGAAGGAAGCTATTCGATCTGTAGCGACTTCACTGATCTCTGGAGGTTCTCTGGTGATGCATTTGTGCGCTCTGGAGAAGCTCGGTTTCTCGATGAGGCAGGGTACATCCCAACGATGCAGGAATCGATTTCTAAACTAATGAAAAAATGTTCATTTGAGCCGGCTGATTTTTATAAGGCTGTCTTTTATGCACATGACGACAGAACGCACGCAAATATGGCAAAAAAACTAGGTTTTGTCAATGCCCAAATCCAAAACCCCATGTTCGCGAAAATTGGCAATACAGGAACTGCTTCGACTCTCATCATGCTAGCCGCTGCGCTGGAAGAAGCAAAACCGGGAGACAGGATTCTCTTTGCAAATTATGGTGACGGTTGCGACGCGTTCATTCTTCGTGTTATGCAAAAAACATCACAGATTGGCACTGCATCGATAGTAGCAGATCAAATAGCAAGGAAGGTGAACATTGATTATGGTCGGTACCTGTACTGGCGTGATCTTTTACCAACGGAAGCATCAAGTCGTCCTGACCGTCCTGCAGCATCGCTGGCTGCCCGGTGGAGAGAGAGAAAAACCATTTCAGCTTTGTATGGGTATAAGTGTAGGAGGTGTGGAACTCCCCAGTTGCACCCATTGGGACAGGTTGCCCGGGTCTGCATAATGTGTCAGGCAAAAGACGATTTTGAGTACTATAGGTTCTCAGACAAGACGGGAAAGCTCTTCACTTATGCAGTTGATCAATTGCAACCGACGAGAAACCCACCTGGCATCAACGGTGTCGTCGATTTTAATGGCGGCGGACGGTTTATATGTGAGCTAACCGATTGCAGCATCGATAATGTAAAAATAGGCATGCCCGTGGAGATGACCTTCAGAAAGATGTCCCAAGACAAGGGGATCGTGAATTACTTCTGGAAAGCGAAACCTATAGTGTAATAAGGATAGATAATGGGAGGATTATGATGGAAAGCATAAAAGATAAAGTAGCAATAGTAGGAATGGGCTGTACCAGATTTGGCGAGCGTTGGGATATGGGTGTAGAAGATCTGATTGTTGAGGCCGCCTATGAAGCTTTCCAGGACGCATGTGTCGAACCGAAAGATATTCAGGCAGCATGGATTGGAACAGTCTTTTCCGGTCTCAGCGCCATGGCTTTAGCCCCTTTGGGTCTCCAGTATATTCCGGTTACAAGGGTCGAAAATATGTGTGCTACCGGAGCTGAGGCTCTGAGAGCTGCAAGTTACGCCATTGCAGCCGGTGTATGTGATATAGCGCTGGCAATTGGTGTGGAAAAGCTAAAGGACTCTGGGCAAACAGGCGTTGCCGGCGCCGGCGTCGTTGGGGACAACCCAGATGGAAGCTCAGCAATTGTGTCCGGATACAGTGCACCGGCATCGTTTGCATATCTGGGCAATAGGTATTTCCATCAGTACAACATTGATCGCGACGAGGGAAAAAGACTGTTGGCCGAAATTGCGGTGAAAAATCACTATAACGGCAGCCTGAACCCAAAGGCGCATTTCCATAACATCCTGACTGTTGATCAAGTAACGAAGGCCCCAATCGTAGCCTGGCCGCTTGGGTTATTTGATTGCTGCGGCGTCAGTGATGGGGGAGCAGCGGCAATTGTAGTCCGTGCAGACCTCGCAAAGAACTTCAGATCTGACCCCGTCTATGTGAAAGGGTTGGGCATCAGCGCAGGCGCCCGCCAGGGTTCTATGAGGCAGGACTATGACTATGTCCATATAGACGAGAATGTTTTTGCTTCGCGGCTGGCGTATAGTGAAGCGGGAATAAAGGATCCTAGGAGAGAGATAAGTGTTGCCGAGGTACACGATTGTTTCACCTGCCATGAGTTGATCATTTATGAGGATATGGGATTTAGCCCGAGAGGGAAGGCCAAGGAGGATATCGATGGCGGTACGTTTACCCTCAAGGGAGCGCTCCCTGTTAATACCGACGGAGGGTTGAAGTGTTTCGGCCATCCTCTTGGGGCAAGCGGCTTAAGAATGATGTACGAAGTGTATTTGCAACTCCAGGGCAAGGCAGGCCCCCGGCAGGTAAAAAACCCTCGTCTGGGGTTAACGCACAACATGGGGGGAACCCCAGGAGCCGGCATAGGATGTTGCGCTATAGTGGGGAACGAGAAAGGATAGATGAGGGGAGGGATTCGTTTATGGGTGATTACTGGGACGAACAGTTCGAAACCATGCCGTGGAAAGATCTCCACAAATACTGGCTTGACAAGTTTAATCAACTTCTTTCCTATGTAAAATCGAACTCGGATTTTTATGAGAAGCACTTAGGGAAGGTAAGGACTGTCTCTTCATTTGAGGAGTTAACCGCTTTGCCGGTTATGACAAAAAGCGAGATAAGAGAGGCCCAGTCGGCAGGCAACAGAAACGCCCCACTGGGGACGATTCAGGCTGCCAGGACCGAGGACATCGTGCAGGTCATCTCCTCTTCGGGAACCACGGGGCGTCCTGTCTATTATGGCGTTACCGGGAAGGACCTCGAATCATGGCGTGATGCACTTGCCGCCTTTACCTACAACGCCGGCATACGCAAGAATGACATTGTGGGCCATGTTGTGGGCATCCCTATTTTTGCGGGCGGCGAGCCCTACTTTGAAGGGATGAGACACATTGGCGCAACGGTTGTGTGGGCCGGAGGGCTTGCTACAGAGAGGCTCTTTGAAACATTGCGGAATATGCATTGCACTGCCATCCTTGGAACTACGTCCTTTGATCTCTTTCTGGCCGAAAACTGCCGGAAGTACCTGGGCATTGACGCCAAAGAACTCGGGATTAAAAAGATATTAGGCGGCGGGGAACCGGGTCTCGGTGAGGAGCCTATACGCCATAAGATCAAGGAGCTCTGGGGAGCCGAAACAGTCCGCGAAGTTATGGGATTGGCCGACATCATGCCCGGCATGTGGTCGGAATGCGAAGAAGAAAACGGGATGCATTTTACTGCCCAGCCTTACATAATGGTCGAATTGACCGATCCTGAGACAGGGAAACACCTTCCCTGGGAACCCGGAGTCTGCGGAGAACCCATCTATACAACGATCACAAGGGAAGCAACTCCTATCGTCCGATATGCATCCCACGACTATATCCGCATAGAGGCAATAAAGTGCAAATGCGGCAGAACATCTCCGAGGATGCGCTGTATCGGCCGTGTCGATGATATGTTGATCTACAAGGCAATGAACGTTTTCCCTTCTGCAATCCGTGATGTAGTCGTTAAAGGATTTGAGGAATTTCTTACCGGATACATCCAGGTTGTAAAAGATGCTGCCGCTCAGGTTCGTTTTGACGATCCCATCCCTGTGGATGTTGAGGTGCTCCCCTCGGTTCAGGACAAAGCAAAGCTGAAAAGGCAGATCGAGGATAAGGTCAGGGAACTCCTGGTGGTAAAGATCGCGGCAAACCTGGTTCCACCGGATACGATCGAGAGGACGGCGTACAAAACACCTCTGGTGCGGGTGAGAAAGAAATAAACGTTTCAGGATGAAGCGGGAAGCTTTTTGAAAAAAGGCAATAAAAGACAAAAAAGGAGGATTAAATGATGAGAGAAAAAAGAATGATGATTACGGTATGTTTCTTCATGATGTTTTTTGTTCTGTTGCTTACGGGACAAACCGGCAAAGCGGTTGCTGCGGAAAAAGTTTTAGTAATCGGGACGACCCTGCCGCTTTCCGGGCCTGCTGCGGGATGGGGGTTGGGGCTTTCACGGATGAACGACTTTTTTGCTGAGGATATCAATAAAAAAGGTGGACTCAAAATAGGAAAAGACGTTTATAAAATTAAGACGGTATCCTACGACCACAAGGGTTCACCTTCTGAAGCGGCAGCGAACGCCACAAAGCTGGTATCCCAGGATAAGATACAGTATTTGATCGGCGGTGTCATTGCAGCAACAGGCATGGCAATTTTGCCCGTAACCCAACCGGCCAAGGTTGTTACGACAAGCTTGTGGTGGGGTAAAGGGATCATCGGCTCCGACAAGCCTTTTTCCTTCAGGCAAACCGTCTCCCAGATGGAAATAGCCCCGGCAATGTATGCGTGGATAAAAAAGAATAACCCTAACATCAAGACAATGGCACAGATTAATCCGAATGATACGAGCGGATGGGACACGGCGGCGGCTGTTCGGGAAGCTGCTGAAGCGAACGGGATACAGGTGGTGGCGCAGGAGTTCTTCGAGCGCGGCACAAAGGATATGTATCCCTTTCTTACCAGGATACTGGCGAAAAAACCTGACCTTATCGATGTAGGTGCCACAACTCCAGGCGACGGCGCCTTGATAGTCAAACAGCTCTATGAACTCGGCTATAAGGGGGTCAAGGCATGGACATGCGGCACGAACCCTATTGAGATCATCAAGCTGTGCGGCGATGAAGCTGCTGAAGGCCTGTTGTTCGCTTATGGACAGGACCTTAACGGCCCGAACAGTTCCCCTGAAACGAGGGCTTTATCCAAAAGGTATATGGCAAAATTCAAAGAACCCCTGGCCCCGCATCATGTAACCTCTTACGCTATGCTTGAGATTTTTGCCCAGGCCATGGGAAAAGCGGGTACTACCGACACGACTGCGGTATCGAACTTTGTTGAAAAAACGAAAACGTTTAATACTTCCTTTGGACCGTTTGTTCTTGTCGGCAAACAAAAATATGGCATCGAGCGTCAATTTGTTCATCGTATGATGCTTGCTCAGGCGCGGGGAGGCAAACCTGTCGAGATAGAATGGTTGGCGTTGCCGGGATTGGGATTGCCGAAATATTAAAGAATAGGATAATCGGGGACGGCGAGTGAGGCGCAGTTTTCCCTCGTCATCCCCGATATAATCGCTAAAAGGGGAAGCGATGGATATAACGCTGCTTTTTCAAGGCGGTCTGAATGGTGTAATGCTCGGGTTGAATTATGCCCTCATTGCTCTTGGACTAAGCTTGATTTTCGGGATCATGGGCATCGTTAACTTTGCCCATGGCGAGATGTACATGCTTGGGGGTTATGTGGCCTACTTCCTGATCGGCCGGTTGGGCTTCGACTTCATTTCCGCTATTGTCGGGGCTGTTGTTGTCATCGGCCTGCTTGGAATGCTGCTTGAAAAAATCATCTTCAGGCCTCTGACATTGCGCCCCAAGGAAGCGCTTACCTCCATGATCGCGGCCGTAGGATTGGCCTGGGTTCTTCAAATGCTCGCGGTAATTTGTTTTGGAGATCTCGACAGAAAAGTGCCTTCGACCTTCAAGGGAATCATCAACATGGGGGGCGTGGTTATAACTAAAGAACGACTGGTTACTATTATTATCGGCATAGCCCTGGTGTTGCTCTTAAACCTGTTTTTGCTTCGGACCCGTATGGGCAATGCAATACGGGCAGTGGCGCAGGATAAGGAGGCTGCCGCACTGCAGGGCATTAAGGTGAGTCGGATCAGCGCCTTATCCTTCGGAATCGGCTGTGCCCTGGCCGGTTCTGCCGGAGCTCTTATGTCGCCCATCTTTTCGGTAAGTCCCTTCCTTGGGGGAGAGGTCATCCTGAAAGCTTTTCTCGTTGTTATCCTCGGGGGCATGGGAAGCATCCCCGGCGCCATGCTTGGCGGACTTGTGCTCGGCTTCATAGAAAGCTTCGGAAGCCTTTTTTTCACTGTGCCTACCGTAAGCGCCATTACCTTCAGCCTGATTATTCTTATATTAATTATCAGACCTCAAGGACTTTTGGGCCATGAATAAAAAAAATAAAGCATCGTATATCGTTTACTGTGTTATTTTGGCGGCCTTATTCGCCGTCCCTCTCATTACCAGAGAGCCCTATGTTTTTCACATACTCTGTCTGATCGGCATCAATATCATTTTTGCGTGCAGCCTGAATGCCATTCTGAACATTGGTGAACTCAATCTGGCCCATGCGGCATTCATGGGCATCGGGGCATATACATCTACCATACTGGTCATGAGACTGTCCCTTCCCTTCTGGCTTGCCATGCCCGTTGCAATGCTTGCATCCGCCATCATATCCCTCGCTATCGGTTTCCTTACATTGCGGTTCAAAGGGGCTTACTTCCTCCTTTTTACATTTCTTTTCGCAGAACTTGTTCGTATCCTGCTGAGCAACTTCTGGATAGATATTTTTGGGGGAATCCCGGGATTGACCAATATTCCACGCCCATCGATCACAATTCCCGGTTTGTTCCACACAAAATTCAGTTCCAATATCGATTTTTATTATCTGATCATGATCCTTGTAATACTCACTGTTTTTGTCATGCGCAGAATGGATACGTCTCGATTGGGCATGCTTTTCAGGGCAATAAGCCAGTCCGAATCACTCGTCGAGTCGACAGGCATCAGTGCAACGAGGTTCAAAATATTGGGCTGCGCCATAGGATGTTGCTTTGCCGGATTAGCCGGCAGTCTCTATGCCCATTTCGTCGGCATTATCACTCCCAACGATTTTTCTATCCATGCCGTTCTCGCGCCGGTCGCATATGTGGTTGTAGGCGGTATGGGGAGCATTTACGGCCCGATACTTGGTACGTCATTCCTGATGGTTCTGTCCCATTTCTATCTTCGTCAACTCGGATTGTATGAGTTGCTTATATACGGTGTAGTTATCGTCATGATCATAAGATTTATGCCGGAAGGTCTCATCAGTCTGCCGCGCGTCGTATCGCCGTGGTTTAGCCAACTATCGAGAAAGGAGTGAAAACGGATCAGCCATGAGTCTGCTCGACGTAAAAAATTTAACTAAGCAATTCGGCGGCCTCGTTGCCGTGAACAGTCTGGACTTCTCTATTAATGAAGGTGAAATTATGGGCTTGATCGGCCCGAACGGCGCCGGCAAAACAACGGTGTTCAACATGATTGCAGGCATGTTCCGCCCCACTCGCGGGGAGATTGCGTTCATGAGCAAAAAGATACATCGTCTTAAGACCAGTAAAATAGCTCAATTGGGGGTGGTAAGAACCTTTCAGCTTACCAACCTTTTTGGAGGCATGACCGTAATACAGAACGTTATTGTCGGTTCCCACCAGCAACTCGGAATAAGCGTATGGAGTTCCTTGCTTAACACAATATCTGCCCGCAGCAAGGAGGCCAATGCAAACAGGGAAGCTGACGCTATTTTGGCATTTATGGGGCTTTCTGAGTACCGGGACGTACTTGCCGGGAATCTTACCCATGGTCTCCAGCGACGTCTTGAAGTAGCCATCGCATTGGCAGCCAAGCCGACGTTATTACTTCTCGACGAACCCCTGCAGGGCATGAACCACGAGGAAGTAAAAGGCATGCTGGATTGCATAGCGGAAATTCGGCGGCAGGGGAAGACAATTCTCCTGGTAGAACACAACATGAAGGCTGTTAACAGCATATGTGAAAGGGTCGTAGTTCTCAATTTCGGCGAAAAAATCGATGAAGGTTTACCGCAAACCGTCATGCAGAACCCTGAAGTTATTGAGGCTTATTTAGGTGTTGAAGAATGATACTTAGCGTAAAGGGAATAACCATCAACTATGGTAAAGTTGCTGCAGTGAGGAATGTCAGCTTTGAGATTGAAGAGAACGCGATCGTTACGCTGATCGGTTCAAACGGCGCCGGAAAGAGTACTATTCTCAAGACTATTTCGGGGCTTAAACATCCTGCTGCAGGCGAGATATTGTTTGAAGGAAAAAAGATCGACCGTTTCTTCCCCCACGATGTGGTCAAGGCAGGAATCAGTCACGTGCCGGAAGGAAGAAGGCTCTTCCCTGCCATGAGTGTAAGAGAAAACCTCTCAATGGGGGCTTACCTGAGAAGAGATAAAAAGGAAATAGATGAGGAGTTTGAGAAGGTTTTTCACTATTTTCCAAAACTGAAGGAAAGACAGAAACAACGGGCAGGAAGTTTGAGCGGCGGCGAACAACAGATGCTTGCCATGGGCAGGGCTCTCATGTCCAGGCCGAAGCTGCTTCTGCTCGATGAGCCGTCTATAGGGCTTTCCCCCCTTATGAGCCAGATGATCGGAAAGATTGTTCATACCATCAATAAAGAAGAAGGTGTGAGCATCCTCCTGGTTGAACAGAATGCAAAATTGGCCCTCGGTCTGGCGAATAAGGGTTATGTATTGGAGACAGGCACTGTTGTTCTTGACGGGGATGCACGGGAATTACTGAATAACGACATGGTAAAAAGCGCATACTTAGGGGTATGATTGAAAAGATTTGAGGAGGTAAAAGGATAATGTTTGTTTCGGATTGGATGACAACGAAGGTCTATACGGTAAACCCGGACAACCCCCTCTCGGATGCAATAAAGATACTAAAGGAAAAGACAATAAAACACCTTCCGGTTGTTGATAAACGAAATAAAGTGATAGGCGTCTTGTCGGACAGGGATATAAAAGAGTATATGCCTTCAAAGGCTACAACATTAGACGTGTTTGAGCTGCACAACATACTTCTTGAAACAAAGGTTGCAAAAGTCATGAAGAAAAAAGTTTTTACCGGAATGCCCAACCTGCCGATAGAAGAAGCGGCAATGCTCATGTACGATAAGGATATCGGCTGTCTGCCCATCGTTGAAGATAACAGGCTGGTCGGCATTATCTCCGACCGCGACCTGTTTCGTGTCCTTGTGGATGTGACCGGGGTTCGGCACGGCGGCAATAGATTTTATGCGGTTATGCCCGACAAACCCGGGATCACAGGGGAGGTTCTTGACATTATAAAGAAGCACGGCTTCCGTCCCGATAGCGTCATGACCACTTACGAAGGTGTTCAGAAAGGATACAAGCGGGTGGTCGTCAGGGCTATCGGTGAGAAAGGGAATGCAGATGCTGCAACCCTGGAATTGAACCGGCTGTTCGGCGCCCCATTTTTATA
>Ga0209749_1001339_pt1 | contig 22638 bp, 23 predicted proteins | sample EPASupsiteSAE347_FD_187267 | JGI IMG/M metagenome (GOLD analysis project Ga0209749, IMG submission 187267) | Bioremediated contaminated groundwater from EPA Superfund site, New Mexico - Sample SAE3-47 (SPAdes) (version 2) | ecosystem: Environmental > Aquatic > Deep subsurface > Groundwater >...
GGATTGTTTGACTAATACATTGCTAATTTCTAAAGCCCCACGCAATCCCATGCTAAGTTGATAAGTCGGCCCACTATTATCAATATGAACATTATTACCCATCCAATTATTAAGATATCCGTTATATGTATTTGATTTCAGTGCATCATAAAGTGCATCTATTGCCAGAGGGATAGGGAATTTAAATAGCGGGCTATTTGAGACATTTTTATATTCTTCTGCAATTATTTTCCCATGAGGTTTCATGAATGCAACAGGCCAATGGTCATGAGGGAATACATTCCAGAGATCAATAGCTTTTATGCAATCGAAAGCTACTATTCGTCCCATTTGGAAAAGGCGTTCTAATGGATCTAAATCCAGCAATCTTTTTAAACTATGATCACAAATTTTTTTAATATGTTTTATATATACTAGATCATACCAATGATCATGTTGCTCATAAAATTTTGTACGGGCCAAGTCAACAATCGGTGCTCTTTTTTTTGATAAATTAGCTACAATTCGTGGAGTAGGTAACCCCTCAAGTCTATTATTTAACTTGTTTGGTCTCGACACGCTGGGAATTAATATGCCATCTCTATATATAGAACAGGATCGACTGTATGTGGAACTTTTACTTAATCCAAGTTCTTGTTCTGCGGAATAATAACTCCATCCACTATCACAGCGTACTCTTTTTTCTTTATATTTATGGTCTTTATTCTCTGTTATTATATCTCCTACATCTGAGAAATCTATCCATTCATTTGATGGGACAAGATATGTCAAATTCCCTTCGTAATCCTCTATTCCCAAATCCAAAGTTAGGTCAATGCATTTATCCCTGAGTAGCTCTTGTGCAATAGATAAGTCCTGTGGGAGAATTGCTTCAGACCAAGGATACTTTAATCCAAGTTTATGCAATTTATATTCTTTGCCAAAACGCTGAGTTATTGCTTCTGTGTTATGCTTTGGATGCAATATAATTGATTTATTGCCATCTTCATCGATGATTATTGGAAATTCGACGAATCCTGCAATTATTGAAAGATATTTTGTCACATCTAGCGATTCCATTTCAAAATCTTTAAATTTATAATCAGATATTTTCGTTCCTCTTACGAAAACATTTATTGTTGTTCCTATCTCAGCAAAATCCTCCGGAAGTACTTCAATGCGAAATCGTTTACCTTGATCAGGAATTGCGACCTTTAAAGGCTCACTTTTTGGTGGCAGGATCGGATCCTTATAGGTTTCGATTTCGATAGAATCAGCTACGATAAAGCAACTCAAGATGCCTATGCCAAAATATGAAATTGGATCCATCTCCAATCCCACCTTTTCGAAATCCTGGCTCCGATAATAGCTCTTTCCAGCAACCGCCAGATAATTTTGAATTACATACTCATCCATCCCAATGCCATCATCGCGCCAGGTTATGATTGCATCATTATTATCTAAATGTTTAACAGTGACGCTAATTAGACCAAGATTTGCAGGTTCAAATTTGGCATATTTGCGAATAATCTCGCGCCTCATGCGAATAGCATCTATGCTATTCTGAAGTAATTCGCGAAGGAATACATAAGGATCTCCTTGGTATATTTCATTTCCAAGAATCTCAAACATGCGCTCGCGATCGAACTGGAATCCTATTGACGTCTTTTCAAAACCTCGAGCATCTACATGCCAATCAATGTAGTAGATGTCTAATTTGTGACGAGGATCGTTTATTCTTGCCAGGACGTCATTGCACCCTCTAAACTGCGTCTCACACCATATTCTGAGATCCTCAAGAGCTGCATAAACTTCATGGCTATCTGTGCTACCATCAACTCTTATAACTCGTCCTTCCTGATAACTTGGACAAGTTACGGCTCTTAGAGATCTATGCTTATCCCATGCCATCTTAGAACGAGAATCTCTTGGAGCAACGAACTTCCAGATAACATATGGTGTTCGATCTTCCGCTAAATCCAGTAGATCAATAAGACGGAGATAGACTGCAAGCGCACGAAGGTTTACTTGGTCACGCATCACAGAATAATTGATTGGGTATGAATCGTGATTCTGCAAATCCTCAAAATTTAGCCAATGGCCTATACATACTCTTGCGGCGGCATCTGCGACGCCACCATCAATCGGCTCGAAGAAATTTCGAATTCTTGCGCCGCTACGAAATGCATGTGTCTGTCGAACATATTCTCGCCATTTTTCAATTGGTATATCTTTAAACTTACTATCACTATATATTAGTTGTTGATCGCGAGCAAATTTTCTAAATCGATCTTTTTCGTCTGGCAGTATCCACAAGTCACCAGGGTTTTTATCATTTGGAACCACGCTATTAATTATATAATTCTTTTCTATTTCATTGACCGCCATGCCCCAATCGTGACCGTATAATGCGACTGCTAAAACAAAAAGCTCCCCGGCATTCATTGCTTTAATAAGATCCTTACCCAAGACCGTATCAGCAACATAGAAAAGTCGCTTGAGATGATACTGCTCATCGTGTGGCGTATATTCTGGGAACAGTTCATTTATTTGACGCACTTCGCCGCTTACCCTCTGACGAAATTCGTCTAATCTGCCTAAAACATGAAAGTCTAGATCATCCCTTTGGCTAACCTTTTTAGCGAGTTCTCGTATCAATTCGCACTTGGGCAAATCTTTCGGGATATCGTTATTTCCCATTTGCATTTTCTCCTTTTTAGCAAATCGCGTTTATGCATTTAGGCTTTGCTATTGAAATGATTGACGAATGATTTAGCCACTCCTGAGAGTAGCAGTCTGCATCATGATGGACATCCATGAGGAGTAGACAACTGGTAATAGGAATTTATCCTTGGAAGAGTGAATAGAATCGGGATATAGGGCTACTGCGAATTTACAGCAAACAAGGTACGCTAACTCAGCTTCGTGAGCTTGTTGAACAATTAAAGGATGAGAATGAGCTGCTCAAAGTAAAAGTTGTCGAACTTGAATCTCGCCTAGTTCTATATGAGAATGCACGTACTCCATCAAGTCTAAGACGTGGCCGCAATCGTAAAAAAGGATCAGGATAGGAACAACAAGGGAAAGCTTGGTCAAAAGATAGGACACAAAGGAGTAACAAGACCTTATGCCATGCCGGATAGGCAAGTGAAAGTCATAATGGATCGCTGCCCGGATTACGGGATTGATCTTGGCGCTCCTTTTCGAATAGATTCGGAAACAATGTAATTGCGCAGGCTACATTGCTAAAATATGACGGTAGAAAGCCTCATCGGATAACCCAAGATGCAATGATGAGACTCTTTCGGTCTGAAAATATGTCCAGCTACGATACTTGATTGATATGCGGGTTGAGCCAATTAACTATAATTCCCCCCATTCGTATTTATCTTCTCACCACAATTAGGAGGTGCTTATCATGGATGCTATTTCCCTGGCAGAGAAAGCAGATGTTCTGTACCAGATGGGCAAATTCGATGAAGCCCTACCATTTTTCGGTCATGCCATATGTCTGCTGCTTTAGTTGTGTGGGCTTTATAACCTAAACTCCGGCCTTTGCAGTAACCATTTTTCGTATTGAACTCATCCGTCAACGAACTTACCGAAGGATTTATATACTATTATGGTTATTACTCTTAGCTAGGACGTACCTGGTCAAGCAGAAGATTCGCGGGCATACTTACGTTTACGAAGCCGAAAATTTTTGGGACCCAGAGAAGAAGCAATCCAGGCAAAAACGCAAATATCTTGGCGTTTGGGATGAGGCTTCAGGAATGATCATTCCAAAGGTCGCCGAACGTGATGTCAAGACGACGAAATCATTGGGTCCTGCTTATCTTCTTGATTCTGTGGGCAATGAAATCCAGCTTAGGAAGAAGCTCTCTGAAGCGTTTGGCAAGGACGGAGATTTGATTCTTGCTGTTGCGATGAGCAGGTTGCTGCATCAGACCTCTCTTAAGAACCTTCACCACGTTCTAGAGGACTCGTTTCTGCCGGAGATGTACTCCCTAAAAGAGACATTCAGCTCCCAGTGGCTCTCAAGTTTCCTGGAGCGATTATCCACCAAAGAAGCCGCTATGACCACTTTCTACAACTCCTTGATAGCTAGCGAAGATGAGACGCTAATATTCGATATCACATCGCTCTCCTCAGCTTCGCGAAATATCGATTGGTTGGAATGGGGATACAACCGCGATGGCTTGGACCTGCCTCAAGTCAACCTGGGCTTGATGCTTTCACTGAACAATCACTTACCTCTTTACTTCAAGTTGTTTCCCGGAAGCATCAGCGATGTTGTGACATTGAAGAATCTCGTGGCTGAGATCAAAGCATTTGGCATTGCAAAGAGTCTCTTCATTCTGGATCGAGGATTCTACAGCGAGAGCAATATTAAAGAAATGACTGCAGAAAATATTGATTTCATTCTTCCGCTCCCGTTTAGCGTCAATATCGGCAAGGGTCTTATCAGCGAGACGAACAAGGATATCGAAAATCCGGCTAATGCAAAGAGGTTCGGCGGAGACATATTCTACGTCTTGGAAAGCGAGGTCCAGATTGGTGAAGTCAATGCTTATGGATATGTCCTGTTCAATAAGAAGCGGGAGGGATCAGAGACAAATTCGTTCTACAACAGACTGATCGATATCGAATCAGCACTCAATGGAAAAGAGTTCAAAAACCCGATCGGAGAATTCAAGCGGACAGCAGGCAATTTTGAAAGATACTTGGAGTGCATTGTCGAGGGAAAAACGATCCACCTTCGCCGGAGAATAAATGCCATATCGCAGGCTACAAACCGATTTGGCAAGACAATTCTTCTTTCAGCCACCAAACGAAGATGGGATGAAGTGCTTTCTCTCTATCGGGAAAGGGATGAAGTTGAGAAGAAGTTTGATGATCTGAAGAATGAGCTTGAGGCTATGCCTCTGAGAGTACAGAAAATTGAAACGCTTCAGGGCTTGCTATTTATTTTCTTCGTATCGTTGATCATGAGATCGATATTGCTTAGAAAGGCCAGGGACGCGGAACTGCTTGATAAAAAATCAATCGAAGAGATTCTCTTGGAACTGGCAAAGCTTAGGGCAGTAAAAGTCGGCGGAAAATGGAGACTAACAGAGATCTCAAAAAAACAGAGAACGATTCTGGAGAAGATGAAGATTGGAATTCCCGTCGAGGCAAATCTGGTTATTAAAAGGGCCGGAGTTTAGGTTCCTCGCATAGCTGAATCCGGAAATTCGCACAACCATTGCTGCAACTGCTCTTTTTCAAGGAAGCTAATTGGCTTAAATGGGGACTGCCCTTTGAGCGCTTTATCAACTTGAGTGACAAAATTGAGTGCACAAGCCCGCCGTTGACCACCATCTCCGTTTTGGGCGATATGGTTTCCAGTCTCAAGGATGGTAGCCATGGGTAAAAACAACGTATCGCCGTTTTCTATCTTTTCTTGAAGCTCCGAGATAACTTGATCATGATTGGCGGCCCTCCTTGGTACGTCAAGAATCTCAACTAATATGGAGGTGTCAATCAGACAGATGGCACTCATCCTTCACCCCGTTCTTGAGTTCTTTAAGCCAGGACAATGCCGCATGCTTTCTTTCCTCAGGAGTCGTCTTATCCTTTAGAAAGCGATCAAGGACCTGCCGGGTCACCAATTCCCCTAATGTTCCTTGTGCCATAAGCTCAGGGAAACGATCGAGATCGCCAAGCCTCACAATGCGGCTGTCTCCAATTTCCGGATCTCTGTAGCAGCAGAGCACGTCTCCCAGAGATTCATCAGGAAGAGCATCGAGGAGAGCGGGATTGTGAGAAGTCAATAGCACTTTTAGCTTGCTTTTTTTGCCGATCTTAATGATTTGCTTTATGAGAAGTTCAGCTCGACTAGGATGAACGCCATTGTCTATTTCTTCAATAATCACAAGAGATCCTGGAGGAGCAGAGAGCAATGTTGCACCCGTGGCCAAGACCCGTAAAGTACCATCGGATAACACCGGCGCGTCCATCATAGTCTCCTTGTTGCCAAAAGACTCTTTCAGCGTAACCATAACGTCATTTCTTTCCGTTACTATGAAATTAATATCTTTTATATCCTGCTCAGGCAGAGAGCGAACGAAATCAAGAAGCTCCTTCTTTAAGGGACCGTCATCCTCACAAATATTATAAAGCACACTTGATAAATTTGAGCCATTTTCCTTCATCTCACTGTCTTTAGCAAAGGAATAGCCACGCATCAGCGCAGGCTGAGGATCGAGGAATACAATTGTCCTGAGTGCGTGTCTAAAGCGTTTAGCTACTGCAGGAATTACTTTCTGTGATTTCTCGTCGGATTTTTCGAAACGTGCCGGTGTGTCGAGCTGATAGAAAATGGCCTGCCTGTTAGAGCATGGGATATGGGGCTTGTTTCTCCCGCGTTTAAAGTTGTTGTAGGCTACACGAATCTCATCAGTGCGGGGGTTAGGTGGGCTGTCCACGCTGTATAGTGGGATAGCCTCTGATTCCTTTGAAACCGACTCGCCAGTTATTATAAGATGATCATCCGCTAGGGAGATGCTAACAGAAAGCCGATTCCAGTTTTCAAGATTGCCTTGTACTCGGCAGCCAACTTCAAACCCACTCTCTGAGTCGAGAAAAAGATTAGCTGGCCGCCCGCGCAGCAGTGAATCCGCACCTTGAATGCTTCGTTCTATATCATCCAACCGACTGCCTTTGGCCATCAAGGAAAGAAGGCGAATCGCCTCTAGGGCATTGCTCTTGCCGGAAGCGTTCGGGCCGATAAAAAAAGTAAGCGTTGCTAAAGGCATCTCTGCCTCACGGTAGCTCTTGAAGTTCTTTAAGGAAAATGATGTAATCATGCCCGCACCTCCATGAATCAGCATTCTTATCCCATCATTATGATATTAATCTCTTCGCATGATAAGAGGGATTGATTCACCATTCGATTATGAGGCGCACATCTCACGAGTCCGCTCTCTTTCCCCAGGAGAGCCCCTTATCCTTCATCAGCCTCGATATGTACAGCTTCGCCCACAGGTAAGCGAAAAGACTCCCGCTGATATTGCCGAAGACTATCCCCCACCAGATGCCCTCCTGACCCAGTCCCAGAACGATGCCCAGAACAAAAGACAACATGGTTATGAGAATCACATCGCGCAGCACATTGAGGAAGAGAGAGGTAAGCCCTTTGCCCGCTCCCTGGAATAGACAGGCTGACATGATGCCGGGCGACATGAAAGGATAGAACAGGCACATGACATGCATAAATGCGATCATTGCCGGAGCCAGGTGAGCACTCTCCGAGGTATAGGTAAAGAAGGTAGTCATCTGCGGCGCCAAAATCCAGGTAATGATGGCAGTGGCGGTTCCAATGAAAAAACCGAGCTTCGTCGAATAATTGTGAATGATAGGCAAATTTTCATATCGTCTGGCACCGATGGCAGCTCCCGCAACCGAAATCTCTGCAGTGGCAATGGCGATCAAGGGAATGACGGCGATCATTATCACCCGCCAGCCTGCGGTATAAACGGCAACGGCGTCAATGCCTGAAACCCGGACCAGCATCCAGTTGATGATAATTGCATCTATCGAGAAGAGCAGGAACTCAAGACTTGCCGGTATCCCCACCTGAAGAATGTCCTTCATCACGTTCATGTTCGGAACAAAGACTTTGCGGGAGATCGAGACATAGGTGTCTTTCTTAATGAGCAGCCAGTAAATTTGAACTGCCGAAACCAGAAAGAGCGAGATGATCGTACCCCATGCCGCTCCTGCAATCCCCAGTCCCGCCCAGTAGATCAGGATGGGGTCTAAAACGGCATTGATCAGCGACCCTGCACCCATGGCATACATGGTGCGTTTGGTATCCCCCTCACCCCTTAAAATCGCATATGCTGTGTTCGTGAAGACTATCAATATGCTTCCCGCAAAGACGATATTGCCGTATTCGAGGGCGAGGTCAAGAGCCGACCCTGCACCTATAGTCAGGAGCATCGGCTCGAGAAAATAGAGGAGGACGATGGTCAATATCGCAGATACAATGATCGTCAGGAGCAGGGCATGCATGGTCGTATTGTCGGCGCCGCTTTTGTCTCGAGCCCCAATTCTGCGAGAGATGGAAGAAGATACGCCGGCGCCAAGGCCATTGGAGAGGCCCACCACCACCATAAAAATTGGGCTCACAAACCCAACTGCTGCCAGGGCATCTGATCCCAGGCCTGAGACCCAGACGGCATTTACCAGATTATAAGCAGCAAGAATCAGCATGGCGACGATCATTGGGCCGGAGAGCTTCAAAATGGCCTTTTTTGGCTCTCCGATCAATAAGGATACGCCTTTCGTCATCTCTTTTTGATCTTGTTCACCATTTGATTTTTCGTCGCTATCCAATTATCCATCACCGCAGTTTTTGGCAATTTCCGGGCAGTCTCCGATAATCCGGCCAAGGAGAGAATAAAAGGCTGTCGACATGTTGGACTTGGGAATATGCCGCAGATCGGTATTCTACATGAGAACCATGTCCAAGGCCATTGAGGCATTCATGGGAATTCAGGGTGTCAAACTGCTGGAAGGAGATGAATGGGGTCACCGCAAGGATCTCGATGAGTACTTCACCATCGATGATGCTATCAAATATATTGCTGCGATCAAGATGACTGCTTGAGCTCGACCAACGCTCCAGGCAGTTATATTTCTTTTCTCATCTTTTCCTCAAGACAATTCTATCTCCGCTGGATACGTATTTGAATATCTCTAATCCCTGTGTGATCTTTCCGATATGGTTCACAGATGAATAGGGCTGGGTCTTGCCAAAGAAGATGCAAAACGCCGGGCCAGGCGACCAGTAACAAACATCGCCTGCAGCTGCAGTGGGCGACGGATTCTCGTTATCCATCTGAAAAGGCACATCGAAGTAAACCTCCTCGCCCCAGAGGTTGGCTATACCTTCAATGGGAAGCGCATAAAAGAATGCTTCTCTTGTCTTGGGATTCCTTTCGTCAAGCTTTGCCAGGGCCTTTCCTTTCCCCATAATCTCGATCTCTATGATTCTCATTACTTTCACCCCGCGCGGCAAATCTACTCATAGACGCTGGTACTACTATGCTTTAGACCGCCCGGCCAAACTCTCTTTTGACTACTCCCGGCGGGCGGATCCATCCCCTCAACGATTGATGATCCAACTTGATCTATCTTCTCAATAGGCGAATATGCAGTCTGTCCGAGTAATTGATGCCCAGGTTTAGCGCCAGATCCCAGGCTGTTCGGGCTTGCGGCATATCCTGATCTGTGCCGTAGGCCATAATCCAGGTCCTCTCTTTTTCCAGGGCGGGGACAATATCTCGCAATAGGTCTGAGGTCCAGCACCAGGGTGCTTTGCCCAATACAAATTTGAGGTGGACATTCTTTTTCCCTGCCCAAAAGTCGAGATGGAAGTTCGATCCCCGCTTGGGGCTGACTACTGCTAATTGGATCTTTTCCAGGATATCTTGTGCAATGAGATTGGTGCCGTTGGTCTCAATATGAATCTCATTTCCCTGACTGTGCAATAATGATATCAATTCCGACATCTGCTCCATCTGCAGGGTAGGCTCTCCTCCGGTGACGACTACCATTCTGCTTGGGATGCTCTTCATCACCTCTTCTATGGATAATTCCTGGATGGTCCGGTCGTCCGTGTCGCATCCCTGGCAGCGAAGATTGCAGCCTGCAAGCCGAACGAAGGTGGCGGACCTTCCCATAGCCGGGCCTTCACCCTGTATGGAGTAAAATATCTCTATCAGGCGCATTTGCTATTTTTCTTATTCCAACTGAGATAAATGCTATCCTATTGGAAGGAAATAACCAGGGTCATCTATTCCCTGGATCCCTGTGATCTATAATAATCTCCTTGTAGTAGTAATTACAATTCAAGGATAGATGATCATAAGAGATTTGGCAAAATGCAGATACTTTCGGGCGGCGGATAATACCCTTATCTGTGAGCTGCTTCACCCTGGCAAGGAGGGGCTGGATCTCCCCTACAGCATCGCACATGCCGTTTTGCAGCCCGGCGCGGCATCCCTTCCTCATCGGCTGAAAACCTCTACTGAGGTCTACTTTATTTTGGAGGGTGAGGGTGAGATGCACATTGATACCGAGATGTCCCTGGTTCGAGTCGGCCAGGCCGTCTTGATTTCGCCAGGCTCCTGGCAATATATTAGAAATACAGGAGATGTTATTCTGAAATTTATTTGCCTGGTCAGTCCCTCCTGGCGGGCAGAAGATGAAGAGATTGAAATGGATCAGCAAAACAGCGATGAATTATTGAGAAGAGAGGCAGCTCGTGTCAGAGAAGAGCGAAGGCTCTCTGGATTGGAGGGCCTGGTGGGAGGGCTGCAGGCAGTAATTATCAACACCGAGAAGCATCTGCAAAAAGCTGCCGTCGATGAGCTCATCAGATATAGCGGCCTTCAATTTCAGGAGGCATTTGCGGATCGAGAGCACAAGACCTGCGTTCTCAAAGTCCCAGGTTCAGATAAGTTTCGCTCGGCTGACTTTCTCATCCGCTCCAGGCTAAAGGGCATCAATCCATTCAGCGAATTCAACACTGCCCCACAGACCAGTGATTATCCTAACACTCGTTTGGAGACCTTTGTCTTTGAGACCTATGATATCAAGAGGTATGTATCCCTGCAATCCCTGGCAAACGTTAAATTCCAGAGCGAAATACTTGATTTTGGCAACTACTATTTTATCCAGACAATGCCTTCCCAGTTCACCGGAAACTCTCTGGGATTCATTGAATGGAAGGGCGAGAGTGGCATCTATTCCTCTCCAGAAAGCCGGAGCATTGATTGGAATATAGAAACGCCTGGCTCATTGGCGAGCATGCCTGCCAAGCCATCTTATCCCGGCAATATTCGATGGCTGGACCACGCTGCCACCCGGGTCAGGGCTCAGGATCGCGATCCTGCCATACTGGAGTTCATGCGGCTTACCAACTACAATTTCGATTTCGCTATTTATGTGAAGAGTCTCAACTCCATCACCAATGTAGCCCGACTCTCCTCTTCCGACTTTGCCATGGTCTTCACCTCCGGGATCACTCCTTTTATCAGCCGGGATGCATCCGGGCCCACAGAGAAGTTCATAAGCAACTTCGGTCCTCGCGTCCATCACATCGCCTTCCAGACGGAAGAAATTGATGCGACGGTAGAAGATCTGCGAAAAGATGGAATGAGGTTCCTCCTCGATTTGGTGGGCTCTCCCGAGGAAGGCCTGAAGCAGATCTTCAGCCGGCCCTCCAGGAATACTCTCCTGGTATTGGAATATATTCATCGATACGGCGATTTTGACGGCTTCTTCACCAAATCGAATGTGACCAGCCTCACGGCTGCTACAGCAAGCCAATGAACAGAAACAAATATATGCAATAGATGCCAAAGAACGTTGGGCTTTCTAAAATCTGGCCTCGCTGGAACGGCAAGGAATGACGGATGAAATCCATAAAGTTGAGGGAGCTTGCCAGGCTCATTTTATGTATTGCTATATGCCAGAGCGCCGGTGTCATGGGCGCGCAGTTCACAGCGATATCAGTTGCCACCTGGTATACGACCCTCGAAAAGCCCTGGTTTACCCCGCCAGGATCGATCATCTCTGCCGTGTGGATCATTCTCTTTGCTCTCATGAGCCTGTCCCTTTTCTTGGTCTGGCAAAAGGGGATAAGTAGCAGCAACACCAAAATTGCTCTGGGCTTATTTGGCTTCCAGCTTCTGGTCAATATTCTCTGGTCCTATGCCTTTTTTGGCTTGCAGTCGCCCCTGGCCGCATTCGTAGTAATTGTGTTCCTCTGGCTACTTATACTGCAATGCACATTTCGGTTCTGGTATATCCGCAAAGGGGCTGCTCTGCTTCTCGTTCCTTATATTCTCTGGGTAAGCTTTGCAGCGTTTCTTAATTATACCATCTGGAGGCTTAATTTGTGAAATAACTGCCTTTCTGAGCGGCCTTGCTCCGACCGATTCAAATATAAACAACGCATTCGATATTAGGATGGTGCCTACAAAAATGCAGGATGGAATGGTTCTATTTCTATTCGCAATTGTTTCGCTTGCGTCGGTGACAGTCCTTGCCGCAGCTTCTCAGAACCTTGTTTCTGATGATTTTATCAAAACCAATTCATCTTATAATAATTCAGCAATCTCTTTTGTAAGCGAGAACAGGATATCCAGCGCTCCTGTGGACCTTGCGCCGGGAAGCGGTTACTATTCATCTCATCCTTTTGCCATTGGCAGGGGAATTGGCAGCCGGACCGAGCTTTCCAACGCCAATTCAGCTACATCCATGAGTCATGAGGTTGGCTTTGCCCAGGGTGTTTCCGGCAAGGAGGAATATTCTGCCACATCTCGCAGCATGCAGAGTGAATATGAAAACATAGACTATGCCACAACTCAGATGCAGATCGATGAAACCGTTACTAGCGGCAAGGTGCAAATCGGCGTGCTTTCGGGAATTGATGGCCATGCCTGGAAGAATCCGGCTATAGAGATCGAAGAGGAATACATCGGCACATATCATATAACCAAGAATTTTGCCATCAACAACAGCTACTCTATAAAGAGAGACTTTGATGGCTGGCTTAATTGTTGTGGTGGAAGCTATGATATTTATCTCCCCAAGCCGGTGCTCCTTCGCGCAGATGATGTCTTCAATTGTAAAAGATGCAATCAGAGATCTCCTGGAATCAAGGGGATAATAAAATGATCTTGGAGAGGATTGTCTCTGCAGGTCTTGCTCATTACTCTTATCTGGTCGGTGATAAGAATTGGGCCCTGGTAATTGATCCTAAAAGAGATGTTGACGACTACATAAAAACGGCCTCCGTAGCAGGGATGCGGATTGCCTTTGTCCTGGAGACGCACAGGAATGAGGATTATTTTGTAGGATCGATGGAACTGGCTGACCGGACGGGAGCTGAGGTCTGGCATGCCGACGGTCAATGGGATTACCAGTATGGTCGTGCCGTCACCCCCGGCCAGAGATGGAAAGTGGGCCGCCTGGAGGTCGAAGCCCTTGCCACGCCCGGCCACACCCCGGGAAGCATGAGCTATCTGCTGCGAGATCCCTCCGGAATTCCCTGGATGCTCTTTTGCGGGGATGCTCTCTTTGCCGGAGAGGTGGGCAGAATCGATCTGCTGGGCAGAGATTTAGCCGCAGAGAATGCCGGACTGCTTTACGAGAGCCTCATTTCCAGAATACTGCCGCTGGGAGATGAGGTCATCCTCTGCCCGGCGCATGGGTCCGGTTCGGTCTGCGGCGAGTCGATTGCCGAGCGTCTCTGGACCAGCATCGGCATCGAGAGGAAGCACAATGCTCGGCTGCAGGCAAAGAGCAAAGAGCAGTTCGTGGCCTCAATTTTGCAAATCCAGCCGGATAGGCCTCCTTACTTTCGACGCATGGAGAAGGTGAACCTGGAAGGCAGGCCGCTTCTGGGAGCTTTGCCGTCTCCCCGGCCCCTTGATGCCGGGAGCTTTTTGGACCTTTCTCTGAAGCAGAATGCCCAGATACTGGATACGCGCCAGGAGCTGGCCTATGCTGCCGCTCATGTTCCCGGCTCACAATCCATCTGGCTGGATGGTCTGGCCAGTTTTGCCGGATGGTTTCTCAGCTACGACCGGCCCATTCTTCTTGTGGGTGAGGGCAATTTAGCCGAGAACATATCTGTCATTCTCCTGCGCCTGGGGTTTGATGACATCGCCGGATTTCTGGCGGGAGGCATGCTCAACTGGCATATGTCCGGGCTGGAGTCGCATTCTATCAGAACCCAAACGGTGCAAGAGCTCTGCCGCCAGCTGGATGGGGGTGAGCCTGAAATGATTTTGGATGTCAGATTTGAGAGTGAGATTGCCAGAGACGGCAGAATTGATGGTAGCCTGCATATTCCCATCACTGCCATCGCCGAGAGGATGGATGAGGTGCCCAGGGATCGAGAAGTAGCCATCTTCTGTGGCAGCGGCATGCGATCTATGGTGGCGGCCAGCTATCTTAAGGCTCGGGGCTGGAAGAGACTCTGCGTCATTTTAGGTGGCATGTCCGGCTGGAGATCGATAAAGTGCCCGGTTAAGCGTTAGATGCGATAATGGCGGTGAGCCGATAAAAAAAAAATTATCTTGCTCTCGCTTTACATGGCGAGCCTTATGGGAACCAGCACCTGATCTATGACATAGATAATACCGTTAGCATACCTTTCGGACCTCAGGACATTGGCGCCGCCCACCAGGCCCATGTTTGCATCGACTGCCAGGGAGTCTCCCTGCATGGTCTTGGCGGAATTGCTGTCAGTGGCATTAAGCAGGCTCTTGGAATTCACCATGTGGTAGGTGAGGAGGTTCATCATTCCAGCATCTTTCTTGCTTATGGCATCAATGGCGGCTTTTGCTGCGTCAAATGCATTGTCGCTTGGGGCGAATACCGTAAATGGCCCTTCGGAAAGGCTTTCCATGCCCATCAAGCCCTGGCCGTTGAGCGTCTCTGCGAGGAGGGCAGATTTGATGGCCGCGGCGAACTCCTTGGCGCCCAGATCATTGGCAGCCTCAACTACACCCAGGCTGGAAGCTGTCTCTGGCAGCAGCACTCTGTCGATCACATAGATGGTACCGTTGTTGTAGCTCTTGGATGCCGTAACATTGGCTCCGTTTACCTTCAGGCCTTCAATGCTATCGATGGTCAGATTCTCTCCCTGCATCGTCCTGACAGAGGACAGCTCAGTGATGTTCTCAATGCTGCCGTCATTCCAGATGAAATGATAGCCAAGTATCCTTTTCAGTTCGGTGGCATTCTCTTTGACGGCGTTCATGTCGACGTCGTCGACAGCTGCAAAGGCGGCATCACTGGGGGCGAAGATCACGAAGGAGCCAGGGCCGATTAAGAGCACACCCTGGTTATTCAGAGCATCCGCTAGTCCCGCGCCCTCTATGGCTGCGGAGAATTCAGTGAGGCCCAGCTCGCTTGCTGCATCCACTATGCTTGATTTTGCTGCCTCGCTGTCTTGAGCAAAGCTGCATCCCACGCACAGCACGGCTGCAATGAACAATAGACTCAAAATTATCCTGGTTTTTTTAAGCATCAAATTAACCTCCACTCTTTTCAACAGAGAAGTGATAGGCGGCCTTGAAGATAAATTTATTGGAAGCTATGAAGGATGCAATCGATTCTGCTAATAGAAAGCAGTAATGGATAGGAAAAAACAAGGAGTGCATCTCATTTTTTTCTGTTCTAAGATAAATATGGGACAAAACTCTTTAAGGACCAAGCTCAAATATATTCGATGATTAGCATGGCAAAAATACTTGGTGAGCCCGGAAAGATTTCCCTGAAATTTTGCTCTGGCACAGGGATTGAGGAATTCAAACAAAAATTCTCTTTGACCAATTCTGAAGTTGCTGCATTTCTCAGAGATCTAGCTATTGAGATTGAAACCGGAGGTAAGGTTGAGGTAGCCTATGGTAGCGTCTCTCTCTGCGTCAATCCCGCATCTCCCATCAAGCTTGAAATAGAATACGAGGAAGATGAGCTTGAAATTGAGATAAAACTTAAGGAAAAGCCCTGAAACAGATTCTGCTAAACCCCGGTTTGTGCTTTGCGCTGAGAAGTATGAGGCATGCAATGGAAATAAAAAAGCTCCGCTGTGAGCATAAGCCATGGGGCCGGGCACAGAAGGCTCCCGGACCCGCCTGCTCGTGCCCGTGCGTACGTAGGCATGCGTCCGTGAGTCCTTTTCCGATCAGGAAGACCCGATTGCCTGGGCTGCAAACTTTTCCCAGAGCCACTGATGGACGTGCCCTCCTGCCGGGAGGACTTGCACCCATTCTTCCAGCAAGGAATTATCAACATATCGAAAATTATTTATGCAATTGTGCTATATTAAGTTGCATGAATCGTCTAGGAATGAGGTCATCTCTAGAAATTTGTTTGTTCATTGTTTTTTATTTTTCTATTTCCTCTGCAGTTTTGGCAAATTACCATTCACCTCACCCATCATATCAAGACGGATCAATGCTGGCCGGCCAAAATCTCAGCGATCTGAATCTATCCGCCGTTCATCTCAATCGTTCCGATATGAGACGATGCATTTTAGATGGCGCTGATCTCAGGGGAGCTTATTTAATAGGAGCGGAGATGAGCAACGCTTCTCTCATGAATGCCAATCTGACTGGAGCCAATCTCGTCTTGTCCGATCTTTTCGGCACTAACTTTACAGGTGCAGATCTAACAGGTGCAAATCTACAGCAAGCAATTATAAGTCAAGCCAATTTGAGCGGCTCGAAGTTGGACAATGCAAATCTGATGGCTTCAGACCTGAATGGTTCAAATATGAATGATGCCAGCCTGGTTTTTGCATATGCAAGGCGCGCTATGCTCCGAAACGCTTCATTGGTAAGAGCCAACTTTTCCGGTGCAAGTCTTGTGGGAGCCAACTTGATATATGCAGATCTATTTGAAGCAGACCTTTCAGATGCTGATCTTTCGGATGCAGAACTGCATAATGCTGCGTTCATAGATGCCAAACTGAATCAAGTAGATGCTTCCGGTGCTTGCATGGAGAACTCTGATCTAAGAGGTGCAGACCTGACTGGAGTGAGGCTAGTTGAAACCAATCTGGTAAGTTCTAATATGAAGGGACTGAACATGCACCGAGCAATTGCCATGAGCGCAAAGATGAGCTGGGCAGACTTGAGCGATAGCCGTTTATCAGCAAGCCAGCTATCAAGGGTGGAATTCTACGGCACCAACCTGAGCAACTCTGATATGAGCGAAGCCGATTTGACCAGGGCTTATATGATGCGAGCAAATCTGACCGGTTCGGATCTAAGGCATGCGGATCTATCTTACTCCGACCTGAGTAATGCCCTCCTTAGAGGTGCCAATCTAAATTCGGCAAATCTTTATGGTACTGCCTTAAATGGTGCAGACTTGAAAGGAGCGAATCTGGTTTCATCCAATCTACAGGGTTTGATTTTAATAGGCTCCAATTTCTCTGTAACAAAATTAGAAGATGCTACATTGCAAGGTCCGATGCTCATCCAAGATGTGAATTTAAGCACGACCAATCTAAGGAATGCCAGGCTGGAACTGATACTGTTGAAGAATGTAAATCTAACAGGTGCAGACCTCAGAAGTGCTAATCTGACGATGATCATGATGGTGGGAGTTGATTTGAGTAACGCTAATCTGGAGGGCATAAAATATGATAAATTCAGCTTGCAAAATATTCTTAATTGCAGACTAAACGAAACCAGGATGAGTGGAAATTTAAAAAACGATTTGGAGAGCCTGAGGACGATGTAGATAGAGCTATCAGGAGTTATATGGCGCAAATTATAAATCCAACGATTAGGATAATATTCGTTATCCTGATCATCATTTTCCCAGGGCTACTCCATACAGCCTCTGCATCAGGAGATGACATCTCAGATTTGAGAGCGCGCATATTCTCATTTGATGATCCAAGAATTACAGTCCAAGACCTGGCATTCTTTCTCTTGACTCACAACTTCGATGCAAAGCCCATGGGTGACTACGTAGAACTGAATTTGAATGGAGCGATATACAAACTAATCCCAAATGGCGATAAGCCAGGGTTATGCGATATTTCGCCAGCAATTCCCCAGATATAGGCAATCTCATCGAAGGGCTTTTAACCAAAGGCCCCCCTAACCGAAAAGACCATGGGGATTAGTATCAAACATGTGGTATTGTCTCTGGTGGTCATTTCATCTGTATTCATCTCTCTTCCAGGGGTAAAAGGAGGTTGTGCAGGTGGTTGTTCAATTTCCGGAGGAGGAGGCTCTTCAACCAGCTTCATGGGCGATCGGGCAACCAACATCGATATGATTAGCTTCGATGAGTTTGTCAGAGACAAACTTGGCAGCAATCTAGGAGCGACATTACAGGCAAAATCGCTCTCCCAGGATACTCAATTAAGCACTAATTCATCCCTTAACCAAACCGGCAATAGCAATTTAAGCCAGAACAGTTCTACAGTCACGCCTCTGATTAATAGCAGGGCAAACACGACATCCGATGATAGGATAGTTAAGTTAGGAGCCTATGCAGTGCAGGACAATAGAATATCAACTCTGACTTATGCCGCGTTCAATAGCAATATATTCTAGCAGAACTAAGATAAAACCCACAGTGCCGGCAAAAAAAGCCAGATAGATAGGCACAGTTGCTTTCGGGTTAGCGGGCGCGGGAGCAGGTGCATCTGGCTGGGGTGGTTCACTTAGAAGGGTCAGACTGTGCGGACGGAAAGGACCGATTCGAAGGTTTGATATAACAGATAGCGAAATCTGAAAATACATGTTTCTATGCAATCTCCAAGAGCACAAGTTTTCCCTATGTATTCATATATAGGAATTGTAGACTTTTTATGTATTATGACTCAAATAACTGTTGAATCATTATTTGGCACGAAAGCAGGTGTCGTATGGCGAGCACTTAACCAATACGGTCCAAGCAACATCACTCATCTTGTGAAGACTGCATCCCTGAGCCGGGAAGAGGTCTTCTGTGCACTAGGCTGGCTTGGCCGCGAGGATAAGATCGTCATGGAACAGAAAGGGCGGGAGATGATATTCTCACTGCGAGAGTCGGAAGTTCGTCAGGAAGAGCCACTGAAGATGACAAAGGAAGACCATGCGCCAAAAGCAAAATCAAAGCACAGCAAAAGCAAGCCTCCAAAGAAGACCAAGAAGACTCAAGCAGTCAAAGAACCCGCAAGACAAGATGAAAGCCAGGCCAAAGAAAGCGAGAGGACCAGGGATTTTCTGCTTCGTTGATTAAATCAGGATTTGATGGGAACGAATCAGATCATCATAACCCGCTTCTTTGACGCGCCTCGCGAACTGGTCTTCAAGGCGAGCACGAATCCTGATCTTATACCGCAGTGGTGGGGGCCGAAAAGATTTACGACTGCGGTTGAAAGGATGGACGTGTTGCCGGGTGGGGTCTGGCGATTCATCCAGCGAGACCAGGATGGCAATGAGTACGCTTTCCATGGTGTCTATCAGGAAATCGTGCCGCCAGAGAGGAAAGTGCATACCTTTGAATTTGAAGGTATGCCGGGACATGTAATAATTGAGACGTCAACCTTCGAGGAGTTCGAGGGAAAGACGAGACTGACAGTAAAAGATTTATTCCAGACTGTTGAAGATCGTGACGGCATGTTCAATACAGGGATGAAGGAAGGCGCAACCGAAAGCATGGATCGCCTCGAAGAGCTACTGAAAAAACTAAAAAGCTGAAATGATCATAAAGATCCTGGAGGAATGAAGAAAATGACAAGCATAGTACACTTTGAGATACCAGCGGATGATATGCAAAGGGCAAAAAAATTCTATTCCAACCTATTTGGATGGAATATTGCAGGCATGCCGGGCATGGATTACATGATGATCGATGTCTATGGCGCTCCTGGTGGGGGTATGATGAAGAGAATGCACCCCGAGCAACAAATGATAAACTACATAGGTGTGCCGTCGGTGGACGAATACGCCGCGAAAGTAGAAAAGCTGGGCGGAAAGATAATCGTCCCCAAGAAAGCCGTTCCTGGAATGGGTTATTTTGTAGTCTGCATGGATACTGAAAACAACCCCTTTGGCATCTGGGAGATGGACCCAACAGCGAAATAATGGCGCGAGAGGACTTCAAGCTTTCCATTTTTTCGCTTTGGCGCAGGGCTTGGGCTGGATTCTAACGCAAAGAGCTCAGCATATCTCTCAAGTTGAAATATTCATATCCGCCATACTGGGCTGGGAAATCCTTTATCGCCAGCCAGAGATCACCGGTTTTTGGATAAGCTATAAGACTCCACATATTGGCTATATGGGCCTTGAACTTGCCCACCGGCTCCTTAGCCTGATAGGCAAAATCAGGATATAGAGCGCATATGGTGCAGAGGATATTATTTGTCCAGGAGGGAAAATTAATCGGGCGGGCCATCCTGGTGTAAGGATCATAGCAATCGCTTAATATCTTTATGGCGTTTTCCACATTTATTCGGCCATAGTACTGATGTATCAGCCGGCCATATCTTTCAAAGCGGCTGGGAGCCTGCACATAGAAGTTGTAAGGATCCTTGAGGCTATTCTGCCAATTCTCAATCGTTGATATGTCCTTGAGAGCATTAACCGGCTGCTGATCAGCTACCATATTGTATCCAGAATAGCCCATCCAGCCTGGATAGCAGTTGGAATGATTGGTCTGCCATAGCGCTTTGACATTTTCCATGGGATAGCGAACAGAGACCATCTTGGAGGAGGTTTCAACTACTGCTGCCTCTTTGGCAATGCCGTCTGCTACATGATAGGCAATGCCGGCAGCGCGCGGCGTTTCCTTGAAGATCCTTATGGCATCATTTACCGTGCCGGCATGGGTCAGGAGATATCGGGTGAAGATGGCAATGCCACAGCCCTGCATGCTTTCATCCTGCATGGAATTAAGCTGGGTCATCATCTCCAATCCGTCCTCGTTCAGGCCGCCATCAAGACCGATCATCCCCGGATAGGTCATGAATGCGTGGCCAAATCCCTTATCAGGATCGGCTATTACCATCATGCGGTTATCCAGTTGCTCCGGCATATTGAAATTGTCTTCATTCTTTCCAAAGATCAGCTTTCCGTCTCCTCCAGCCCACTCATCCCAGGCAGAAAAGCTGCTGCAGCCGCCGGAGGGAAATGGCAATGGAGAACTGGCATCTTTGTTGGTCTTGCCATCAGTATTTGATTTGCCATCGCATTGCCAGTAATGGGGATGAGCATAGATGCACCATTGGTCATAATTTGTATTCCAGAGCAGGATATCCTGCATTGTCACATTCGCACCGGCGTCTTTTGCACCATCGGCGATCCCCCTCATCTCGTCCTTGAATTCTCGGGGGATAAATGGCTCTGCTTTTTGCCGGCCGGTGCAGATCATCTCCTCCGCCCGCTCAAGATCCGAGCCGGTCTGCTGGGCGATGTAAGCTATAGTTGCTGGGAGGGTTCTCTTTACCATCAGCTCAATTTTAGCGGCTAAGAGATGGCCGTGCTGATAGCCCATCTCGTAGGGGCTGCCTTTGAGATGCAGGATCTTGATGCCTTTTTGCTCTTTGAAATATGCCTTATTGAGGAGATTATCTCTTGCCCTTCCGGTCATACTCCAGTAGTTAGTACTGTGGATATAAAACACTTGGCCGGAAATTCTTTGCATATGCGTTGCGAAAGGCTTTTATTACACTACTGAAATTAGGTGAGTAGGTAGTAAAACGGTTGCTATTGACGGCTATGTCGGTCATCATCTGAATTGAGGCCATGATAAGAGGGGATGACTGGATAGCCGTGGCTTTAAGCAGTATTTTTATATAACTAGTATTATCAATTATCGAGATAACGGGTTCGACCAGCATGGATCCGAAAGATCAACCTCTGGGGTCAATGATTTTCAACACACAAAAAGAAATAACAAGACTTCGCTCTTTTTTCCTGATTGCCGCGAGTCGGCCTGCGGCCTCCCGCGCAATGCCCTGGGCGTCGCTCAAGGCCGCGACCGGCCAAGGCCGTAAATAGTTGCTTTAGGTAGAAAACTGGCTGTACTAATAGATACCAACATAATAATGTTTTCGATTTTCACCACAAAGAACACGAAGTTCACAAAGAGCAAATGCGAGACGAAAAGCTTTTAAATTGCTACCGAAATTAAGAAAGCAGGTAAGAAAACAGTTGCTTGTTGACGGCTATATCGGTCATCGTCTGAATTGAGGCTATGATAAGAGGGGATGACTGGATAGCCGAGGCTTTAGATATAACCATCGTTATCATTTTTCTCGACAACGAATTCAAGAGTGAAGAGAGAATTGCGAAGCAGTGGGACGCTTTGGGAAGAATAATATGAAGATCAGAATATTGGCAGCGACATCATTATGTCTTTTAATTTTATGCTCTCAGTGCCTGGCTGAGGAGACAGATTACTTCGATTGGAAGGGACTCAAATCATATGCTGCCAAGAACTACACTGAATCAATAGCTTATTTTGATATAGCGATAAAACAGGACCCAACCTACATAGATGCATGGCTCCATAAAGGCGATGCCCAGATGGCCATGAAAGACTACAATGCCTCTTTGCAGAGCTACGAAGGCGCATTGCAGGTAAGAAACAATACCACAGCGGCCTGGTCCGGAATGATCAAAGCTTATATCGCCATGAACGATTATAAGAAAGCAGCAGAGTCTGCTGCCAAAGTTACGGAAATTGCACCGAATAAAAAGGAAAACTGGCAACAAGAGGGAAGCCTCTTGCAGATGGATGGCGATTATGAGAAGGCTATGGCAAAATACGATAGAGCCTTGAGTTTGGATCCCAAATATATTGATGCAATGTACAGAAAAGCACTCTCACTAATGGCTCTGGGAAATAACAGCGAGGCTATCAATCTGTTAAATCAGATCCTGGCTAAAGATCCGAAACAAAAAGGAGCTTACAATGCTCAGGGACTGGTCTATGAGGCTGAAGGTGAATATTCCTTGGCAAAAGAGGCTTACGAAAATGCCTCCCGGATCGATCCCAAGTGGGGCCAGCCCAGGATAAATAATGTGCACAGCCTGGCGCTTCTTGGCAAGACGGAAGAGGCTATGAAGATATTTGTGACAT
>Ga0209749_1001344_pt1 | contig 22558 bp, 22 predicted proteins | sample EPASupsiteSAE347_FD_187267 | JGI IMG/M metagenome (GOLD analysis project Ga0209749, IMG submission 187267) | Bioremediated contaminated groundwater from EPA Superfund site, New Mexico - Sample SAE3-47 (SPAdes) (version 2) | ecosystem: Environmental > Aquatic > Deep subsurface > Groundwater >...
GATACCGAAGCCAATGTCTCCCGGTTGCGTAAGGCGGGTTATACGGCCCAATTTGCATCTCTTGAGCAGGGCGTCCTGGATTATATCGAATATTTGCAAGCCGGCGGTCAATAAATCGTTGCCGGAAAGGAAAAAAGAAATATGCCATGGTTTTGTAAAGAACAGCCCATAATTTCCAAAGAAGATATGCTTGAACTTGTGTGCCGCGCTGCCGGTGAAGCGCGCTCGCGGATATGCGCCGACCCGAAAAGGGTTTTACTCCTGCCGCCGGACATTACCCGGGCGCACAGTGGCGCCGGCTGGATTACAGAGGAATTTTACCGGATTTTTTCAAAAACAGCGGAAGTGCATGTGATCCCGACCCTGGGACAGCATGTGCCCCACACGCCGGAGCAGAATAAATGGATGTTTGGTTCCATTCCTGAAGAACGAATTCACGCCCATGACTGGCGTAATGGTTCAAAGACCATCGGCGAAGTCCCCGCCGCTTTTGTCGAGAAAATATCCGGCGGCAAGGCCGACTGGCCGATCCCGGTCTCGCTCAATTCTTCCCTGCTGGAGGACAAATGGGACTTGATCGTGAATATCGGGCATGTTGTGCCCCACGAGGTACTCGGATTCGCCAATCATAACAAGAATTATTTTATAGGGCTGGGTGGCAAGCCGATGATCTGCGCTTCCCACATGATGGCGGCTTGTTGCGGCATTGAAAACAACCTCGGCCGCCTCATAACTCCATTACGCGCCTGTTACAGCAAGGCCGAAGAAGATTATCTGGCGCACCTTCCGGACTTTTATTTCATGGTGGTCATGGCTTACGACGCGGGAGACAACTTAAGCCATACCGGTGTTTACGTTGGCGATGATGTTGAAACCTATCTTGCGGCGGCACGCGCCTCGCAAAAGCAGAACATCACGATTGTCTCGCCGCTTAAAAAAGTCGTGGCCGTGATGCAGGGCGACGAATTCCACAGCACATGGGTGGCAAACAAGGCAATTTACCGTACCCGCATGGCAATGGCGGACGGCGGGGAATTGTTGATTATCGCCCCAGGACTCCGCCGTTTCGGCGAACAGCCGGAGGTGGACACTATCATTCGCAAATACGGATACAGCGGCACGGAACGGATCATGAGATTGTGGCGCGAGTGCCCGGCCAATGGAGACCTGCGGGATTTGACGCATGCCACAGCCCACTTGGTTCATGGTTCATCCGAGGGCCGTTTCACCATCACCTATGCGCCCAGCCATCTTTCCGGGGATGAAATCCGCAGCGTCGGTTTTCAATATATGGATTTGCATGTTGCTTTGCGCCGCTACAGTCCAACACGAATGCATAATGGATTTAATGTCATGCCGGACAGCGAGAAAGTGTTTTACATCAACACCCCGTCCGCAGGCCTCTGGTCTACACGCGAAAGACTCGGTGACAACCGTAGTATCGGGAAGAATTAATCCGTGATTAAAACATTTCTGGTTACTGGTGGAGCCGGATTTCTTGGCATTAATATTGTCCGCTATTTGCTGGCCAGGCAACAACGTGTGACAGTTCTTGATATCGCTCAGTTCGATTATCACGATGTCAATGCCCAGGTGCGTGCGTTTCGCGGCGATATCCGCAAACGTGAAGACGTGCAGATAGCCATGGAAGGGGTGGATATTGTTGTTCATGCCGCCGCCGCTCTGCCGCTTTATAAACCGGCTGATATTTATTCCACTGATGTTGAAGGAACACAAAGGGCTCTTGAGGAGGCCGCACGCCAAAAGGTTGAACGTTTTATTCATGTTTCCTCCACCGCTGTATACGGTATTCCCGACCATCATCCGCTTGTTGAAACCGACGCTCTTCAAGGAGTTGGACCATATGGAGAGGCAAAGGTGCTGGCTGAAACGCTCTGCGAAGAATCCCGCAATGACGGGATGTGTCTGCCGATCCTGCGTCCGAAATCGTTCATCGGGCCGGAACGTTTGGGCGTGTTTGCCATGCTTTACGAATGGGCCAGGGACGGCCATAATTTCCCCATCCTGGGGAAAGGCAACAACCCGTATCAATATCTGGACGTGGAAGACCTGTGCGAAGCGATCTGGCTCTGTGCCACATTGCCAGGACAAGTTGTCAACGACACATTTAACATCGGGGCAAGGGAATTCGGTACGCCGCGTTCGGATTTTCAGGCCGTGCTTGATGAAGCCGGATACGGCAAGCGGGTCGTGTCTTTGCCTGAGCGTCCTGTGATTCTGGCTCTGCGCCTGCTGGAACTGATGCGTTTATCGCCGTTGTATAAGTGGATTTACGAGACCGTCGGCAAGGAATCGTTTGTTTCCATCGAAAAAGCGGAAAAGATATTTGGGTTTACTCCGAAATATTCCAATCGCGACGCCTTGATCAGGAACTACCGCTGGTATCTTGCAAATGCCGGCCGATTGACCAGAGCATCATCGGGCGTCACACATCGCGTTCCCTGGAGCCAGGGCATATTGAAACTGGCTAAAGCGTTTTTCTGATCATGCCATGGAGAAAGTTGATATTGTCATTATCGGCGCGGGCGTAGTAGGGCTGGCCATTGCCTGGAAATTATCGTCCCATAAAAAAGAGATCGTAGTTCTGGAACGACATGATAGTTTTGGCCGCGAAACCTCTTCGCGCAACAGCGAGGTGACTCATGCCGGAATGTATTATCCTGCGGATTCGTTGAAAGCCAGGCTATGCGTGGAAGGCAACCGCCTGATACGTGAGTTATGCCAGGAGTACAATATTCCGCATGCCATGACCGGAAAAATCATTGTGGCGAACAATGATGATGAAAAGAATAAAATTGAATTTCTGTTTGACCAGGGAAATCGGAACGGCGTTTTCGGTCTTCGACTTTTGAATAAGCGGTCAATTCTGAGTTTGGAACCGCATGTATTGGCCGCAGCCGGGTTATGGAGTCCGACGACCGGTATCGTGGATTCTCATCGGTTAATGAATTTTTTTGCCCAATCGGCGGGTGATGCCGGAGTGACAATCGCCTATGCTTGTACTGTGGCAGGATTGCAAAAGGTGCCGACGGGTTATCGCGTGGAAATTCGCGATACCACCGGGGAAACGGTCTTTATGGCAAGCGAAGTTGTTATCAATGCGGCGGGGTTGGGAGCCGATCAAATCGCAGCTATGGCAGGTATTGATATTGACGCCGCTGGATACCGGCTTCATCCCTGCAAAGGAGAGTATTTTGCCGTGGCGGACCGCCATCGCGGCAAACTTGCTCACTTGGTTTATCCCGCGCCGACCGTCATCAGTCTCGGAGTGCACAGCGTATTGAAACTGGATGGCAGTCTGAAACTCGGCCCCAATGCTTTCTATGTTGATACGCTGAATTACGACATCGATGTCAGTCATCGCCGGGAATTTTATGAGAGCACCCGTAAGTATTTGCCATTTATAGAATATAAGGATCTCCAGCCGGATATGGCGGGCATCCGCGCTAAACTGCAGGCCGCCGATGAAACATTCCGTGATTTCGTCATCCGGGAAGAATCGAACCGTGGATTGCCGGGCCTGGTCAATCTTATCGGGCTTGAGTCCCCGGCATTGACGGCATCCCCGGCCATTGCCAGATATGTCGAATCGCTGGCGCTCCGCCGGAGTTAATTTATTTATTTTTTGCTTGCATAGTATTACGATTTCTAAAATAGTGTTACTCATTTGACATGTCTGGAAATAAATCCGGCGCGTAACAACAAGAAAGGAGTTCAGAAAGTGAAGCAACGATTAAAAGTCGGCCTTCTGGCCGTCGGCTTGCTGTCCATGGCAACCGTTTCATTCGCAGCGCGTCCGTTAATCATTGACGACGCCGATCCGCTCGATTTCCAGCGATGCAAGATTGAGGCTGGTGGCTGGTATGAGAAGGATGGTAGTTGTCACAACTGGGATTGGCCCATTGGCCTGGGATACGGTCTTATTCCCAGTCTGGAGGTAAACCTCGGCTTGGGCGGCACGTTCCAGCAGCAGACCGAAATTGACGACAACGGAGTTGAGTGCATCAATAGCGAAAATGGGTTTGGTGACTTGACTCTCAACACAAAATGGCAGTTTCTGGAGGAAACAACCTGGATTCCCCGGCAGGCCATAGTCCCTGCCATAAAATTTCCCACCGCCGACAAGGACAAGGGGTTGGGCAGCGGTGAATTCGATTACGACGTCACCTGGATCGCCTCCAAATCCTTTACCGAAAAATGGGGCGGCCATGTCAATGCAGGGTATTCCTTTATCGGCGAACCCTCCGGCGAAGACGTCGGCGACATTATACATTACGGCGTGGCGCTCGACTATAAAATCGTCGATCCGCTCCAGTGGGTGGGCGAAATTTACGCGGAAAAGGAGTTGATGAGCGGGACCGATCACATCATCATGTTCAATACCGGTCTGCGTTGGATTGCAATTGACGGTCTGACATTTGACGTTGCGGCTGGCTCGCACATCAGCAGCGCCGGGCCGGATCTGACCGCCACAGCCGGCCTGACCTGGGAGTTCGGATTTACGAAGGAAGAAAGCAAACAAGAAAAAAACAAATAGAGAGGAAATTAAACATGCATATTCCTGATGGTTATTTAGGACCTGCCACATGCGGCGTATTTTACGCCGTTATGCTTCCCCTGTGGGTAGCAGCGTCCAGGATTGTAAAGAAGAGACTGACGGCCAGGCAAGTGCCTTTATTGGCAATAGGGGCCGCTTTCAGTTTCGTAATCATGATGTTCAATGTGCCTATTCCCGGTGGTTCCACAGGACATGCGGTTGGAGGCGTGTTGGTGGCTATCCTGCTCGGGCCATGGGCAGCCATGATTGCAATTACCGTGGCGCTTGTGATACAGGCTTTCCTGTTCGGCGATGGCGGCATCACCGCGATCGGGGCCAACTGCTTCAACATGGCAGTGGTCCTTCCGTTCGTCGGATATTACATTTACAAGCTGATCAGCGGAAATTCAGCGATTAATTCAAGCCAAAGGGTCGTGGCCGCTTTTATCGCCGGGTATATTGGGATCAATGTGGCCGCTCTGCTGGCCGGAGTGGAATTCGGCTTACAGCCATACCTTTGTCATACAGCGCAAGGTCAGGCGCTTTATTGTCCCTACGGCCTCAAGGTCGCCGTGCCTGCCATGGCGGGAGAACACCTGCTGATCTTCGGATGGGTGGAAGCCATTGTGACGGCATTGGTTGTGAAATATCTGCAGAAACAGTCGCCGGAATACCTGTCTGCCGACAGGCAAGATCTGGGACAGGAGGTGCCATAATGAAGATCACGACAAAACTCTGGATCGCGCTGGGCGTGCTCATTCTTCTTTCGCCTTTGGGACTTATCCTGCCTGATCATTTCAAGGCGGGCAGCGCCTGGGGCGAATGGGGGTCCGATGAAATGCAAAAACTGGTGGGTTATATCCCCCAGGGATTGGAAAAGCTCGGAGCGTTGTGGAATGCCCCTCTCCCTGACTATGCTTTCAAAGGTTGGGAGGAGAAGGGATTGACGCATCTGAGCTTTGCCTATATAGTTTCCGGAATTCTGGGCGTGGCCCTTTGCGCTTTGGTCATCTGGGTGATCGGGAAAGTGCTGGTAAAGCGAAACGAATAAAAATTAATGATGAGACAAGATTTTGTAGAGCGCTCCATAAGGGGCGCTCTATTGTTTTTCAAACAATCTATTTTTGCGGACGAGACGGCTTCTCTGCCGGGTCTTCTGCAGTCCCTTGATCCCAGGGTCAAGGCCGCGACCATCCTGCTGCTGATTCTGCTGGCGCTGTTTACGCGCAGTCTTGCGGTACTGAGCCTTCTCTACTTGCTGTGTCTCGTTCTGGCGTTACTGTCCAAAATCAGGCTGGGTTTTTTCCTGAAGAGGACATGGATATTCATTCCCCTGTTTTCGCTTATGATCGCCATTCCGGCTTTGTTCAGTTTCGTTTCGCCGGGCGAACCGGTGAAGTCCATGGGAGCATTATGCATTACGCGCCAGGGTATCCTGGCGGCGTGTTTTTTTGTGGGCCGGGTCATTACTTCCGTATCGTTGATGGTGTTGTTGAATATGACCACTCGGCATTTTGAACTGCTGAAAGCCTTGCGTTCTTTTGGAGTTCCCCAGATGTTTGTGATGGTGCTTGGTATCACTTACCGGTATATCTACCTTTTTGTGGAGATCGTGGAGAACACCCACCGGGCCATCAAAAGCAGGACAGGTTTCAGAATGCATTACCGAACGGGACAAAATATCGTGGCATGGAACATTGCCCATTTGTGGACGCGTTCCTGTCTGCTTAACGAACAGGTTTATAATGCCATGCTCTCACGCGGCTTCAGAGGTGAACCAACAGTCTTAAACCAGTTTCAGATCAAGCCGCGGGATTGGTGGTGGGCGTTTGGCTCAATCGTGATAATTCTATTGCTGGTCTATGGGGAACATACGGCAAGGCTATGACACAGCAGAAAACAGAAGCTAAAATACTCTTTAATTGCAGGAATATTCACTATTCCTACTTGGGAAAATTCCCGGCCGTCTGCGGCATCGACATGACCATTGCCGAGGGGGAAAGAATCGCCTTGGTGGGCGCTAATGGTTCAGGCAAGTCAACTTTTCTTTGTTTGTTGGACGCCCTTCTTTTTCCCGACAAAGGAACCATTATGTTCATGGGCAATGAACTGACGGAAAAGACATTCAGGGATGATGAATTTGCGTCGAGATTCCGCAGGAAGGTCGGGCTGGTTTTTCAAAATCCGGACGTTCAGTTGTTTTGTCCTACAGTCAGGGAGGATATTGCCTTTGGCCCGCTTCAGTTGGGGAATGATGAAAGAACAGTGAAGGACCGTCTGGGATCGCTGGCTGAAACCCTGAAGATCACCAATTTGCTGGATCGTTCGCCGCATCAGTTGAGCGTCGGTGAAAAACGTAAAGTGGCCTTTGCCACCATTCTGTCGATTGATCCTGACGTGCTTTTGCTTGATGAGCCTACCGCGGGTTTGGACCCGAAGACCTCCACCCAGCTCATTGAAATGCTGATACAATTTTCTCGTGCCGGTAAGACCATCATTACAACCACCCACGACCTGCATATCATCGAAGATATCTCTGACAAGGTTTATGTCTTCGGGCAAGATCGTAGATTGGCCGGGCACGGCACGCCGCCGGAGATACTCGCAAACACCGCGCTATTACAGGCCAACAACCTTATTCATATTCATACCCATCACACGCGAGACCACAGGATAATGACAGTCCAATCTTAAGATTGGGTGATACTGCGAGTCATTATTCTGAGGAATTTTCACCAGGGAAAATATCAAAATGTGTTGTTTTTTTTGTTGACAGGTTGAATGATTGCGTTATAGAGTGCTGTCAGTTCTTTGGAATAAAAATTTGTTTGTGAAGAGAGTACGGAAATCCGTGAGAATCGGATACGGTCGCGCCACTGTGACCGGCTACGAAACTTCAATAACCACCGAGAGCCGCAAGGCAAACGGGAAGGTGAAGGAATAGGTTTGAAGCCGGAAGTCAGGAGACGTTTCTTCTCATGCTCGTTGCAAATAACGGTTAACAGCCGTTTTGGCTCCTTCGCTTGAAAGGAGAATGAGGGATTTTTGCTATTCAAAGCCTTCAGATTCTTTTGGCGGGAGTCTGGAGGCTTTTATGTTTTTGCTTTCCATTTTTCTTGTCTTGGTCGCATGCACTCAGGCGTTCGCGGAAACCGCCACTCCCAGCCGGATCGTGTCGTTTGCGCCCAGCTTTGATGAAACCATTATTGAGCTTGGATTGCAGGACAGGATCGTGGGAGTAACGACATCTTCCGATTACCTCGGTGAAGTAAAAAGCGCGGAGCGGGTCGGATTATGGGTCAGGCCCAACGTTGAAAAAATTATTGAACTCAAACCGGATCTTGTTCTTGCCACGGATTTTGTGGGGCAACAATCTGCCGTCAAAAAATTATCCTCCCTGGGGCTGCGTGTCGTGGTTATTGACGAGACGCAGGGCATAGAGGAACTCTTCGCCAAAACAAAGCAGATCGGAGACATCCTCGGAGCGGACGAAAAGACGGAAAAACTTCTCGACCGCATGAGAAAAACTGTCGAAGACACGAAACGCCAGACGGCTTCTTTGTCCTCACGGCCGAGAGTATACGTGGAAACCGGTTTTAACCCGCTCTTCACCTGCGGTCAGGGCTCGTTTATCAACGATCTGATAGAAATTGCCGGCGGCAAAAACATTGCCGGAGAAATCAAACAGACCTTCCCGCGCATATCATCGGAATTCATTTTAAACAGCGACCCCGAAGTAATCATTCTGCCCTACATGGGAAGAAGTTTCGGTAAAGAGGCCTTGAAGCAAAGAAAAGGGTGGGAAAATATCTCCGCTGTCAAAACCAGCCGCGTCTATGACGACATTGGCTCACACGTCATCACCATTCCATCTCCACGGCTGATTTTGCAGGGCTTGCCCGAACTGTTGAAACGGATACATCCGGAAATCACGGAAAAAAGGAGGACAAATGAGACGGAAAACAATGAACAATAAAACGGTATTGGTAATCGGCGGCGGGAATTTCGGGACAAAGGCCTGCCGTTTTTTCAAGGAACAGAAGGCGCGGGTAATTCTTGTGGACAACGATCCCGGCTGTAAGGCGAAATCGTTCGTGGCAAAGGATGATTTTATCCTGAAGGACGCGCAAAACGCCTGGGAATTGGCTTTAAAGCTTAAACCAGATTTCATTGTTCCCACGCACCCTGGCCATACTTGTGGAAAGTGGATCAAAGATTTTTTCCATTTAAAACCGCTGCCTGATTCCATTTCCAAGGTGACGAAAAGACTTCCACAAAGCCTGTTGCTTGGCTGTGACGAACAGAACGCCAGGTTGATTTTCAGCTATATGACCAGAGGAAAATTGTGCTCTGAGGATTGCCCGCATCTCTCGAACAAATGCTCCCTGACAGGCGAGCCAAGACCAGTGCCTTTATACGGATTGCTGGAATATGCCGTGTTCGGACTGTTTGATTGCTGCAAAATTTTTGCCTCCGAGCAGATGGCTCCGGGGGTCGGTGCAATCAAAGCATCGGAATTTCTGGCGTTCATAAAAGAGATTGAGATTAAAAAACCGAAGACGCTGGCAGTGGGAACAGCCTGCCTGTGTCATGGTGTGCTGAATTTGTTCAAAAGATAAATCTGAAAGGAAATTAAGGCCATGAAATACAGCAGTAAAATCATGCAGTCAAATTGGAAAATAATTGCGGCGATGATTGGAATTGCAGCGGCGCTGATAATTTCACAAAACAACCAGGCACAGGAGTCTGACACAGATGAAGAAACTGGCGAAGAGTCCACATCGGTTGTAACACAGACAGTTTCGGATGCAAGCGAAGCTGACGCAATAGTAGTGTCAGCAACCAGAATTCCTCAATCCATCCGGGACGTCGGGGTAAGCGTTTCCGTTGTTCCGAGGGAAAGAATTGAGGAATTAAACGCGCAGAACGTCGGCGAAGTGTTGGATGAAGTCATGGATGCCAAGGTGAACACTTACGGCTCCATGGGCGCGGAAAGCGATATAACCCTGCGCGGTTCATCTGGAAACCAGGTGCTGGTCATGGTTGACGGGCGGCCGGTTAATGTGGCTTCGGTGGGCATGACCGATCTTTCCATGTATCCCGTTGATCAGATTGAAAGGATAGAGGTAATACGCGGTCCAAGCTCGGTCCTTTACGGCGCTGGCGCCATGGCCGGCGTGGTAAATATTGTTACGAGAGACCCACCGAAGCAGCTTACGACGGATTTGACAGCCTCTTACGGCACAAAAAATACACGCATTATCCAATTAGATAACGGGGCCAGAATCGGCGACCTCGGCTACCTTATCACAGCCAGCCAGAATGCATCGGATGGCTGGCGGGAGAACAGCGCCTGTGACGGCTACAATATTGCAGGGAAACTGGATTACGACATGTCTCAGGAATCGAGGCTTGTGCTTAATTCCGGCTTTTCGCGGCAGAACAAAGGCGTGCCCGGCTCGACAAGCTGGGAGACGCCCAACGCCAAACAGTATGACCGGCAATACTGGTTTGATCTCACGCATAAATATGAATTTGAAACGAATTCCTGCCTTACCAGCAAAGCCTTTCTTAACCAGAACTGGCAAGACTTTAAAGACCCGGACAGCTTTACCGACGACATCAGCCAGAACAATAAGGCGGGCGTGGACATTCAGCAGACGTTACCTTTGGGTGAGCGACAGATGTTCCTGGGAGGAATTTACATTGAAAACGACTATGTGAACATCCATGACACCAACAATGTCTCCCTGATAGGCGGCAACCGCGATCTCTTCACCGGCGCTGGTTTTCTGCAGGATGAAATTAAACTTCTGGAACGGTTTACCGCCACGCCCGGGCTGCGCTGTGATATTCAGTCACAGTGGGGCGCCGAATTAAGCCCGAAATTGAGCGCTCTTTACAAGATCATTGAAGGCACCGGATTGAAAGCCTCGGTCGGACGTGGATTCAGGGCTCCTACGGTTGACGAGCTATATTGGCGAGATGAATATTCCCAGGGAAACCCCGATTTAAGACCGGAGGAATCATTCAGCTACGACGCTGGAATTCAGCAACAACTTGGGGAGAAAAGCACTTTTCAGGTCTCCCTGTTCCAGAACCATGTAAAAAACCTGATTGCGTGGTTTGATGACGGCAAGGGAGTATACACGGCGCAAAATGTTAATGATGCCTTACTGCAAGGTGTGGAAACGGAACTGGCCATGCAGTTCACCAAGGAAATTTCGGGTACCTTGAATTATACTCTGCTGGGCGCAAAGGATACCAGCGGCCAGTATGACGGCGAAACCCTGACCTACAGGCCGAAAAATAAATTCGGTGGCCGCCTGGGTTATCAGAGCCAATGGGGGTTGAAATTGAATGTCAATGCCGATTATACCGACTCGGTTTACACTGATCGGGCCAATACGCAGGAATTGGGCGGCTTTATGACCTTGGGTGCCTATGCCGGACAGACTATTTTCAAAGGCGTGGAAATATTTGCCCGTGGAGACAATATTCTGGACAAGCAATATCAACTGGTTAACGGCTTTCCCATGCCCGGATTCAGCGTTATGGGCGGCGTGAAAGCGACATTTTAACGATGAAAAATAAATATGCCCATTGGGCAGCGGTAATTTTGATTCTGGCAGCCCTGCTGGCCGGCGTTGGAATTACTTCCCTGTGTTTCGGCTCGGCAAATATATCGCCCGCAAAACTTTTGCCGGCATTTATGTGCGGCGGAAATTCAATCGAACACACTATCCTCTGGGAAGTCCGCCTGCCCCGTATCATGCTCGGCATCGCGGTAGGTGGTGCATTGAGCCTGGCCGGCGTAATTTTACAGGGCATGTTCCGCAATCCGCTGGTTGAGCCTTACACCATGGGCATATCCGGCGGAGCAGCCTTGGGCGTATGTGTGGCCATTCTTCTGAGGTTAGGAAGAAATTTCGGCTCGTGGTCTTTGCCGGTCGCCGGATCAATCGGCGCGGCCGCAACCATTTTCGCGGTGTATCTTTTAAGCACGGAGCAAGGCGGACTTAACATCCGGAACCTTTTGCTGATTGGAATAATGGTCAGCTTTATCTGTTCCTCTCTGATCACGCTGATCATGGCCGTCTCAAAGGTGGAAGATTTGCACGGCATTATTTTCTGGGCCATGGGTTCCCTGGAACAGTCCAATCCGCTGCTGGTCAAAATTGCCATGTTCGTCTCCGTCATCGCGCTTGTTCTTTCGTATTTTTTCTGCTTGGAGCTTAACGCTCTGACGCTCGGAGAGGAAGAGGCGCTGCACCTCGGCATCAGCGTGGAAAATTCCAAGAGACTGCTCTTTCTCCTGGCCTCGATCATGACGGGTTTGAGCGTTTCCGTGGCGGGCATCATCGGCTTTGTGGGGCTGGTAGTCCCGCATTTCATGCGGCTCTTTCTGGGCAGCGACCACCGGATTCTACTCCTCGCCTCCTGGCTCTGCGGCGGTCTGTTCCTGGTATTCTGCGATACGATAGGACGCACAATCATCAGCCCAACGGAATTGCCTGTGGGGGTGGTCACGGGCCTGCTGGGCGGAATAATTTTTGTTTACGTTTTGTGTCGGAGGGAAAAAAGCGATGCTCGAAATAAACGGCTTGACATGCGGTTATGAGTCCGGCTTCAGCCTCAGCAACATAAACCTGCACGTGGCGGACGGTGAAATGGTCGGTATCATTGGGCCGAACGGTTCCGGGAAAACAACCCTGCTCAGGGCCGTCACAAAAGTGCTGAAACCTCTCAGCGGCGCCATTCTTCTTGAAGGAGAAAACATCCGGCGGATGAATGTCAGGGACTTGGCCCGCAAAGTGGCGGTCGTTTCACAAAACGCCGAGTCCGGCTTTATGAGCGTGGAGGAATTCGTTTTGCTGGGCAGAACTCCTTATTACGGCAGGTTCCGATTCCTCGAAACAAAATTTGATTTGGCAAAGGCCCGCGAAGCCATGGCGCTGACTGATTCGCTCAAACTGAAAGATCATCTCATGAGCCGGATAAGCGGCGGAGAACGCCAACTGGCTCTGATTGCGCGCGCCCTTGCCCAGGAGCCCAAGTTACTGCTCCTAGACGAACCGACCACTTATCTTGATATTACCCATCAGGTGGGCATACTCGACCTGGTTAGAAGGCTGAATAAAAATTTTGGGCTCACCGTGATTATGGTCCTGCATGATTTGAACCTAGCCGGAGAGTACTGTCACCGTCTGGCACTCTTTGAGAGGGGTGAAATCCGCAAATTCGGTACGCCGGAAGAGGTGTTGGACTACCGGCTTATTGAAGAGGTTTACAAAACGGTCGTAGTTGTCGAGAAAAATCCCATTTCCCAAAAACCTTATGTCCTGGCAATTTCGGAAGCGGCACGGGATTTAAACAAAATCAGCACAACAAAAGGATTACAATAATGCCTGCCAAAATAAGTCTGACGCCTCTAAAGAATGAGAGATTTTTCTGTTCCTGGAGCGGCGGCAAAGACTCGTGCCTTGCGTTGCACCGTGCAATCACAGCTGGCGCAAAGCCGGCTTATCTCTTGACCATCATCAGCGAGGACGGCATCCGCTCAAGATCGCACGGTTTGCGAAAGGACGTTCTGGAGGCGCAGGCCTCTGCCATGGGCATACCATTGCTAATGAGATGCGCCACCTGGGCTGAATATGAGCTTGTATTTATTGATGCGCTGCATGAGATCAGTAAACAGGGCGTCAAGTCTGGAGTATTCGGTGACATTGATTTTCCGCCCCATCTTGAATGGGAAGAAAAAGTATGCGCACAGACCAATATGACCGCCTGTCTGCCGCTGTGGGGCTGCGAGCGACCAGCACTCCTTAATGAATTCTTGTCGCTTGGTTACAAGGCCATGATTGTAACAGTGGAGGAGAAGAAACTGGATAAGAAATTCCTGGGCAGAATAATTGACTTGGAAATCGTTAATGAATTCCGGGAAATCGGGATTGATCCTTGTGGGGAAAACGGCGAATATCATACCCTGGTTTTTGACGGGCCGGCTTTTTCAAGGCCACTGTCGATTGAAACAGGTCCCATCATTGAATATTCCGGATATGGCACGATAGATGTTCAAGTCTGTGGTGATCGGTAAGTCTCAATCAACCAGAGCAAAGCGGAAGGTTAAAACCGTTCGGGCCTGATTTTCGATTGCATGGCATTTGGATGAAATGAAACGCGCAAGTTTTACCGCCTTAAGCGCTGCATTATCCAGAGTCGGATATCCGCTTGATTTTACCACTGCGCAATCGAGTACCTGACCGCTTGAGCCAACGCAGACTTCAACTTTTACAACGCCTTGTTCGCCACGCAAACGCGCACCCAGTGGATAATAGGGCCGAATCCCAGCTGACTCGCTCAAGCCGGCAGAAACGCCCTTGAGCAAAGCATCGGTGTCAAGGGACGTTTGTCTGTCTTTATGTTTCGGCAAGGATTTTTCTATGGGCCTCTTCTTCGGATTAATCGGAATCTCATTCGTATTGTCTTCTTCATCCTCCTCCTCATTAGCCAGGTTGGGTTCATAGGACGAATGTTCTTTGTCCGGTACGGAAATTGATAACGAGGTCAGGGTCAAGGCCGAATTCCCGGACTGAAACAGGGGAATAAGTTTGTGCGCCGGCAAGGCAAAACAACAGACCAGAACAAGGCCATGCACGAGAATGGAAAACAACCCATTTTTAATTATATTCATGTTGCGCTGATTGCATCTTCACAAAAAATAAAAAACCCCGAACCTGTAATTCACAAGTCCGGGGATTCCGTTTCTAATCCCAACGCTTTGCTCCCCAATCCGCGAGGCAAACAAGGCTATTTTCAATACGGGCAGGTCTTCTGGCTTCCGGTTGATTCTACTAACCGCCCTTCCCATCCCGAGGCGCTTGCGCGCTCGGGACAGTGGTTCTGCGGTTTTCGTGCCGGTTACAGCGGCGGGACCGCGACGGATTTACACCGTCTTCCCTCAAGACTCTTTCGAGTCCCCCGTAAAATTATGTACTTCAATTAAACACTAGATAATGGCCTTTAAAAGTCAATAAAATTACTGCGCCCAGTTTTGGGCGTTTGGGTTTAAGATAAAATTTTGGGTAAGCGTAAACAATTCATTGACATTCACAGAATAACAAAATATAAACAATTACGTTTTGGCAACAAAAGCATAGGTGATGGAGTTCACCAGAATTGCCCTTGAATGGGTTGATAACTCCTATCGGACCTAACGGTTCGGTGGGAGTTTTTTTGTTTTAGGAGGTAAAAATGGAAATCTATGTGGCAACTGCAATTGCTCTGCTTATATTTTTAGCCAGTGTCATCTCTGTGGAAATTGCCCTTTCCGCCGCCATTATTGAAATTGCGATAGGCGTAATTGCCGGGAATTTCCTGCATCTTCATTCGCCGCAATGGATGGATTTCATGGCAGGTTTTGGGGGAATTCTGCTGACTTTTCTGGCAGGGGCAGAGGTCGACCGCGAAATGTTGAAATCCAAGTTAAAGGAAAGTATTCTGATAGGCGGCCTTTCCTTTTTAGTTCCTTATCTGGCTACCATTGCTTACTGCTACTGGATTGCTCATTGGACATGGAAAGCATCGTTGATCGCCGGTTGTGCCTTGTCCACAACTTCCTTGGCCGTTGTGTATGCCGTGCTGGTTGAGACAGGACTGACGGCCACCCCCATCGGCAAACTCATCATGGCTTCCACTTTCATTACTGACATCGGGACAGCCATTGCGTTGTCATTATCGTTTGCCGAGTGGAACATCAATACTGTCTGGTTTCTGACTGGATCTGCCGCACTGATTGTTTTGGCTCCGAAATTTCTACCAAAGATATTTGAAAGATATGGAACACGCGTAATTGAGCCTGAAATAAAATTACTTTTCCTCCTTCTGTTTATTCTGATGAGCCTTGGAAAATGGGGACAAAGCCATGCCGTCCTGCCGGTATTTGTCCTGGGCTTGATGCTGGCACCAATGTTTCATGAGCATAAGGAACTTCAACGAAAGCTACGAATAGTTGCTTTTGCGATGATTACTCCCTGCTTTTTTATCAAGGGAGGTATGAACGTTTCATTGGCCTTGCTGGCGGCCAACTGGGCATTGTTCCTGGTTTTGTTTGCCGTTAAATCTGTAGCCAAATTTATCGGCGTTTGGACGATTGCGCGGCATTATGTCAGGGAACATGCGAATTATACGACCTTGTTGATGAGCACCGGGCTGACGTTTGGAACAATTTCTTCGCTGTATGGGTTGCAGGCCGGGTATATTGACTCGGCCCAATTTTCAGTGCTTGTCGCTGTGGTTATTGCCACGGCCATTATTCCAACCTTTATTGCCCAACGGTGGTTTTCTCCGGAATTGTCAGCGGAAATGCAGGAAGAAGTGTTGGCTCAGGAGGAGGAAAGTCCATAAAAAGATTTAACAAGCGATCTTGCTGCACCCTAACGTTCACCGAATCAACTAGGATTGGCCGATCCAAGTTCAAAGTTCCATTCATCGGATAAGCAACGGCAAGATAGCGCGGGTAGGCGTCCTTCATGATGATAGAGACATCGTGCCAAAAAAAGATTGAATCTATATTATGATTAGTTAAACTTAAAATTTAAGCGTAAGGGTGTGGCGGCATATAAGCCGTCATAGGTCTTTTGGATGGTCGGGCCGCCATTCAGAAAATTGTATGTCAATTTTCCTGGAGGTGGCTTATGGCGGATCAACAGCAATCATATCAACCGGCGAGCGGCTGCCTGGTTCGCCTGCTTTGGACGTTTGTCGGCCATTCTATTTTGCTCGTTTTGGGCTTATATATCTTTGAAAAGCATGCCAGTGCCTTTTCAATTTTTGATGTTTTTTATTTTTTGACCATTGCCCTGATTATCATAGCCCGTTTTATTGACATCCGTTCCTTAAAAGGCGAAACCGTTTATGGCACACCCGCCTCAATGGCGCACTGGCGCAGACACGTTTTGTTAATGGTGCCGGTATATTTGCTTTTCCTGATATTAGCCCATGTATTTGGAGTTTTATTTTGACAGATTTACCACAAGCATCTTCGGGAAAATCTATACCTGAGCGCAAGCCGGAGATCAGTGATGCTGTGCCGCCGGCGCCGGATATTCTCAAGGCGAGGATTGAGAAATATAAATCGGCGGCTGAAAATCTGCGCGATATGTTGCTTGCCGATTTGATTCGTTTTGGAGAAATTCCAGCGCCTACGTTTGCCGAAGAACAGCGGATACGCTTTCTGGCCAACCGATTTGAGGAGATTGGCCTTGACCATATTTCTATTGACGAACTTGGCAATGGCATGGGCGTTATCACCGGCAGTGAAGGCCGACGCAATTTATTGGTGCTGACCAATGCGGATACTCTCGTAAAAGACATAAAAGATCAAACCATTGAAGTGCGGGCCGATCGGCTGGTTGGCCCGTTTGTAGGGGACAACAGCATTGCTCTGGCTGCATTGACGACTCTGCCTTTGTTGCTGGAGCGTCTAAAGCTGCGGTTCAAGTCCAATATTATCCTGCTGGCAACGACACGATCATTGGAACGAGGTAATTTGGAAGGGGTAAAGCATTTTCTGGCAAATTCGGAACGACCTATCGAGGCCGGTCTTTGCCTGGAAAGCGTCCAACTTGGAAGATTGAATTATCATTGCATGGGCTTGTTGCGGGGAGATATCCATTGCCGGTTGCCCGGAAATTACAACTGGGCCCAGTATGGAACGACCGGCAGCATTATTCCCATGAGCGAAGTTGTCAACCGCATCAGCCAGATTGCATTGCCTCATCGTCCTTTGACAACCATTATCCTAGGTATGATTAAAGGCGGCATTGCCTACAATAATATTGCGCGGGAAACGGTTCTATCATTTGAAGCGCGAAGTGAATCGCTGGATATCCTGAGCCAGATTAAACAACAGATTACCGATATTATAACTGAGGTTGGCGCTCGTTCAGGCGTGAAGATCACGCTGGATGTGATTGCCCAGCGTGAGCCGGGTGGCCTTGATATTTCACATCCGCTAGTCCGCCGTGCAACAACTGTTATGGCTGCCTTAGGACTGCAACCGACGTTATATTCCACCACCTCCCAGCTTTCCGCTTTGCGGGACGTTAAAATTCCCGGCTTGACCATCGCTTTGACCACCGGCGAACGGCGTAATGAACTGGATGAAATTGATGAATCCGTGGCTATTGCTCCATTGGCATTGGGGCTTGCGCAAGTGGTGGGAATACTTCAGGCGATTGATGAAGGGGGTATCTCATGAAGCTGAACCTGCGGAAATGGCTGCGAAGTTTGACAGGACATGCGCCGGTCAAAACCACGCAAAAAAAAATCCAAGTCGTGGACTGGCTTTCCACTCATACTTTTCATCATTCACAATTCGCGGACATTAAATCTTTGGTGATTGAAAAAGAACGCCAGAATCTGCGCATTTCATTATGTTTACCGGCCTTGAACGAGGAAAAAACCATCGGTAAGGAAATCATTCTGCTCAAAGCCGAACTCATGAAACGTTATCCTCTACTGGATGAGTTGGCCGTGATCGATTCCGGTTCTACCGATCAAACGAGGGAAATAGCCGCATCTTATGGCGCGAGCGTTTATTTGGCACGCGACATTTTACCGCAATATGGCGAGAGACACGGCAAGGGGGAAAATCTCTGGAAGGCCCTCTATCAATTGCGTGGAGACATTATCATCTACATAGATGCCGATATAACGAACATACGTCCGCATTTTGCCTACGGATTGGTGGGCCCATTGATCCGCATGCCTGAAGTTCAGTATGTCAAAGCCTTTTATGATCGTCCCCTGACCGTATCAAAAGGTGTGCGCGTGTCAGGCGGAGGAAGGGTCACCGAAATACAGATACGGCCGCTTTTTTCATTATTCTTTCCTGAACTGACCGCTATTATTCAACCATTATCCGGTGAATACGCCGCCCGGCGCAGGGCCTTGGAAAGACTGCCTTTTCCGGTCGGCTATGGGGTTGAAACGGCTCATCTGCTTGATATTTATCATCGTTGGGGCATGACGGCATTTGCACAGACCGATCTGGACCAGCGCGTTCACCGGAATCAACCTACGCATGCGTTGGGCAAAATGGCTTTCGGCATTTATCAGACATTTTTCCGGCGATGGAAAGCATATGGCTTCATAGAAAAATTGCCGCCAATGGGAACGGTGCTGCGCCAATTCCAGAACCGCGATGGCCGTTATGAGCAGATAGAATCATTGATCAGGGAAGAGGAACGCCCGCCGATAATAACCATTCCCGAATATCAACGCGCTTTCGGGCGCTATCCTTGATCTGTTATGCGAGTTGCTATTGTCCATTATCACCTTCGTGCTGGCGGCGTAACGCGTGTTATCCAACACAGTGCCCAGGTGTTACAGGAACGCTCCGTGGATGTTGTCGTGCTGTCCGGCGCCGCGCCTGATGGCAATTGGCCTTGTCCGGTTGGTGTGGTGGAGGGCGCGGATTACATGTCCCGGGGAAAAGTTGCCGCTCGGGCAGCCATGCTTCTGGCCGAAAGGATGAAGCGGACGGCAACAAAGGCATTGGGACGATCCCCGGATATATGGCATATCCATAATCATGCGCTGGGGAAAAATCCAGCGCTTACCATGGCGGTTTGCCAGTTGGCTGCCGAAGGGCATCGCATTCTGCTTCAAATGCATGACTTTGCCGAGGATGGCCGGCCGGCCTTGTATCACCGCATGCTCCATGGCATGGTCAAAGGTGATATTGATTTGCTTGGCGCAATGGCATATCCGCAGGCGCCTCATGTCCATTATGCCGCGCTGAATCAGCGGGACGCGCGCTTTCTTCAATCTGCCGGGGCGAGGAAAGATTTTATTCATTTGCTGCCGAATCCTGTCACATTGCCTGCCGATAACAATTTATCAAACGCAGTCAAATGGAAAGGGAAACGCCGCTTTTTATATCCAACCCGGGCGTTGCGCAGAAAAAATATCGGTGAAGCGCTTCTTTGGTCTATTCTAGGAAAGCCAAATGATTCTTTTGCCCTGACGCTGGCGCCGACCTCCAAAACAGACCGCATTGTCTATGAGGCCTGGAAACGATATGCGCGGCGCTGGCGTCTGCCAATCCTTTTTGAAATTGGGATGGTTTCCAACGCATCGTTGAGATGTTGGATGCGGGCTTCTAATGCCATTATTACTACCAGCGTTACCGAAGGGTTTGGGTTGGCCTTCCTGGAGCCATGGCTGGCCGGCAGGCCGGTAGTAGGACGGGACTTGCCGGAAATTACACAAGAGTTTTCAGAGGCCGGCGTTCGATGGCCCAGTTTATATAATCGGCTTGAGGTTCCATTAACCTGGATTGGGTCCGGAAAGTTCAGGCGCACGCTTTACCGAGGCTTGAAGCAATCCTACGGCGCTTATGGCCGTTCATTGACTTCGAATGACTTCGAGCGCGCCTATGATACGGCCGTGTGTGGAAATGATATCGATTTTGGACGGTTAAACGAATCCTTGCAATTGGCCGTCATGGAGCAGATACGAAATTCTCCCCGCCTCCGGCGCCGAATAAAGCCCATGAACCTGGATTCGGGATTAAAAGACTCCGATGTCGTTTACAATACCGAGGCGGTCGGGAAAGCCTACAATTTAAAACACTATGGCACTCGCTTGATGGCGGTTTACGGCAGGTTGCTTGCGTCAGGCGCCGGCCCGATTTCCTGTCTGTCGGCGGGGCGATTGCTGGATCGATTTTTGGCGCCGGAGCGTTTTTGCCTGCTGCGAACTTAATATAACATGAATCGTCTTCATCCATCTTTAATTGCCAGGATCCGCGCCTTGAATCATGGCCGCCGTTTGGCGCAGGTGAACATTCAACCGCGTTTACGCAAGTTGTCGGGAATCCGCGTCGTGCTATTCGACGTCTATGGCACGCTGGTTGATTCCAACGCAGGCTCGATCCAGCTCGACGCTGAAACGGTTCTCAAGCGCCGAATGACGGAAATATTGCGGCAGGCGGGTTTCATTCCTTGCTCACGGGAAGCTGGAGTTTCTGTTATAGATGCATGGCGCGAGAAAATCCTCATTGACTATCACTTTGCCCGTGCCAGCGGGATAGATTATCCGGAACTGGACATTTGCAGGATATGGAGGCAGGTGTTGCGCCAGAGCATCCAACGCGGCTGGATCATGGGAATTGTAAATGCCGGCACAATCAAACGTGTTGCATTGGAGTTTGAAGGAGCCCAAAATCCCGTTACGTTGATGCCAGGCGTAAAAGCCGCGCTGGCGTTGTTGCGGCAACGCGGCATTAAAATGGGGATTGTTTCCAACGCCCAGTTTTATACGCCTTTAATCCTCCGGGTTTTATTTGGCGCCAACCTTGCCAATCTTGGTTTTGACCGCTCGCTCTGCATCTGGTCTTATCGGCTGGGCCGCGCAAAACCTTCTCCTTATTTGCTGAACCTGGCTTTGAAACGTGTCAGACAAGAGTATGGCTTTATGCCGCGTGAGGTTCTGGTGATCGGCAATGACTGGGCTAATGATTTGGCGCCAGCGCGGCGGTTTGGTTGCCGCACGGCCCTGCTGGCTGAATCCAGGCGGTCATTTTCACACCTGCGGAACGCAGGGCGGCCGGACTTGCTTCTGACCCATTGGTCGCAACTTGAAAACATCTGGACAAAAAATCATTCGTAGAAACATACCGCAATAAAACAATGACAAATGGATACCGTCGAAATTCGGCGTTTTGTTATCAGAAAAATTGATATCAGTTGTGATTAATTCAGTTTTCAGAGCTAAAACTATTTTTATTGGCATTCTGGTTTTGATGGCGGAGGTTTTTCTTTGCAGACCTTTGGTTGGTAAATCGGTCACAATCAAATCATATACCGATGTCAGCCCTAAAACCAGTGTTTCGCTGAATCAGATGGCCGAAAGATACAGGTTCCGCTCATGGACGGTTAACGGCAAACAAATAACCCTACTGACCAAGTTCAACACGATTCTTCTGGAAGGCGACAGTCGCAAGGCGACTTTTAACAAGGTGAATATCTGGCTCAATAGTCCCATTACCCGACGATGGGGATCATGGCGCATCTGCCAGGCTGATATTGACCGAACGGTTTGGCCGCTCTTGAATCCGGATAAAGCTCTTGCCTCAGAGAAATATAACGTTGTCGTTCTTGACCCTGGGCACGGAGGCAACGACAACGGTGCCCAATCCCGCGCCGGACTTAAGGAAAAAACAATAACGCTCGATCTGGCTCGCAAGGTCCGTTTGATTCTTTTGCAACATCGTATAGACGTGCGTTTGACGCGTAACGCTGACAGACAACTTGGTCTTGACGAACGCATCGATATGGCCAATAGATGGGAAAGTTCCATCTTTATCAGTATTCATCTCAATGCCGCTGATAGTTCCGCTCCATCTGGCATTGAAACACATATTCTGCCTCCGGTCGGTTGGCCCAGTACGGCCAAAAGTCGAGCAGGTGTTTATGACCGCGTCGTTTATACCGGTAATCATCATGACCGCGCTAATATAGTGCTTGGTTATCTGTTGCAGCGTAGTCTGTTAAAATACGCGGACGGCGAGGACCGTGGTGTGCGCCGTTCGCGTTTTGTTGTCCTCAAAAATATCTCATGTCCTGCAGCTCTCTTGGAATGTGGTTTCCTATCCAAAGCGGGCTTAATGCCCGCAACCCAAAATTAATGAAAGAACAACCACGGAGGCACCGAGGGCATGGAGGGAAAACAAGAGGAGGGTTTGTCAAATTTGAGATTAGCGTTCCGCTTCTCCCAAATTTGACAAACTCGGCTGTTTTTTGGAGAAAAACAGGAGATTAGATTAATGCAATCATCTCCATCCATTCTCCAAAGACAAGTCGTTGCTTGAAATCGGGTTTTGCGTCCGGCAAAACTTGATTTCAAGCAATCTCTTCTCCGTGTCTCCCTCCACCTCCGTGGTGAATCCTTTTCTTGTTTTTTATCGCGGTACTGAATGTTTAAGGTACTAAA